>Ga0208361_1000116_pt1 | contig 30349 bp, 29 predicted proteins | sample LakMenEpi05Aug10_FD_150670 | JGI IMG/M metagenome (GOLD analysis project Ga0208361, IMG submission 150670) | Freshwater microbial communities from Lake Mendota, WI - 05AUG2010 deep hole epilimnion (SPAdes) | ecosystem: Environmental > Aquatic > Freshwater > Lake > Epilimnion/Euphotic zone ... | reverse complement strand
CCTCGATCGTGGTGGTGGGCCGGGTGGTGGCGCAGCGGGTGGCGACCTGCGCGCCGGAGCCGGCGGCGGTGGAGATGCCGATTCCGTTCTGAAGCGGTTGTCTCTGAAGCGGTCAGATCTGAGGCGGTCAGCCGAAGCGGCGCAGGAGCGGATCCGCCCGCCACAGGCTGCCCAGGGCCTGCAGCAGCGCGTCGCTGGTGCTGAGCCGCCGCGGTCGGTGAAACCAGCGCTCGCCGCTGTAGATGAGCCCCAGCAGGCTGGCTTCCGCCTCCGCTGTGAGCTCCTCGAACTGCAGGAACAGGCTGGTGCCCTGCTCCTGACCCCGCTGGGGATCGGCCTCGTGCTGGCGCAGGCGCACCAGTCGCGCCGGGATGGTGAGGGCTGGCTCCATCAGCTCGAGCACGGCCGGGCCGGGCTGGAGATCGCCCCGGGCGCATTCCAGTTCGAACGCCGCCCCCTGCTCGCTCAGATCCGTGGTGCTGCCCCAGACCAGCTGATCGCCAAGCCGTAGCCGGCCGATGCGCGCGATCGGAAAGCGATCGGCCTCCCGGCGGATGGGCTGATCGATGCAGGCCAGCAGTGCCACTGCCAGCACCACGCCGTTGTAGACGTTCCAGCCGAGCATCAGCTCCTCGCCTTCGTACACCGGCTGCAGCGCCCGCAGGCCGGGTTCCAGCAGCGGCAACAGCGAGCGCAGCAGCAGGGCGAGCAGCAGCATGGCCAGAAGCAGTGCCAAGGGCCAGCTGAGCCCGAGGTTGATTCGCTGGGTTTCGCCGCGGGCGTCCTTGCTTGTCACGATGCCGCCGTAGATCCGGAAGGGATGGCGCAGCACCTGCAGCATCCGCCGCAGCCCCGGAACGCAGAACAGGGTTTCGTACACCTCGTTCCAGAACTGGTATTGGTGATGGCTGCTCAGCCAGCTGGGCAGCACATGCAGCAGCAGCACGAACGGCACCCCGTAGGCCAGGTATTCGATCGGGGGTGCGGCGATCAGGCTGAAGCCGAGACAGAGGCTGAGCAGGGGCAGCAGCAGGTAGGCCAGACGGCAGGCAGGGGTGAGCAGGCTGATGGCCAGCGTCACGTAGTGCCGGAGCTGACGCCCGTTCAGCCGGCTCCAGATCGGCAGTTCCCGTGGCCGGAAGAAGATCTGGATGTTGCCCTGCATCCAGCGCAGCCGCTGGTCGAGGAAGTCGGCGAAGGTGCGGGGAACTTCGCCCATGCTCAGCACCTCGTTCAGGTAGCGCAGCCGCCAGCCGCGGGTGAGCAGCTTGGTGCTGGTCTGGTGGTCCTCGATCAGGCAGCTGGTCACGTAGCCGCCGATCGACTCCAGGGCACTGCGGCGCACCACGTAGGAGGTGCCGCAGCAGATCACGGCGTTGTCGTCGTCGCGCAGCACCTGCAGATAGCGGAAGAAGGCATCCAGATCGCTGGGCATCACCACCTCAAGGCCGAGGTTGCGGTTGTGGAACTCCGCCTGGAAGTAGTGCTGCGGTGTCTGCACCAGCGCCACCTTGGGGTCGGAGAAGAAGCCGAGGCAGCGCTCCAGGAAGCCGGCGAACGGCATGAAATCGCAGTCGAAGACCGCGATGAACTCCGCATCGGTGTGAGCCAGGGCGTGGTTGAGATTGCCGGCCTTGCGGTGCTCGTTGCCGCTGCGGCTGAGGTAGTGCACCCCCAGCTCGCTTGCCAGGGCGGCGATGGCCGGGCGGTGGCCGTCGTCGAGCACGCTGATGCGGATCCGGCTGTGGCGCAGGTTGCGGCAGGTGAGGATCGCCCGCCGCACGATGCGGATCGGTTCGTTGTAGGTGGGGATCCAGATGTCCACGCTGGGCTGATGGTCTGCGGTCCAGCTGCGGAGCTGATCGGCTTGGCGGCTGCTGCGCTCCGGATCGAACTGCACGGCCGGCAGCAGCTGCAGGCCGCTGGTGAGCAGGTAGGTGAGCTCCACCGCCAGCAGCAGGCCGCTGCAGCCGAGGCTGAGCGGATGGGCCGTGTTCAGCGTGGTGAAGCGCCAGAGCAGGTAGCGCAGTGCCACCGCCAGCAGCAGCAGCTGGACCAGGCCGTAACTCCAGCGCCGGCGCGGTAGCCGCAGGGTGGCGGCGGCCGCAAGGCCCGCCAGCACCACCGGTGGCAGGGCATCACCCCAGAGGCTGTCCACCTGAAAGGCCCGCGGCAGCTGGCGCAGGCTGAGGGAGTTGAGCCGTTCCCCCTGCAGCCAGGCCAGGTCGCTGCTGGCCAGCACCAGGCTCGCCAGCAGCAGCGCGGCCGACACCAACAGGAACCCCCAGGCGGCGCCGCTCACCCGCCGTGGCTGCGGCGTCATGGAAAGATCACCCGCGCCGAGTAGCCCACGAAGCAGAGCTTGCGGGGCGGGGCCGGCACATCGCTGTCGATCCGCACGCGCACCTGGCTCTCGCGGGCGAGATTGATCGGCAGTGCCGAGGGTTCGCCGTCGCGGCCGGAGAGGCGGCCCACACCGGAGCGGATCAGGTCCACCCGGCCGCGCAGATCCAGGCTCTCGCCGATCAGATCCACCCGGGCGCGGCTGCCGATCTGCAGCCGCTTGAGGTCGGCTTCGGAGACATACGTGTTCACCCAGCGGCTGCTGCAGGTCACCAGGCGCAGCACCGGCTGCTGAGCCCGGAGCGTGTCGCCGCTGCGGGCCTGCACCCGCCACACCACCGCCGACTTTGGCGCTTCCAGCCAGACCTGCTGCTGCTGGCGAAAGAGCGTTTCGGCTGTATTGAGCTGGGCCTCCAGGCCGGCCACGCGCCGCCGGCTGCCGGCCTGCTCCCCTTCGAGCTGGGCCAGCTTGAGCTGGGATTGCTGCAGGCGCGGCAGGGGATCACTGCTGCTGCGGGTGCGGTCGAGGCTGAGGTCGCTTTCGGCGGCCTGCAGGCGATTGGTCTGGGCACGGATGCGGGCCTCGATGCCCTGCAGCTGATCGCGGTTCTGCAGCAGGGAGGTGCGGGCACGGTCCACCACGGTTTCGGCGATGGCGCCCGCCCTGAACAGGGCCTCCTGGCGTTGTAGGTCCCGCTGGCTGAAGGCCACCTCCTCCTGCTCGCGGGCCCGAGCGGCCTTCAGCTGATCGAGTTCGTTGCCGGTGCGGTCGGTTTCAAGCCGGCGGTAGGTGCTGGCGTCCTGTTGGAAGCGGAGTGCCAGCTGGCGTTCGAGTGCCAGCTGCCGTTCCAGCCGATCCAGGTCGGCACGGGCGGTATCGAGGGCGGTCCGCAGCCGCCGCACATCCGCCTCGCTGGCCCGCGGATCCCGCACCAGCGCCAGCTGCTGGCCTCGGCTCACGGCATCGCCGGCCTCCACCCGCAGCGCATCGAGCTGGCCGTTGATCGGGCTGGCCAGCTCGATGAAGTCGGCATCCACCACGGCATCGCGGGAGCGGGTGGTGAGCACGTGGGCCAGCACGCCCACCGCCGCCAGCAGCAGCACCCCGCCCAGGCCGATCACCAGGGTGTTGGCCTGCGGACTGCGCCGGGCCGGTGCCTCCGCCGCTGCGCGTTCGATCGCCCCATCGTCCGGGTTGGCACTCATGGCGTTGGACCCTTCGCTTGCAGGCGTGCTGCGATCCTGCTGCGAGCGTTCTTGGGCCGCAAGTCGGCGTCATAGGGCAGGGGCCGCTGCGGCAGGCCGTCGGCGCGGGGGAAGGCCTGGTTCAGCCAACTGTCGCGGTCGCTCAGGCCCCAGGTGCTCACCAGGGTCACAGCAGGTTCGGCCAGCACCACCCGCAGAAAGGCGTCGTAGGTGGCGGCCACGCGGGCATCGCGCAGGGCCGGATCGGCGGGCAGCTCGCGATCGCTCACATCCAGCTCGGTGATCTGCACCTGCAGTCCCAGGCGGCGCAGCTCCGCCAGGAACCCCGGCAGGGAGCGGAAGCTTGGGTCGCCTTCGGCCGGTGCGAGCAGGTGGGCCTGCAGCCCCACCACGTTCAGCGGCACCCCCTGTTGGCGGAGCTCGCGCAGCAGCGTGAGCATTGCTTGCCGTTTGCGGGCGCTGGCGGGGTCATCCCCCTCCAGGCCGTACTCGTTGATGGCCAGGCGGGCTGAGGGGTCTGCCTGATGGGCCCAGCGCAGCGCAGCGGCGATGTAGCCAGGCCCCAGAGCCTGCAGCCAGAGGGTGTGCCGCAGCCCGTGGCCCTGTTCATCGAGTGGTTCGTTCACCACATCCCAGGTATGGATCTGGCCGCGCAGGCCACTGGCCAGACCGCGGACATGCCGCTCCAGCGCCTGACGCAGCTCCGCTGGCGGCAGCTGCGTGAGCCAGGCTGGCAGCTGGTTGTGCCATACCAAGGGATGGCCGCGCACCGCCAGGTGGTGAGCCCGGGCGAAGTCCAGCTCCTGGCGCGCCTGCTCCAGGCTGAACCGCCCGGGTTCCGGTTCGGTGGCATCCCACTTGAGGGCGTTCTCCGGCGTGATCGCGCCGGCCTGATCGCGGATCAGGCGGCGCAGGGCCGGATCCTCCAGGCTCCTGTCGTTCACGGCGGTGCCCCAGAGCAGCCCCCGCTGGCGGGCCAGGCTGTTGAGGCCTGGTGGGGCATCGCCGTTCTGTTGCTGTGGCCTGGCGAGGGGGCCGGCGATGGCGCAGGCGCTGATCGCCACCAAGGCCAGGCTGGCGGCCAGCCCCAGGCGCGAGATCCTCAAGCGTGAGCGCCGCATCATTCAGCTGTCCGCCGGGCTTGCGTCGGCTCGAACCAGCTGCCCGGCCCCTCGGCTGCGGGCCGTGTCCAGAGCCTCCTGGGCGCGCTCGAGCAGGGTGTCGCTGCTGTCGTGGTCAGGCTGGAAGCAGCTGATCCCCATGGAGCAGCTGGTCCGCAATCTGTTGCCCCCCGACTGGCCGGCGGCCGATTCGGGGGTGAGGTAGAGAGAGTCGATGGCCGTCTGCAGCTGCTGGCCCAGCTCGAAAGCAGCCTGCTCGGGACAGCCGATCGCGAGCACCACGAAGCAGTCGCTTTGCAGGCGGAAGAGATGGTCGGCGATGCGCAGCCGTTTGCGCAGGGCCAGAGTCAGCCCTTGCAGCAGGGCATCGCCGGCCCGGCGGCCATGGTCGCGGTTGATGGCCGCCAGGTGGTCCACGTCGAGCACCAGGCAGCTGAGCGCTTCACCGCTGCGGCCGCAACGATCCACCTCCTCCTGCATTCGGTTCTCCAGGGCCTCGCGGGTCCCGCAGCCGGTGAGCGGGTCGTAGCGGAGCATCGTCTTCAGTTCCGCGTGGGAACGGCGCAGCTTCTCGTTCGCCTGCCGCAGCCTGGCGCCCAGGCTGTTCACCTGCTGGATGCGGTGGTTGATCAGCAGCGTCAGGTTGCGCAGTTCCTTCACCGCCGAGAGCCGCAGCGGCCGCAGCTGTGCGTTGTCCTCCTCCAGAGCGATCAGCACCTGCTGGAAATCCCGTTCGAAGCGCCGGCCCAGCCAGAGGCTGGCCAGGGCGCCGAGGAGCACCACGGCGAATGCGCCTGCCAACAGGATGGCGCTCTGCCGCTGCAGACGGATCACCACGGGCCGGGCGGGCTCCACCACCTGAACGAGATAGGTGCCGCGGCCGGCCGTGTTGCGGTACTGGCTGCTGTAGCTCCAGTAGCCCTTCACCCATTTACTGAGCTTCGGGCCTTTGGCTCGGGGGATCAGGATCGCCAGATCGGGCTCGTGAACGTTGACGCGGCCTCCGTCCTGGAAGTCGGCATCAAGCCGGTGGAACAGCGCCGGATCGGAGCTGAACACAGTGCCGTTGGCCTCGATGCGGCGGTAGGCCAGGCCTTCACCCAGCTGCTTCATCACCAGCTGGGTGTTCTGGTCGCGGGCGCTGATCTGTGAGAAGAGCAGGTTCACCGTCTTCAAACCGTCGAGCGCACCGCGCTGCACGGCGATCTCCAGCTGATGGCCCGCCGCCAGGCTGATCAGCAGGCTCGGCATCAGGATGGTGAGCAGTGCCAGGGCCATGATCACGCCGCGCAGCGACACGCCGGGGCTGCGCTTGCGGGCCGTCAGCAGGCCGCGGACGACGATCAGCCCCGCGAAGGCCAGCACCGTGTTGAGCACACCGTTGAAGGCCTGCTTCACTGCGGCGATCTGCACGTTGGTGGGGTCGAGCCCCAGCACCACGCCGTAGAAGAGCAGCACCAGCGGGGCCCCCAGCACCAGCCAGTAGGCCATGGAGAACAGCACCACCCGGCCGTTGTCCTCCTGGCCCGGGGCTGTGAAGCGACGCACCGCCAGGGTGAGCCACACCATCTCCAGGGTGAAGATCACGGCGGCCCAGGGATGGCCCCAGAGCTTCCAGGTCTGCAGGGCGGGCAGCATGCCCATCGGCACCGCCCACCAGGTGCGCCAGAGCAGCAGCGCCAGGATCGGTGGCACCGAGCCCAGCACCAACTGGATGCCGTAATAGAGCGGAACCGGCCAGAAATTGAGCAGGAGGCCCAGGCCGGCGAGCAGGGCCATCCATGGCAGCCGCTTCAGGCGCTGCCGGTTTGATTCCGGATCGCCGGCGGATTTGTCGCCGGACGGTTGAACCGCGGGGACCAGCTCTGGTGGCGATGGCAGACCGTCCACGACGGACCCGCGTGCGTCAAGGACCACGATGGCAACAGATCAACGGGCTGTCACCTCGAATGGCGAACAACGTCGCAGGCGCTGCCTAGCTTGAGGCCAGTCAGGGACCTTGCGCGATGGTCGCAGTCGGGATGCCCTCCCGCCGAGCGCTTGCTCCCCTCGCTCTGGGCTGTCTGGGGCTGGTTGCAGCCGGTTGCAGCCGCACCCCGGACCATGTCTCGGTGCCGGTGTCCAACTGGCCGGGTTACGAGTACTTCTATCTGGCTGAACAGGCGGGGCTGGCCCGCGAGCAGGGGGTGTCGCTCAGCACCGTGGAGTTTGCCGATCCCCAGGCGATCGTGCATGCCTACCTGCGCGGTGATCTGGCCATCGCCCAGCTCACCACCGTTGAGGCGGTGGATATCTGCGCCCGCGTGCCGGATCGCTGCCCCGTTGTGGTGCTGGTGCTCGATGAATCGGTGGGAGGCGATCAGGTGATGGCGCGCCAGGGCATCACTGCGATCGAGCAGTTGCGTGGCAAGCGGGTGGGGGTGACCCTTTCCACCCTCGGGCCGTATGTGTTGAGCCGGGCGCTGGAGCTTCAGGGCCTCAGCCTGGGCGATGTGCAGCTGCACAACATCACCCTCGATTCGATGCCCGCCGCCCTGGCGAGAGGTTCGGTGGATGCGGTGGCCGTCTATCCGCCCTATAGCGAGTACGCATCCAGGCAGGGCAATGCCAGCACCGTGTTCGACAGCCGCAGCATTCCCGGCGAGATCTTCGATGTGCTGGTGGTGGATCCCCAGGCGCTGGAGCAGCAGAAGGACGTGCTGCCCCCCCTGCTGCGTGCCTGGCAGGCCGCTCACGACTTTCGCCGCCGCGAACCACGCCGTGCGGTGGAGCTGATGGCCCGCCGGGAGGGCCTCCGGCCGGCTGAGTTCATCCATGCCGAGCGCGGCCTGCGCTACTTCAGCCTGCGCGAGCAGCGGGCGATGCTGCAGGCCGAGGGCCCGCTGGTGCGCGCCCTGCGCAGGGTGCGCCGCGTGCAGAACCAGCTCAAGCTGGTGAGTCCTGTTGCCCCCATGCCCCGCGTGAGCGATGCCGCCGTTGTTGAAGCCCTTCGCTGAACGTTCTCTTCATGGCTGACTCCACCCCGCCTCCAGCACCAGACCGTGGGCCGATCCGGCTGGCGGCTGTGGGACTGGTCGCCGTTGCGGCGGCAGCCCTTGCCCTCTGGCAGCTCAGCCGGCAGCGAACGCCATTGGCCGTGGCGATCACCAACTGGCCCGGTTACGAATACCTCTATCTCGCTGAGCAGAAACAGCTGGGTCGCCCCTACGGCCTGGACCTGACCGTGCAGCAGTTCAGCTCACTGCTGGATCAGCGCCAGGCCTTCGAGCGGGGCGATGTGCCGCTGATGGCCACCACCCTGCCGGAGGCGATCGCCGTCTGCCAGGAGGCGCCGAAGCGTTGCCCAGAGCTGATCCTGGTGCTGGATCAGTCGCTGGGTGCCGATCGCGTGCTGGCCCGGGCGCCACTGGCACGGCCCCAGCAGCTGCTCGGGCGCCGGGTTGGTCTGGAACGTGCCGTGCTGGCGGAATACATCCTGCTGCGCAGCCTCGGCGATCGCCCTGTGGTGCTGGACCGGGCGATGCGGCTCAGGTTCGATGGGCCCGTGGCCCTGGTGGAGGGGCTCAAGGCGGGCGATCTCGATGCGATCGTCACCTACCACCCGTACGACGCCTCCCTGATCGGCGATTCCCGCATCGTGGAGCTGTTCAGCAGCCGCCAGATTCCGGGTGAGATCGTTGATGTGCTCGCGGTTGATCCTGTTTATTCCCGCAGCCACCGCCGCGAGCTGAAGGCCCTGGTGCAGACCTGGTGGGCTGCCCGGGATTTCGCCCGGCGGAACCCCGGCGAGTCGAATGCGCTGATGGCCCAGCGCCAGCAGCTTGAGCCCGCCCAGTTCGAGGCGTCCCAGAACGGCCTTCAGTACCCCATGGCGTCGCAGCAGCGCGCCCTGCTGGCCCCGAACGGTCCTCTGGCCAGCACCCTGCGCCGCATGGCTGATCTGATGCAGAGTTCCGGCCGGATCCGCGCTGATGCCCCGCTGCCGGTACTGAGTCGGGCCTTTCTGGAGCCGTCATGATCCAGAGGATCTGGGCACAGCTGAGCCAGGAGGCCAACCTGCTGCGCGGGCGGGTTTACCAGAGCCTCTGGATCGAGATGGCGCTGGCCGCCATGGCGGCGTCCGCCCTGATGGCTGTGGTGTCTGGCGTGGTGGTGCTGAATCAGGGTTCGCGCCAGCTGCGCCATGCGTCCGCGGAGGTGCAGCGTCAGCTGAGCGGCAGCCTCACCAGCTACACGCCCCTCTACAACCTGCAGCGGCAGCTTCAGGAGGCCACCTCCAGCCGGACGGTGCTCTCGGCGCTGGTGGTGGATCAGCGGGGTGTGGTGCTGGCTGCCTCCAACAATGCGCTGGTGGGCCTGCCCATCACCCATGTGCTGCAGCTGCCCAATCAGGCCCAGCTGCGGCCCCTGTTCCGGGAGTGCCCCTCCGCCTCTTCCCTGCTGGCCTGCCTCACCCGGGAGGCGCTGGTGTTCCAGGGCCCGCTGCCCTTGATCGGCGGGCAGGACCTGCTGGCCATGCAGCCTTATCCCCTGGCCCTGGAGGGCATGGGTCGCTTTGGCGATCGCGCCACGCTGATCACCGTCACCGACGGCCGCCAGGCCGGCCGCGAGGCGCTGGTGTTCACGCTCACCGTGTTCCTGGCTGGTTTGCTGCCGCTGATGGCCGGTTGCGTTGGCTTGATGCTGCGGTTGCGGCTGCGACTGATCCCGGAGCTGCTGCGGCTCGCCCAGGTGGATGCTCTCTCCGGGGTCTACAACCGCCGGGCCTTCATGGAGACCGCCCAGTCCCTGCTCAGTCGCGCCATGCAGAGCGAGCAACCGATGGCGCTGGCCCTGATCGATGTGGATCACTTCAAGCAGATCAACGACACCTATGGCCATGACGCCGGGGACCAGGTGATCCGCCGGGTCTCGGAGTTGCTGCGGGCTTCGGTGCGCAGCACGGATCTGGTGGGACGGCTGGGCGGCGATGAGTTCGTGATTCTGGTGAAGCTGCCCAGCGATAAGGCCACGGCGATGCTGGAGCGCACGCTGGCGCTGGTGTCCGGCACCGACATGCAGATCGCCGAGAATGAGCCGGTGACGGTGACCCTCTCGATGGGGGTGATGGCCAGCGACAGCCAGGCCGGTTATGAACTCCCAGCTCTGATGACCGCCGCCGATGCGGCGCTCTACGTGGCCAAGGACCGCGGCCGTGCCCAGGTGGTGAACCTGGAGCTGGAAGCCCAGCGCTCCAGGGCAGGGCTACGCCCCCGGCCCAGGGTTGGTGAATGGCAGGTGTGGGGTGCCTGATCGACCTGCCAATCACTTGGCGAACTGGTCTGTGGAAAGGGCTGTTTCGTAGTCCGCTACACGGTTGCGGCGCCTGCAGGTGGGTTCACTGGGCTACCCGCCGCGGTCCTGCGCCGCACCTTCTGCCATGTCTGCCGCCCCCCTTCACCAGGATCCCTTCACCCACGAGAGCCGAACATCGGCGCCGAGGCCGGCGCCGATGTTCGAGCTGATCCCCTACGAGAAGTTCCGCGATACCCCCGCCGTTCGTTTCTTCGACATCACCGTTGCCGAGTCGAACGCTCGCGATCTGGTGATTCACTCCGGCCCGGCCATCAGCCCGCCGGATGAGGAGAACACCGGGGCCTGGCAGTTCTATCTGCATCCCCATCAGGAGGACAACCTGCTGGCCCTGCACGGTGGCCGCACCTTCTATCTGGTGAACTTGGGCTGGAATTACCCGTATCACATCGTGCGCCTGGAAACCGGTGGCGACATCCTGCGCATTCCCCCCGGCACCTTCCATCGCTCCGTCTCCGATCCCGACGGTTCGGTGGTGCTCAATCAGGCCGTTCGTGAGGAGGGCGCCAGTGTGCTGCGCGAGTTCCGCGTGTACAACAGCCGCAAGATTCCGCGCCTGTTTGCCACCACCTTCAAGACGGCGCCCCTGCCCAAGCTGCACGGAGTGAGTTGGTAGGAGCGCGGCGGCGCGGGGCTCTTGCAGGCTGGGCTCAGGCCTGCTGACGGCGGCGGGGAAGAGCCAGGGCGTCGCGCTGGGTGAACAGCTCGCAGGCCGCATAGGCGGCCGGCAGGTTGGCCACCCGCTGCCAGTTGTCGTCCTGAGCGGAGTGGTTCACCACATAGCCACCGCCACCATCGCGGGCGATGCGGCATCCGTCCGTCGTGAGGCCAACCAGGTGCAGGTGCCCGCTCATCGATCCGCTCCGAACTATTCCGGTTGTAGATCTGGCTGGGTGCGGCTGGCCTGTGTGGCTTTGCTCACGCAATCAAACGTGAACCTGTTGAACACAACCTGAAGCCGGTGGCTCGGTTCACAGGCGCAGATCAATGCTGCAGCAGTCCTGGAAGGCGCCGCGCAACGGTGCGGCAACGGGCTGAGAGGCGCTTGGTGCTGCCTCCTCGGCGGTGAGGGCTTCAAAACCGTCGCACTCCTGCCACAGCCGCCAGCTGCGCAGCGGCTGGCCGCCCGCGGCGGCCAGAAGATCGAGCTGCAGGGGAATCTGCACCGGCAGGCAGGGGTGCAGGCAGGGGAACAGCGCCTCCTGGCGGTAGCGCACCGCCACCGGGCGTTCCGCGTCGCCCGCCGGCAGTTGCAGCGGGCGTGCCTGCAGCTGCAGCCGGTGCTGCTGGCGGAAGGCGGCCGTGGTGATCACCTCGAAGCGCCGCAGGGAGCTGTCGACGAAGCGGCTGGTGCTGCCGCCTTCCACCGGCGTGTCGCACAGCAGCGGCCATGGCTCGAGCGCCTGACGGATCGTCAGCTCCGCCTCCCCCTCGCGCCAGTGCAGCAGAACCGGAAAGCGCCACTCCCAGATCGCCCGGAAGGGCGCCGGATCGAGCGGCAGGCCGGCAGCCGCCAGCTCCGCCAGCACCTGCTCCAGATCAGCCCAGAGGGCGCTGGGAAGCATGGCTTCGTCGTGCAGCGCCGCCCCCCAGGGCCGCAGGCCCGTGGGGCGGTTGCTGGGCTCCAGCAGGTGCACCGCCAGGGCGCGCCAAAGCAGGGCCACGGCACTGGTCCACTGGTGGTGGGGCAGGGATTCCAGGGCCCGGAACTCCAGCAGCCCCTGGCAGCCGGCGGTCCAGGCGGGGTTCCAGAACTTGTCGAGGCTGATCTCGCTGCGGTGGGTATTGCCGCTGCGGTCGGCATGCAGGTGCCGCAGGGTTTCGCCGATGGGCACCCGCTGGTCGCCGGCCGGGAGTTGCTCCAGGCAGCTGTGGGCCAGGTCCAGATCCAGCAGGCCGGCGGAGCCCTCATCGGGCCGTGGCGCCTGGGAGGCGGGGCCGACGCTGCGGCCGCTGAACAGGTAGCCCAGGCTCGGGTGGTGCTGCCAGTAGCGCAGGATCCCCACCAGCCAGGCGGGCCGCGTGAAGAACGGGTTGGTCTCCAGGCTTGGCCCGCCCCAGAGGAGGTGGTTGCCGCCGCCGGTGCCCTCGATGCGCGCACCCACCTGTTTCCAGCTGCGCAGACCCACGGCGGCGCCGCCCCGCTCCAGCCGCTCGATCCAGTCGGCGTACTCCCGCCAGCTGTGGCACACCGGCAGGTTCACCTCCAGCACCCCCGGATCGGCGGTGAGCCCCAGCACCTGCCAGTGGTCGTGGCTGTCGTAGGGCAGCACGCCGCTCAGCTCCGGTTGGCTCCAACCGCTGCTGGCGGTGGCGATCAGGCTCAGCAGGCGCTGCAGCGGTTCGCGCAGCAGCGGTGGCAGGAACAGCCCCCAGCCGTCGGCGTCCAGCTCGAGGGTGAGCACCTGACGCAGGGCGTTCTCCGGAAAGTGCTGCAGCGGCAGGCGCAGGCCGGCCGGACCATGGGCAGGGATCAGCTCGCGCAGTTCCTCCGCCAGGGGCCAGGCCACGGTCTGCCACTGGCCCTCCTCGCAGGAGAGGGGCACGGCCCACACCTGCCGATCCGGTTGCACGGGATCGCGCAGGGGCAGGGGTTCCACCGCCAGGCCGAGGTCCGAGCCGATGGCCTTCAGCAGGGCCAGGGCTTCAGCGGCTGAGGGCCGTGCCGTGCTGGTGCCGCCGGGCTGGTCCTGAGGCCAGCGCAGCACCGGCTGGCCATCGAGGCCGGTGATCAGCCGCAGGGCCCAGCGGGGGTTCACCTCGCCGTCGTAGCGCTTGCCGGGGCAGTAGATCAGGGTGCTGCCGGGCCAGGCGATGCGCTGGAGTTCGGCCGCCAGGGCACGGGCGTAGCGCAGCTTGGTGGGGCCGTCGGCGGCCACGGTCCATTCAGCCCCCTGGGGATCGTCGGGCACCAGGGTGGGTTCACCGCCCATGGTGAGGGTCACGCCGGCGTGCTGCAGCCGCTGCTCCAGCGCGCTGGCCGTGGCCAGGTCGGCGCTGCTTGGGCCCGCGATCACGGCGGTCGAGGCGGCGGGGCGGGCTGGAACCGTGGCGGTCATGGCTGGGTCGCCGCAGAACGGAACTCCCCCCGTCATCGCGCGCGGGGTGACCACCGGGGAGCAGCAACCGATACCAATCCGCCTGTCGGTGCGGTGGTGGGCTGGCTCAGCTCTAGTGGCCGCCCACGAGCGGGGCGCTCACGGCATCAAGGATCTCGGCCTCGATCTGCCAGTCCAGCTCGCTCTTCACCCCGGGTGGGCCGGAGAAACTGCCGCTCACGGCCGCGGTGAGGTCCGATTTGGACGAGCTGGCCACAGGGATGTAGCGATCGTCCACCGCCCCCTTGCCGCTGGGGTCGAAGCCGCGCCAGCCGGCCCCCTGCAGGTACACCTCGGTCCAGGCGTGCAGGTCGTAACGCTCCGGTTTCGGCTCCACCAGGTGGTAGCCGCTCACGAAGCGGGCCGGCAGGCCCACGCTGCGGCAGCACTCGATCATCAGCATCGCCAGGTCGCGGCAGGACCCCACCCGCTCCTTGAGGGTGCGGCCGGCCGGCCAGGCGGGGCCCACGTGGCGCTGGGTGTACTTGACCCGGTCCTGAATGATCTCGACCAGCTGCTGCAGGAAGGTGAGGCTGCGGCCGTCGCTGCCCATCAGCGCCTCCTGGGCCACATCCACGGCGGCGGCATCGTGCTGGCCGTTGGGCAGCCAGCCCTGCAGGTTGCTGAGCAGGTCCGGGTTCAGGCGGCCGATGGCCACCGGCAGCTGGGCCATCTCCTCATCCAGGCAGGCCTCGATCAGCGGTGGCGTGAAGGTTTCCACCTCGCTGGTGGCCGTCACCGTGAAGGTGCGCGTCTCGCCGAGGAAGCGGGCACGGGTGATCGTGTCACCGCCGGCTGTGAGCAGGTCGTAGAGCTGGCTCGGGTCCGGGCTCACCTCAAGGCGGTAGTCGATCAGCCGCTGGAAGCCGTGCGGCCGTGGCCGCAGGCAGAAGCGGTGCGGACCCAGCAGCACGGGCTTGGTGTAGCGGTAGTCGAACCGGTGGATCAGGCGGGCGCGCATGCCAGGTCTTGACTGGAGGCTGAAGCCGAAGTGGCGGTGGTGGGAGCGGTAACGGCCACGCTGGCCGCGGCGCTGAAGCCTGGCAGCACGAAGTAGCGCTCGTGGATCAGCTCATGCAGATTGTTGAGATCTGTCTGCAGGGCATCGATGGACTCGTGGAGCCCGCCGGACACGAGCTCATCGATATGGGTGTAGCTCCAGCGGGCCAGGGTGAGGCCGCTGAGGCACTCCAGCTCATCGGGTGCTCCGGGTACGGAGCGGCCCCGCACCACCTGCAGGGTTTCGTGGATGCGCTCCAGGCAGTAGCGCACTGAGCGGGGGAACACCGGATCGAGCAGCAGGAAGGCCGCCACCGCCTTCGGGGTGATCACACCCATCTGGGCCTGGCGGAACATCTGATAAGCGCCGGCGCTGCGCAGCAGTGAGATCCACTGCAGCTCATCCAGCACGCCGCCAACCTCTTCGGGGCTGGGCAGCAGCAGGAAGTACTTCACATCGAGGATGCGGGTCGTCTTGTCGGCCCGCTCCAGCAGGCGTCCGAGGCGGCTGAACTGCCAGGAGAGGTCTCGGCTGAGGGTGGCATCGGTGACCCCATAGAACAACTGGCAGCCCCGCCGGATCTCGCGCAGCTGCTCCTGCGGCGGCTGGTGCCAGAAGCTGTCGCTCTCCAGCAGTGTCCAGTAGAGGCCGTTGATCTGTTCCCACATCTCGGTGGTGACCACATCGCGGATCTGCCGGGCGTTCTCGCGGGCGAAGGCGATGCAGTTCACGATGCTGTTGGGATTGGCTTCCGCCCGCACCAGGAACTCCACCACCTGCTGGGGCCCGCCGCCGGGGTAGAGCTCATCGAACAGATCGCGATCGCCACTGGCATCGATCAGCGGCAGCCAGGGCTCGGCGCTGCCGGGCGGGCAGTCGAGCGCCATGGCTTCGCTCACCTCCACGAAGCGGGAGATGTTCTCGGCCCGCTCCACGTAGCGGTTGATCCAGTAGAGGGAATCGGCGACGCGGCTCAGCATGCGACAGCCTCCTGAGGGGTCTCCTCAACGATCCAGGTGTCCTTGCAGCCGCCGCCCTGGGAGGAGTTCACCACCAGGGAGCCTCGCTTGAGGGCCACGCGGGTGAGTCCACCCGGGCTCACCCAGGCCTCCTTGCCCCGCAGCACATAGGGCCGCAGGTCCACATGGCAGGGGTAGAGCTCGCCTTCACTCAGGGACGGAACGGTGGAGAGCTCCAGGGTGGGCTGGGCGATGAAGTTGCGCGGGTTGGCGCGGATCTTGTCGGCGAACTCCAGGATCTCCGCCTCGCTGGCGTGCGGACCGATCAGCATGCCGTAGCCCCCTGCCTCCGACACCGCCTTCACCACCAGCTCACTCAGGTGCGCGAGCACGTAGGCCTGATCATCCGCCCGGGAACAGAGGTAGGTGGGCACGTTCTCGATGATCGCCTCCTCACCGAGGTAGTAGCGCACCATCTCAGGGAGATAGGCGTAGATCAGCTTGTCGTCCGCCACGCCGGTGCCCGGTGCGTTGGCGATCGCCACCCTTCCGGCCGCATACACCTCCATCAGGCCGCGCACCCCCAGCATGGAGTCCGGGCGGAACACGGCCGGATCGAGGAAGTCGTCGTCGATGCGGCGGTAGATCACATCCACCGGCTCAAGCCCGCTGGTGCTGCGCATCCACACCCGTCCGTCCTGGCAGGCCAGATCACGGCCCTCCACCAGGGCGATCCCCATCTGCTGGGCCAGGTAGCTGTGCTCGAAGTAGGCGCTGTTGAACACCCCCGGGGTGAGCAGCACCACCCGCGGCCGATCGGTCCAGGGGGCGAGATCCCGCAGGGTCTGCAGCAGGCGCGAGGGGTAATCGTCGATCGGCTGGACCGTGCGCCCCGCGAACAGGCTGGGGAACATGCGCTTCATCACGCGCCGGTTTTCCAGGAAGTAGGCCACGCCGGAGGGGCAGCGCAGGTTGTCTTCCAGCACCCGCCAGGTGCCGGCACCATCACGCACCAGATCGAGGCCTGAGATCTGGCACCAGCGCCCGAGTGGCGGTTTGAAACCGCGCATCTGCGGCCGCCAGCCCTGGGAGGTTTCCACGTCCTCCCGCGGAATCACGCCGTCGGCAAGGATTTTCTGATCGCCATACACATCGGCCAGGAAGAGATCGATCGCCTCAAGGCGCTGGATCAGCCCCTGCTCCAGCCGCTGCCAGTCCGCCTGGTCGATCAGGCGGGGCAGGGGGTCGAACGGCAGGATCCGCTCGCCGCCGCGGCTGCCGGAGTCGTTGAGGCGAAAGGTGGCCCCCAGCCGCTTGAGCAGGATGCCGGCGGCGGCGTGGTTCCGGTTCAGCTCATCGAGGCCCAGGGCGCCGAGGGCGCCGAGCAGGGGCCGCAGGGCCTGGCGGGGCTGTTCGCTGGAGCTGAAATATTCGTCGTAACCCTTGCTGGGCCTGTAGTCGGTGAACATGGGGCCGTCCGCGGGCCGATCGAGGCCACTTCGCTGGAACGATCCTCCAGCGGGGTGGGGACCTTCCCGGCAGCGGTTGTTACAGGATTCAGGCGCCGGCCCGGGAGTGGGCAGGACCGGCTGGCGCCTGCAGAATGGAGTCTGATCGGCCGATCTCTCGGAGGACCGAGCAGCACCATGAGCGAGCCGATCAGCGGGCCGATGAACAAGCCTCAGGCGCCTGACGACATCGCCACTGGCGGACGCCAGGACGACCCTGATCGTCTGGTGGAATCGACGGGTGTGGCCTGGAACGGACGGGAACACCGGCGCCTGGAGCGCTACCCCGTGGCCGGCAGCCGGCCGATCGCCCTGCGCCCCCTCGACCCTGACGGGCAGCCGGCCGGGTCGTGGATGCTTGCCGACATCCTCGACATCAGCCTGGGAGGCCTCTGCCTGCTGATCACCGGTTCGCTGGAGCTGCAGCCCGGCCAGATGCTGGAGCTGGATCTGCGCTCCCATCCCAACTTCCCCTGGGTTCGGGTGACTGTGCAGACCCGTTGGTGGATCAGTGCCGACAGCTTCTCAACCCTTGGCCTGTCCTTCGAGCCGCAGCTGACAACGATTCCCCGGCTGGCCATGGAGCGGCGAGGGCAGCGCCGTGATCCCAACCAGGCTGTCTGGGCCACGGATTAGGTGTCGCCCAGGCCACCCGAGTCGTGTGCTGAAGCACGACGACGTGGGTTGGCTTGAGGCCCGAAATGAGCGATAATTCCACCTAATCAAGCTGAACCGATTGCCGCCATCGGGCGAGCAGGCTCTGCACCCCGCAGTGCCGCCTCTGAAGGTCTCGGTCTCCGCGGTGAATTCATTCCATGAGCATCTCCGGCGGTTATCTCCCTGACCAAAGCCAGTCCAGCGGCCTGGGTTCTGGACCGCTTGCTGATTTCGCCGCTGCGACCTCCCTGGAACCGCAGCAGCAGCAGCGTGTCCGTCGTCTTCACGCACGGGCCCCGGTGGAATCCTGTCGTCCGATCGGGGTGCAGCTGCTCAACGATGACGGCGCACCAGCCTGCGCCTGGGTATTGGCTGACATCCTCGACATCAGCAATGGCGGCTTCTGCCTGCTGATCACCGAGCATCCTGAGCTGGCGATCACGACGCTGATGCGTTTGAGGCTCGATGTGCGGCCGCACCCGAGCTTCGGCGTGGATCTTCTGCATGGGGAGCTGCGCTGGTTCGTGAACTCCGGTTTCGTTCTCTCCTTCGGCGTGGGTTTGGATGCTCCACTCGCGGCCATTCCACCTCTGCTGCCCTGCCGCCGCGCTTCCCGCCGGGAGCTTGACCCGGCAGAGCAGCTCCTCGGCTGAGTTGCTGGTCCCCAGCAAAGGGTTCAGAACCGCTTGTTTACTGCCGCCGGTTCAGAGCAGGAAGTAGCGCTGGGCCATCGGCAGCACCTCGGCTGGTTCGCAGGTGAGCAGCTCGCCGTCGGCGAACACCTCGTAGGTCTGGGGGTCCACCTCCACCTTGGGCAGGGCGGTGTTGTTCTTCATCGACGCCTTGCCGATGCCGCCGCGGGTGTTCTGCACCGGCACGCACAGCCGCTCCAGGCCCAGGCGGCGGGGCACATCGTCCTCCAGGGCGGCCTGGCTCAGGAAGGTGAGGCAGCTGGGAGCGAGGGCCTTGCCGAAGGCGGCGAACATCGGCCGGCCGTGCACGGGGCCGGGGGTGGGGATGGAGGCATTGGCATCGCCCATCTGGGCCCAGACGATCGAGCCGCCCTTGATCACCATCTCGGGCTTCACCCCGAAGAACCCGGGCTTCCAGAGCACCAGGTCGGCCAGCTTGCCCACTTCCACCGAGCCCACCTGGTGGTCGATGCCGTGCACGATTGCCGGGTTGATCGTCACCTTGGCGATGTAGCGCTTGAGGCGGGTGTTGTCGTTGCGCTCCGAGTCGCCCGTCAGGGCGCCCCGCTGCACCTTCATCTTGTGGGCTGTCTGGAAGGTGCGGGTGATCACCTCGCCCACCCGGCCCATGGCCTGGGAATCACTGGCGATCAGCGAGAAGGCGCCGATGTCGTGAAGGATGTCCTCGGCGGCGATCGTTTCGCGACGGATGCGCGATTCGGCGAAGGCCACGTCTTCCGGGATGCGGGGATCCAGGTGGTGGCACACCATCAGCATGTCGAGGTGTTCCTCGAGCGTGTTGCGGGTGTAGGGGCGCGTGGGGTTGGTGGAGCTGGGCAGCACGTTGGCTTCCCCGCAGATCCGGATGATGTCGGGCGCATGGCCGCCGCCGGCCCCTTCGGTGTGGAAGGTGTGGATGGTGCGGCCGCCGATGGCGCGGATCGTGTCTTCCACGAACCCGGCCTCGTTGAGGGTGTCGGAGTGGATCGCCACCTGGATGTCGAAGCGATCCGCCACCGACAGGCAGCAGTCGATCGCTGCGGGGGTGGTGCCCCAGTCTTCGTGGAGTTTGAGGGTGATGGCGCCGGCGCGGATCTGCTCCTCGAGCGCTTCGGGGGTGCTGGCGTTGCCCTTGCCGAAGAAGCCCAGGTTCATCGGCAGGCCCTCGGCCGCCTGCAGCATCCGCGCCATGTGGAAGGCGCCGGGGGTGCAGGTGGTGGCGTTGGAGCCCGTGGCCGGGCCGGTGCCGCCGCCGAGCATCGTGGTCACCCCGCTGGCCAGGGCCGTTTCCACCTGCTGCGGACAGATGAAGTGAATGTGGGTGTCGATGGCGCCGGCGGTGAGGATGTGGCCCTCGCCGGCGATCGCCTCGGTGCCAGGGCCCACCACGATCGTCACCCCCGCCTGGGTGTCGGGGTTGCCCGCCTTGCCGATCGCCACGATCCGGCCGTCGCGGAGGCCGATGTCGGCCTTGACGATCCCCCACCAGTCGAGGATGAGGGCGTTGGTGATCACCGTGTCCACCGCGCCATCGGCGCGGGTGGTCTGGGCCTGGCCCATGCCGTCGCGGATCACCTTGCCGCCGCCGAACTTCACCTCGTCGCCGTAGACGGTGTAGTCCTTCTCCACCTCAAGGATCAGCTCGCTGTCGGCCAGGCGCAGGCGGTCGCCCGTGGTGGGGCCGTAGGTCTCGGCGTAGGCGCGGCGGGAGATGCGGTAGGGCATGGGGAGGTGGGTGCGTGGAGCGCGCGTTAATCGAGAGGGCCGTTCACCAGGCCGTTGAAGCCGAACACGCGGCGTGCTCCGGCGAAGGGCACCAGCTGCACCTCGCGGCTGTCGCCGGGTTCGAAGCGGATCGCCGTGCCGGCGGGAATGTCGAGTCGCTGGCCCCTGGTGGCCTCCCGCTCGAACACCAGCGCCTCGTTGGCCTCGAAGAAGTGGAAGTGGGAGCCCACCTGCACCGGACGGTCGCCGCGGTTGGCCACCAGCACGGTGGTGACCGGCCGGCCGGCATTGAGCTCCAGCTCGCCGGGTTCGGGAATCAGTTCGCCGGGGATCAGGGGAGGCATGGGCTCAGCGGATCGGCTCGTGCAGGGTGACGAGCTTGGTGCCATCGGTGAAGACCGCTTCGATCTGCACCTCGTGCACCAGCTCCGGCACCCCCTCCATCACCTGCTCACGAGTGAGCCAGGTTGTGCCCTCGGCCATCAGGTCGGCCACGCTCTTGCCGTCGCGTGCGCCTTCCAGCACGAGAAAGCTCAGCCAGGCCACCGCCTCCGGGTGGTTCAGCTTCAGGCCGCGGTTCAGCCGCCGCTCCGCCAGCAGGGCGGCGGTGACGATCAGCAGCTTGTCCTTTTCCTGAGGCGTGAGGTGCATCCATCCACTCTGGCAGGGGTGGTGGTTCTGGTCAGGTTCAGGGCGAACCGGTGTTGAGGCCGACGGTCGGCACAGCCGCGGCAGCAGGGGCGTGCTCGGCGAAGGGCTGCTCCTGGAAGGGCCACACCCGCGGCAGTTCCGGTGGTGCCAGGCCCCGCAATGCGCGGCTGCGGCGCCAGATGCGGCTGAACCAGTGGCGGGCCGCCTGGCTGGAGGGGCCGCGGTAGCGGGCCACGAGCCCCTGTTCAAGGGCGCCACAGGCCATCTCCCCCTCCAACCCAAGCCGGTCGGCACGGCAGTCGGCCAGCAGCTGCTCCAGCTCCCCGGCCGCCAGCGGCCGCGGCGCCACCCACACCAGCGAGCCGAACACCGGCTCACCCGCCAGGCCATGGCTGCCGGTGAGGCTTTCGCCCCCCAGCTCGAGCCGATCCACCAGCTCCCAGCGGCCGCTGCGGCGGATCTCCAGGCAGGAGCGCCAGCGCCCCGCTGCCAGCGTTTCCCCTGCGGCCGTGCGCCCCAGCCGCACCACCTCGATGCCCAGAAAGCTGGCACCGGCCTCCAGTTCCACCCGGGCCTGCTGCTCGAACAGCCCATCGGCATAGAGCACCAGCTCCTGCGGTAGCCACTCCAGATCACTGCCGGCTGCCAGCCGCAGGTTGAGCGTTTGTTGCGCCCAGGCGCCGGCGGGGCTGCGGCGGGAGCGCGCCACGGTGCCGTACACCTTCTGGGCGGCGACGCTGGTGAGCAGGGCACGGCTGCCGGGCTCCAGTTCGGCCGTGATCCGCAGCTCATCGCCCCCCACCAGACCGCCGGCCGTATGCAGCAGCGGCAGCTCGCAGTGGCCACTGTTCTGCCGGAAGGCTCGCTGCAGCTTCAGCGGCGAGCTGGCACTGCCCTGATGGCTGGTGTGGTCGCCCCGCCGCAGGAAGCGCAGCCGCGCCTCGGCGCACCACGGTTGCGGTGTGGCGTTGTCGGAGCCCGGCTGCGTCATGGTGGCGCTCACTGGTGGAAGTCTGCTCCGGCAATGACGGGCGATCCTGGCGCCGCAGGCACACTGGGTGAAGCGTGAGCGGTGAGGCTGGGGCGGCCGTGGCAGGAGGCTTGATCTGATGGAGCGTCCCGTGCAACAGCGGGCCGAAGGGCCTGCGCTTCTGCTGGTGCAACGTCTGCCGGCGCTCCCATCGGGTGAGCCATCGCCTGTCCTGCGTCTGCCTCTCACGGCCGATCAGCGCACCGGCCTGCGGGGCCTTCGCCGTAGCGCCTGCGGCCGCGATCTCCTGCTGCAGCTCCCCCGTGGCGAGGCTCTCCAGCCCGGGGAACGGCTCGCTGCTGCGGACGGGCATGAGCTGGTGCTGGTGGAGGCTGCACCCGAGCCGGTGATGCGTGTGCGCGCAGGGGATCCCCTGGCGCTGCTGCAGGCGGCCTACCACCTCGGGAACCGCCATGTGGCGATGGAGCTGCACCCCCACGAGCTGGTGCTCCTGCAGGACAGCGTCCTGGCCAGCCTGCTGCGCCAGCGGGGGCTCAGCGTGGAATGCCTCGAGGCTTGCTTCCACCCGGAAGCCGGCGCCTACGCCGGGCTCGGCCACGGCCACGCTCATCCTCATGACCACGGAGCGCGGCCTTGAGCGATCCGGCGCGGCTGCGGCTGTTCCAGCTGGTGAGCCCCGCTCTGCCGGTGGGGGCCTTCAGCTACTCCGAGGGCCTGGAGGTGCTCGTGCAGGCCGGTCGGCTCACGGCTGTCGAGCCGTTGGAGGCCTGGCTGCGGGCCGAGCTGATGGGTGGCGCGATCACGCTCGAGGTCGCGGCCCTGGCACCGTTGCAGGCTCTGCTGCACAACCTGCCTGAGGGCATGGGCGCGGAGGCCGCGGAGGCCGGCGGGGCTGAGCGGGCCCGGCAGGCCTGGAACGCATTGGCGGATCTCGACGGGTGGCTGCTGGCGCAGCGCGAGGCACCGGAGCTGCGGGCCCAGCAGCGCCAGATGGGTCTGTCGCTGCTGCTGCTGCTGGCGGATCTGGGCTGGCCGCTGCCGGCGGCGGGGGGCGCTGGGCCCTCCACCACGGCGACGCCCACCCTGGCCTGGCCCGCCGCCTTCGCCTGGGCCGCCTGCTGCCTGGGGCTCGGCTCCCCCGCCATTGAGGAGGCCTACCTCTACGGCTGGGTTGCCAATCAGATCAGCGCCGCCGTGCGGCTGGTGCCGCTTGGCCCCACCCAGGGGCAGCGCTTGCAGCTGGCGCTGGCGCCGCTGATCGCCGAGCGGGCCCACGCCCTCGCCGCGGCTGACCCCCGCACCCTCTGGAGCGGTGGGGTGGGGGCCTCCCTGGCCCAGCTGCAGCATGCCGAGCTCTACTCACGCCTGTTCCGCAGCTGACTGCGCCGCATGGCCTTCCGGGCCGGCATCGCCACAATGCGGCGATCCGCCCAAGCCGATGCTTTCGATCTGGATTGGCGCCATGGATCAGGGGCTGGCCTACGCCGGCCTGGCCCTCGGCGTGTACCTCACCCTGCGGGTGCTCAACTTCGCCGACATCACGGTGGATGGCTCCTTCGCGCTCGGCGGTGGCAGTGCCGCGCTGCTGCTCAGCCAGCAGGTGGCCGCGCCTCTGGCGCTGCTGGCGGCCGTGGCCCTCGGCGCCCTGGCCGGCACGGTCACCGGTCTGATCCACACGCGCCTGGGTGTCAACGACCTGTTCGCCGGCATCCTCACCACCACCGGCCTCTACTCGATCACCCTGCGGCTGATGGGCCGCTCCAACATCCCGCTCACCGACCTGAAGCTTTCGGTGAGCAACCTGCCCCAGCTCGGTTTCGCCGCCGACGGCCAGTGGCTGATCGCCCTGCTGGTTGTGGTCCTGGGGCTGATCGGTCTGCTGGCCCTCTGGCTCGCCACCGATATGGGTCTGGCCCTGCGGGCCATCGGCAATAACCCGGTCATGGCCCGCGCCAACGGGATCAGCACCCGTCGGGGTCTCACCCTCGGCATTGCCGCTGGCAATGGCCTGGTTGCTCTCGCCGGGGCCCTGGTTGCCATGTATCAGGGCTTCGCCGACGTGACCATGGGCATCGGCTCCCTGATCCTCGGCCTGGGGGCCGTGATCGTCGGGGAGTCGGTGCTGCGGCCCCGCAGCGTGCCGATGGCCCTTCTGGCGGTGGCGCTGGGCTCGGTGTTGTTCCGGGCCATGATCGCCCTGGCCCTGCAGCTGGGCATGGAACCGGTGGATCTCAAGCTGGCCACGGCGCTGCTGCTGTTGGCGGCCCTGGGGTTGGGTCGCCTGCGCCTTCCTGGCGTCAGTGATCCAGGAGGCCGATCATGAGCCTCAGCATCAGCGAGCTGAGCTGGGGCCACACCGTGCCCGGCGGCAGCTGGCGCCAGCTCTTCCAAGGCTTCAACCTCCACTGCCCTTCGGGCCAGTTCGTCGTTGTGATCGGCAGCAACGGCTCTGGTAAGTCGACGTTGCTCAACCTGATCGCGGGTGCCTTGCGGGCCGGCGGCGGTTCCGTGCAGCTGGAGGGGCGGGAGTTGCTCGGATGGCCGGATTATCGCCGCGCCCGCCTCATAGGTCGGGTCATGCAGAACCCGCTCGATGGCACCGCCCCCAACCTCACCATCGCTGAGAACCTGCGTCTGGCTGAATGCCGCCGCTTCAGCGTGTTCGGTCGGCGCGGTCTGATCGGCGGTCTGCATCCCAGCCGCGGCGATCGCCGTCGCTACGCCGCTCTGCTGGAGGAGTTGGGGCTGCCCCTGGCCGATCGGCTCGAAACTCTTGTAGGTCAGCTCTCCGGTGGCCAGCGCCAGACGGTGAGCCTGGTGATGGCCAGCCTGGGGCAGCCGCGGTTGCTGCTCCTGGATGAGCACACCGCCGCCCTTGATCCCCGCGCCGAGGCCACGGTGATGGCGCTCACCGATCGTTTGGTGCAACGCCTGGGCACCACCACCCTGATGGTGACCCACAGCCTTGAGCAGGCCCTGCGCCATGGCGATCGGCTGGTGATGCTGCAGGAGGGGCGCCTGATCGGCGACTGGAGCGCTGCCGAGCGGCAACGGTTCACACCGGCGGCGTTGCGGGCTCTGTATGGCAGCGGCACAGTGCCACCGGATACCACCGTGCCTCCACCTCCTGCGGAAACACCATGAGCCTGCGGCGTCGTGAGTTCATCGCCCTGGCCGGTGCCGGACTGGGGAGTTCGCTGCTGTTGGCGGCCTGCGGCCGGCTGGGAGGCAGCAAGCCCCGTAAAGGGCCGGTGATCGGCATGCTGCAGATGGTGGATGCGCCGCCGCCAAACCTCACCCGCGAGGGTTTCGAGGAAGCCCTGGTCGCCGCCGGATACCGGGATGGCGAGACCGTCACCTTCCTCCAGAAGGACGCCGCCGGCGAACTGCCCAACACCACCCTGGTGATGCAGCAGTTCCTCAGCGAGAAGGTGGACATGGTGCTGGCGGTGGGCACCCCGCCGCTGCAGGCGGCGATGAAGGTGATGCCCGAATCGGTGCCCGTGGTGTTCTGCTACTGCTCCAATCCCTGGGGTGCCGGCGCCGGCAAGCCTCCCGGTGGTGTGGGCCAGCACCGGCCCAACGTTGTGGGCACGATCGGCACCAACCCGGTGGGGGAGGAGCTGGATCTGGCGAAGGAGGTGAACCCGGCAATCCGGCGCGTTGGCCTGATCTACAACCCCGGTGAGCCCAACTCCGACTACGAGGCCGGCATCCTGCGCAAGGAAGCCGCCAAGCGGGGGCTGACGATCGAGGCCCAGTCGGTGGCGAACTCCGGCGAGGTGCTGCAGGCGGCGCAGGCCCTGGCTGAGAAGAAGGTGGAGGCGTTCGTGAAGATCGGCGATTACGCCACCATTCAGGCCTTCAACGCCATCTGCAAGGTGGGCCTGGAGAACAGGATCCCGGTGTACTCGGTGGATCCGCCGGATATCGAACTGCCGGGTTGCCTGGCGGTGATCGGCTGGAACTACCGCGACGACGGCATGGCCGCCGGTCGGCTCGCCGTGCGCGTGCTCAAGGGCGAATCCCCGGCGACGATGGCCTTCGAACCGCTCACCAAGACCGATCTGCTGGTGAGCAAGGCCACGGCCAAGGCCATCGGTGTGACGCTGCCCGAAGCGCTGCTCAAGCGAGCCGACAAGGTGGTGAGCTGAAGCTCAGTCGGCAGGGCTTCAGCGGCCGATGAGCGGTTGGGACTCCGATGCAGGGGCTGCGCCCGCCGGCGGCGTCTTTGGTTCTGCAGGTGTCGCCGGGGTCGGGCTGACCCCTTCGGCCGCGGGCTCCAGCAGCTGAAGCAGCCAGCTGCGCTGGATGCCCCTCAGCAGGCCATCGCTGCTGCGCACCAGGACGCGCACATCCTGCAGGGTGGCCTCCAGGGAGCTGAGGCTCTGTTCGATGCTGTCGCTGACGCGGCTGATTCGTGCCTGCAGCAGGCCTGAACCGGCCCGGGCCTCGCCCTGAATGGCGCCGGCAAGCCGTTCGCCGCTGCCGAGGGTGCGATCCAGCTGGTTGAGCGAGCGGGGCAGGCGCTCATCGATCAGGGTGACGCTGCGACCGATCAGGTTCTGCAGGGGCAGCCGCGAGGCCGCCACCTCCCGCATCAGGGTTCCCAGGTCGGGGCTGGCGTCGTAGCTGAGGGTGTCGCCCGCTTTCAGTGCCTGCCGCTGTCCGGGTGCCCGCAGGTCCGGGCTGATCGCGATGTAGGAGCTGCCCAGCAGTCCATCCTGAGCGAGGGTCGCCCGGCTGCGGCGGCCGATCAGCCCCTCACGACTGGCCGCGATCGACAGGGTGACCTGCACCCGCGCATCATTCAGCAGCTGGATCCGGTCCACCTGACCAACGGGATACCCAGCGATCTTCACCGCCATGCCCGGTTGCAGGCCCGCCGCGTTGTCGGTGCGGAAACAGAGCTCCAGTGTGCGCGTCCACCAGTTCCGCGGTGTGCCCATCCCGAGCACCAGCAGGCCCAGCAGGGCGACACTGCCGGCAAGCAGCGTCCCGTGTTCGAATCCAATTCGCCGGCGGCGCCCCTTCATGCTCAGTCCACCACGCCGCTGAGGCTGGGATCGAGGGCAAGGGCCCAGGCCAGATCAAGCCCGAGCACCACCGCAATCGACACGCTGATCGCCCGCGATAACGCTGCGATGTTGGGGAGGTTCTGCCGGCGGGCTCGGGCCCCCTGGTCGAGGGTGATGCCGAGGATCAGGGCGGAGAACAGGGCCGTCTTCAACAGAGCGAGCACCAGCATGCCGGGGTTGAGATTGCCCGCCAGAGCCTTCAGCTCCGCCAGGCTGCTGACCTGCGGTTTGGTGAGCATGGCCGCCACCAGTGCCGCCGCCAGCTGATAGGGCACCAGCCCCATGGCGGTGATGCTCACCGCCGGTGCCTGCTGCAACCACAGCCGCAGCAACAGCGATGCAGGCCGCCGTGCCAGGCGGGCACCCAGGGCCACCAGCCGCGGGCCATGACGCAGCACCATCAGCAGGCTGATCAGAAGAGGCGCCGCCAGGGTGCTGATCTGGACCGCGAGGGCTTGAACACTGAGGGTCGACATCTCCTCCAGCGGCCCCGCCAGCAGCTGGATGAAGCCCATGCTGAGGGCGGAACCGGTCAGCAGGCTCAGGCCGACGATGCCGAAGTCGAGCCGGCCGGACCCTGCCGCCATCGCGCTTGCTGCAATGCCGCCAGGATGGCAGGCATGGCACCTTGCTGCAGCAGGTTGAAGCGATGAGCAGTCGTTTGCGCGTTGGCGTCGCCGGCCCGGTGGGATCCGGCAAGACCGCCCTTGTGGAAGTGCTGTGCCGCCGGCTGCGCGATCGCCTGCAGCTGGCGGTGGTGACCAACGACATCTACACCCAGGAGGACGCCCAGTTCCTCACCCGCGCCGGCGCCCTGGAGCCGGAGCGCATCCGCGGCGTGGAGACCGGCGGCTGCCCTCACACCGCCATCCGCGAGGACTGCTCGATCAACCGGGCCGCCGTGGCGGAGCTGGAGGCGCTCTTCCCGGATCTGGATCTTGTGCTGGTGGAGAGCGGTGGCGACAACCTGGCCGCCAGCTTCAGCCCTGAGCTGGTGGATCTCTGCATCTACGTGATCGACGTGGCCGCCGGCGACAAGATCCCGCGCAAGGGCGGGCCCGGCATCACCCGCTCCGATCTGCTGGTGATCAACAAGATCGATCTGGCCCCGCTGGTGGGGGCCAGCCTGGCGGTGATGCAGGCGGACACCGAACGCATGCGGCCCGGCCGGCCCTGGTGCTTCACCAACCTCCGCAGCGGCGAGGGACTGGAGGCTGTCGAGCAGTTCCTGCTCGCCCAGCTGCCGCCTTCGGTCGGCAACAACTGAACAGCCGTGTAGCGAATCGCAGGGAAGGCCCAAGTTCTCCGTGGTATCACTTCAGCAGCATCAGGCAACCGCTGTGGCACCCGGGCCTTTCAGCATCCTCCAGGCGGCATGGGCCGCCGTAGGGGCAGCCACGCGCCGGAGCAGACCGTTGGTCCTGCCGGCCTTGCTGGCTCTGCTCAGCGGTTGCACCACCGGCGGCACCACGCTCACCGTGCCGGTGAGCCAATGGCCTGGTTACGAGTACTTCCCCCTGGCCCGGCAGCGGGGCCTTGATCTGCGGGAGGGCATCAGGCTTGAGCTGCCGGCCTATGCCAACCCACAGGACATCGTGCATGCCTACCTCCGTGGTGACATCCAGCTGGCGCAGCTGACCACGGTGGAGGCGGTGGATCTCTGCAGCCGCGTGCCCAAGCGCTGCCCGGTGGTGATCCTGGTGCTCGATGAATCCCGGGGTGGTGATCAGGTGGTGGTGGATCGCCGCCTCGACTCGATCGCTGAACTGCGCGGCCAGCCGGTGGCCATCACACCCTCCACCCTGGGCCCCTTCGTGCTCAGTCGGGCCCTGGCGCGTCACGGTCTCGGGCTCGGCGATGTGGTGCTGCGGCCCATGCCCCTGGAGGAGATGCCCAAGGCGATCGAACGCGGTGAGGTGAAAGCTGCGGCTCTGTTCCCGCCTTTCTCCGATCAGGCGGTGGCCACGGGTCGGGTGCGGCCTCTGTTCACCAGTCGTGAGATCCCTGGGGAGATCTTCGACATCCTGGTGGTGGATCCCACCGTCCTTGAGGAACGGCGCACCAGCCTGGCGGCACTGTTGCGCACCTGGCAGGCCGCCCATGAGCTGGCGGAGGCGGAACCAGGGCCATCTCTGGCCTTCATGGCGGCCCGCGAAGGCGTCAGCGCCGAGGCCTTCCGCGCGTCGCTCGAGGGTCTGGTGTTCGAGTCTCTGCCGCGTCAGCTGCCGCTGTTCGCTGCCGGTGGGGCTCTGGAGCGCAACCTGCGGGAGCTGCGGGCCGTGCAGGCCAGCCTCGATCTTCTGCCTGCCGATGCACCTCTGCCGCCGGTGGATGGCTCGCTGCTACGCGAGGCCCTGAAGCGGAAGCCCTGAGGGCTGCGCGACGGCTGGCGACTGTTCGGCATCCAGGTCTGGCGCGGCAGCGGTGACCCCATGCCGGCCCTGCTGCTGTTTGCGGCGATAGAGCGCTGCATCGGCCTGCTCCACCAGAGTGGAGGCGCTGCCCCCGGGGCTGGGCAGGCAGCTGGCAATGCCGGCGCTCACGGTGACCCAGGCCGCCACGGGGCTCCGCTCGTGCTTGATGGCCAGGGCGTCGACGGCCGCCACGATGGCCTGGGCCAGACCCAGTGCCTCCATTTCGGCGATGGCTGGAAGCAGCACCGCGAATTCCTCCCCGCCGAACCGGCAGACCAGATCGGAGCTGCGACGAGCCTGGCTCGCGATGGCCGCGGCCACCTGCCGCAGGCAGATGTCGCCCTGCACGTGGCCGTAGTGATCGTTGTAGGCCTTGAAGTGATCCACATCCAGCAGCAGCAGACTGAGCTTGCTGCCGCTGCGCAGGCTCCGCCGCCACTCCTGCTCCAGGGCCTCGTCAAATCGTCGGCGATTGCCTACGGCGGTGAGACCATCGGTGTTGGCCAGGCTCTCCAGCTGCCGCACGAGCTGCTGCACCTGGTGCTGCAGCTCACGGAAGCTCCGATGCAGGCTGGCGATCTCCTCGGGAGCCCGGCCGAGTTCCTGCTCGTCCACACGGGCCGGCAGGTCTTGCGGTGAGGCACGCATCAGCTGCTCCAGGCGTAGCAGCGGGCTCAGGATGCGATCCGCTGTCCGCCAGGCGAACACCAGGCCGATCAGCCAGGCCAGCAGCAGCATCGCGATGCCGATGGTGATGCCCCAACGCTGGGCCTGTCGCTGCCGCGTGATCAGGCTGGAAAGCTGGGAATCGAGCTTGTCATGCAGGCTCGCCAGCTGCGCACTGTGGCCACGCATCAGCCCGAGGCTGGGATCCTGCACGGCCCTGGCCAGCGCTGCTGCTGCGATGGGACGCTGCTGGGCTGCTGCGGCTAGCGCCTCCTGGCGCGTGCGGAGCAGATTGCGCTCTGCCTGCACTGAAAGCAGTCGGATCGTTTCCAGCTCCCGGTGGAGGTCGGCATCCTGTGCGGACATCTGACTGGTCGCCAGGTGCTCGTCCAGCTTGCGGCGGAACCGCTGCAGGCCCTTGGCGTCCAGCTGGATCAGCCTCGCCACGTCCTGGGGGGAGGTGGCCAGCAGGTACTGCCCCGTGTGGGGGAAGGCACCGAGCAGATCGAAGCTGGTGTGGGCCAGATGGTCCACCTCCTGGGCCAGCAGGTTCGCCTGGACGTCGGCCCGCCCACTGATCCAGGTGCTCACGCCCCAGCCGCCCACAGCACCCAGGGTGACAATCGCCAGCGTGGTGGCCTGAAGCGAGAACAGTCGCCGGCGCAGGCCCAACGGAGCATGACGTCTTGCCCCAAGGCTAGGCGGAACTCCCCGTTTGACCTCGAGGGCCAGTCCGGCGCCGTGGGGAGATCAGGCCTGCAGGTGAGCCGCCAAGTCAGCGCTTTGCAAAACCGTTTCAACGGTTACAAAGCCCTCGGCAGGGTGCTGGATACCTTCCGACCACCGCTGATCGCAGCGGCAACAATCAGCGGTTTTCCGTAGGAGTTT
>Ga0208361_1000115_pt1 | contig 30594 bp, 21 predicted proteins | sample LakMenEpi05Aug10_FD_150670 | JGI IMG/M metagenome (GOLD analysis project Ga0208361, IMG submission 150670) | Freshwater microbial communities from Lake Mendota, WI - 05AUG2010 deep hole epilimnion (SPAdes) | ecosystem: Environmental > Aquatic > Freshwater > Lake > Epilimnion/Euphotic zone ... | reverse complement strand
CAATGGCCCATCCAGAACATTTAACATCATCATTAATCCGACACCCTCTGTGACTGTTTCCCCCGGTAGTGGAATTGTAATTTGTAGTGGCTTTAGTACTTCTGTCACTTTTTCCGGATCAAGTGTTGCCAATACACAGTATAACTGGACCAATGAAAACAATGCAATTGGTCTTGGCTTTTCAGGAATGGGATCGATTACTCCTTTCGTTACCACCAACTCATCGAATCTCCCCATTGTCGCCAATTTGGTAGTTACGCCAATCTCCAATAGCTGTCAAGGAACCCCAGTAGCATTTAGTATCTGTGTTAAGCCCACACCGACTATGAATGCTGTAGCTAATACGACTGTCTGTTCCGGTGCTATAACAAATGCCATCACTTTCACAGGCTCCGTGCTCAATGGTATTCAATATAACTGGATTCAAACAAATGTAAATATTGGTCTTTCGTCCATTTTAGGTACGGGTAATGTACCAGCTTTCACTTCTACCAATAATTTTGGTATTCCCATTACTTCAGTATTTACTGTTACGCCCTTTACAAATGGATGTAATGGTACAGGACGTACTTTTAGTATTACAGTCAATCCAACACCCACTATCGGAACGATCAGTGATCGGGTGGTATGTACAGGTGTAAATGTGAGTACGCCCTTTATCGGAACAACAGTTGCCAATACAACATTCAGCTGGACCAATGATAATACTGCTATTGGTACTCAAGCCAGTGGCTCTGGTAGCAGTTTAGCCTTTACATCTACCAATTTAAGTCCATTACCAATTTCAGGAAGATTTACTGTAACACCTATTTCAAATAGCTGTTCTGGGGCACCTGCTGTTTTTAGTGTATTGGTAAACCCTGCTGTGTCAGTTAGTGCAATTGCTGATCAGGTTCGTTGTAATGGGTCGTTGACAAATAATGTTATTTTTAGTGGGTCCCCTGTTGCGAATACGATTTTTAGTTGGACCAACACTAATGTGGCGACTGGTCTTACCGCTGTTTCCGGAACAGGAAATATTACGGCGTTTACAACCAATAGTAGTTTCTTCGTTCCAGTTGTGAGTGTAATTACCGTTACACCTATGTCAAATAGCTGTTTCGGCACTTCACGTTCATTCTCAATATTGGTAAATCCAATTCCAATTGTAACGCCGAATTCCAATAATACCTATTGTAATGGAAGTGCTGCAAATTTGACCTTTAGTGGATCAACTGTTCCAGGAACCATTTATCAATGGACAAATTCGCAAAATATTGGTCTGGCTCCATCGGGCTCAACAGCCAATAATGCTTTTACAGCAACGAATCTTTCCAACTTACCTGTCACATCGTTGATTACTGTCACACCAATGTCAAATGCGTGCTCAGGGTTATCTAATTCGTTCACGATAACTGTTAATCCGATACCAACCGTTCTGCCGATTGCTGATCAAAGGGTTTGCCATAATGAAAGTATCGCAGCAATTAATTTCGCAGGTTCTAATATAACAGGAACGGTCTATAATTGGACGAGAACCAATGTGCCTTTTGGATCGTTACCACTCAGCGGTACAGGAAATATTGCTTCATTTACTGCTGTCAACTTAGGTAATACACCTGTGACTGCCATTTTCACGGTAGTACCTGTTTCCAATACATGTTCAGGAAATCCGATTACCTTTTCAATAACCATCAGTCCGTTACCTACCGTTGAACCAGTTGCGAGTCTTAATTTATGTGGTGGACAACCCACCGGTAATATCAATTTCACTGATTTCAATATACTTGGAACGCAATTTAACTGGACGAATACCAATCCAAATATTGGACTGCCCTTATCAGGTTCAGGCCCAATTGCTTCATTTACAGCCACGAATAATTTCCAGATTCCAATCAGTTCTGTTTTAACAGTAACACCTATTTCGAATGCATGTACCGGCAATAGTATTCAATTCACGATTGTGGTGAGACCAACACCGATTGTAAATCAAGAAACTGACCAAATTGTTTGTGAAGGTGCCACCATCAATGGTATTACCTTCACCGGTTCTGCTATTGAAAATACCATTTATAACTGGACGAGCTCGAATGCTGCCATAGGTTTATCTACTACCAGCGGAGTTGGATCGATACCTTCATTTACTTCTTCCATTCCTTCCAATATTCCATTAACAAGTTTAATAACAGTCGTTCCTGTTTCCAATTCCTGTTCAGGAACGCCCATGCAGTATACCATCCGGGTTAATCCAATTCCATCAATTGCTGCTGTTCCCAGCTTGGTGATTTGTGGTAATCAAACAATTCTTCCCATCAATTTTACAGGCACTACAGCCAATGGTAATGACATTGTAGATGGGACTACTTTTAACTGGACTAATACCAATCCGAATATAGGAATACCAGCCAGCGGCATAGGCTCAATCGCTGCTTTTAGTGCTAGTAATAACTTTTTTATTCCAACTACGGGTATGATCACTGTAACCCCCGTTTCAAATGCTTGTACAGGTACTCCAATTAGTTTTTCAATACAGGTTCAACCGACACCTACTGTAAATCTGGTAATCAGTCAAAACCTTTGTGCCAATATTGCTACCCTCCCAGTTACCTTAGATGGTTCGAACATCGCTAATACCATTTACAGTTGGACGAGCAGCAATCCGAATGTTGGCTTGGCATCTTCTACAGGAACAGGTAATATTCCATCTTTTGTTGGTACCAATTTATCAGTTGACCCCATAAGCAGTCTCATCACAGTTGTACCCTATTCAAATACCTGTTATGGAACGCCGGTGCAATTTTATATAACGGTTAATCCGATTCCATCCATTAATCCGATAAGTAATATAGAGGTATGTGGTAATGCGCTGGTTGGTCCTATCGTTTTTTCAGGCTCCCCAATGGCAGGTACGGTATATCAATGGACAAATAGCAATTCTAATATCGGCTTGGCTGCTACCGGCCTGGGAACTATACCAGCATTTACCATTAGTAATTATAGTAATGTTCCGGTAACAGCAGAATTTGAAGTAACTCCAATCTCCAATTCATGTCAGGGCACTCCTACTCAATTCTCCATTCTTATCAAGTCAACGCCAACCATGGATCCAGTTCCCAACCAGGAACTTTGTACCAATCTGGTTACTACGCCGTCTATTTTCACTGGATCTACCATTGCCGGTACAGAATACAGATGGAGTCAAACTACACCTGCAGTAGGGTTAGCTGCTATGACCGGAACTGGCAATATTGCTTCCTTTACTACGACCAATAGTTCAAATATTCCTATCAGCAGTTTATTTACGGTTAGGGCGTATTCTAATTCCTGTTACAGCACACCGGTCTTATTCTCTATCAATGTTAACCCCATTCCATCGGTTAATGACATTGCCGATTTGAATGTTTGCGGAAATCAAGTAATCGGTCCGGTCGTATTCATGGGTTCACCCCTGGCGGGAACGCTTTATCAATGGACGAACTCCAATCCATCCATTGGCTTAGCCGCTTCAGGTGTTGGAACGATAGCCGCTTTCAATGCTGCCAATAATTTCAATACAACAATTACAGCATTCATTACAGTAACACCGTTATCGAATACTTGCGTTGGAATTCAAAAACAATTCAGCATAACGGTTCGACCAACCCCTACGATCAATGCTGTTTCAGACAGGGTATTCTGCACGCAATCTATCAGTTCTTCTATAACGTTTGCTGGTTCAACTTTTGAGGGTACTATTTATCAATGGTCACACGACAATGCAGCAATAGGACTTTCGACTTTAAATGGAGTTGGAACTATACCCTCATTTAATACGACCAATCTTTCAAATACCAGAATATCAAGTCGCTTTTTAGTAACCCCATTTACAAATGGATGTTCCGGTGAACCTGCTGTATTCTCAATAACCGTAGATCCTATCCCGAGACTTGATCAGGTTGCAGATGTAGTAGTTTGTGGAATCAGAACTACCAATGCCATCAACTTTACCGGATCGCCAATTGCGGGCACAGTATTCAACTGGACCAACAATAATTCATCTATTGGATTAGCTAACAGTGGCGTTGGTAATATCGTAGCCTTCACCGCCAGTAACAATTCTACAGTTCCTATTGCAGCCCAAATTACAGTTGTTCCCTTTTCCAATACTTGTTCAGGATCACCGGTATCTTTTAGTATTACCATAAAACCTACCCCGGTGGCTGATACAATTCCGAATCAGGTTTTGTGTGCGAATTATCCTACCGCACCGATTATATTTTCCGGATCAGCAATACCAGGAACTCAATACAATTGGAGTAATAATTTTTCAGCAATAGGTTTAGCGCCATCCGGAACAGGAAATATTGCCAGCTTCAATGCCACAAGCAGTTATAATATTCCTATCATTTCGAATATCATTGTAATCCCCTTCGCCAATGGTTGTCATGGTGACCCTATCTCTTTCCAAATAACGGTTAATCCAATACCGACTGTAAATCCACTCACCAGCCAAATCGTATGTGCAGATCAACAAGTGGGAACCATCGTATTTAGCGGATCGCTCATGGGAGGAACCGTCTATGAATGGACCAATAATAATTCAGCTGTCGGTTTGGGAACAACCGGTATAGGGAATATTCCTGCATTTACTGCGGTTAATACATCTAATATTACGATTAGTAGTTTGATTTCTGTAACGCCCATCTCGAATGCATGCAGGGGTGTTACTGAATCAATGATTTTGACAGTGAAACCTACTCCTATCGTCCATACAGTATCCAATTATGCTTATTGCGGTGGTACGCTAACCCAACCTATTATATTCGACGGCTCAGTCATTCAAAATACCCTATATAATTGGGTACAGACCAATGTGAATACTGGACTCTCTGCGATTTCCGGAACCGGCAATATTCCTGCCTTTACTACTTTAAATTCAAGTAATATTCCGGTTAACAGTTTAGTTACCGTAACTCCGTTTACCAATGGTTGTACTGGACCTTCGAAGTCCTTTAATATACTTGTGAATCCGGCACCTTCTATCAATCCGGTCAGTGATATTGTAAGTTGTGGAAATGGAATGATAGCTGCCATCAATTTTTCGGGTTCTATCGTTCCATCGACTGAATACAGGTGGACGAATGATAATTTAAGTATTGGATTGCCTTCATCTGGTATTGGAAGCATAGCTGCGTTTACGGCAACCAATAATTTCAGCGTTCCTGTAGTCGCCAGAATAACTGTAACGCCCTTCTCTAATAATTGTCAGGGACTTCCTATCAGTTTCTCTATTACAATTAAGCCTACCCCTTCGATCAATAGTATATCTAACCAGGTAGCCTGTGCCAATACCTTGACTCAACCAGTGATTTTTGATGGGTCAACTATATCTGGTACTCAATATCAATGGTCCTCGACTTTAAATACAATAGGACTGGGCACTTCAGCCGGCACAGGTAATATACCGGCATTTACTGCTACTACTGTATCAAATATCCCTGTTACGGCAAGATTTACAGTTACTCCCATCAGTAACAGTTGTGCCGGTAGCCCGACATTCTTTGATATTACTGTAAATCCAATTCCATCTGTAAATACTGTACCTGATATTATTCAGTGTGGTTTAATTTCAACACAACCGATTGTTTTCCAGGGGTCGGGGGTACCTTCTACTATTTATGAGTGGACAAATAATAATGTAAGTATAGGAATACCGGCAGCCGGAACAGGAACCATACAACCCTTTACGGCCACCAATTCAGCCAATCAACTTATCAGTGCGCAGATTCAGGTTACACCTTTCTCTAACAACTGTGCTGGCAGTCCGAAGCAATTTAATATTAAGATTAAACCAGTACCAAAAGTAGATACGATTTCCAATCAAATTCTTTGTGCTGGTCAATCTACCACCGGTGTTTTATTCAGTGGCTCTGCGATTGCTAATACACAATACAATTGGACGGCTACTAATGGATTAACCGGAATTCCCACTTTAACTGGAAGCGGATTTATTCCCGCCTTCACAACTGTGAATAATACGAATGTGACAGTAAGCAACTTGATCACGGTTACTCCATTCACCAATGGTTGTTCAAGTTTACCGATCACCTTTCAATATATAGTACATCCCACACCCAATATTCAGCCAGTTGCAGATTTAATTACTTGCGGAAGCAGACAGTTGGGTCCTATTCTATTCAATGGTTCTAATGTTGCAGGAACTTTATATTCATGGACGAATGTCAATTCTGCCATAGGTATACCTGCTGCTGGTATTGGTAATATTGAGCCTTTCACACCCATGAATGTTTCCACTGCTCCTCTTGCCAGCGTGATTACTGTAACTCCCATCTCCAATACATGTGTTGGTGCCAGTATCAGTTTCAGCGTAGTGATTAAACCAATTCCTGTGATGACTTCTTTGTTACCACAAATTGTATGTAACCAAACTAGAACAGCACCTATCCTATTCGCTTCATCACTTAGTAATACAACGTATACCTGGAGCAACAGCGATCCGGCCACCGGTTTACCATTTACAACCGGTTCGGGTAATATACCTGCATTTACTGCAACCAATAGCAGTCCTTTACCTATCTCCTCCCAATTCACGATTCAACCGTTGGCTGATGGATGTAATGGCTTAGCCCAGACAGTAACAATTACTGTTACCCCAACACCCGTTCTTTCTTCCTCTTTGTTACCAACTGGTATTTGTAATGGAGGCGTATTTAGTTATACAGCCACTACAGCAACTCCAGGAACCAACTTTATCTGGCAGCGAAATGCTACTCCTGCAATCAATGGCAATACATCCTCAGGTGGATTTACAGCCAATATTCAGGAGCTCCTAACTAGTACCAATAGTCAATCAATGAGTATCTTTTATACGATTGATATGACGGCAGCGGGTTGTACAAATACACAAAGTATAACGGTTACATTAAGTCCGGCAGCAGTACTTGCTGGGTTACCGGTACCTACCAGTGTCTGTTCCGGAAGTATTTTCAGCTATACCACACAAACTACTACACCTAATACGCTGATTACCTGGAGAAGAGATCAGATTCCTGGTATCAGCAACCCTACTAATACAGGAGTAAGTATTATATCAGAAATTCTGAATAACACTACCATTCAACCTATTTCGGTTCGCTATGAGGTGACATTAACATCAGGTGGTTGTAGTAATCCACAGAGTATAACAACAGTTATTTTACCATTACCAGCTATAGCTAATCAGACATTAACTACTTGCAGTGGTGTATTAATAGAATTCACGCCTGTTAATACGGTAGAAAACACTTTATTGACTTGGTCATTACCATTGACAACTCCTGCGAGCAGTATTACTGGAATGCAGGGTAATTCAACACCAAAAAATATTTTTTCCCAAACGCTTATCAGCAATACTACACAAGTTGCACTAGCAACCTATTCAGTTCAAACGAGAGCCAATAACTGCTTTGGGAATGCATTTTCACTGACTGTGCAAATATTACCAAGTCCTGTATTCAATAGTGTTACACTAACACCTGTATGCAGTGGAAGTACATTTACATATGTTCCTTTAGGCTCTGCCAGTAACTCAACTTTTACCTGGTCCTTACCGGATCAACGGCCAAAAAATAGTCTGACGGGTGCAACTACGGGATTAAATCAGCCAGTATTTAGTCAAACCCTGGTAGCGTTGAACACCATCCGGGATACAGCCATTTACTCAGTTCAACCAATCAGTGGTAATTGTACTGGAGCGCCTTTCTCTATCACTATAATTGTTAAACCTGTTGCCTTGGTAACTGACAAGACGGATACTGTTTGTTCGGGTTCGAGGTATACTTACTTACCAGAAAATGTACCAGCAGGATCTGATTTCATTTGGGAAATACCTGAGATCATACCATTGGGATCTGTTTCAGGTACACAACAACAAATTACTCCGGCAGCCATATTTTCTCAGCTTCCTGTAAACCTCACACAACAGATGGCAACACTCCGTTACAGGATCTACGCTATCTCAGATAATTGTACATCACAGCCTTTCCAGTTACAATTGGTGGTTACACGTCCAATTCCGGTAATCGCGCAACAATATCGGCAAACCTGTAGTGGTATACAGGTTGATCTTACACCGAGAAATGTACCTACCGGTATAACTTATAGCTGGGATGTTCCAATCATTCAGAATAATTCAGGTGTGACTGGGATGTCGGGGTCAAGTAGCAATGTACCTGTGATTCAGCAACAATTAATCAACAGATCAACTACCCGTGAAACAGTAGATTATACCATTTACCCCTATCGGGATAATTGTATTGGCGAACCTTTTATTGGAACAGTAGCTATTGTTCCACTTCCGAAAGTATCTATAAATGGACCAGGCGCTTTGTGTCAGAATGTGAATGACACACTGCAATTTAATTTTAACGGGGTTGGTCCATGGCGCTTTCGCTTTGATGATAATGGAAATACAGGCAGCAGAAGTCTGATCAGAAGTAATCCATATACGCTGATACTGCCACCAACTGGAACTTCAGCCATTGGCGGTACAAGAAATATAAAGATTTATCAAGTGGAGGATTCTGCTTGTGCTAATCCCAATGATACTGTCTATGTAACACAAAGAATAGATCGTTTACCGGTAGGAAGAATCTTGTCTTTACGTGGTAATTATATTTGTAATAATACATTAGATACCCTTTTTGTAATAACAGCTGATTCAGTGAATTATCAGTGGTATTGGAATGGAAATATTCTACCTACAGCTACCCAAGATTCAATTTCGACAAATTGGCCAGGGGTATACCAGGTAAGGCTCACGAATGGAAGTGGCTGTTCAGATACTGCCATCGCCCCGGTCCGCTTACTATCGGTGAGCCGTCCCGTTGTTAAATTCAGGTTTGATTATAGTTGTATTAATACACCTATCCGCTTCTTCAACCAAACAGATTCATTAAAATCTGGACCACTTTCCTGGAACTGGGACTTTGGCAACGGACAAACAGATACCACTTTCAATACTCAATCATCTTATCAGGTTCCGGGAATCTATCATGTTATCTTAACGGCCAAACAAAAGAATTGTGATGCCTTCCCTGCAACAATATTAGATTCAGTCATACAAATTGTACAACCGATAGACCGTGTAGATCTACCAACAATAAGTGCTTACAAAAATGTCAATAAAGTTATCACTGGTAGAGACCTACCTGGGTATATATATAAATGGTCGCCTAGTTTCGGATTGATAAGAACAGACAGTGCGTCCACAATCTTCAATTATTCCATCAATATGAAGTATGGTATATCGATGACTTCAAAAGAGGGTTGCGTTACAACTGATTCACTCTTTATCCGGGTATTTAATGACAAACTGGTTGAAATTTTTGTACCCAAGTCATTCACGCCGAATGGCGATGGTGTAAATGATAAAATATTTGCCTATACAGCTGGTATAAGAGAATTTAAACACTTCAAGATCATTAACCGGAATGGAAAACAACTATTTGAAACAAGGAATATTGATCAGGGATGGGATGGAGTTTATAATGGAACACCACAACCCATGTCGATATACTTCTGGGTAGCAGAGGGTATCGCAGATGATGGATCAGTAGTACAAAGAAGTGGCCAATTCCTATTAATCCGATGAAAAACTATCCAATGAAATATGATCAATTAACCTACCGCATCATTGCATTGGCGCTGTTAATCCTTAGTACAATGCAATCCTATGCCCAGGATCCTTTGTTCTCCCAATTTTATGCCTCACCGATGAATGTGAGTCCGGCCTTAACAGGTGCGGGTAAAGCAGATTGGAGAGTTACTGCCAATTTCAGAAATCAGTCAGTGGGTGATCAGTTCATCAGTTTAAATACGACTTCTTTGGCATTTGATGGTAAAATATTTAAACAACCCTACCGTGCATCCAATTATGTAGGTCTTGGTATTATGGTTTTACAAGATGCGGGTTTAGGCGGAGCATTTAAAAATAATACTTTCCAGCTGGCAGCCAGTACACATGTGAGTCTGGATGAAGAAGATAATCATGGTATCTGCGCAGGTCTTGGAGTGAGTTATAATAATACGCTGATCAACTTTAATGAACTAACCTTTGGACCTCAACTTTCATCTGGAGGATTTAATAGGACTTTACCTACACAGGAAATGTCATTGAATTCTGTAAAGCCCTATTATTCTATGAATGCAGGAGTAACCTATACCTATACATCGGATAAGGCTAACTTTGATTTAGGGGTATCGGGCTATCGATTTACCAGAACCAACCGAAGTGCGCTGGGTGATGTCAATCAGGTGGAGGCACCGAGATACAATGTACATTCTGATTTTCAAACTTTCTTAAATGACCGACTGGCAGTAAATATCAACGCATTATTCGTATTTCAAAGTCAGGCTGATACCTATTTAGTAGGAGCGAATTTTGGTAGACTTATGAGTAATGATGACTTACCAACCGTATTGAATGCAGGAATATGGTATAAACAAAATACAGCTATCATCCCCTACCTGGGCATCATGTATAAGAATATGCAAGCAGGTCTTACCTATGATATTTATGTAGGAAATTCTTCCAGTGGCGCCATACGTACTTTTGAGCTTTCATTGATCTTCAGAAAACCTGGTAAAACAGGTAGATTGATGGATTCTTTTGGTAAATAATCAGCTGATTAATCCCTTATTCTTAGCAGACCCGATAGAATCGAGCAGCATTACCCTGAACTATTTCCAGTTGCTCAGCGTCAGTGAATGTTCTAATGTACTTTCGAACCACATCGAGACAATCATCATAAGAAGCAGCCAATAAACAGACGGGCCAGTCACTGCCGACCATCAATCGGGAAGTTCCAAAACAATTAACAATGTGATCTAAATACGGTAATAAGTCATCGTATTTCCAAGATTTCCAGTTCGCCTCAGTCACCAAACCACTCAGTTTACAATATACGTTGGGATAGATGGCCAAAGCAGCAATATCCTCCTGCCATCCAGCCATGATTCCTTCACGAATGTGAGGTTTTGCCAAATGATCAACTACAAAATTCAGATGGGGTAACTGACTGACCAGTTTCGTTGCTGCGGCTATATGTTGAGGATAAAGCAAAAGATCAAAAGTATACCCGGCATTCCCTATCAAACGTAATCCGTCGATGAAAGCTTTTTGCAGCATAAAATCAGGCGACTCGGATTGCAGGATATGGCGGAATCCTTTGAGTTTTTTTTCATTAGCATACTTTGAGAAGCAATCGGTCAAATCAGGCTGACAAAGATCTATCCACCCGACAACTCCCTTAATGAAGGGGTGCTGATGTGCCAGCTCTAATAAAAAATCTGTCTCAGCTGCTGACTGCTCTGCCTGAACTGCAATTGTACCCATTACATTACTGGGCAATAACAACTTCTCCAGCTGATAGGGCAGATAATGCTGCTTAAGAATCGACATATCATCTGTTATCCAATTATGTACAACAGAATCGTACTTCCAGAAATGCTGATGGCAATCTAGTATAAAGGGTAATTGGTTCGTATCAGCCATATAACTGAAAAGTATAAGGAGCTCAGATCAATCCTGAACAGAAGGGTCAATGGGTTTTACCACCCTGACTAACTTACCCTCACTGTTCATTCCTTCCAAAACCAATAGTAGCTTCTTACTAAAATCGTTATTGTAATATGTCAACTTGATTCTTGGACTCTTCTTATTCGTAAGTATATATGGATTCCAGAGTAAAGTAGTTCTGTTATCCGGATCGAAGACTGTCTCAGGTCTATCATAGGGTGGCTGAGCGAACTCTTTGAAGCGGGAGTAGCCACCCAGAATAGCATATTCCATGCCTTTAGCATTTGGATCAGCCTTACGGGTATCCTGGCCACGTTTGGTATAAATGGCGATTGCCCCACCGGCTCCGCCGCCACCAGAACCAAAGAAGGGGGGACGAAATACTTTTACAAATGCAATATCCTGGATATTGATCATCTGAATCATATCAACCTGCGCCCTCACTTCATTCAGATACAAATCAGGTACAGAACCACGCCAATTTAGTGTTGCGTTGGCGCCAGAACCGGAAATCATTAACCCTGCTACCCTACCCTGTAAAAATGTCAAAATATCTATGGCTCCCATTACTTTAGCATCTTCACCAAGATCAAAGGCATAACCATCTCCACCTGAAAACAGACCGGTAGCAAATTTCTCCTCTAAGAGTTGAAGGTTAGACTTCGTTTTTGCTTTTACTACTACTTCCTGAAGGGTAGCTGCTTGCATCATTTTTCTTAATCGCTCCTGTTCATTGAAAATAGCAGTCATGCGAACACGCAGTATACTGTCAGCATAAGGGGTAATAGGGTTTTTCTCCAGGGTTGTCTTTTTTCCCGGCTGATATCTTAATAAACCATTATCAAGCCGAACCTGTGTCACATCGGTCAATTTGCTGGCTGCATTAAAACTGTAGTAAACTTTTGCCGTATCATAAAAAAACATATCAGCCACTTCAAATGAACCGTCGCGATTTACTGGGGCAAAATAAAACTGCTTACTGCTGTCTTTGCCCGACATGATCAGATTCAGCTGAGGGGGTGCAGCAGACATATTTGGTTTTAGACCGAATACTTTACCCTGCATTTTTATGAAACTCTGCTCAACCGGATACTTAATTGCTGGGGGAATACCGGCCTTAAGTTTATCCCAGTTGAACCTTCTCCATCCATGGGTGAGTAAGACCATATCAAGATTGGCCATAACACTATCGGAATCGCTCATCAAGTAATATCCGGGATTATGAATCTTACCCTTTATATCGCTGCTGAGCAATAAATCAGAAAAAATGGTTTGCGTTTCAGGTGTATTGAGCGAAAAATCAGTGATGGCTACAGAGAGGTTGGCTGCAGCGGTATCGGGCACAAAAAACTCGACCACATTCTTTCCCCGCTTTTCCAGATTCACCAAAGGAAATGTAACGCGAACATTAAATTCATGTTCCCTGTTATTCACAAATAAAATTCGCTCTGCAACAGGTAAAAAATCCTCACTAAACAATGTAAACTGGAGAATGCCGGTGGGCAATTGATCTATCGGTATTTGAGCAGTAACAGAACGTTTTTCCGTAACATTGATGCTCACTTTATAATAGAGACTCTGGTGTTGATGTATCCATAGATTCAACTTTTTCCAGTTAGAAGGAATAGTTTCGGTTCGCTGAATTTTAACGGTAGCCTGCTCATTTCCTCCCTGCACCTGAATATTGATGCCCTCTAGTTTGGGCTTTTCAAGAGGTGTAAGTCCCTTTTTACCATTTTCATCTATCCAATTCAGCTGATAGGTTTCATTGGCTACAGGTGTAAATGAGAACACACCCATTCCATCGTGTTTTGTAACCAATGTATCTACTTTTTTCATTTTACTATCTACCAGGGTGCCTCGTATTTTTACAGGATCGCCATAAGGATTGGTCGCACGAAAGGCAAATCGATTGGTTAACCCGGCCACAGCCATACCTCCTTCAGGGAATGCCTGTACGGTTGTTTTCAAATCTATGGGTGCAGTAAGTTTAGGAGATATGGAAACCGGGGCGTTGATGAGAATATCTTTTTTAAATATAAAATCAGTGTCATGGTTCAGCATCCAGGTAGTATATGCCTTAACATGAATATAATTTCCTGTATAAGTGGAAGGTATCTCAAAAGCCCCCTTGGCAGATGACTGAAAAACTGGTGCCACCGTTTGCTTGATCAAATGCCCAGTTGTATCATACCATTCTACATAAAAATTTTTACTAAGCGGACTCATATCATTGCCCGTTCTCAGATAGGCCTTATAAAAAATCGTTTCATCCTTATTGTAAATATTTTTATCGAAATGTAAATGTGCCTTCTCAATTGGGGCAATTAGCTCATACTCCATCATCATCGAATCCAATGCCTGTGAGTAAGCAGCTGAAAAACCAATTATCCAAAAAAACAGAGCAGTAACAAAACGCATCATATCAAAACTTTTAGACACTATAAAGGTGAGGATATTTCTTATTTAAACAGTTTCCGGAGCCTATTTCTTCTCGTAATAGGGAACAGTATCATCAGAGACAGATTCCTGCTGCAACCAATAGGCTCGGGTGACTACCCTACCCGAACGTGTTTTCAGTAATCGGCCGAAAATGGCATTGGTTGCATTAAACATAACATCTGTTACCCCGATTGTAAATGTTGGATCAGCCGGAGGCTCGGCAGCAGGGTCAACTGTTTTGGGAGGTGGGGAGGGAACCGCCATTACTCTATAACCATTCGATTCTAACAATTCCCGAAGGAATGAAACCCGTTCGGAAGCTACCTGCTTCTCGACAACGGCACATTTGATGCCTTCTAAATCTTCAAATTCATGGTTTTTATTGATAGCCATAAAAACACTAATTTATTCCATTCAGTAATTGAAAAAGGTGCTCGTAGAAAAAGCCCAGAAACCCTATTAACACAATCCCCGCCGTACAGAACAACAATGCAAATTTTACGGGAAAAGAGATTGGCTGTTTCGGTACTTCATGTACCGGTTGATCCATGAAAATTGTTTTGACAACGCGTAAATAATAATACAAAGAAATGACCATGTTGATGGCAGCAATTCCGATCACCCAGTAATTTCCGGTACCGGAACCGGAAAGTAACAAAAAGAATTTTCCAAAGAAACCTGCTGTGGGTGGAATACCTGCCAGGGAAAAGAGTGCTATTGTCAAAATCCACGATAGAAAAGGATGCTGTTTATACAGTCCAGACAAGTCACCTATTTGCTCTTTATTATAATGGGCAGACAACACTGCAACAACACCAAATGCAGCCAGGTTAGAAAACAGGTATATCAGCAAAAAATATAAGACAGCAGTTGCACCCGATTGAGTATGCGCAGAGAAGCCGATTAACAAAAATCCCACCTGAGCAATAGAAGAAAAGGCCAGTAATCGCTTTAAATTATCCTGTCGTATGGCAAAGAAATTGGCAACCAGGATAGAAGCCAGCGCCAGTAAAATCATTGCGGGGTGCCAAATATCAATTTTTTCCTCAAAAGTTTGATAAAATACAGGTATCATCACCATAAAAATGGCAGACTTAGATACAACAGAGAGGAAGGCAGTGACTGCTGTAGGTGCGCCCTGGTAAACATCGGCTGTCCATAAATGAAAAGGCACAGCAGATATTTTGAAAGCAAAACCCGAGAGAATCAGCAGGAAAGCCAATATCGATAGGGGTGAATGACCAATGTGTGTCATCAATCCACTGTAATCGAGCGTACCGGTCAATCCATATAGCCAGGAAATACCCATTAATAATAGTGCGGAGGAAAATGCAGAAGAAATAACAAGTTTCATAGCTGCTTCCGGAGAATTCCTGCGTCCAAAGTCGAAACCCGCAGCGGCTGCCAATGGCAGCGAAGACATTTCCAATCCAAGATAGAATAATAATAAATTGCGGGAAGACAACATCAGAAACATACCCAGCAAAGAAGTCAACAGCAAAAGATAAAATTCAGGCAAATTGTTTGCTTTTTTGCACCAATCATAAGAAAACAATCCAATGATCCATACCGATAAATTAAGGATGGTTTTCTCAGCAAGAATGAGTGGGCTTGCAACAAAACTATCGCCAAAAAGATTGCCGTAATTAAAATCAAGGAGACCAGCAATCAAATTAAAAAACAGAACAAGGTTCATACCCGTGATCCATGACTCATTGGAAGGTTCCTTCCAAAGCCATACGACGAGTATGCCCAGTATGATGCAACAGAGCAGCAGTTCTTGTTTTAATATGAGCCAGTCATTTAATTGCATATCAATTTCATTTGTTGGTCAGGTTACCTGATACTGAGCGAACGAGGACTGCTGCCTCATCTCCCGTTAGATATTGTACTAAGAAAGGTGCCAGACCCATCATAAAAATTCCAACTAATAAGATACCTGCAGCAGCTTTCTCTTGCCAGGCAGCATCTTTTAATTCCTGCCACGCAGATACTACAGGTCCCATCACAGCTTTACCAGCGGCGCGTAAGATATAAACGGCGGTAACAACAATAGAGGCGCAAGACAAAATAGTTGCTAACCTAACCCACGCGGATGTATTCTCCCAGGCACCAGTGAATATGGTCATTTCAGCAACAAAACCACTCATACCCGGTAATCCCAGTGAACAAAGTCCTGCCAGAATAAATACCGTACTGATCACTGGCATATTTTTAAGAAGACCACCCAGTTCGTTCACCTGTCTGGTATGTGTTCGATCATAAATCATTCCGATGGCAGCAAAGAACAGAGCTGTCATTAGTCCATGAGAGATCATTTGTAATACGGCACCATGAACTGACGTAGCATTAAAAATTCCGATACCCAACAATACGAATCCACAGTGACTGACAGATGAGTAGGCATTCATATATTTCAGATCGGTCTGCATGAGTGTAACAAAGGCGCCATAAAAAATGGCGATGGCAGAGAGTGCTATGATGATCGGGGCATAATAGTGAGCAGCTGCTGGCATCAGAAAGGATGCTACTCGCAGACAACCATATCCGCCTAATTTCATGGAGATACCAGCCAGGAACATGGAGGCTGCAGTTGGAGCAGCAGCATGCCCATCGGGTACCCAAGTATGGAAAGGGAATAAGGCAGCAAAAAAACCGAATCCAAGAAAAAGAAAAGGAAAAAACAAATACTGGAAGGAAACAGGGAATTCATATTTTGCTAATTCCGAAAAATCAAAGCTATGTGCTTCATTGAAGATTGCAGCCATGCCGACAAATACCAGGGCTGAACCCGCCATCAACATCAGTGCCAACTTCATAGCACTATATTCCTTCTTTCCACTACCCCAAATACCGATCAATAAGAATTTTGGTAAAACAGCCAGTTCAAGGAAAAAGAAGAGTGTGAAAAGGTCTCTAGACAGGAAGAATCCATAGGCACCAAGACTTAACAAAATCAGCAAGAAGAAAAATTCCCTACTCATCTTTTCCTGTCGCCACGATACAAGCACGCCCGATAAAACTACCAATGCTGTCAGCAACATCATAGACAATGCAATACCATCAACTCCTACTTGAAATTGTATACCCCAGGTAGGAAACCAATTGTACTGTTGCAGGAAATATACTTCGGCGGGTTGCTGCGATCTGGCAGCAATGAAAGCTGACAATAAAACACATACTAACAACAGTTGAACAGCGGCTCCGCCCAACGCAATAAGTCGATTATAGGTAGCCTGTGGTGTACCCGCAATTAAGAGAGCAGTCACCAGTGGAACAGCCAGTAATAGTAGTAAATTCATTCGTTCAGTTTATTTCCATATATACATGAAGAATATCATCCATGCTACAATCCCCCCCATAAAATACAACAGATAGTCTTGTAATTTTCCGGATTGCATACCACGGATAAAATAGTAACAGTTTCCCACTGCATTAGCAACTCCGTGAACAATCCCGTCGACAATTGTACGGTCGAACCAAGCAAATGGTCTCCCGACCAGCGGGAATAAAATGGAACCAGTTATCCAGCGATATGCTTCATCTATATAAAATTTGTTGAAAGCAGCACGGTGCAGCCAGGTGGCGGGCGGCTGAGTAGTTGGCATCTCCTTGCGGGGGTTACAATACATCTTATAGGCAATAAAAATACCCACAGCAGAAATAGATAAAGGAGCTAATGAGAATAGCCAGTTAATTGTAGAACTATGCCCTTCACCTCCAAATGAAATAGCTGAACCGAAGGGAAGCCATCCTGCGCCAATCGTACAAATGGTGAGTAATGCCAAAGGTAAAGACATGAAAAATGACCCATGCGCATGGTCAGACTTATCTGAAGATTTACCCCAGAAAACAGAGAAATAAAGTCGGAACATATAAAAAGCGGTAAGACCGGCGGTTAAGAGTGCAATAGAAAATACGAGTCGGTTAGAGCCGAATGATGCCAACAATATCTCTTCTTTACTATAAAATCCTGCTAAAGGGAAGACACCCGCAATGGAAAGGCAGGCAATCAGGAATGACAGATGAACCAGTGGAAGTTGTTTCCGCAATCCGCCCATCTTACTCAATTCATTGCTATGCACCAGATGGATCACTGCTCCTGCTCCCAGGAACAACAGGGACTTAAAAAAAGCGTGTGTAAACAGATGAAATAGGGAGGAAGTATATCCCAAATAATGGTCACTGGCACTGGCAATTCCCAATGAGAACATCATATACCCAATTTGTGACATGGTTGAATAAGCCAGTATCCGTTTGATATCAGTTTGGGTACAGGCAATCACGGCTGCAAACAGCGCTGAAAATGCCCCTATAAAGGTGATGATCTGCATAACATCTGCAGCTAATATAAAAATGCCGAACAAACGGGCTACGAGAAAAACACCCGCCACCACCATGGTTGCTGCATGTATGAGAGCTGATACAGGGGTAGGGCCTTCCATTGCATCGGGTAACCAGATATGCAAAGGGAACATGGCTGATTTTCCTGCTCCACCTACAAATATCAGCAGCAGCCCCCAACTGAAAGCACTCAGTCCCAAAAAACCGGCTGCCTGAGCAGATTGCAATCTACCATCAGCAGGATTTCCAAGTCTTTCTACTAGTGTTGCCATATCGAGCGATTCACCATAAAAAGATAGTACCAAGATGCCTATGAGAAATCCAAGATCTGCAAAGCGGGTAACGATAAATGCCTTTTTTGCAGCAGCGACAGCTGATGGCTTGGTAAAATAATAACCAATCAGCAGGAAGGAGGAAACGCCTACCAGTTCCCAGCAAATATAGATTTGAAATAGATTCCCTGCTAGAATCAGGCCCAGCATGGAGAAGGTAAACAGTCCGAGAAATGCGAAATACGTTGTGTAACGTTCCTCTCCCTTCATGTAAGCCAAGCTGAAAATATGTACCATGGCAGAAACAAATGTTACTACCACCAACATCATTATGGTAAGTGGATCAATGACCAGACTAATATCTATCGTCAGTTTGTCATTAAAAACCAACCAAGGAAAGCGAAAAAGGGTCTCATACTGATTGGAATGATCTCTAGTCGGTTGCAGATAAAAATACTGCCAGGCGATCAGCAATGAAGCAACTGCACAAAAAACCATGACGATGGTTGCCAGGTAGCCTGACCAGGGTTGCCGAATCCTTCTGCTCCCCAATCCTAGAAGTAGGAAGCTGGCCAAGGGCGACAGCAAAATGGCTGATATGGTAGAAAGATTGAGCATGATCAGTATTTCATTTCGGTGGCATCTTCCACATCAACAGAATGATAGGTTCGATATAAATGTATAATGATAGCTATGGCGATAGCTGCTTCAGCAGCAGCGATAATTATAATGAAGAGAGATAGAAATATTCCTTCGGTTTGCTGCGGATAAAGATAGCGTTGGAAAGCTGCCAGGTTAATGTTTACGCTGTTCAACATAAGTTCGAGAGACATCAGTACCGTGATCAGGTTTCTGCGAGTAAACATTCCATACATGCCGATAAAAAATAATGCCATACTTACTATCAGGACGTGTAAAAGGGGTATGTGTTGCATAAAACTGTATTACTTTTTATTTGATGTTTGATCAGACTCTGGAAGCTTCATTGCAATGGCAATACAGGCCACCATAGCTGACAGGAGGAGTATGCTGACCATTTCAAAGGGCAATGCATAACCACCGGGCCCAACAGACAGCATTTGCCGACCGATGGTTTTTACATCAGCCATTGGTGTGTCAATAGCAACGTTTGTAAATCCGTAAGACCATAAACACCAGGCAGAAAAAAGAAAACCCAACAGAACGGCCAACAGCGAGAAAAATCGTCTTTTATTTTTTATGATTGGCAGTTCCTCCCCTGCCCCTCGAGTAAGAAAAACGGAAAAGATAATAAGTACTACAATACCGCCAACGTATACTACTATTTGTATGGCTGCGAGTAAATTCAGATCTAGCCAGAAATAGATGGCAGCTACACCTAAGAGGGAAAACAAGAGCCAGATGGCAGAACGAAAAATTTGTTTACCCGTAACCGATAAAAGAGCAGTCACCAGCAGAAAGCCGGAAATCACATAAAATGCTATGGCGGACGCTGGCATCATTCTACACCCTCCCTGATTTTTGAATTGGGTTGATTCAATTTTTTTGTCAATTTATTACGGTCAAAGACACTGTGCTCGAAAGTTTGCGCCATCTGAATGGCATTGGTTGGACAAGCTTCGATACACAAATTACACATCGTACATAGCTCCAGATGATATATAAATGTATCCAATGCCTTCTTCTTTTTTCCCTCCGGCGATATATCCATCTTGGTAATGATCTTAATGGTACCATTCGGACAAGCCAGCTCACAGGCTGTGCAGCCCGTGCAAGCATGCTCATTGTTTTGATCATGTGACATCACTACCTCCCCCCTGAATCTTTCTGGCAATTTCAAGTCATGCCTATTATCCGGATATTGCTGGGTAATGATTTCAGAAGGGTGAAAGAAATAATACCCGGTTTTTTTCATTCCCATGAGCAGTGAACGCACACCCTGGTAAACATCCTTTATATATTCTTTTATAAACATAACAAGCTTCTTTTAAAAATGCCAGCCTTTGATGGCTATCCAGGTAACCAATAACAAATTAAATAATCCGATGGGCAGCAGGTATTTCCACTCCAGGTTCAAAAGCTGATCAACTCGAAGCCGGGGGAAAGTCCAACGAAACCACATGATCAGAAAAATTAAAAAGAACGTCTTACCCATAAACCAAACGGAGGAGGGGATATAATCCATGATATGATTAAATCCATTCCAATGGGCAATATGTAGGGGCATCCATCCACCTAAGAAGAGTGTAGCACCGAGTGCGCAAACGATAAATATATTGATGTATTCTGCCAGAAAGAAAAGGGCGAAACGCATACCGGAATACTCAGTATGAAATCCTGCGGTCAGTTCAGATTCAGCTTCAGCCAGATCGAAGGGTGCCCGGTTGGTTTCTGCTGTTACCGCAATGATATAAATTACAAATGCTATCAGTGCGGGTATGTGTCCTTTGAATAACCACCAACCATTTTCCTGTGATGCAATGATGTCAGACACCTGCAAACTGCCGCTGAGTACAACAATACATAAAACTGAGAATCCAGCGGATAGTTCATAGCTTACAATCTGGGCTCCGCTGCGCATAGCCCCCAACATAGCAAACTTGTTGTTACTCGACCACCCTGCCATCATTATACCAATAACAGAGACAGATGAAATGGCAGATATATATAGTACGCCGATGTTGATATCCCAGATTTGAATGCCTCTGGCAAATGCAATGGGTGCGAGTAAGAGCATCGCAACCATCATAACAATAAAGGGAGCGAGATTGAATAGGAATTTATCTGCCAGATTAGGCACCAATCCTTCTTTCATTAAAAGCTTCAAGGTATCTGCCACTGTTTGTAACATACCACCCGGGCCCACCCGATTGGGACCTATCCGGATTTGTATGTGAGCCGCTACTTTTCTTTCCATTAACACCAATACCAGTCCGAGTATGGCAAATAAAGTAATAGCCAGCAGTCCGACAATTACACACTCGATGAGCAAGGTATAGTCACCTGTATGTTTCAACAGAAACGCATGAAGTTGTCCGGCCCATTCTTGAAAACTAAACATATCTATTACTTCGTTTCTTATTATCTGTCAATATCGGGTATTACAAGGTCGAGTGTACCCATGGTAGCCATCAAGTCACCTATCTTACTGCCTCTGGCCATATGATCTAATGCCGACAAATTTGAAAAACCCGGGGAGCGATACTTTATACGGTAAGGGGTTGTACCGCCTTCACTGATGATGTATACGCCCAGTTCTCCGCGAGCCGTTTCCACCCGGCTATAGAATTCTCCTTTGGGTAATTTGATAACTGCTTTGGTTTTTGCCTGAAAGTCACCTTCAGGAATGCCATCAATTAATTGTTCTATGATTCGTATTGACTGGTGCATTTCTCTGATGCGAACAATGTATCGGGCAAAGGAATCACCGGTTGTGTGCAGACACTGCTCAAAATCAAGTTGCTCATAGCCTGAATATGGGAAACGTTTTCTCACATCTCCGTCCACACCACTGGCTCGGGCAACGGGTCCGGTGCAACCATATGAGATGGCATCTGCCTTACTCAATATGCCTATGCCTTCGGTTCGACTCCGGAAGATTACATTGTTTGTCACCAGGTCTTCGAGTTCAATTACTTTATCCTTGAATTGAATGATAAAAGATTTTACCCGTGCAACAAATTCGGGGTGCAGATCATACATGACGCCACCGGGAACCATATAGTTCATGGTAAGTCTTGCACCACAGGTTTGCTCCATGATATCATTGATCGTTTCTCTTTCACGGAAGGTGTAAAAGAAGGGGGTCATAGCACCCAGGTCCATGGCCATGGCGCCTATCCATAATTCGTGGGAGGCAATGCGGGTCAATTCACTCATGATGACGCGAATGACTTGGGCGCGGGCGGGCACTTCCACCTGCATTCCCTTCTCAACACAAAGGGCGCAAGCCAGGTTATTGATGTGTGCCGAGAGATAGTCCATACGGCTGGTCACATAGATAAACTGCCGGTAAGAAAGGCTCTCCGACATTTTTTCAATGGAACGATGAATGTACCCGAGGTGTGGTTCAATTTTAATGATGGTTTCACCTTCCAGTGTTATTACAAGGTGAAGTACACCATGGGTGGCAGGGTGCTGCGGTCCAACATTGATAACTAGTTGTCCTTCCCGAAGTTGGGGATTGGTTTCAGCGGAAGATATTATATGTGTTTCAGCATACATGCCGTTACTATAGTTTTATCATGTTAACCGGATCTTCAAAATCTTTTCGCATAGGAAATCCTTCAAAATCGTCCGGCAAAATAAGTTTACGCAAATCAGGGTGTCCTATAAAATTGACACCAAACATTTCAAATGCCTCCCGCTCGTGAAATTCGGCTGTGCGCCAGATGTGACATACTGTTGATAGTTCTGGTTTAACATGGTCCAATTGCACTTTTACCACCACTGTATCATCTGTTCGGCTGCTGCGTACATGATACACCATGGAGAGGTGTGTTTTCCAATCAACACAGGTAATACAAAATAAAAAGTCCATGGCAGGTGGTCCCTTACGCAGGGCAGTAGACAAGGTACTCCATTGATCGGGGCTTATTTGAACAACCAGCCATTCACCTGTTTCATCGAAGGTGGCTGTCGGCTCAATACCCAATATCCAGGTCTTTAATTCCTCTGCTGCCATGTTTAAGAATTATCGGGTGTTGTAGTTCTGATTTGTTCACGTGTTAATCCGCTCTTGATTTTTTCCTGCAGCGTAATCAGGGCATGCAGTAAGGCTTCAGGTCGGGGCGGACAACCCGGGATATAGACATCAACGGGGATGATGTGATCGGCACCTTTTACAACTGAATACGTATTATAAAAGAATGGACCGCCACTGATGGCGCAGGCACCCATTGCGATAACGTATTTAGGATCTGCCATTTGATCATACAGTCTTTTTAAAACAGGTGCCATCTTATTTACGATGGTACCGGCGATGATAATTACATCTGCCTGTCGGGGTGTGGCTCTGGCTACTTCAAAACCAAAGCGGGAGAAATCGTATTTCGCGGCAGCAGTAGACATCATTTCTATACCACAGCAGCTGGTGGCAAAGGTTAATGGCCACAATGAATTCGACCGCGCCCAATTGATCAGGTCTTGAAAACCACCTGTCACCACTCCCCCACCCGGCAACTCAATGACTTGACCGGGAAAATCTGCTTTCGTCGCTGAAGTTGTATTTGTTATTTCCATTGCAAGGCACCTTTTTTATGGGCATATAAGAAACCAATAAATAAAATTGATATGAAAATACCGGCCTCGAGAAGGGCGGTCATCCCCAGTTCCTTCACGACCACGGCCCAAGGATAAAGAAAAACCAATTCTACATCAAAGATCAGAAACAATAAGGCGAAGAGGTAGTAGCCAATGGCAAACTGCTGCCAGGGGGAAGTTTCAGTTGGAATGCCGCACTCATATGGCTCTCCCTTTTGCGGGTTATGCGAACCTTTCACCAGGAAACGTCCCACCAATATGCCCCCTGCAGAAAAAGCCAATGCTGCAACGAGAAGCGTAATCATTGCTACCGGACCCATATCTAATTATTTCTTAGCGGTAAATTAATTAAATATCAGCAGCAAGTAAAAAGTTATCATCCCCAGAATGTCAATAACTTTCTTTTATTCCGCCTGCTCATCAATTGTCACCCTTTTGCCGGGCTCTTTTGAGCAAATCTTCGCGGCTGATGGTAATCATTTTACCTACCTGCTGTTTTCCCCGATAGGTAACTACCCGCATCATAGAACATTCTGCAGGAGGGTAAATCTGTCCTCCCAGGTAGGGGGGATAGAAATAATCGGGGAAGGTATTATCGAATGAATAATATACCTGTAGGTCTTTAACATCCGTACTAAAAGCAACTTGTAATTTCCCCTCTGCTGAAAGAGAAGAAGTTATAACAGCATCATTATGTGTAGTGGCATATTTCTTCTCTGCTATATCGTATCTGATCAGGTGTTGGTTCATTTTTTGAAGGAAGCGATCCCAATTCTTGTTTTCTGCTGGTGACCAAAATGTTTCTGCCAGGGAGAAGGCGCGGGGCCAGAGCATATATTGCAGATACCGGTAATTATAAATTTGCTCTGTCCATAAATTTCCTTGCCCACCTTTGATCCATTGTGGGTCTACACCTGAAGGCAGCGGTTCAAATTCGTAGGTCTTTTTTAACCGCAGTGTAGCATACACATGTGGCTCCGTGGCTGCATCTCCCTGCATGTAATCGAGATAGGCATAAGTGGTAGGGGTCATCACTACCTCATGTTGTTGACGGGCCGCTTCGATGCCTCCTTTCATACCCTGCCAGCTCATAACGGCAGCACCCGGTGCTAGTCCACCATGTAGTATTTCATCCCATCCAATCATTTTCTTTCCTTTGGAGCTGACGATCCTTTCGAGTCGCTTCTCAAAATAGCTCTGTACTTCATCCATATTTTTAAGTCCTTCCCGCTTCATCAACGCTTGCACAGCCGGATCCTTTTCCCAGAAATTTTTCGGGCATTCATCCCCACCAGTATGAATATAAGGGAAGGGAAATAGGCCGGCGAGTTGTGTAACAACATCATCGAGAAAGCGATAGACGTTATCTTTGACCGGTGACAGGGTATTGTTGGTCATGGCAGTTGGCGGATTACCCTTTGACCAATCCATGAATTCCTCCCCTGAATTCACCTGATACGTTGCAGCGAGTTCCGGTGTACCTGACAGTTCCGGATAAGCAACCACTGCAGCCATGCTGTGACCCGGCACATCTACTTCGGGTAAAATATCTACAAACCGTTCTTTGGCATATTGCACCAGTTCCCTGATAGCTTCCTGTGTATAAAATCCACCCTGGTCACGCTTTTCGTCTTTACCCGGGGGTAAGAAAGAGCCGAAATAGCCTTGTTTCTTTACATTCCAGGCACCAATTTCTGTAAGTCTGGGCCAACCTTTGATTTCAATCCGCCAGCCCTGGTCATCGGTGAGATGGAAATGCAACACATTATACTTATAGCGTACCATGTCATCGATGAATTGCTTTACTTCCTGTTTCGTAAAAAAATGCCGGGAAACATCGAGCATTAGTCCGCGCCAGCCGAAACGCGGCTTATCCATAATATTTACATACGGTATTTTCCAGGATATATGTTTCAATGGAACTGCACTTTCTATTTCATTGGGTAACAACTGAAATAAAGTCTGAACACCATAAAACCAACCAGCAGGTGCTGCTGCTCTGATAAGGATGCCAGATCCGTTAACGGTAAGTCGATAGCCCTCTTTACCCAATGACATTTCTTCGCCATTGGCTTGTTCCAGTCTGATGGTCGCCTGAGTGTTAGTTGTTCGAACGATTCTACGACCAGTCGCTTTCTCTAAGCGTTCTTGCAGCGCCTGAATTACCCAGTCTGCCTCAACCAAAGCAGGTGCTGCTATGGTGAGAGATGACGGCAATAAATAGTTCCCTTTATTGACTTGTATGGAGACGGGTTCGGGTATAATCGAAATGGTGGTGTCAGCAGCAACCGAGAAAAAAGGAAGCGTTACGGCAATTACGACACTGAAGGTGAGGCGCAGAATCATGGGGCAAACTTTTCACTAAATTATTGAAATTTAATGTATGCCCGTCAGCTACTTACTTGAGTACCTGTAAAGCTGTCTTGATAGCCGGATCGTATGTTGCTGCTACTTCATAAAAACCTTGCTGATGAAACCGCTGTCTTGCCAAGAGCATGCGGCATCGATGTAATAAAAATATTTCCTGTGCCGGCGTAATACTTTTCAAATCGATGTCATCGGCTGCGGCAGCTGCCTGCACAGCAGAACGAAACCCAGCACCGGGTTGTAAGTATGCAGCTACATTCGTAGCGGAAGTCATTGTATCAAATTGGGAACGACCTTGCAAATACAGATCATACACATACCTGTTGAGGGTGTTCTTATAGAGTAATTCAAAAATAATGGGGGTTAATGCGATTGTGTCCCAGGCCACAATCGTCGTTGGTTGTATTCCCCCGCCCCCATAAAGTTTTTTTCCACCCGGGGTGGTGTACACTTTTCCCTGCTGTTGAATGGTATCCTGTTCGCCCCGGATATTTTTCATCAAAGGATGGGGCCCCGGCTGCTGATCGGTATTTTCCTTATCGAGGTAGGGTCTTTGAATATTTCTGCCTAATGGCGTGAAGTAGCGAGCAGTCGTTAATCGAACAGCATTACCGGATGTCAGATTGAATTGCTGTTGCACCAACCCTTTTCCGAAACTCCTTCTGCCAATGATGGTCGCACGATCCCAGTCTTGCAGGGCCCCTGCCAGCACTTCACTGGCTGAGGCGGAAGTCTCATCAATCAAAACAACTAATCCACCCTCTTCAAAAATGCCATAGCGGCTGGCTTTGTAAATCGTTTTAGGCACATGTTTCCCTTCTGTATACACAATCAGCTTATCATCCGACAAAAATTCGTCTGCAATGTCAATGGCTTCTTTCATCAGTCCACCCCCATTTCCACGAAGGTCTAGTACCAGCTGTTTCATGCCTTTTGTCTTCAACTTTTCCATTTGTTGCATGAACTCTTCGTAGGTGCGGTTAGCAAATTTGTTCATATGGATGTAGCCTGTTCCGGGCTGTAATAAAAATGCAGCGTCTACTGCGGGTAAAGGCACTATTCCTTTTGTCAACTTAGTTGCAATACGTTTACCATTGCGTAATATGGTAAGTCGCAGATCTGGTGTGGGTTGTCCACGTAAGGCTTTACGAACACCTGCCGGCGAAAGTTTTTGTCCGGAAAGCAGCAAGGTGTCGTTGACGGAAATCAGTATATCTCCTGTTTGAATACCCGCCTTGGCAGCTGGGGCAGCCGGTAGTACGAACATCACCTGCACGGAATCTCGCAACAGTTGAAATTCGATGCCTATGCCCTGGAAAGATTCATTCATTTCATCTTCGGCATCCTGGAGGTCGGTTGCCGACATCCAGACGGAGTGGGGGTCAAGGTGGCTCAGTAACTCTGTACTCACGAGCTGATCAATGCTGTCGGCAGCTACTTCATCGACATATTTCTCCCGTACCAAACGAATAAGTTCGGGCAGGGAAGATCGATTACCGCTCGCCAAAAGTGGGGCATTCCCTGTCTTTGACCGCAATTGATAACCAATGAACATACCTGCAATCATTACTACGGATAGCAGCAGTGGAAGGGCAACCTGTATTTTTTTACTTGGCATAAATAGTGGTTCTTTGCAGAACGATATTCCGGCAAATATCCTGATAAATATTGAAAGCAGTTTTTTTGTGTGAGCAGGATGCAGATACCGGACTTAAAAACTTTACATGAAGCAGGTTCAACTGATTGCAGACAGCGGTGCCACCAAATGCGACTGGAAGTTGGTGGAACAGGGAAGGGGAAAGAAATTTACGACCCAGGGCATCAGTCCTTACTTCCTGTCGCCGGATTCGATCGCGGAGATAATAGATAAAGATGTACTTCGTAAACTGAAAAATTTCAAGGTAGATGCCGTACATTTTTATGGTACGGGCCTGAGCCTACCTGCTAATCAGCGCATACTGAAGCAGGTATTGAAGCAAAAATTTCCGGGAGCCAAATTGGAAGTAGCTACCGATATGTTGGGGGCAGCCAGAGCACTCTGCGGTCGCGAGAAGGGAATTGCCTGCATACTTGGAACAGGATCGAATTCCTGTTATTATGATGGTAAACGAATCGTCAGGAACAGTCCGGGCATCGGTTATATTCTTGGTGATGAGGGCAGTGGCGCCTATTTGGGAAAGAAATTGGTGCAGTATTATTTATATGACATCATGGACAAACCCCTGCGACAGGCTTTTGAAAAACGTTTTGGTCAGCTGCGGGCAGATATCCTGGAGAGTGTGTATAAAAAGCCCCTGGCCAATCGATACCTGGCTTCATTAGCAATTTTTCTGGCGGAGAATCGTGGGCATTACATGGTTGAGAATATACTCGAAGATGGACTACGAGACTTCTTTCACCAGCACCTGTTTTCCTACCGCGAAATAAAGTCAGTACCTATTCATTTTACGGGCAGCATTGCTTTTGGTTTCAAAGATGTTTTGCAGGAACTTTGCAACTATTATGAATTGAAGGCCGGTAAAATACTCAAAACCCCGCTGCAAGGTCTTATTCACTATCATTCCTGATATTATGAAAGAGTTTATCCGTTTCACCGAACAAGCTTCCCAATACCGCCACCTGGAAAAAATGACGGTGGCAGAATTGTTGAAGAACATCAACAAAGAAGATAAGACTGTACCGGATGCCGTTGAAAAAGCCATTCCCCAGATCGAAAAACTGGTAGCTGCCATCAGCGACAAAATGCTGGCAGGCGGACGATTGTTTTACATTGGTGCGGGTACAAGTGGCAGATTGGGAATTGTAGATGCCAGTGAATGTCCGCCCACTTTTGGGGTTCCTTATGGACTGGTGATTGGTATTATTGCGGGTGGCGACAAGGCCATTACCACCGCTGTGGAATTCGCTGAAGATAATCCAGATGAAGGATGGAATGATCTGATGAAACATTTCGTTAGTGACAAAGATGTTGTGGTAGGTCTGGCTGCCAGCGGAAGCACCCCCTATGTAATTGGAGCCCTCAAACAATGCAGAAGGAAGGGTATTATCACCGGAAGTATTAGTTGTAATCCCAACGCCCCGGTATCGAGGGAGGCTGATTTCCCGGTTGAAATCGTGGTAGGACCTGAATTCATTACCGGAAGTACAAGAATGAAAAGCGGCACTGCCCAAAAACTGGTGCTGAACATGATATCAACTGCCGTAATGATTCAATTGGGTCGGGTGGAAGACAACAAGATGGTCAATATGCAACTGAGTAATGTGAAACTGGTTGACAGGGGGGTAAAAATGGTGATGGAAGGGTTAGGATTAAAAGATTATGAAGAGGCGAAAGACTTGTTGCTCAAGCATGGCAGTGTAAAGCGGGCCATAGAGGCAGCAGGGCATAGCCATTAAATCGGTATATGCACGAGATTGAGCCTTATTACAACTGGAGGCATTTATATATATCAGAGGAAGATAAATTTTCACCTTTCTTTGGCAGGAGCTATAGTGAGTTTGAATACTCCCAGACCATTTACAACTACTATATCCATCCCCAATGGGATGATTTTGGCAGCAAAACCTTATACCTCAAGATCATTTATGCAGATTATGAGTTGCATTTCTGTGTAATTGAGTTAATTGGAGAATGGAATGATGCCATAGAAAATGACATCATGTTACTCAAGAGAGATGTTGGTGATGAGTTAATGAAACAGGGATTAACTAAATTCATTTTCATTGCCGAGAATGTTTTGAATTTTCATAGCAGCGATAATGAGTATTATAAAGAATGGGCAGAAGAGTTACGGGAAGAAGCCGGCTGGATGGTGGTATTAAATATGCCCCCAGCTACCCAGCAGGATTTTATCCGTAAAAAATTACAGTATTTTATGGAATTGATGGATTTGCCTGAGTGGCGCTCTTACAAGCCCTACCACCTATTCAAAAAGATCGACGCGGAGCTGCAGATGCGGCTAGATGAATGAAGAATGAGGCTGAAGCCGGTTTTATAGAAAATTGCGTATCTTAACACAAAATATTCTAGTATGGGATTACCCGTAAATAACAAAAACAGCGGAAAATCAGGTAAGAAGGGAACTACGCCCGGGATGCAGAACTCCCGGTTTATTCCCAAACCCGGTGCAGCCAAAGCAAGCGGCGGCGGTAAGAAAATGATTAAAACCGGTGGTTCTCGCGGTAGCTGATATCAATTCTGTCAGCTATTACTGAAACTTAGCTATCCATCAGATCATCATAGGCAGCCCTGAGTTCATTCCAGGCGTGGTTATCTCCGGCTTTTTTAGCGGCGGCCAGTCCCTGCTCATACCAACTTAAAGCGCTTTCTGTCTCCTGCTGCTGCACCAGTGCGGCTGCCAGGTGATAATAGGCGCCTACATAGTCGGGCAA
>Ga0208361_1000113_pt1 | contig 30692 bp, 28 predicted proteins | sample LakMenEpi05Aug10_FD_150670 | JGI IMG/M metagenome (GOLD analysis project Ga0208361, IMG submission 150670) | Freshwater microbial communities from Lake Mendota, WI - 05AUG2010 deep hole epilimnion (SPAdes) | ecosystem: Environmental > Aquatic > Freshwater > Lake > Epilimnion/Euphotic zone ... | reverse complement strand
GCGTTGAGTAATTATTGGCAGCTTTAACTCTGCTAATACATCTCGCAAATGTTCATCCGCTGCCTCTACTCCACGCCAAGATGAAAACAAAGCAAGGGTGCGACCACCTGCTGCTTGAATTAACTCACCTAACTCAGTTAGCGCCTCCTTTGATGGACCATCCCGGCCTGGCTCTGGTAAATCCTTTGGCAGATAAAGCATTCCCTGATTAGCAAAATCAAAAGGCGAGCCAACATCTAGGATCTGCAGATTTGCTGGATCCATTCCCCCTTTTTTATCAACCTCATCCTCATTCTCATCATCGCCTTCATCCTCATTTTTTCCACCAATTACAAAGCCAATATTTCTTGCAATTGCATCAAATGATTTGCCAACAGTTAAGGTGGCACTAGTTGCAATTACTGGGGTTTGGGTTAACAAATTTCCGCGCAGCACATCAGATACTGCCAATGGGGCTAGGTACAAAGTTGAATATGTTGGCTCAAACCAAAGCACATGTGTGTGTCCTGGTTTTAATAACTTAGTAGCAGTCTGGCTTATCTCATTTAACGCACCCTTTACCCGGGCTCGCTCTGCCATCGTATTTGGATCAATAATCTCACTATCAGCAGCTATCAATGCGGTAACAGCTGCTACCCCCTCTTTAACACCACGAAGTGGTGCTTCTAAGGTGGAAGGTAATTTATCTAATCTTCCTGCCTTTGTTGGATCAGCTTTTAAATCATCGCCATACTCACTGAGTGCTTTAGAGAATTTTTCACTTGCTTTAAAGAGGGCATCTCCTGCTTTTCCTGGCATATGTTTTCTTGCCATATTGGCAGCACGCAAAACTCTGGCAGCTGTTATCTCCTCGGTGACCGCCTGTGTTGTGCGATCCATAAACTCATGTGCTTCATCTAAAACAATGGCATCTCGCTCAGGCAAAATTGGATGAGAATCAACAATCTCAATTGCTAGCAAGGTGTGGTTGGTAACCACAATATCTGCAGTTTGTGCCTTTGCTTTTGCCAGGGCAGCAAAACATTTTGAACCAGATGGACACTCATCTGCTCCCATGCACTCTCTTCCGGAAACTGAGTTTGCAGACCAAACCCTTCGATCAACCTCTGGGGCATCATCTCGATCGCCAGTAGCACCTGGTGATTGCGCCCAAGCTCTTAATCTTTTTGCATCCCCCTCTAATGCTGAAACCTCAAGGACAGCTTGGGCCTCAGGATCATTTGGCGCGTTATTCATTTTTTGCAAGCAGATGTAATTACCAACTCCTTTATATATTGCAAATGAGATATCTCGATTTAACTCTTTATCTAAAGCTGCCTTTATCTTTGGCAGATCTCGCTCTACTAATTGCCGCTGCAATGCCAAGGTGGCAGTTGCTACCAATACTTTTTTGCCATGGACAAGTGCTGGTACTAAGTAAGCGAGAGATTTTCCAGTGCCAGTTCCAGCTTGAACTAACAGGTGATGTCGATCAGATAAGGCGTTTGCAACCGCCTCTGCCATCTCAATCTGGCCATCCCGTGGTGAGCCACCAATTGCAGTAACTGCTGCATCGAGCGCGCTTCTTACCTTTTTGGAATACTCACTCACTAGGGCAGATTATTTGATAAAAACAAAAGAGAGAGAGATTTACCTGCGAGCCCTAAGAAATTAACTTAACTGCTCATTAAGGATATTTGAATCCCAAGCGTCAAAACCTGAGACCACCATGCCCTCCTTTAATCGGTCAATACTGACGCCATCTACTGAAATTTTCTTACCAGTTGCGCTCTTATCTAGATATTGCCCAAGATGAGTACCGGTCAACTTCCACCGAGATACAACAACATCACCTTCTGCGACTAACTCCTCGATTGCAAAATTAATATCCGGAAAAGCAATTCGCCATTTACGCCATTGCAATCGAAAAGATTCTCTTCCCACACCAAATTTTGGATCATTGCCAGCTGCATCTTCGGCGATAAATCTATCGATTGCGCTCTCATCGCCTTGATTCCAAATTTGCTCAAAGAATTGACGCACGATCTCTTTATTCTTAGCAAGATCAGCCATAGTCACTCTTTTCCAAATAATTATTCAACAAATCTCAATGTAAGAAGAGTTTAAGACTAATGCGATCACTTTGGCAACTAGTTGGCAGACATTTGCTACATTTACTTAAAACATCTAACACACTTTGCATCAACGGGAATAGATGAAAAAATCATTTAGATGGGTAGTGAAGATGAATTAGAAAACATTAGAATCTTCACAAATATAAGGCTTTGGGCTGATTAATCACTCAAGATTTGGCTCATTTGGCTGAATCTGCTTGTTTTATGCGAAAATACCTCATGCCCATTTTAGGTAAATCTATGGAGTCGGAGATTTTCCAGATTCCAGAGGTATTTCAAAAAATCCTAGATAACTCAAAACAGTTCGACATTCTGCCTAATATTTTTAAAAATAATGATTTTAGATCTGTGCAAATTCTGGCCCGCGGAACCTCAGATAACGCCGCGCATTTTCTAAAGTACTTAATCGAGACCAAAATAGGATTACCAGTAGGCCTTACCTCTCTGTCCTCAGTGACTATTTACGGGACACAACTTAAATTTGAGAACACCTTGGTAATTGCAATATCTCAGAGTGGTCAATCATCAGATTTGATCAAGTACTCAAGCGCAGCCAAAGCTGGTGGTGGATTTTTAATAGCCATGACAAATGATGATCTCTCCCCGTTAGCCGCGACTGCAGATATCCATATCTCACTGCTAGCTGGTAAGGAAATAGCAGTTGCTGCGACGAAAAGCTATGCCGCCGAACTTTTATGTTCACTTCTACTGGTTAATTGCTGGCTAAATCAAAGCACTCAAGTTCAACAGATCCAATCAATCATTAAGCAAGCAAACTCTTTAATTACAAATAGTAATTTGGTCGCCAAAGCGGTTGAATCTGTTAACTCACAAGATGAAATTGTGGTTCTTGGACGTGGATTTTCCTACCCAAATGCCAAGGAGTTTGCATTAAAAATTCAAGAAACTAGCAAGGTTTCAGTGCAAGGTCTATCCATTGCTGATTACATGCATGGACCAATTTCGGCTTTGACATCAGACACTCATTTATTTGTGTTAGCCCAAAATGATTCTGACCTAAGTTTTGTAAAGGAGTACATAAGCCAGATCAGAAGTAGATCACCAAAAATTTACTGGATAGGCACCTCCTCACTTGCCCAATCTGATGAGATAGTGATCGAAGGATCTGCTACTGGCAATGAGATTTACAATTGCATTATCGACTGCATAATTGGTCAGCGCTTTGCTTTGGAGTTTGCAAGAAAAAATGGTTTGGATCCAGATAGCCCAACCGGCTTAAACAAAGTGACATTAACAAACTAATGTCTGAAACAGTTATCTACTTTGATGGCGGTGGTGGTGGCATCCGGGCGGCTGCAAGTATTGATGGCGTTAAAAAAGCCCACAAAGATTTCACTGGTATTACACCAGGAGAGGCCTCGCTGATAGATTATTTGGCAAATGTAGTGATCAACTTTGCAAATACATTTGAGGGTGAGATCTCCAGAGCAGTACTTGCCGTGGCAACCTTGCCCGCTGATACCCAGAGTTACCAAGGTATTGCAAACTTAGTCTTCAAAAATAGCAAAGTGAAAGAGCTTTGGATCTGTAGTGACTCAGTAAGTTCATGTGCGGCTACTATCGAAACTGATGGCGTAGTGATTACCGCCGGTACCGGAATTACCGCATTAGCTGTTGGTAAATCTGGCACTTTGTTGCATTCATTATCTGGTGATGGCCATTTAATTGGCGATGTAGCTAGTGCTTACTGGATTGGTCGAATGGGTTTAAATTACGCAGTGCGTTCAAGTGATGGACGCGATCAAACTCCAGGATCTGCCCAGTTACTTGAAGTTGCCTGCCAACATTTTAAAGCTGATCCATACCATCTGCCTCATATTGTTCACCAAACTAATCGAGCTGTTAACGCCATCGCGCAGTTCGCTAAGTTAGTAAATGACTTGGCAACTACTGGAAATACTAAGGCAATTGAGATCATTGATATGGCTGGGGATGAAATTACTTTAATTGCCGAGACAGCAAAGCGTGTTTGTGAGGGCGGTAAGGATTTCCAAGTCGCCTTGTTAGGTGGAGTACTGGCAGAAGGAACGATGGTTTATAAAAATTCCGTCTCAAAAATGCAATCGCGTGGACTGCAGGTACATAAATCCAATAAAACTCCATTAGATGGGGCAAATATTCTTGCAACTAGCAAAGATGCAGGTGTCTACGCTCCATTGATCAAAATATATAGGGCAAGTTAATAATGAAACCCAAATACATAGACTTACAAGTTAATGGTCATGGCGGTGTTGATTTATTGTCAGCAAAGAGTGCCGATGAGATTAGAGTAGTAAGTCGTTCGCTATATAAAAATGATGTTGCTGGTTATCTGCCAACCATCATTACATCCTCTTTAGAATCTGCAGTTAAAGCAATCAAATTAATTGAACAGGTCCGAAAAGATCCTAAATCTGGTGAAGCGTTAATACTGGGCATACACTTAGAGGGGCCTTTTATTTCTACTGAAAAAGCTGGTGTGCATCCAAAAGAGTTTATTACACCGCCCAATTTAGATCACTTAAAGGCTTTACTAGCAGCTGGCTTAATAAAGCAGGTCACCCTTGCACCAGAAGTTTCGGGCGCAATTGATTTGATAAAGTTTTTAGTAGACCAAAACATCCTAGTTTCACTTGGTCATTCAAATGCCACTAAGGCCCAAGCAATCGCCGGTTTTGAGGCTGGCGCTAAGAGCGTTACCCACTTATTCAATGCGATGCCAAAGCCACCAGAACAAGGTTTAAGCGATGCTGCAATTGAAAGACCAGATGTAGTTATCCAGATAATTGTTGATGGCGTGCATGTTTCCGATCAACTTTTGTCCCAAACCTTGCCAAAAATCAAGGACCGCTTCATCATCACAAATGATGCCGTTGCTGCTGCAGGATTAGGAGAAGGAAATTTCACCTTTGGTGATATCAGCGTCGTGGCAAAGGATGGTCAGGCACGCAGCATTGAAGGAAAATTGGCGGGCGGTATTGCAAATATGGCTGACTCAATAAAGCGCTTAGCCACACTTGGTATTTCAAATGAAATTGCAGTTGCAAGTGCAACTACCAGACCTTGTGACTTAATTGGGGTTAGCTATGAATCAGTTATTAACCACTTTAACTAATTTTTCAAATATTTGATCGATTTCACTTTTGACCTGAGTGCTTAGAATTGTTCTAACTGGACCTCGTTGACGGGCTGAATCAAAAATACCCTGCTTAACAAGTAAGTATTTTTCAACTGCAACGTAACCATCAATATTTTGCTGAAATGCAACTAACTGCGAGACTAAATCGTGAATCCTCTGAGCAAGCTCCAAATCATTACTTTCTAAGCAATCCCAAAGTTTAATGATCGCCCAAGGTATTTCACCACCCGGCATCGTGCCCATTAACCCGAGTGGATGAGTGTCTAATAAATCGATGCCGCTTTGACCTTCAAATATCTTTGCTTGCCCCTTTGCGATTTCTTGTAAGGCAGCAGCTCGCTCTTTAACCGGCTTTGCCTCCGGCTTGAATTGAACTCGATCGGTTCCATATTTTTCAATTAGATCTCCGTATAACTGAAGATCTAATGGTTGACCCATGTAATTACTTGCATCTTGAACAATCAATGGAATCTTCACGGCTTCAATTATTGCTGCGTAGTAGGTATAAATTTCAGATGAGGTTGCAGGAAATGATGCTGGGGGTGTTGCCATAAGAGCGGTAGCACCATCTGCCTCAGCTGATCTAGCCAGTGCGGTCGCAATTGCAGTGCTCTCACCGCCTACGCTGACAATTAATGGAACTCGCTTATCAACAATTTTAAGCACTACTTGCCATTGCCCTCGGCGCTCATCAGCAGTAAATCGCATTACCTCTGAAACCATTGCTAGGACTAAACCTTTAACACCGCTGGCAATTAACCAATCTATCTCTCGCTTTAAAACATCACTATCAATATTGTCGTTTTTATCCAAGGGAGTTTGAATTACGCAATAAACGCCTCGCTCCACGGCACTCCCCCTCTAGAGTTAGAAACAACTTTAAACTCAATTAATTCTTAAGCGCACTCTTTATATTATCTAAATCAGATTTTCTCATAGTATCTAAAAGATAAAAATCAATCTCCTTTACGCCCAGGCTAACTAAGGCATCTACCTTTTGTAACAAATTGTTAGCACTTGTGCAATCTGGATAAGTTGGTCTAAGTATTGCGGTAATTTCTGGAGCCACATTCTTTAAGTAATTAGAGGCGAGGTTAGCTACCTGATCACTTTGCGGCCGGTAAATTAAAGGTTCATATCGATTAATAATCTGGCTAATTTGAGAATTATCTATACCAACCTGCCAGCTATTTGAGATCGCATCTTCAGAGCTCATATCCAAAAGTGGCGATTGATCCACAAAATTTAAGGTGATCTCAGCTTTTCGAGTAACTTCTGCTATTTTTTTATAAAGATTAGCTACAACTTGTTCCCGGCTAGCAAGGTATTTAAGAATTGGTTCGCCAACAATCTCAGCTAGTGTTTGTTTATCTAACTTGCGACCAAGCCAAGGATCCTTATCGTCAAAGACTGCCAGTAGCAAAGATGAAACTTTTGCTACTAAAGCAGCTAGATCTGAATTCTGCTCCTCGTAGTTTTTCTTGCAATAAGTACAAAAACATAAAGCAAATAGGAATTCGGTAATCGAGCTTAACTCTATGAAAAATCGCTCATGGTGCTCACCATGTCGTGCGCCATGGAAATGTAAGGACTCAGCTCGAATGCCACTAATGCCTCGGCTAGCTAAATCTCGCGTCATGCCAAGTGCGTATTGAGCCACCGCTGGATTTGCCGGGCAAAGCTCTGAGAGAAACTTATTGCCTAATACATTGGTAACTACCGAATCTGGATGAGCCATACCAATCGCTGAGTTATGCATGTATACAGCCCAAGCATTAACTTGAAAGTCATTCTCACCGGCAACCTTAAGTACTGAATCTAAAACCTGGTTGGTAGGTAATTGATCTTTTAGATCCGGTTTAATGGCATTTGCTTCATAGGCTTGGTTATCAACTTTGTAGTAATGAAACCCATCCGATAAGTACTCAAGTTGAGGACCTTGGCGAAGTAAAAGATCGCGACTGCTGTGGTAATTAAGCGCTAGGTTTATTCCAGAAAACCCATAACTTTTTAACTCTGGAATAACCTTTTGTGCTGGCTCTCTAAAGAATGTGTAAGCAAGGGTGAAGGCGTTTGATTTAATCGCACTCATTTCACGCTACCGGCAGTTAACCCACCAACTAGATACTTCTCAATCGAGATAAATAGAATAACTACAGGGATAATTGCAATTATTGTTGAGGTAAACAAATACTCCCAAGCAATGTCATATTGACCAATAAATTGAGTCAGTCCAACCGGTAAAGGCTTTTTATCAACTGAGCTAATAATTGTCAGCGCTATTGTAAATTCATTCCAGGCTGCCACAAATGTAAAGATGATTGCCGTAACTACGCCTGGTAGGGCAATTGGAATAGTTATCTTTCGTAACGCTTGAATTCTTGTGCAGCCATCAATTAGCGCAGCCTCCTCAATCTCAGTTGGAATGCTTGAGAAAAAGCCAGCCAGTAACCAGATTGAAAACGCAAGATTAAATCCAGCATTTAACACAATTAATGCAATGTATGAATCTAACAGTTTAAAGAAATCGACTTCTCTAAATATTCCAATGATCAAAGCAGTGGGTGAGAACATTTGGGTTGCAAGTACTAATAGTAAGAATGCCCCTCGCAGTTTGAACTTATACCTTGCTAAGAAGTAAGCCGCTGGTAGTGAAACTAATAAAACCAATATGGTTGCGCAGATCGCAACAATCAAGCTTGATTTAAGAAAGCTAGCAATTGGTGCGTGTGACCATACATCAATGTAGTTCCGCCATTGCCAAACTTGAGGCAAATGTGTGGATGGCGTTGCATATAACTCATCATGGGATCGCACCGATGTTAAGAACATATTTATATAAGGGTAAACAAAGAACCAAGCTAGAAAGTAAGCACCGGCCATGGTGGCCACTTTCTTTGGAGTAAATTTCTTTGCCTTTAGATTTTTCATATTTCAGTCCTAGTCGCCTTGGTAACTCTCAAATAAAGTCCGACAATCATCATGATCACAATAAAGTTAAATACTCCAAGCGCTGTTGATTGGCCCATGTTCGACTCAATAAATGCCAACTTATAGGCAAGTGTTGTGGTGGTATCGGTGTCATAACCAGGTCCACCGCGAGTCATAATCCAAATAATTGGAAATGAGTTAAACACGTTAATTAAATTGATAATTGTGGCAATTAGAAGTGCATTTCTTAACAATGGAAACTTAATTTGACGATAGATCTGCCAGTTACTTGCCCCATCAACTGAAGCAGCCTCAATTATGTCATTTGGTATTGATTGCAATCCAGCTAGAAGTACAAAGGAAGTAAAGGGAATGGATACGAAAACAGCTACCGCCATTAGAAAATAAAATGAGCTACCTGGGTTATTTACCCAATCAACTGGCTCACTGATCAAGCCCAATTGTGTCAGCGTTAAATTCAACTCACCGGAGTAAGCATCTAAAATCCATGTCCAAATCATTGATGTCATGACCACTGATGCAGCCCATGGGAAGATCAATGCCCAGCGCACATACTTGCGACCTGGGAAATTTTGATTTATCAACTGTGCAGTTGGCAGTGAGAGAATTACAGTGAAGAAAACAATTCCAAAAACCCACAAAATAGTTCTTCGTGCTACCGGATATATGTCTGGGTTGGCGAGTAATTCGCGGTAATTTGTTAAGCCATTAAAGTCGAGCAAGCTTCCGGCTGCAGAAATGTCAGTAAAAGAGATCCGAACTAATTCAATTACCGGCCAGATCACCACAAGGGCAATCAATACCAGGGCCGGTCCAATCCAAGGTAGAGCGCTTGCTAAGGAAACATCATGAGTGGCAACCTGCTTTTTTGATTTAGCCGCAGTGCTCTTTGCCAACAATCTGCTACTCAAGGCTCCTCATTTCAAAACAAATATTTGATTTCAATCATACTAAATGATTTATAAGTCAGACCTGAGAAAAATTCTCAGGTCTGACTTATAAGAGATTACTTGGTAACTACCGTTAGGTAATTACTTAGTTCCTGCTGCTACAGCTGTTTTCTGGAGTGAATCCAAAACGGTCTTTGAATCCTTTGTAATGCCAGTACCAATTTGTGTGGTGATCTTGGCAACTACTGTTCCCCATGAACCTAGAGTTCCTGGGTAGAAGATAGCGTTTGGAAGCTGCTCAATGAATGGAAGCAATGATGAATCCACTTCAGTTGATGCTGACTTCGTTGCAGGAATGAAACCACCGGCAGCCTTTAGGAAGCCTGCGTAGTTTTTGCCTTCAAACAAGAAGTTTAGATACTTAGAAACAGCATCTTGGTTTCCTGTCTTCTTAAATGCCATGAAGTAATCCTGAACGCCAAGAGTTATTGGCTTCTTACTTGCATTGGCAGATGGGAATGGTGCAACACCGTAGTCAACCTTGCTCTTGTAATCCTTCAATGTTGAAGGGAAGAACACGGAAGCATTGATCATCGCTACTTTGCCTTGGCTAAATAGCTTGAATGCATCGGTACGGTTAGTTGAAGCTGGGTTTGGTTGTGTGTAACCAGCCTTTACCCAAGCCTTTAATTGATTCAAAGTTTCAAGATTAGCCTTTGAGTTAATAACCCACTTGCCTGCGGCCTCATCAAAGTAACGTCCACCATTTCCGCCAGCCCAGATTTGGAACTCAGCTTGAGCCTCTTCTGAACCTAGTGGAATTGCTAATGGATAGACCTTTGAACCGTACTTAGCTTTGATCTTCTTTGAAGCAGCAGTTACCTCAGCCCAGGTTGTTGGGATCTTGGTATTGCCAGCGCCGTAGAAAAGAGCCTTGTTAATAAAGAACATACGTGCTGATGCTAGATCTGGAACAGCATACTCAACACCGTTGTACTTTGAGTTATCGCGGAAAGCGGTAACGAAGTCAGAAAGTTTAGCCTCAGTGAACAGGTCGCTGGTCTTATATAGCAGACCTTCGGCCGCAAACTCTGAGAATGTATTTAGGTTCAGCACATCTGGATATGACTTGGTTGAGATATAAGTACGTCCCTTAACCAAGATGTCATCCCAACTTAGGTTCTCATGTTCAACTTTGATGGTTGGGTTAGCAGCCATAAAGCGAGCATTTAGATCCTTGTAGTAAGCAGGCATATCATCTGTGTAGTTAGGTGTAACAACTTTAATTGTTACGGTGTTAGCTTGTGCTGGTGCAGCTGTCAAAGCACCTGCAACCAATCCAAGTGAAGCCAGCGCAGCAAAACTACGCGTGGTTAGTTTTTTCATTTATTCGTCCTCCTAGGATCCCACGTGCTTGTGGGGGAGGCTTAGCCCACCACTATTTTCAAAATCAGGCAAGTAGCAGGCTTGGCTGAGAAAATAACGCTTTTGTTTTAATGGGGCTAATAATGAGCCCCAACCTGTCCTTAACCTACTTTTCTGACTCCAACCCCAGGAGTTGCTTGGGTGCGCTGGCCTTGCTTTAAAGTTGCAATGCCACTAATCCAAACCATTTCAAATCCAGCTGCAGGCAATCTAGGTGTCTCATATGTTGAGCGATCCAAAACAGATTGATCATCAAATAAAACCATATCTGCTTTCATGCCAACTTTAATAAAACCACGATCTGTTAATCCAAGTCGCTTTGCTGGTCTGCCAGTCATTCTTGCTATCGCACCATGCATTGTTAAAACTTTTTCTTGCCTGGCGTAAACACCAAGATATCGAGCGAAGGTACCAAAGCCGCGTGGATGTGGACGATTGCCAGTTAATATGCCATCACTACCAACCATGTGGCGAGAATCTTGCATAATCGCTCTCACATTTGGTTCATGTCCTGCAAAAATTACGCAAGATGCCTTGAGCTCTTCATCAATAATAAAATCTAAATAGAAATCTTCAACTTTTTTATCAACTAACTTAGCTGCTGAAACTAAATCCATTCCAACAAACTTGAGATTATGAGGTTTTTCAACTCCGGCAATATTTATCGCCGGCCAATTAACTACCCCGCCTTGATTACCATCACTGCCAGATATGGTTAATTCATGAATCACTTTAAGGCGATTGTCCATTACTGCTAATCGCTTAATAGTTTCCTTTGAGCCACCTGCCTGCACCCAAGAAGGCAGCAATGCATGTAGGTAGGTTGAGCCAGCTAAGTATGGGTAGGTATCTAAGGTGACATCCACACCTTGTTTTTCAGCAATTTGAATCTGTTCAAATAATAAGTCAGTTTTCCCATGAAAATTTGAGTGGCTCATATGACAATGAGTTAGATGAAGTGGGGATTTAGATAATTTAGCGATATCTAAACACTCAACAACTGCATCTAGGAATTTAGCACCGTAATTACGATGATGTGGGGCGTAGTAACCACCAAACTGTGCGACAACTTTGCAAAGCTGCACAATCTCATCATCATTTGCATACATCGCTGGGGTGTAGGTAAGTCCTGCTGATAAGCCAAAGGCGCCTTGTTCCATCCCCTGCTGAGTTAACCGCTTCATCGCTGCTAACTCATCAGCTGATGCATACCCTGGTTGATTACCTCTGACTAACATTCGAACTGAACCATGCGGAATTAAATATGCAACATTTACCGCGCATCCTTGATCAACTCGAGCCAAATACTCACCCACGGTGTGAAAATCCCATTTGAGATCTTTTGGATCTGAGTTCCAACCAAATAGCTGCTCACGTAGTTCAAGAAGGCTCTCTGGATTACTTGGCACATAACTAAGTCCATCTTGGCCAACTACCTCAAGAGTCACGCCCTGTGTGACCTTAGCTAAATGTTGTTTATCGGTAAGTACTGCTAAATCTGAGTGTGCATGCATATCAATAAATCCAGGAGCGAGAGTTAAGCCAGAGCCATCAATTACCTTGCCCTCTTCAGCACCTTTTAATATTGAACCAACCTGTGAGATAACACCATTTGTAACTAAGAGATCTTGGCGAAGCGCGGGCGTATCACAACCATCAATTATCTTTGCCCCTCGGATGGTGAAGGTATTTTCACTCATTTGTTTTAATCAGAACCTTCAACCATCTTAAACATAGGTGCATAGCCAGCTAACAATCCACCATCGACTACAAACTCACTTCCACTAATCCAGGCCGCCTTATCTGTTAGTAAAAATAAAACCGCCTCAGTTACATCAGCAGGTGTTCCAACTCGACCAAGTGGATACCAAGGTTTTAATTTTTCAAAAATTTGTGGATTTCTATCCACCCGCTCTTGCCAAGCATCGGTAGCAATTGTTCCTGGCACCACAGTTGTGCAGCGAATGCCATCTGGGCCATATCTAACTGCCACAGTTCTAGTTAACGCGTGTATGCCAGCCTTTGCCACGCTATAGGAATCACTGCCAATCATCGCCTTGGCATTTACCGTGCCAATATTTACTATGCAGCCAGCCTTGCGTTTAATCATCCCGGGCAAGGTGGCTTTAATTGTTAAAAAGCTACCGGTTAGTGTTACAGCCAGTGTGCGGTTCCAGACCTCAAGCGAGGTTGCTAGCAGATCTTCTGGATCATGAATCATTGCATTATTAACTAAGCAGTCAATCTGACCAAAATCTTTTTCAATCAGGGCAAAATTCTTAATGATCTCACTCTCTGATGAAACATCGGTCTTATAACCCTTAGCTGTTATGCCCATCGCAGAGATCTCTTTAACTGTTGCATCCAGATTTTCTGCAATCAACTCAACTAATGCCACTTTGGCACCGCGAGAGCCAGCACCTATTGCAATCTGGCGACCAATTCCTCGGCCAGCGCCAGTAACAACAACTACTTTGCCCGCTAAATCTTGTGCAATTGTCATATTATGAATTTCAGATCGCTACTACAAAATCAATTTCAACTAATATATTAATTAAATCTGAACCAACTGTGGTGCGAACTGGAAACGGGGCTGAGAAAAACTCCCGGTAAACCGCATCATATGCAGCAAAGTCTCGATTAACATCTTGTAAGTGAGCCGTTACCTTAACAACATCTGCAAACTTTGCACCCTTTACATCCAAAATCTTTTGCAAGTTTTTTAAAGTCTGTCTAGTTTGCTCAGCTACCCCACCATCAACAATCTTGCCGGTAGCTGGATCAACTGGACCCATGCCGCAGGTATACAAGAAACCGTGGGCAGCTACACCGTGTGAGTAAGAACCACCTGGCGCTGGTGCTTGGCTGGCATTGATATGTTCGATCTTCATTAGATCTCCTTAGGTTATTTTGCGATTAGAAAAATGTGTACAAGCAATCTACAACATCATAATTGTCGTTGACTAGTGGAATCAACCGCCATTTATCAAATGTAGTGCAAGGGTGAGAAATACCCAACCCAATTAACTGCGATACTGCAAAATCCTGCTTACTTCTTAAGTAGCCATGCTGGTCATTTAATTTCTCAATCTGACCAGAAAAACCGGTTAAGCCAGCTGCATATCGGGCAAAGGGAATTGGATTATGCAGATCATTGCCAATATCTCTTTTGCCAAGATTTAGTACGCCAAAATTTTGCTCTGGTGAACTTATTATCTGTGCCCAAACCTCAATAGCTGCGTCAAAAGTTTGCTCTGAGTTTCGAAATGGATATATCTCTTCATAATACTTACTGTCGTGGGTGACATAACCCCCACTGCGCAGTAGCAAAATCTTTGGTTTAGCAAATTTATTTAGCTCATCAGCGACAATCTCAAAGTAGGCGCTGCCACCTGCGGTAATAATAAATACTTCATCGCTCTTGTATGAATAAGCCAGATCAGCTGCTGCCACAATCTTCTGGCAAAACTTACTTATTTTTTTCTCACCTTTTTTATTTCTAGCTGCCTGTGGCACCGCTCCCTCAAAGCCGGTCACACCACGTAGTTTCAATCTACTATCTGCGGCAATAGCGCTGGCAATTAATGCCACATCAGCTAACTCCCTCACACCAGCGCGTCCATCATCGGTGCCTATTTCAATAAATAGGTTTTGTTCTCCTTGGTCTGGTGTGTATTTTTTTACAATCTCCAACCCGGCTAAAGAATCAACATAAAAAATAATCTCAGCTTGTTTTTGCTTATTTATCTTGGCAATCTCTGCAATCGCCGCCGGATCTAATACCTCATTAGCGATGATTAAATTTTTAAATCCATACTTTAAAAAGATGCTCGCCTGCCAAAAGTTAGCAACAGTTAGTGCGGTTGCACCTGCTGCCACCTGCATCTGGGCGATTTGCGGTGACATGGTGGTTTTAACATGAGGGGCAAGTTCAGCGCCAACTGATTTGCAAAATTTAGCCATCTGCTCAATATTGTTTTTTAGGGATTTTTCTTTAATTGCCATGATCGGAAATTGAAAATTAGATGTGAAAAGATTTGGTTTTGTGGCTAAAAACTGTTCAAGGGTTTTCCCATAGGAATCTATCGGAAAACCCTTGAAGGTACTTTCAATTACTTTACTGCTAAAACTCTGCTCCACCCTGAAACATTATCAAAGATAAAGCTTTTTGCTCTTATCAGGAGCAGCCGGAGGTGTTTCCGCAACCTTCGCAGACAAAGCAGGAGCCAGCCATTCTCATTTTGACTCCGCATGTCATACAAAGTGGTGCATCTGATTTAACCCCAGCCATCTTCTCAAAGAGCTCCATTGATGATCCAACGGATGAGTTATCTACTGGTGCCTTTTCAATCTTTACCTCTTGTTTTTTGCTCACTACTTTTTTGGTTGGTAGTAAATCCTCAGCAGTAGGACTCTCATCTGGTGTGTAATCACCAGTATCTAAAGCGCGAGCGCGCTCTGCCGCTGAGTGAATACCAAGTGCTGATCTTGACTCAAATGGTAGGTAATCAAGGGCAAGACGGCGGAAGATGTAATCCATTACCGATTGCGCCATTCTGATATCAGCATCATCTGTCATACCAGCTGGTTCAAATCTTTGATTAGCAAACTTCTCCACAAAGGTCTCTAGTGGAACGCCATATTGCAATCCAATTGATACTGCAATTGAGAAGGCATCCATAACACCGGCAAGAGTTGAACCCTGCTTGCCAAGCTTTAGGAATACTTCAGCTAGAGCGCCATCTGCGTAAGCACCGCTAGTCATATAACCCTCTGCGCCTCCAACAGCAAATGATGTGGTTTGTGCTGGACGAGTCTTTGGTAATCGCTTTCTTACCGCATTGTGTGCAACCTCAGTTGATACCGCCTCATCCTTTTTACCCTTTGAATCAGATAGAGGTTGTCCAACCTTGCAATTATCACGGTAGACCGCAAGTGCCTTAAGTCCTAACTTCCAACCTTGGTAGTAAACCTCTTCGATCTCAGCCACTGTGGCATCCGATGGCAGGTTAACTGTCTTTGAGATCGCACCAGATAGGAATGGTTGGCAAGCTGCCATCATGTGAACATGGCCCATTGCGCTAATTGATCTAACACCCATTGCGCAATCAAAGACTGAGTAATGCTCACTCTTTAATCCTGGGGCATCAATTACATTTCCATTCTCTGCGATGTACTCAACAATTGCTTCAATTGTCTCATCGGTGTAGCCAAGTTTTTTAAGAGCTAGTGGCACAGTCTGGTTGACAATCTGCATTGAACCACCGCCCACCATCTTCTTAAACTTAACTAGGGCCAGATCTGGCTCAATACCGGTGGTATCGCAATCCATCATTAATCCGATGGTGCCAGTTGGAGCTAATACAGATGCTTGCGCGTTGCGCCAGCCATTTTTCTCACCCAATGTATTTCCAGTAGACCATTGCTTAATAGCCTCACTCCAAACATCTTTATCCAAGGTTGAGACTGATTTTGCAGACTCTGTTGCATTTTGGTGCTTGCGCATCACCTTGGTGTGTGGGGCAGCATTTCTGGCATAACCATTGTATGGACCAACAATTGCGGCCAATTCCGCACTTCGTCGGTATGAGACACCAGTAAGTAATGATGTGATCGCACCAGCTAAGGCACGTCCACCATCTGAGTCATATGCAAGACCTGATGCCATAAGGAGTGCGCCAAGGTTTGCATAACCAATTCCTAATTGACGGAAATTTCTAGTGGTCTCACCAATTGGTGCGGTTGGGAAATCTGCAAAGCAGATTGAGATATCCATTGAGGTAATTACTAACTCAGTTACCTTGACAAAGTTTTTAACATCAAATGAACCATCAGCTTTTAAGAACTTCATTAAGTTCAAAGATGCCAAGTTACATGATGAGTTATCTAGTGACATGTACTCAGAGCATGGATTGGATGCATTGATCCGGCCAGTCTCTGGGTTGGTGTGCCACTCATTGATGGTGTCGTCATATTGAATACCAGGATCAGCACATGCCCAAGCTGCCTCTGCCATCTTTCTAAATAATTGTTTAGCATCAACACTCTCCACAACCTCACCAGTTGAGCGAGCAGTCAAACCAAATGACTCACCCTTTTCATAGGCGCGCATAAAGGCATCAGAGACTCTTACTGAGTTATTAGCATTTTGATATTGAACAGAGACAATATCTTTGCCACCCAAATCCATATCAAAGCCAGCATCGCGAAGGGCGCGAATCTTGTCCTCTTCCCGAACCTTGGTCTCAATAAACTCTTCAATATCTGGATGATCAACATCTAGAACAACCATCTTGGCAGCACGTCTTGTTGCTCCACCTGATTTGATTGTGCCAGCAGATGAATCAGCACCACGCATAAATGAAACTGGGCCAGAGGCGGTTCCACCTGATTTTAAAAGCTCCTTTGATGAGCGAATTCTTGAAAGATTAAGACCAGCACCTGAGCCACCTTTGAAGATAAAGCCCTCTTCTTTATACCAATTAAGAATTGACTCCATTGTGTCATCTACTGAGAGGATGAAACAGGCAGAGACCTGTTGTGGGGCATTTGTTCCCACGTTAAACCAAACTGGTGAGTTGTATGAAAATATTTGGTGCATCAACATATGGGTTAATTCATGTTCAAAAATTTCAGCATCGGCTGGGGTGGCAAAGTAGCCATTTTCTTTTCCAGCTTTTGTGTAGGTCAAAACTACGCGATCAATTACCTGCTTTAGCGACCACTCACGATTTTCTGCTCCCACAGCTCCTCTAAAGTATTTAGTGGTAACAATGGTTGAGGCATTTACTGACCAAAACTCTGGGTACTCAACACCTTTTTGTTCAAAGATAACCTCACCAGATTTCCAGTTGGTCTGAACAACATCACGTCGTTCCCACTTAACGGTGTCATACGGGTGAACTCCAGCGGTGGTGTAGATACGTTCGATGGTAAGACCTTTTCCAGTTCCGGTCTTAACCGCTGCTGGCTTATTCACTATAGACATTTACTTATCCCCTTAACTAGTTGTTTAAATTCTTTTTTTCACTTCTTTTAAAACTTTTTTATCTACTTAACTTTTCTAAACTACTTATCTCTACTTCTTATCTACTTAACGGGACAGGAAATTAACCTCTTGCCGGGGAGGGCAGCTTTAATGCTTTTGAATTTCTGGAAGGTTCAGCACGAAGGAGTGCTATCTCGCCTTCAAAATCTTCTAGGGAGGAAAAACTACGGTATACCGAGGCATATCGTAGGTAGGCGACCTCATCGAGTTCTCGGAGTGGCGCAAGAACTGCCATTCCAACCTCTTGGGCCTCAACCTCTGCCACACCATCTGAGCGAAGAGACTCTTCAACTCGTTGGGCTAGCAGTGCTAAATCATCATCATTGACTGGTCTGCCCTGGCATGCCTTGCGCACACCATTGATGACCTTCTCTCTTGAGAAGGGCTCAGTAGCACCTGATCTTTTGATGACTAGAAGGATGGAGCTCTCTGCGGTGTTAAACCGTTTGCCACAGCTTGTGCACTCGCGCCTTCTACGGATCTGGTTTCCCTCATCCGTTGGGCGTGAATCAATCACTCTGGAGTCTTCAAAGCGACAGAATGGACAGATCACGAGGGGCTTACTCCTTTTTTCTAGCTAAGCGGGGGAAGAGCACATTAGCGGAAAACCACTACTTATGGAAGCCATAAGCGTAATCGCCCCTATATGTTGGGTGAACCATAGACCCGCTCTTTAGGGTTTAAAAGCACCTGAGTCGGCGTGTTTAGCGAAATCTTTTCTAACCCGCTCCCCCTTTAGCCCAGGTGGGTTATAAAACTGGAACTAGCAACTTACTGCCGGCGGCCACATCAGCGCTTTTAAGTTGATTGACCTCCACAATATCGGCGACCACTGAGGCGATATCACCTTCACCTGCCACCAGGGCTGCGATCGACCAAAGGCTCTCACCTGGAGTTACTACAACCTGCACATACTTACTCTTGCTATTGCTTGAATTACCAGTGCTATCACTAGCTGATGAGATGGAGCTAAAACCAGCGCCAATTACTACTAATAAGGATATGGTTGAAACTGTTCTTGCTAGCCGCTTTGCCTGTCTTGCCTTCATCTTCGTTTTCTCCCTGATAACTAGTGTTCGAGGGGATTCGAACACCTGTTCTATAGAGTATTAAACACTACCCCACTGACAATGTCTACTTTAAATCGAACAAATGTTTGATTTTTTCCAACTCTTCCTATACCCTTTATCCATGGCTAAAAAGAGTGTTACTGAGCTTCCCGATGGTCCAGCCGATGACAATGGGCTAACCCCACGGCAGTTAAAGATTTTGTCAGTTATTAAGCGTGCAGTTGAGAACCAGGGGTATCCACCCTCTATGCGAGAGATCGGTAAGGCCGCAGGTCTTGCCTCCACCGCATCCGTCACCTATCAACTGCAAATTCTTGAAGAGAAGGGTTGGATCCGCAGGGATGCCGCCCGAGGAAGAGCTATTGAGATCACCCTGCCTGGTGAGGATGGCCAGGCCGCCCCACAAGATAAGACCCGTCTTATTCCATTGGTTGGAAAGATCGCAGCTGGAAATCCAATTTTGGCAGAGCAGATAGTTGAAGAGGTACTACCACTTCCAGAATCTTTAGTTGGTAAGGGTGATCTATTTTTACTTCAGGTCAAAGGTGATTCCATGATTGATCTTGCAATCTGTGATGGTGATTATGTTGTTATCCGCTCCCAAAAGAGTGCGGAAAAGGGTGAGATTGTCGCTGCCATGATTGATGGTGAGGCAACTGTTAAAACCTGGTCGAAAAAAGATGGCCACTTCTGGCTCCTGCCAGCAAATGATGATTTCACACCAATTCCAGCAGATGATGCAATTATTTTAGGAAAGGTAACTGCAGTACTTCGTTCGGTGTAACTAAGCAGTGAAATTAGTTTTGCTAACAATTTAGCGTAAGGTTATCCAATGCGCGCTCTTTTTATTGAACATGATCACATCTCACTCGGTGGGCCAATCTGGCGAAGCCTTGAAAAACATGGGTATGAGATTGAGCGATTTTTGATAGTGCCTGAGGAAAATTATGACTCCCCAAATGTCACCACAACCTTTCCAAACTTTAATGAGTATGACCTACTAGTTCCAATGGGTGCTCCCTATGGGGCGTATGAGGATGATCGAATTGGTAATTGGTTACTTCCTGAGTTAGAGAAGTTAAAGGCAGCTCATAATGCTGGTATTCCTATTCTTGGTATCTGCTTTGGTGGTCAACTAATGGCAAGGGCGCTCGGTGGCTCAGTTGCTAAAGCACCAAAGGCTGAGGTTGGTTGGTTTGAAATAGAGTCAAATGATAAAACTTTAATCTCATCAGGTCCCTGGTTTGAATACCACTGGGATAGATGGCAAAGCCCAAAGGGGGCAACTGAGATTGCAAAGAGTGAGCTGGCAAATCAAGCATTTGTAATGGGAAGAACTTTGGCATTGCAATTTCACCCAGAGGTAGATCCGCAAGTTTTAGAGGCCTGGCTAAGTAGGCAAAGTGGTTGTGTTGAGATCACTGGTGAGGGTGTTGATTTAGATCAACTTAGAGCCCAAACTAAAGATCAAGAGGCGGGAAGTAATGCGCGGGCTGCTGAGTTAATTGATACCTTCTTGCGCCGGGTAGCAACTGCTGCGATAGTGCCGGTCAATTAAATAATTTAAAAGATCAAGTGAATAGGTGGGTGAAAAAGCGTGTGTAGATTGCTCGCCTATCACAGTCCCAAACCAACCACCTTTAATCAATTATTGGGGGATGATTTTCAAAGCTTTGTTGAGTTAGCAAATCAACATTGTGATGGTTGGGGTATTGCCACCTCATCATCTAGTAAAGCTAAGTTATATAAGGAGCCACTGGCTGCTACTGAAAGTGATCACTTTGAAACAGAGTTAGCAGCAAGTGATTCAGCTATTGCGCTATTACACCTTCGCTGGGCAACTCCTGGCTTAGGTATTAATCAAAACAATACCCATCCCTTTACCTATCAAGATATAAGTTTTATGCACAATGGCTCAATCACGCCGACTGATTGTTTAGATTCACAGATTGCACCTGAGTACCTAGCAATCAAATCTGGCACTACCGATTCAGAGCGTTACTTTTTATATCTATTAACCCAGATTAAAGCTTTAGGCTTTATTGATGGAGTGCTAGCTGGCATCTCCTACATCAAAACCAATTGTGATTACACCAGCTTAAATATGATGATCTCAAATAAAGATACCTTGATCTGCCTTTGTCTATACAACCTAGATCGAGTACCAGAGCGGTTTAAATCCACTCCTGAGTACTACCAGATCAATTACACCACCATCAATGGTTGCGTAGTAGTTGGCTCATCTGGCTGGAATCAAGATAATTGGAGTGAGCTTAAAAACTCAACAGCTTTAATCGTAAACTCTGATCAAAGTTATAAAGTAGTTAATCTTTAATTCTTTATTAAATATCCACCATCTGCAGTTACGATGGAGCCAGTCATAAATGATGACTCTTCACTTGCTAAAAAGTAGATCACTTTCGCTATCTCATCCGGTGTTCCCACCCGATTAAGCGCATGCATACCCTCAACAGTTTTGCGGTATGCAACTGGATCAGGGTTTAGATTCAAACCTGCAACAGTAAATGGGGTCTCAATCCAACCTGGCGCTACAGCATTAACTCTAATTTCAGGTGCTAACTCAAGGGACAAAGCTTTAGTTAGTGAATCAACCGCCCCCTTAGTAGCAACATACGCCGCATATCCGCTAGTTCCAATCTGGGCTGAGATTGAGCTCATATTTACAATACTGGCACCTTTTACTTTGCGAAGAAATGGCGTCATATGTTTTATACCCATCACCATCGCCACCACATTAACCTCAAACATATTTAGCCACTCACTCTTTTTAGCCTCAGTGATTAGATCAAAGTAATTTCGCCCTGCGATATTTATCAAACTTGAGATCTCTAACCTGTTTTGCTCAATTACTCCTGAGATCTTCTGCCAGGTTGCCTCATCTGCCACATCACCTGTAACTGCAAAATCACACCCAGGCACCTCTTTATTATCTGTTCCTAAAACTTGAAAGCCATGTGATTTAAATAAGGCAGCGGTTGCTCCACCCATGCCGCCGGCAGCACCGGTGATAATTACAGTTTTCATATTAGCCAATCTCAAGTTCGACAACTGCGCCGGTAAATGGTGGCAGTTTTATTGTCGATGAGTCAACTGTAATCAAATCCCCGATCTGAAGTTGAATAGATTTAAGTTGATACTTGGCCACATTTTTAACAGTCAACTCTTTATCGGTGAAGTTAACTAAGCTAGCGCTGATCTTTTCATCTTTCTCACGTGAGATTGCAAATAAGCCATCTGGATAAATATCCTCAGTCCACCACTTAATCTCACCGGTTAACCAAATCTTTGATCGCTTAACGCTGGCAAGTTTGGGAAGAAGTTGTTCAATTCCAATCTCACCTCCAGAAAACATCATAAATGGACCAGGAAGTGAGCCAAAGATAAGAGTTAAAAGCTTTACCTTTGTAATATCAAATTGTTCACGCCGCCACTTTTTACCCCAACTTGGCCACCAAAATGTGTCATGTGAGTCGATGTGGTGAGCGGTTAATGATCCTGCTGGTAAAAACTTATCTCGCTCTGCCACCCAGGCAGCTAACTCCCGTGCTCCTCTTATCCCCCAAGCAGATTGGGCAGTGGGATCTGAGATTGCAGTTACCAACCACTGTTCATCGTAGTTGTAATTTAAATCCATCGCCTGTCTAAATACATGACCAGATGGCTCGGTATATAACAAAGATTGTGGATTTATCTTTTTCATTACTGGGCGAAGTCGATCAAATAATCCAAGGCAACCAAGAGCAGATGCCCCAGCTCTACCCCGTGCCCAAGAGGCCCAATTTGGAAAATCATTGTAGGAAGGGGCATCAAATCTAAAACCATCAATATTTAATTCATTCATTAAAAACTCACAGGCTGAAATAAAGTAATCCTGCCAACTACTACTTCTAGCATCAAAGGCTTTGGTGTAGACACCTTGCACTTCACCCTTTGAATTGGTGTAAAACCAATCTGGATGCTGTGCAATTAATGGTGATACTGCTGGGCTTCCCTCATACCAATACTTTTCAAAATCTAAAATATGTCTAGACCAGGCAATTAAGTAATTGTGCCAATCCTTAACATCGGCATTAAAACTATCTCCGGTTTCAGAGGTAATTAACTGCGCAAATGGTCCACTTCTTACCCCATCAGCTGCGATCTTAATAATCTCTTTATCTAATACTCCATGTAGCAAGATATCTAAAATTACCTTGATCCCAAGTTTGTGCGCCTTGGTAACCAACTCTTTGATCTCATCCTTATTGCCGTAGGAGGTATCAATATCCCAAAAATCATGGATGTTATAACTTGGATATGGCTGCTTTGGCATTAATTGAATACAGGTAAAGCCAAAATCTGCAATCTGCTCTAAATCATTAATTAAATCTCGCACCTGCGGATACGGTGAGTAATGATTAACCTCATTAAATACTGAAAAACCAATCTGTGCCTCATAAATCATCGCCCCATCAATCCACTTTGGTGGATTATTTGGTGAGACATAACCATCTCGCCTCATCCAATCTTGAAAAGTTGGCGCAAATTCATCATAGACCGGAGTAGATAGATCAAACTTTGCAATCTCAAGCTCAACTCCTGCCACAACAGAAAGATCTGAGCCAAAGTTGGTATCAATCTTTAACTGCAGCTGATTATCACCATTGTTTTTTAAGGTTAATTGCGGAATCTCAACTCGATTATTTGGCCAGATCACAACTTGGCCATTATTTTTTGATCCCAAGTGGACCACAGAGCTTGAGCCACGAAGGCCACCAACTGGTGAGATACCGACTTCAGTATTTAGAATTGAAAGCGGAACATCCTTACGCAACCCATTTCCTGGCATATTAACTACCCAATTATCTTTTGGTAATTTAATTTGAAATACCAGATTAATATCTCGAATTAATACCTCTTGTCCTCCTGGAAACCAGAGTGCAATTGCCGCTGATGCTGATTGTCGATCTAATCGATAGATTAATTCAGCCTTAACCTCACCAATACTTACCGGCTGATGCCAGGAGATGCCATTAAAACCTTGGCCATAAATTGGCGCACCCTTTGCCACAACATTGGATTGATTTTTGCAATCAAAGTACTCAAGGCCGCCAGTTGCAGCTCGCCTCTCGCCACCACCTGTTTGAATATTTAAGGTGGTTTCAAAGCTAACAGCTCTTACCCCAGTTGGGGATATGTAGGAAAGTCCAGTTAGCAGACCAGATTTATCATCCACCTCAAAGGAGTGAGATGACTCTTTGTGGTTTAACTTCACAAAATTATCTAGTTAATCTGCCAGAGAATTTTCTATGACCAAGGAGTGATAAAACAATTACCACACCAAAGCCAAGTGAGGTCCAATAACCATCAAGGCCAGTTGCCACCACTCCTGTTTGAATAAAGACCACAGTTGCAGCGCCAATTACCAAACCACCGATTGTTCCCTTACCGCCAGTAACTGGTGTGCCACCAACAAAGACAGCAGCAAGTGTTGGAAGCAGGTAACCCTCACCCATGGTTGAGAAGTAGGTGCTATTTAGATAAATACCTAAGATGCCCACAATTGCTGCGCACAACCCAACTAAGACAAAACATAAAATCTTGGTTCGCTCAATATTTACACCCATCGCTCTACCTGCCTCTGGGTTATCTCCTGCCACTCGAACATGTAAACCAAATTTATGACGGTGGAATAACATTCCCAATACCAAGGCAATACCAGCTAGCCAAAACATCTGTGCTGGAATTGGGCCGAATGAGCCAACCAAGATAGATCTAACTGCAGAGTCATTTAACTCACTAAAGGTTCTAACCTCACCATTATTTAGCACATTGGTTAAACCAATTAAAGCAAAGTTCATACCTAAGGTAGTAATCAATGAGGAAAGACCTAATTTAGTTACCAAGTAACCATTTAATAGGCCGCAAGCTAAACCAACTGCGATACAAAATAGGGCGGCTAGAGCAAAATTAAAATTGGTCTGCTGCAAAGTCCAGGCAAAAGCTAAACCTGCCAATGGAATAATTGATGGAAATGCTAGATCGATCTCACCAGCTGCGGTAACAAAGACCAAGCTAAGTCCCATAATGGCAAAGAGTGGAAGGGATAGGAAGATCGCAGTGTAAATACCAACGGTTAAGAAAACCTCGGGGGCTGCGGCAATAAAGATAACCATCATTAATACAAAGAACATAAAGGCGCCAAGTACTGGCCTAAACCGCTCTGGAATTACATAACCTTTTTTCACTTTACTCATGATTTAATATCCTTCTTCGCAAATTTGTGTAGTAGTGCGATGAAATCATCAGCACTCATTGATCCCTTTGGTCCATCAAATACGATCTTGCCTCGTTCTAAAATTACAAATCGATCAGCCACCGCATGGGCATCCCATGGGTTGTGGCTAATGAAGATTACTGATTTGCCAGATTTCTTAAGGTTTCTAACAAACTCTAAAACCTCAGCAGCCTCAGTTAGTGCCATCGCTGTGGTTGGCTCATCTAAGATCACTAATCTAGAATCAAATAAAATTGCCCGTGAGATCGCAACTCCTTGGCGCTCACCACCAGATAACTTGTTTACTGATGATAGTGGTGTCCACACCTTTGAGGTGTAGCCAATCTTTCGCATTAAAGATTCAGTCTCTTCGATCTCTTTTTTGCGATTGATAATGCCAAAGCGATTTGTAATCTCTCGACCTAAAAACACATTGTCATAAATTGATTGTTGCTCAGATAGTGCTCGGTTTTGATAAACCGTCTCAATCCCTCTAGCTCTAGCCTTTGCTGAGCTCCAATTGTTAACCACCTGGTTATCGACCATTATCTTGCCGTTTGTATCTGGGGCCTCAGTACCGGAGATGATCTTGGTAAGAGTTGATTTACCAGCTCCGTTATCACCAACTAAAGAGACGATCTCACCAGGGTAGAAATCTAAATTAATATCTTCAAGGGCGTAAACATTGCCATATGACTTATTTACATCTACTAACTTAACAATTGGTTGATTACTCACAGTGTTATCAAACTCTCTATTAGTTGAGTTGTCTAGCAGTAATAAAAAAATGAGCAGGCAGTAGGAGGGAAATCTGCCTGCTCAAGTTTTACCTAGGTCTTAGCGGAATCCTGCTGGAAGCGCTGCGACTGTCTTGTAGTTATCTACAGTTACAAATCCTGCAGAGGTATCAACACTTGTCTGGCTTAGACCATACTTCTTAGCCATACATAGTGAGATGATTGGCATATAACCTTGCTTAAATGGCTCTTGATCAGCACTTAGCTGAATGAAACCATCAGCAAAACCTCCAAGTACGGTGGCGCCAAGGTCAAATCCTGCAACCTTTACATCGCCAGCGTTTAGACCTGCTGCATTGAAGTAGTTCTTCATATTTCCAAGAACTGGACCTGCAGCAACGATCAACTTAAGGTTTTTTGTCTTCTTGATATTGGCAGTTAACTGCGCAGTTACCAAGCTTGGGTTTCCATTGGTATCACCAAGTGGCTTTAGATCAAGTTTTGTTACCTTGATTCCAGCCTTGGTCAATGTAGCAACAGTGCCATCTTCACGATCTGAACGGCCTGGTACGCCAAAGGTTCCAATAACAATTGCAGCATCATTACGCTTTAAGCCAAAATCCTTCACCGCTCTAGCAGCGAGGTTATTACCCATCAACTTAAGATTTGCACCGGTGAATCCGGAGTTTAAAACGGAAATTGATTTAGGTGCTGGCACGTTTGAGAAGTCAACAAGAATGCCTTCCTTCTTGGCTAACTTTGCAGTTGGCTCAATTGCAGCATCTCCTGGGTGACCCATGAATGAGATTGCATCTGGCTTCTTTGCTACCTCTTCTTTAAATTTTTGCACCATAAGTGGAAAATCCCACTTTGATTCAATAATTGTTACATCTGCGCCAGTATCAGCAGCAGCTTGGCGGGCACCCTTTTCTAAAATGTCAGAGAAAGGATCTGAAGTTCCACCTTTGAAATAACTAATCTTGACTCCAGAGCACCAAGTACCAGCATTTGATGGAGCAGCTGTGGTGATCGCAAGAGTCAATGAACCAAGTAATGTCAGAGCAGTTGCAATTGCACCACTCTTACGTTTGGTAATCATGTTTACACTCCCATCATTCTTTAGTAGTCTGACCTGTCTGATAGGTCGGATTAGTGCGAGATACTTCTCTCCTATTGGAAGGTTGTCAATAGCGACAAAGGATTGGGTGGATACTTAACCAAAATGTTATCTGGCAAGAAAATTGCAGTAAGTGGCGCCTTAGGCGGCATTGGTCTGCCCACACTTAAGCACCTGTCATCACTGGGCGCCCAGTTAATTGCCATCGATATTCAATCCACAGATGAAGCAAATAAAGTTTTAGCGCAAAATCAACTTACCAACATCTCCTACCAACAATTAGATATCACCGATGAGGCAGCTGTTGCCAGCTTTGGCAAAGCGCACTTATCGACCAACCCAGCAGATGCTTTACTTAATCTGGCAGCGGTAGTTACTAGTGGAGATTTAATTACACAAAGTAAGGTGAACTTAACCCGCGGCTTTGAGGTAAATGTAATTGGCCAGATACTTTTAACAAATGAGTTTGTTAAATCTTGGATTACAAATAAAGTTGCTGGAAATATTGTATTTACTAGCTCCTGGATTGATCACATCCCCTGGCCTGGGGTCACACCATATGCAGCAAGTAAGGCAGCGGTTGTCTCAGTTGCCCGAGGTTATGCCAGAGAAAATGCTAAGTATGGAATTAGAGCAAACATAATCTCCCCTGGAATTGTTGATGTAGGAATGGCGGCAAAGCAGTGGCGGGAGGAGCCTGATTACCAAAGAAGGGCAAAACGAGCCATTCCTTTAGGTAAATTGCAAACTCCAGAAAGTGTCGCCCAAGGGATTGCCTTCTTACTCTCTGATAACTCAACCTATATGAGTGGCTCTAATCTATTAATTGATGGTGGCGCATCCTTATACCCATTAGATCCTGAGGAGATTTAAATGCGCTCCTATACCCAAGATGAGTTAGCAAGAGAGTTAACCAATAAATACATATTAGGTGAGGTGCCAAAGGATGGCTTAATGCCCTCTGCCAGAATCTTGGCGGAAAAGTATGGGGTATCAAGATTATTTTTACGTGAGGTTTTAGCAGGGCTTCAACGACAAGGATTGATTAAGGCTGTGCCAGGTCGTGGCGTCTTTGTGAGAAAGCCACATATGTTAGATACCGCTAAAAATGTTCACACTACATTGCGTCAATCTGCCGCTACTGCCAGAGATTTAATTGAGGCAAGAGTAAATATTGAGGAGCAAACTGCATCACTTGCTGCCCTTCGTGCAACAAAAGAGGATATTGCGCAGATGGATAAGGCGCTTGAGAGATTTGATAATGCAACTGAACTTCTTGCAAGGGCTGAGGCAGATATCGCCTTTCACTCACTTATTGCTAAGGCGACCCAAAATCCAGTGCTACAGGTTATCTATGGCTCAGTTACCACCTTAACCTTTGAGATCATGATCAGATCCCTTGCCGATCCAAAGGTTTATGAAAAGGGTGCACCTCTTCACCATACAATTTTAAATGCGATCAAAATAAAGGATCCAAAAGCTGCAGCAGAGGCGATGGGCAAACACCTACACCTAGCAGAAGACACATATGATGCTGATTTAGATATGCCACTTAGTGAGGTAGCAAATCGGGTTATCAAAGAAAAACTTGGCTCCTCCCGCACCATCCATGATGTTTTAGATTCAGCATTTAAAAACTACTCTTTGGATATCCATAGGTAACAAATATGAGAATTAATAAGGTTGAGGCGATCACACATCCAGATTTTCCAAATCTAATTCATGTGAAGGTAAGCACCGATTCTGGTGTTTATGGTGTGGGTGAGAGTTACTACTTTGGTAAATCAGTTGCCGCCTTTATTACTGAGTTTGCTGGCCCTGCCATATTGGGGATGGATCCAAGTGAGATTGAAAAGATCTCTAGAAAATTAACCACCTACATCGGAGCTTTAAGCTCAGGGGTTGAGACTAGAGCTAGATCTGCAATTGATATCGCACTTTGGGATATTGCTGGCAAGGTGGCAAATAAGCCGATCTATCAATTACTAGGTGGTGAGGTTAGATCTATTCCGATCTATAACACCTGCGCAGGCAGTGGTTATATGAGAGCTTCAGATCAATCATCTAGCTCCTGGGGAATTACAAAGGAGGCTGATAAGTATGAGGATCTGCACGCCTTCTTAACCGATGCTGGCCTGCTAGCCCAGCAGTTACTGGCTGAGGGAATTGGTGGGATGAAGATCTGGCCATTTGATACCTACGCTGAAAAAAACAATGGCGCAGATATATCAGATGAGGATTTAAAGCAGGCACTAATCCCATTACAAAAGGTAAGGGATGCTGTTGGAAATAAGATCAACTTAATGCTTGAGCTGCACTCACTTTGGTCACCAAAGGCTGCAAAGAAAATCTTTGAAGCAACCAAGGAGTTAGAGCTAACCTGGATTGAAGATCCAATCTACCCAGATCTACTAGATGATTACGCACAGTTGCGAGGTAAGGGTTATGCCCCAATTGCAAATGGTGAGACGCTAGCAAGTGTTAGCCGGGTAAAGGCATTACTTGAAAAAGATTACATTGATGTATTAACCCTAGATCTTGGTTGGTGTGGTGGCTTTACCACTGGAATTGAGTTTTCAAAGCTTGCTAGCAAGTACAACAAGCAGATAGCACCACATGATTGCACAGGGCCAATTGGTTTAATCTCCGGCACACATCTATCCACCGCCCGGGATAATGCGGTAGTTCAAGAGACGGTTCGGGCGAGTTTGCGAAGTTGGTATCCAAAGATGGTTAAGGTATTGCCTTCAATAAAGGATGGGATGATTACTTTGGATAATAAATCAGGTCTTGGCACAGATTTAACAGATGAGTTCTTAAACTCTCCTGCCATCATGATCTCAACTACCAAATAATGCTAGGTGAGATAACCTCCTTTTCAACCGCCTTAGCAAATGCCTTCACCAACACCCTTGGTGGCAAATCAACCCAGCAATCATCCTGGCGCAACACATTACGTGGCTCAACCACAATTGCATTTGCACTTATCTGTCTGGTAATCGCATTTGATTTAAGCTCCCTTACTCTGCGTGTGGTATTAATTGGTATTGCAGCCGGCTTTACCGGTGGTCTTGGTCTGCCGCTTATTTATCAAGCATTCTCAGTTGGCTCAGTCTCATTTGTTGGCCCAGTTGTGGCATTGGTGCAATCTTTTAACTTAATTCTCTTTGCCGTCATAGTTAAGGATGAGGATCTATCTGCCCTCTTTCCAATCGCAGCATTTCTTGGCGCAATTGGTCTTTATCTTTGCTCTCGCCAGGGGGGCAGTAATCAAAAGGCTACATTTTATGTATTTTTCTTAACCGCATCTGCTGCCACATGTTTTTCTGGCTTCTCATTTATTATCACCCTAATTGAAACAAGTCAGATCCTGCCAGCACTCTTTGGCGCAAGAATTGGAGTACTACTTATCTCACTTATCTTTCCACCAAAGACAGATAAGAAGATCCTCACCAAACCAACTAAATGGCGCAAGTACGCACTTCTATCTGGTGCCTGTGAGATCACTGCAAACCTATTATTTATGATCTCAATTAATAACTTAGAGTTAAGTAAGGTGGGAATCTTTATGGCATCTGCCCCTGCCCTATCTGTCCTAATTGCCATAAAGCTGCTCAACCAAAAACCCTCCCTGATTAACTGGGCAGGAATTGCTGCCACTAGTGGGGCGCTGGCGTTGATTGCGGTGGGGTGAACAAAAATACTGCAATAATCCAAGCTTAGCTACGCAGCGTAGCTATTTGCATTGATTTGTGATCATTGAGTCAGAAATAAAGAAAGTACAAAAAAGCAAAATTTTCTGGAGTAGTTTCTTTTCATTTCTCGCAGGCTATCCCGTCTTTATCGCGATCTGATTTTTGATTGGCAAGATAAAGAGCTTTGTTGTACTTGGGAATTTTCTTTGTCATTCCCCCAGAATTCAT
>Ga0208361_1000112_pt1 | contig 30832 bp, 29 predicted proteins | sample LakMenEpi05Aug10_FD_150670 | JGI IMG/M metagenome (GOLD analysis project Ga0208361, IMG submission 150670) | Freshwater microbial communities from Lake Mendota, WI - 05AUG2010 deep hole epilimnion (SPAdes) | ecosystem: Environmental > Aquatic > Freshwater > Lake > Epilimnion/Euphotic zone ... | reverse complement strand
CCGCCCACAGGTCTCCGATATTGCATCAACGGCGTTATACTCGACTTCGAGCAAGCCAAAGAAAAAGAGACCGAATACAAGAAGAACAACGAAGAATAAATAGGATATAACAACCCCTCCCCCCCGCCTGCCGGTAAACTAGTTTACCGGCAGTGTTATTTTTGGAAATCAAGCTTTTAATACAGATATTTCCACCTCAAATACACCTCGCGATGAATAAAAAATGGACCCTCTGCCTGTTGCTGTTAATGCCCTTCGGACTGATGGCACAAACCGTCGATTTAAAAAAACATTTCAGCAACTGGAAACCCCGTAACATAGGACCTGCCGGCATGAGCGGCCGGGTAACCGCTATTGATGCTGTTTGGAGCAATCCCAATATCATTTATCTCGGAACGGCCAGTGGTGGTGTTTGGAAAACCGAAAACAGCGGTGGAAGCTGGACACCCATCTTTGATGAACAACCGATTCAGAACATCGGTTCAGTAGCTATCACCCAAAGCAATCCGAACATTGTTTGGGCTGGAACAGGTGAGGGCAACCCCCGCAACTCCGTGAGCCTGGGTGAAGGCATCTATAAAAGTCTGGATGGCGGTAAAACCTGGAAGTGCATGGGACTCCAAAAAACACGCAACATCCATCGCATTCTGATTGACCCCCATCAACCCGATGTTGTGTATGTAGGCGTAATGGGCAACCCGTTTGCCGCACATCCCGAAAGAGGCTTATATAAAACCACCGATGGTGGTGAAACCTGGAAGCTGATTTTACATACCAATGATACCAGTGGTGTTGGCGACATGGTCATGGACCCCACTAATCCCCAAAAAATAATGGTCAACATGTACCAACACCTCCGCACACCCTGGAGCCTGCAAGGTGGTGGCAGTGGCAGTGGGTTATATGTCACCTATGATGGTGGTAAAAATTTCAAGAAGCTCGGGAAAGAAGAAGGATTGCCGGCAGGTAATATGGGTCGCATCGGCATTGCCATCGGGCGCAATGACCCCAATAGAATTTATGCACTCGTAGAAGCTACTAAAAACGGTTTATACAGATCTGATGACGGTGGAAATAAATGGGAACTGGTGAACAGCGACCCCTCCGTAGTAACCAACCGTGCTTTTTACTTCCAAGACATCGCGATAGATCCGCAAAATGAAAATCGCCTTTACAATATCAATCAGATGATTGGCATGAGTGAGGATGGCGGTAAAACTTTTAAAACCATTATACCTTACAGTGGCATCCACCCCGATCACCACGCCTGGTGGATTCACCCCACCAATCCCTCCCTGATCATTGATGGTAACGATGGCGGCATCGGCATTTCCCGCGACCGCGGTAAAACCTGGCAATTTGATGAAAAATTACCCCTCGGTCAATTTTACCACATCAATACCGACAACCAACTGCCCTATCATGTGATGGGCGGATTACAAGACAACGGCAGCTGGCACGGACCCGCTTATGTCTGGATCAGAAGCGGAATAAGAAATGCCTACTGGCAAGGTGTAGGTGGCGGCGATGGATTTGATGTTGTAGCTGACCCAGAAAATTCAAACTGGGTATATTCCATGAGCCAGGGAGGTGCTTTAGGCAGATATAATATCGCAACAGGAGAAGAATGGAGTATCCGTCCACCCCGACCCAACTTGACCACCCGGCACCGCTTTAACTGGAATGCTGCACTGGCCCAAGACCCCTTCGATAAAGCTACCATTTATTACGGCAGCCAATTCCTCAATATAAGTACCGATCGGGGAACCTCCTGGCAGGTTATATCCCCTGACCTGAGCACCAACGACAGCGCTAAAATCGACCAAAGAAATAATGGGGGTCTTTCAGTCGACATCACAGGAGCAGAAAATCATTGCACCATCCTCACCATCGCACCTTCCCCCCTTCAAAAAGACGTCATCTGGGTAGGTACAGATGATGGCAACGTACAACTCACAACCGATGGAGGCAAAACCTGGACAAACTTCAGAACAAAAATTCCGGGATTACCCGCCGGAGCCTGGATACCGCAGATCAGCGCCTCCAAACACATAGCCGGAGAAGCTTTTGTCGTTGCCAACGATTACCGCAGAGGTAGTAATGCAGTCTTACTTTTCAGAACGACTGATTTCGGAAAAACATGGACGAGATTGGCAGATGAAAAGAAATTAACCGGATATGTTCTTTGCGTTTTACAAGACCCCGTAGAGCCAAACCTGATTTTTGTAGGAACGGAACAGGGACTTTGGGTAAGCATGGATAATGGCAACCAATTTCAGCAGTTTAAAAATGGCTACCCATCTGTATCAACCTACGACCTGGCTATTCAAGAAAGAGAAGCAGATCTGGTAATCGGTACTTTCGGCCGCGCGCTCTGGATACTGGATGATATCCGTCCTTTGAGAAAATTAGCTGCCAACAAAGGGCAGGTTCCTGCTGTTGGTGTAACCGCCTTCCAACCACCTGCAGCTTACCAGGCAGCTATTAAAAATGCTTCCGGCATTGAGTACAGCACCTGGGGTACCTATGAAGGTGAAAACAGAAGAACAGGAGCACCCATCAGTTTCTTTGTCAACAAAGCCGGCAGAGATACAGGAAAAAATAAACTGCCGGATACCGCACAGATCAGAATATTTGATGGCAAACAACAGCAGGTTCGTTCATTGAAAGCGAAAGCCGACAGTGGATTCAACCGCTTCTTCTGGGGCATGGAAGGAAAAGGCATTCGTCAAGCCGGAATGGGTGGCAGAGGCGGTGGCCGCATGGGCGGTAGAAGCAACACAGACGAGCCGGGCGGATTACCCGTAGACCCCGGAACTTATAAAGTAGTTATTTCGCTGGGGAAAGAAGTTGCAGACAGTTGCATGATAACCATCCATGACGACCCCAATGCACCGCTTGACCCCGCCGTTCGCCAATCTATCCGGGAAGCAAATAATGAACTCGACAAGTCCACTTTAAAGTTAGTAGATCTGGTTGACCGCATGAACGAAGCAGAGGAAATCATTAAAAAAGTGGAAGCAGGCTATAAAGACATGGAAACAGGTAAAACCGATACCCTGAAAAAAGTATCAAAAGCCATGCAGGACAGCATCAAAGCCCTTCGCGAAATGATGAATGGAAAACCACAGGAAAAACAAGGCTACGGTAATGTGCCGCAGGTAACTGTAAACTCATTACTGTCGGATGCACGCATGACTATACTTGGCAAAAGATCCGCACCGGGTGCACAAGAGCAACGATTGATGAAAGACGCTTCAGATGCAGTAAACCGGGTAGTTGTAAGAGCCAATGAATTTTTTGGCGGTCCCTGGAAAAATTATCGCAGCTTGGTAGAAAGTGTGCCGGTGAAGATGTTTAAAGACTATGTGCCGCTGCAATAAAAGCGGCCGGCACTTAGTTTTTATTGATCAGGAATACAAAGGGCCGAATAGGCTTTTCCTGTAATATCTGCTGCATCTGGTAGGGCTTACGGATGATCTTATAGCGGTTGATGTCTATGATCTCATGCACCGCACAGAAATATTCCCAACGCTCTGCTTTTTGCAGGATACGATGAAGTGCCCTTACCTCATTTTCATAATCCTCCTGCTTTGCAAAAGAGGGGCGGGACAACAATACCAGTTCTCTACGGGAAAAATCCATGCGCTTCAAATCATTTTTTTATGCCGGGACAGCCACAAAATTTAGAGCCACTGCTCTTCCTTTGAACGCTGCAGGCGGTAGCCGTTACCGTCATCAGTAACAAAAAAACTATCCATTGGTTTATTCTTCTCCTCATTCAGTTCCGCTAATTTAGTGGAATCGTAACAATATTCGCCTTTTCGCCCCTTGAACAACGTTAGACAAAACATAAAAATACTTGTAGCACCACTAGACTGGGGGCTGGGTCATGCCACTCGCTGCATTCCCCTCATTAAATCGCTCATTGCGGCGGGCTATGAGGTTATACTCGCTGGCGAAGGAAAACAGGCAGCCCTGCTTTCAGCAGAATTCCCTCAATTAACCCTGCTGCCACTTAGGGGCTACCGGGTTACATATAGCCGGCAGGCCTGGCAATTACCGTTTACCCTACTCCGACAACTTCCTGCCATCTGGCGATCCATACGCGCTGAAAACCGATGGCTCCGAGAGCAAGTTCAACAGCATAACATTCAACTTGTCATTTCAGATAATCGATACGGCTTGTACCATCCGGATATTCCCTGTGCCATACTCACCCACCAACTGACCATCGCAGTACCCGTCAGGAGCATACAAAATCTGTTGCAACAGTTTCACTACCGGTTATTAAATCGATTTTCTGTTGTCTGGGTGCCCGATCTGGCTGGTCCAATCAACGCTGCCGGACTGCTTTCGCATCCCGAAAAAAGGCCCAAAGTACCCGTTCAATACATCGGCTGGTTAAGTAGATTCCATGCCACAGGCAACCTACCCACCTACAAGTATTGTGTTTTACTTTCCGGACCAGAGCCCCAGCGAACCCTACTCGAAGAAAAATTACTGTCATCATTCAATCGTATCCATGAAAAGGTAGTATTCATTCGAGGATTACCCGGAGAAGAACATCTGCCGATTACCGGCAAACACATTGTATGCTATAACCACCTCAAAGAAGCTGACTTGCAAACTGCACTGCAGGAAGCTGAATGGGTCATCAGCCGCAGCGGATATACAACAGTAATGGAACTACTCTCCCTTAAAAAAAAGTCTATCCTGCTGCCTACACCCGGTCAAACAGAACAGGTATACCTGGCAAAAAGATTGCCGGCATTGGGCTGGGCCTTCTCTGCAGATCAGGAAAACTTGCAGCTGGAGGAAGTATTAAAAGCCGCAGAAAACTTTTCCTTCCAAACGCCGCCGCCCGGATCATTTGAATCGGATAAATGGCTATTGGAGTTGAAAAGAATGTTATCGCATTAAGTAGCTTTGCCGCCATGAAGGGACAAGTTAAAGCACACCTGGCGGTGATAGGAGCCAACCTGATTTTTGGAGCGAGTTACTCTATAGTAAAAATCATTACGCCAGCCTACCTGCCAGCCTTCGCATTAAATGCCGCCCGGGTTATTGTTGCCATCGTACTATTCACCATCAGTTTTCTGGCTGGCCGTGGAAGAGCGTGGCCTGCAAAAAAAGACCTGCCACTGCTGCTGATTTGCTCGCTGACAGGTATTGTTCTCAACCAATTATTCTTTATCAAAGGTGTTTCGCTGACCTCGCCGATTCATAGTTCCTTGCTATCACTGGCTACCCCGCTCTTCATTACCGGTATTGCAGCCTGGCTGCTGAAAGAAAAATTTTCCTCACTCAAAGCAATCGGTCTTATGCTGGGTTTGACCGGAGCAGGATTGCTGATATTACTGAAAGGAGAAGGCACTGATGCAACAGCAAGTTTGGCCGGCGATATCATGGTATTAATAAATGCCATCTCTTACTCTTTTTATCTGGTTCTGGTCAAACCACTTATGTCGCAGTATGAAGGCACCGACATATTACGCTGGCTGTTTTTGCTGGGTGCCCTTGTCATTCTCCCCCTGGGCACGCCCGATTTAGTCAATACTTCTTTCGCTCACTGGCCTGCCAGTGCCTGGCTGGCACTACTTTTCGTTACCATAGGTGCAACTTTCCTCGCCTATCTCTTCAACATGTATGGCATCAGCCGACTTGGTGCTGCCGCAACAGGAAGCTATATCTATACTCAACCCATCTTTGCAACGCTCATTGCCGTACTTTTTTTTGGTGACCGGCTGACAATGCAACGCATACTGGCAGCAATGCTCATAATCGGAGGAGTATTCCTGACCAACTACAAAAAGAATCAACCTCCTTTGGGCTGATCAAAGAAGAAAAAATAACGGGTTGCCGCTGAGAAAGCTGACCAATGCACAATATCTGCCGCCACGGCAAAAATACCGCAGGTCGGCATGTGGTCGATGCGTATGTCACATAAGCGATTTACAAAATCTGTTAAGCCGGGATTATGTGAAAAAATCGCTGCTGTATTTATTTTATCACTGAACCGGCTAATTTGCCTGAAAATTTCGGCAGGCTCGGGATGATAGAGCGAGGGTATGGAATGAATGTCACTAGCACCTACATCGAAGGCCGCTGCAAAATAGGTGGCTGTAGCAAAAGCACGACTGGCGGGACTGCTGTAAAAGCCGTCAATGACGATACCTCGATCCTGTAACCGCTTGGCCATCATAGGAGCATCCTGCTGACCACGGTCATTTAAGGTTCTGTCAAAATCTTTTTGTCCTACCTGCCCCGGATGTGTTTTGGCATGTCGGATGACCAATAAACGTTTCACAAGGTTAAGTTACAGAATTCTCCGCTTACTTTTGTAATTATGGCGATTACTCGGCTGAATATTACTGATTTCATACAGTTGTCTTTGGAACATCCCATTCTCGATGTGAGAAGTCCGGCTGAATACCAGCAGGCACATATTCCAGGAACTGCCTCCCTGCCTCTTTTTACTGATGAGGAAAGGAAAATAGTGGGTACCGCCTATAAACAACAAAGCAGGCAGATAGCCATCAAATTGGGACTACAGTTTTTTGGTCCGAAAATGGTTGCAATAGTGGAAGAAGCAGAAAAAATCATTAGTGCACATAAAAAGAAAAATAAAAAAAATAACGACGATCCTACATCCAGTAAAAAAATACTGGTCTACTGCTGGCGGGGTGGTATGCGGAGTGCAGGTGTTGCCTGGCTGCTCGATTTGTATGGGTTCGAAGTATATGCACTGAATGGTGGATACAAAGCATATAGAAACTGGGTGTTGCAGTTATTCAACATACCCTATCCTTTCGGCATGGTGGGCGGCTGCACCGGTAGCGGCAAGACTGGACTTATTCAGCTGTTGCAAAAAAATGGCGCACATGCAATAGACCTGGAAGCACTGGCATCACACAAAGGCTCTGCCTTCGGCAATCTTGGTATGCCGCCGCAGCCCTCACAGGAAATGTTTGAGAACCTGCTTGCGGGTGAGCTGGCTGCCTTTCAACAACTGCCAGAGCCACCCACTATCATCTGGCTGGAAGATGAAAGTCAACGAATAGGGAATATCAATATCCCCGGCACCCTTTTCAATCAAATGCGGAATAGTCCGCTCTATTTTTTAGATATCCCCTTTGAGGAAAGACTGCAACAAATTATAAAAGATTATGGTAGTCATCCGAAAGAACAAATTATTACCACCATCCTGCGTATCCGTAAACGGCTGGGCGGACTGGAAACAAAAATGGCAGTTCAGTGGATATTGGATGATGACCTCGCCAATTGTTTTCGGATCCTGTTAAAATATTACGACAAGTATTATCTGGGTAGTTTGGAAAACTTCCGACCGTCAGCTGCCAGCTTCATTAAAAAAATTCCATTGGAGTTGGTGGATATCGAAAAAAGCTATGCTGCCTTAATAGCATCATCGAAAGAGGGTTCCCTGTAACCAATCCCTTACGGCCCCTAATCCCATCCATCCCATCACGATAACGACCAGCCAGCCTGCGACCTGCATCCATATCGGATGCTTGTAGCCCTTCATCAAGTTCACATTATTGCCGGCAATTAAAAGTGTGCCGAGTGCAATTGGCAGAATGAGACCATTGATCATGCCGGCTAAGAGCAAGAGTTGCGCAGGCTTTCCCACGGCAACAAAAAATAGGGTAGATACTACTATGAATCCTGAAATGAAAAGTCGTTCCTGCCTGGCAATCCATGGATGAAAGGTCTTCATAAAAGAGACGGATGTATAAGCGGCTCCCATCACAGAGGAAAGAGCTGCTGCCCACAAAACAATGCCAAAAATTCTCAGTCCCCAGTTACCTGCAACAAATCCAAAAACAGTGGCTGCCGGATTATTTTTATCTGGCACACAGCCCAGTTGCACTGCTCCCAATACAGCTAAGAAAAGAATGAACCGCATCAAACCGGAAATCAGGATACCCGCTGTTGCACTCTTATCTGTTCTCGCCAGATTTTCTTTACCCTTGATCCCCGCATCCATGAGTCGATGCGCGCCGGAAAAGGTAATATAGCCGCCGACCGTGCCTCCCACAATGGTGATGATGGCCTGCGTGCTGACTACCTGGGGTACGAAAGTGTGGTGAACTGCCTGAAAAAGCGGCGGGTGTGCTACTATAGCTATAATCAGCGTAAGCAGTATCTTGGCCATTCCTGCTATACGAGTAAATTTATCGAGCATCGAACCGATCTCCCGATACCAAAAGAGCAGTAACGCTATAATACAACTCAATACAGCCCCTGACTCAAAACTAATACCGGTTAATACATTCAATCCCATACCACAACCGGCGATGTTCGCTATATTAAATGCAAATCCCCCACCCACTACTAAAAAAGCAATTATATACCCCCAACCGGGTAACAACCGATTAGAGAGGTCCTGCGCGCGCATTTCACTCACGGTGATGATGCGCCAGGTATTTAACTGCGCACCGATATCAAGTAAAAGTGAAAAAAGAATCACAAAGCCAAAGCTGCTCAGCAGCTGATAAGTAAATACAGTTGTTTGGGTAAGGAAACCCGGGCCAATAGATGAATTAGCCATCAGAAAAGCTGCGCCCAATCCTGCACCGCTGAACCAGCTGTATTTATTTTTTTCTGAGGCCAATTTGATGGGTTTGCAGGAAACTAAATAAGGTGGCGGCCAATGCAGCTGCACCCGGCGCATCTCCATGAATACAAATAGTATCCGCTTTAACGGGCACCATTTTTCCTGATACACTAATCGCCTTTTGTTCTGTCATCATGAGAAGTACCTGATGACAACTGAAAGCCGTTTCTTTTATCAATGCTGCCGGATGAGTTCGGGAAAGCAGTTGTCCCGCATCATCGTAACGCCTATCAGCGAATGCTTCTTGCCAGGTGGTCAAGCCGGCAGCTGTTGCAGCGGCAATGGAACAAGACCCACTTAATCCATACAGACATAATTGCTCATCAACATCTCGTACTGCCCTCGCAATGGTATCAGCGATGGATGAATTTTTTGCAGACATATTGTATAAGGCGCCATGTGGCTTCACGTGGTGTAAGGACGTACCTAGCTCATCAGTAATTTTCTTCATACAATAAATCTGTTGCGTGAGCAGATCGTATAGTTGCTCATCTGAAAGTTGTTGCTCTGCTCTTCCAAAATTTAATCGGTCAGCAAATCCGGGATGAGCCCCAATATGGAGGTTGTGTTGCAAGGCCATCGAAGCAGTTGAACGCATCAGTTCTTCGTCACCTGCATGAGCTCCGCAAGCAATATTAACGCTGCTAATGAAGGGCATCAGCAACTTGTCATCCGGATAACCTTCACCGAGGTCGCAGTTGATATCAATCTGTAACATGGTTCTTTGGTACAATCAATTGGTAAGATACGAAGCCAGGCGGAAGTGCATCGATCTTTCGAGTCGGGAAAGATAAGATTGTTGATCGCGTAGTAATTGCTCTGCCTGCTGCCGGGTGGTCCATGCAAAATGAATTGGCTGTGAGAGGGGCCATTGTGCTAGGCGGCCGGCATCCGCTGCAATTACCTGTGCTATGCGAGGATAGCCACCCGTAGTAGGATGGTCGGCCATAAATAGGTGCAGTCGCCCCGCCTCCAACCACTGCAGGCTTCCCCTTACTATGGCAGAAGAAATCATTTCCCTTCGCTGTCCGTCCAACACCGGGCCTTGCAGGGAATAAGCCATCCGATTGCTGGAAGGCTGTATGATAAATGGCTCTGTGCAGATGCGTGCTTGCGCTTCTTCCGATAACAATGCCATAGATGAATCGGGTAACAACCGAATCGGCAGGGTGTACTGACTGGGCAGAGCGGGATATTTCCAGGGTAATGACCTGACAGGTGCCTGTTGCCCGCCTTCGGGAAAAAACATGGTTTGACGCAGCGGAAGCATATCTCCTTTTTGCAAAGCTCTTCCCTGCCAGCCGCTGGAAGTTATTCCCTGGCAGGTACTGAAACTATTGAGCCACGGCTTCAAATCAAACCCGCCCCGCACAGCGAGGTAAGCTATTCTGCCGGATGCCGATGGTTGAATTGAAATAGATGTGCCGGCTTTTATCCAGACTGGTCGGTCTGTTTCAACAGGTATGCCATCTGATGTAACTACGCTGCCCGTACCAGTAAGTGCCATCAAGGCATCTGACTCAAATCGAAGTACGGGTCCCGGCAAAAACATTTCAAGCACGGCTTCCTGCGGGCCATTGCCTGTCAGCATATTGGCAACCTGCGCTGATATGGGATCCATAACACCGCCGGTAGGAATGCCGAGGTGCTGCCAGCCGGTTCTGCCAAGATCCTGGATTGTATCCAGCGTTCCCTTTTTTATTACTTCTACACTCATTTTGCAGACCAATGCTTGAATGTTTCCAGTGAAATCGGATACATCACTACTTCATCACCCGGCAATAGCACACACGGCGGAAGTTGTTCAGGCGTAAACATGGCAATGGGCGTTTGACCAATCAGTTGCCATCCACCGGGAGAGTCAACCGGGTAAATACCGGTTTGAGCACCTGCAATACCTACACTACCTGCAGCCACTTTCTTTCGGGGGTGTTCATGTCTGGGTGCCACCAATTTATCGTGAATCGGTCCCATATATGCGAAGCCGGGTAAAAATCCCAACAGGTACACCCGGTAAGAACGACTCGTATGTAAGTAGATGAGTTCATCGGTTGTTAGTTGCAATTTTTCCGCCAATGACAATAGATCCGGGGCGAGTGATGCATCATAACAAACCGGTATCTTAACGATGCGGCTTTCCGGATGAATGGAAGGATGGATATTTTTCAACTCTTCCAGCACTTGCTGAAGTACTGTTTCACCGGCAGTTATGGAAGGTAGTTGATTGGGCACTTTGGCCAGATCAAAAAAGATGGTGAGGGAATGAAAGGCGGGAATCAGATCAGCAATAAAGGGAAGTGCCGCTGATTGCAACTGATTGAACATAGCCCAAATCGCCGCATGGGTAACCTCGTCTATGCGGGGTGAACATACCAAAGAAAAAGCCGTTTCTCCCTGCCACTCCACAGAAAAAGGCACTTGTTTGCCTTCTGCAATTCGTATAGAGTAAGCAGCGGATGGATTAAGCTGGAGAGCCATTGGCTATTTCGGCTTGTTCGCGTTCATAAAAACGCTGATATAGCAAGGTGGTGATTGGCCCTTTCACGGGCAGATATACATCATCCATACGGGTAACAGGTATGATGCGTTTGGTGGTGCTGCTGATGAATGCCTCCCTTGCTGAGGGTATCTCATGTAAATGCAGGTCGCGTAACTCCACCAGAATACCGATTTCCTTTGCGATTTCAATAATGGTATTTCTGGTAATTCCTTGCAACACATTGCTATCGGGTGTAACCAGGTTTCCTAATTCATTTACTACAAAAAAATTGCAGCGCGGACATTCACTGATGATGCCATGGTGATGATACAATACATCGTTGGCGCGATGATCTTCTATCATAGGACGCAGCCACAACTCCATGGAGTAGTCGGTAGTTTTTACCTGCGGGAAATGTCTGCGATAGGGATAAGAAATCAACTGATATCCGTCGGCACGAATAGTTGTAGGCGGCGGCACCAGTGTCTCATTCACGATAAAAAGTTGTGGTGTACCCAAGTGTATACCATCTGCTGAGTTGCCCCCAGTAAGTATCATTCTGACACCCGACTCCTGCAACCCGTTGATACGAACAATCTCATATACCAGATTACTCAGTTCAGTTTTAGTACAAGGCAGATTCAGCCGCATCTCTCTTGCACTCTGAAAAAAGCGATCAATATGTTGCGATAGGAACAAAGGCGTGCCGGAGGCGACCCGTAAAAAATCAAAGACGGCATAGCCCCTGCGCAACCCCAAATCCTGTAAGGATACTCCAGCCTCTTTCAGTGGCAACCAGCTATGGTTGGCATAACATATCAATTCCATATCACTTATTTTTTATTCTGCGGTTAGTTGTATTTCTGCCCACCGCATAGTGGGGCTTTAAATCATCATATACTTTTTGAAAACCGGTATGACCCGATTCAGCTGCACCGCGGGCATGCAGAAAAAATGCACGGGTTTGTTTCATGATGCGATTGCCGAGAAAAACGCGGGCATCTTCCAGCTTAGATTGCAGTTGCTCTAATTCTTTGATAACCTCCGCACATTGATTGAATAGGTGTATATCATTATTGCAAGCAGCAATATCGATGAAGGAAGGCAGCTCGGAAGAGTGCTGGCGCATGTGTTGTAATGACTTCTGAACAAACTCCTGTCGCTTGGCATTTAGTTTGAACAGACTCCTCCGCTCGGAAGCCGACAAGCGAATGTGGTTGGGGACGATTTGGCGAATTCCCGCTATGTGCTGTTTTACAAGCATTAGCTCAGAACCGACCAATGAACGAAGCGTAGCCATTTTCGATTGGTTTTTTACATAAACGCTGATTTGAATGAGAAAATTGCTCATTACTGCCTCTCTTTCAGCGGCTTAAAATAAAAATTGTACAAGAAAAATCTGTTGGGGCCAATTCTATTACCACTTTTTATCAATTCTCGGGGGGAATTATTATCTTGTCGTTAAGAACCTTGCTTGCCTTATGCGATTAATATGGAATTTCCTGTTGTGGATCACAGGGTGGAATATACGTGGCAACTACCCCTATCACCTTAAAAAATGTGTCATAATTGTGGCACCACACACCAGTGCCTGGGATTTTATTCTCGGACTGGCAGTCCGCTCCAAGCTTCGACTCGGACATGTACGTTTCCTTGGAAAAAAGGAATTATTCGATGGCCCTTTTGGTTTCTTTTTCCGCTGGCTGGGTGGAATTCCGGTCGACAGAACATCTGCACATAACCTGGTGGAACAGGTAGTGGAACGATTCCAACAAGAAACATCTTTTTCATTGGTATTATCCCCGGAAGGAACCCGCAAAAAAGTAGATCGACTGAAAACCGGATTTTACCACATTGCCCGGCAGGCAAAAGTGCCCTTATTAATGATTGGCTTTGACTTTGGAAAGAGAGAAGTAGTAATAGCTGAGCCTTTCGAAACAAGCGATACGGATAAAGACTTCCAGCACATCATAGAATTTTTTGGACCCCTGAAGGGCAAAAACCCTGCACTCGGTATTTCTCATCTTCTAGAACCTTAAACTGTTACATCTATGAAACAGCATCTGCCACTGCTTATTGAAAAATTTTGTCAGTATGAAGCAACCCAACCTAGTGACCTTTTTTTATCAGAACCTGTTCAGGGTATATATCATGAATTTACCTGGCAAGCTGCAGGACGTGAAATCAGAAGCATGGCAGCAGCCCTGAGAAAGATGGGACTGGGTAAGGGTGATAAAGTTGGCATCCTCAGTAAAAACTGCGCGCATTGGGTGATGTCTGATCTGGCAATTTCTTTAGCGGGTTGTATTTGTGTGCCCCTCTATCCGAATATTACACCGGAAGCGATTCGGGAAATCATTGAGCACAGTGAAAGCAAGGCCATCTTCATTGGCAAACTCGACAATCCCACCTATCTGAGACAAGGTGTGCCAGATGAATTGATTCAAATTACTTATCCGTTTTATCCCAATGAAGGTTGCTTAAATTGGGATGAGCTGGTGGCAACCAATACCCCACTGGAGGGCGCACCCGATATTGATCCGGATGCCCTGGCCTGCATTGTATATACTTCCGGTACTACTGGTCAGCCCAAAGGTGTGATGCACAACCATGCAGCTACCGCATATGCCGTAGACGCCTTTTTAAAAAGCTACCCACACTTAAAAAAAGAAACCTTTTTCTCCTACCTACCCCTCTGCCATGTTGCTGAACGAATGCTGGTAGAATGCGGCGCCATCTTCACAGGTAGTAGTATCTACTTTGTTGAGTCGATGGATACTTTTGCAGCCAATCTGGCCCATACGCAACCAACGATTTTTTTAGCCGTTCCACGCATCTGGGAAAAACTACAGGAGGGCATTCTGAAAAAATTACCTCAGCAGAAACTAAACAGGTTACTTTCCATCCCCGGGGTAGCGTCACTCATTCGCTACAGTATTAAAAAGAAACTCGGCCTTTCCCGCTATAAACATGCTTTCACAGGGGCTTCCCCCATCAATCCTGCCCTGTTGTTCTGGTTTCAAAAGCTGGGCATCATTATCCAGGAAGCTTATGGTATGACGGAGAACCTGGCATTATCACACTCCAACAGAAAGCACGCAGTAAAATTCGGTACCGTTGGAACTTCTTATGAGGGCGTGACAGTACGACTCGGGCAAGACAATGAAGTGCAGGTAAAGAGCGAGGCATCTATGCTGGGCTATTATAAAGAGCCCGAGCTAACGGAAGCCTCCTTTGAAGACGGTTTTCTAAAGACAGGTGATGAGGGGTCGATTGATGCCGAAGGATACCTGACCATCACCGGCCGCATCAAAGACCAATTCAAAACCAGCAAAGGAAAATATGTTATGCCAGCTGTGATTGAATCAAAATTGCTGCAGGCCGGTATGCTTTCCCAGGTATGTGTGATTGGATCAGGCTTGCCCAATGCAATGGCCATCTGTACCTTGTCTGAAACAATCAAATCTTCCCCCGCTGCAGAACAAACCTCAGCACTACAAGAATTGCTGGAACAAACCAACTGCCAGCTGGAACACCACGAAAGATTATCTAAAGTAATCGTGGTGGGTGAAGAATGGACCATTGCCAACGGATTGCTTACCCCAACGCTAAAAATAAAAAGGAAAGCAGTAGACGCTTCTTTCGGTGAACATTATCTGCCCTGGAGCCAGGAAGAAAAGCAGGTAATCTGGGCACAATAAAATTTTATTGACAATGGTTCCCTAAGAAAGGCCGGCAACAAACATGGCTTGTCGTGCCAAATTGCCTTCTTAATAAATTGGTAAAATCATGCCGCTGAGAAGCAATTGGCATGAATTGTGCAAATTTCAGTAAATTTGAACCCAATCTTTAGCACATGAAACAGCGTAATTTATTAGTAGCAGTAACAATGATCGCCTTTTTGGGCGTTTCCTGCGTGAGTACCAAAACCCTGGATGCCGAGAAAGCTAAGTATGCACAGCTAAGTGGTGATTACCTGGCAATGCAGGCGAAGTACAGAGACCTGCAGGATGAATTGAAGAAATGCAATTTTGCGATTGAAAAATCAACTGGCCAGGTGGCCGATCTGAACAGCAAAAAATCTATCCTCGAAGGTCAGATTGCCGACCTGAACAAGCAAATTGACTACCTGAGAGATAACAACAACACCGTACTGAATCAACTGAAAGACCTTTCTGTAGTAACGGGTTCACAGGCAGAAAGCATTAAAAAGTCACTGGAGAACATCGGAGCTAAAGATATTTATATCCGCGATCTTCAGGGCTCCATCGCCAGAAAAGATTCTCTGAATATGGCCCTGGTAATGAACCTAAAGGGTGCCATAGGCAACCTCGACGACAAAGACATCAATATCAAAGTTGACAAAGGCGTTGTTTATGTAGATATCTCCGATAAACTACTCTTTAAGAGCGGAAGCTACTCCATCACCGACAGAGCCAAGGAAGTATTAGGTAAGGTGGCCAAAGTGCTCAATGCCCAACCGGATATCGAATTTTTGGTGGAAGGTCACACCGACAGCGTACCCATCAGCAGCGGCGCTATCCAGGATAACTGGGACCTGAGCGTGAAAAGAGCAACTACCGTTGTAAGACTGCTGCAGGAGAGTTATGGTCTTGACCCCAAGCGCATGACTGCTGCCGGACGTGGTGAGTATCTGCCATTGATGGACAATACCACCCCAGAAGGTCGTGCTGCCAATCGCCGCACCCGTATTGTGATTTTACCTCAACTGGATCAATTCTTCAAGCTACTCGAACCGAAGAAATAATTTTCTTTCAACGCATAAAAAAAGAGCAATTCACCTATCGGCGGATTGCTCTTTTTTCTTTTACGCCCTACTTATTTTACTTCCGCCCAGGCTGCCAGTACTTCTTCCGTATGGTTGGCCGTATCAGGCTTGTTGATGATCTTCACAATTTTTCCTTCCTCATTGATCAAAAACGTGGTGCGGGTGGTACCCATATAGGTTCTGCCCATGAATTTCTTCTCACCCCATAATTGATATTTATTGACGATTGTTTTTTCAGCATCCGATACCAGCGGAAAAGGGAGAGAGTACTTGGTCTCAAACTTCTTATGACTCTTGACATCATCGGTACTTATGCCAATAACCTGGTATCCTTTTTTTATCAGTGCCTTATAATTATCGCGCAGATTACATGCCTGGGCAGTACATCCCGGGGTATCATCTTTAGGATAGAAATAAAGAATTACCTTTTTCCCTTTAAAATCTGCCAGAGAAATGGGCAATCCATTCTGGTCTACACCCTTGAATGCGGGTGCTTTACTACCTACCTTTAATTCGGCCATAGCTGTCGTTTTAAATCATTTATCAATAAGTAAATAACATCCCCGGGCGGTTTTTGTTGAAAACCGCGTTCAAGGCACAAAAATCGGGGAGAGATTGGCAGTAGCTTCTTACATTTGCCTCACTACAAACCACCATGCCCAAAGACACTTCCATCCGCTCCGTTCTGATCATAGGTTCCGGCCCGATTATCATCGGCCAAGCCTGCGAATTTGATTACTCCGGCTCCCAAGCCGCCCGCAGCTTACGAGAAGAAGGTATTGAGGTGATACTGATCAATAGTAATCCTGCTACCATCATGACCGACCCCATGATGGCTGATAAAGTTTACCTGCTGCCCCTTACCACCGATAGCATTGAAAAAATATTGTCTGAGAATAACATTGATGCGGTGCTTCCGACCATGGGCGGACAAACAGCCCTGAACCTTTGCATGGAAGCAGATGAACTGGGTATCTGGGAAAAATATAGTGTGCGCCTGATTGGTGTTGATATTGCTGCCATAGAAACAGCTGAAGACCGGGAGAAATTCCGCCAGCTGATGATTAAAATAGGTATTTCAGTTGCCCCGAGCCGGGTTGCCAATAGCTTCCTGGAAGGCAAAGAATTCGCACAGGCAATCGGCTTCCCATTGGTTATTCGCCCCTCCTTCACGCTTGGCGGAACAGGCGGAGGTTTCGTTCATGGAAAGGAAGATCTGGATGCCGCCCTCGAGCGAGGACTCACCGCCTCCCCCATTCACGAAGTGTTGGTGGAAAAAGCTGTTTTGGGCTGGAAAGAATTTGAATTGGAGCTGTTACGTGACCAGGCAGACAATGTAGTAATCATTTGCACCGTGGAAAATCTCGACCCCATGGGGGTTCATACCGGTGATTCCATTACGGTGGCGCCGGCAATGACATTGAGCGATACCTCTTTTCAGGATATGCGAAATAAGGCCATCCTGATGATGCGCTCACTTGGAAATTTTGCCGGAGGCTGTAATGTGCAATTCGCACAAAATCCCGAAACAGAAGAACTCATCGCTGTAGAAATCAATCCCCGCGTGAGCCGCTCCTCTGCCCTGGCTTCCAAAGCCACAGGTTACCCCATCGCAAAGATCGCTGCCAAACTGGCCATCGGATATACCCTGGATGAATTAAAGAACCAGATTACACAAACCACTTCTGCCTATTTTGAGCCGGCACTGGATTATGTGATTGTCAAAATTCCACGCTGGAACTTTGACAAGTTCAAAGGTGCCAATGATACGCTGGGACTTCAGATGAAAAGTGTTGGAGAAGTAATGGGTATTGGCAGAAGCTTCACTGAAGCGATTCAAAAAGCCTGTCAGAGTCTGGAAAATGAAGCCGTGGGACTTGGTTATTACGGCAAGAGCCTGATGAAAAATGAAGAACTGACCGAGTACATCAAAACCCCGAAATGGGATCGCATCTTCCGCATCAAGGATGCTTTGATGCAGGGAACTACCATCAAATCAATTGTTCAGTCAACCGGTATCGACCGCTGGTTCATCTACCAGATCCAACAGCTCTGCCGCATAGAAAAAGAACTGGCCACTTATCAGATTGACACCTTACCCGAAGCCCTGCTGCGAGAAGCTAAAGTCAATGGATTTGCCGATGAACAAATTGCACGTATCCTGCAGGGAAATTGCTCTGATGAAGATGTACTGAATAAAAGAAATGCCCTGGGAATAAAGCGCGTATATAAAATGGTAGACACCTGCAGCGCTGAATTTGAAGCCAAAACGCCTTATTTCTACAGCACTTTCGAAGGATGAAGCAGCATTGGCATAAACTAAACAAGTAGTTACAACGCATATTCCACACCGAATCATCACTTTTTATTATAATCCATCTTCAAATCTGTTCCATGTCATTAAAAGCAATTCAGGTACTCAATGAAAAAGAAACCCGGGCCGGATTTGGTGAGGGGCTTTATGAAGCAGGTAAAGCCAATGACCAGGTAGTGGTACTCACCGCCGATTTAGCGGGCTCACTGAAATTAGGCCCATTCATGAAAGACTTTCCGGAGCGCTTTTTTCAGTGCGGCATCGCTGAAGCTAACATGATGGGTATGGCTGCAGGCTTGACCATTGGAGGCAAAATTCCCTATACCACCACTTTTGCCAACTTCAGCACCGGAAGAGTATATGACCAAATTCGTCAGAGTATTGCGTATAGCGATAAGAATGTAAAAATTTGTGCCTCCCATGCCGGACTTACCCTCGGCGAAGATGGGGCTACCCACCAGATACTGGAAGACATCGGACTCATGAAAATGCTACCGGGAATGACCGTAATAGTTCCCTGCGATTTCAACCAGACGAAAGCTGCTACCCGCATGATAGCAGATTACAAAGGACCTGTTTACCTGCGCTTTGGCCGACCCAAATGGCCCAACTTTACCAGCGAAAACGGATCAGACTTTGTGATTGGAAAAGCACAAATACTCTGTGAGGGAACTGATGTCACTTTATTTGCCTGTGGACACATGGTATGGAAAGCCATTGAGGCCGGCAGAATACTCGAAGAAAAAGGCTATAGTGTAGAATTGATTAACCTGCATACAATTAAACCCCTCGATACAGCAGCTATTGTGGCCTCTATTCGTAAGACGGGCTGTGCCGTAACCGTGGAAGAACACAACATCATTGGGGGCATGGGTGATTCTGTTGCTCAGACAGCCGCCCGCAACCACCCTATTCCTATTGAATTCATTGGCACCAACGACACATTCGGCGAAAGTGGCAAACCCGCAGAACTACTGGTAAAATATGGGTTAGACGCGTCTAATATCGTGGCAGCTGCCGAAAAAGTGATGGGCAGAAAATAAATAGCACATACGCTGCAGACCCTATCACCCTGATTGACTAGGATCATTTCTTTTTCTTTCGCCAATCAACTGTATGCCATGCATTCAGTATAATTCCCTGGTTGTACTGAACCACCGGTTGTGTGCCTATCAGTCGCGACAACTGAACGATCTGATGGAAGTATCCACCTTCCAACGACCAATTCTTATTTAAGCGCATGCCAAACAAACATCCCAGTCGATTCTGATCGAATATATTCACATTGACATTTTTACCAAAACCGATCAGTATCTCATCATAAAAAGCAACATAAGGCACTGGGAATTTTGTAGGATCGGGCTTCAAGCGATATACTGTTCGAAACATATAACGCATCCGGTTAGCATATACATATTCGTCTTCCTTTGCTGCAGCAGCAGAACGAAACCTGCCTATCCAACGTTGCTCCAGCATAAAACGATGGACAAAATCAAATCTTCCCTCCTGCTGTGTTAATTGCAGCATTTCAAACAGGCGATGCTCGGTAAATGTTTTTCCAACTACATTGATAGGAATATCTCCATAAGGATACGTCTCCGCCCATGCATATCCAAATCGCAGCAACACATGAGGCTTGATGAGATGATTAACACCCACTCTTAATAAGCTTTGCTGCCAGTCTGTGATGAGATCAGACCGCCGCCACTGATATTCTGCATGCAGCGAAAAGCGATCGGTCAGGCGATAGGTACCCAGATAATTATACCAGCCAATAGTATGAAAAGTATTGATGCGATTGTTTTGTGCGACGGCTGGCACCTTGAATAGCAATAAGAATAGGATACATGCGCCAAGACGCCATCGAAAATCAAAACTATCACAACTCATGTACGTCATTTTACATTCAACGGTTAAAAAACCCAGGTATCTTCTCATAGACGAGAAAATGTTGCACCTTCATAAAATCACCCCGGGAACTCAAACGAAAACCATTGGCGCCCAGCTCCCGGTTGAGTTGTTGAACGGTCGTTTTATGCAGTGGCTTGATGGCGACCTCAGGATCTTCTCCCCGGAATTCAATTAAAACCAATTGACCCTTATCACGTAAACTGCGATACACCGACTGCAGCATTTCACGGGGCTGTTCCAGCTCATGGTATACATCTACCATTAATGCCAGATCAATCGATGAAGGCGGTAATTCAAGTGAGAAAGGCGTACAGGCTCTTACCTCTACCCGATCATCTTTCAATGATTGCTTGCGCGCTCGAAGTATTTCCAGCATGCCCTCCTGTATTTCAAGTGCATATACTTTCCCCTTCGGAACTTTTTCGCTCAGCCGAAAACTATAATACCCACTGCCGGCGCCAATATCAGCGATAATGCTGTTGGAACGAAGGGGCATATTTTCCACGGCCAGTGTGGTATTTTCCTCTTCATCTCTATTATCACGTTCGAGCCAAAAGCTACCACCTACACCCATGACGGCCGAAATCTCCCGCCCCATATAGTATTTACCGATACCATCCCGAGAAGCTTTTTTAAATTGATAAGCAGTATCCTGGGCACAGGATGAAATCGCAAATAAAGAAAAGGAAACAAGAAGGATGGTAAGCCGGAAACGCATAACCCGTGTTTCCATCTAAGTTACACATATTCTGATGTCAATTACTTTACAGGTGGAACTTCCTTTACATACAGCAGTCGCCATTGAATAAATGTAGCGATGGCCTGTATAATACCCATGGTGACAAATAACACTTCAAAAGAAACATAATAAGCTATTAATCCGCCAATAGCAATGGCGATACCTGATACGAGGTGGGTATGGCCGCCCGCCACACTCCAAAAAAACAAATCATCTTTCTCATCGAGTTCTTTTGCAAAGATGGTATCCCAGATGGGCGTACAGATGGCCTCGGCAATGGCCAATAATATCTGCAGTATAAAAAGTTGTGTGCTGTTATGCACCAACAAATATCCAAATGTAAAAAGTGTATTCAGTGCATAACCGAAAACAAGTATTTCTTTCTTGCGCTTTGACTTACTGAATATTTTCCCAAAGAATATATAAAGTACTCCGGATGTGATCAGAAATAATGCCCAGGCATAGGTGATGTCAAGCAGATCACCACCCACCCTTTCAGCAAAAACCGTGAAAAGCGGACCCAGGAGACCTTCCCCAAAAAACCAGCAGATAGATGCCAGCAAGAGAAGTCGCTGCGTTTTATTCAGGCTCATATAAAAGTATTCTTACTGATAAGAGCCTAGGGAAGACGAAAGGTTTAATCCTGCTGTATGATTTTAACTTATCATTCAGTTACAGGACTGTTCGTGCACATCAGTGTACTTTTTCCAGGTGGGCGAAATGTGTCTGATAAATTTGCTGCTTGTGCTCTTTGATATAAGATAAGAAAGCGGCAGCAACGGCGGTCAATTGTTTTTTCTGTAACCACACCAGGCGCCAATTATTTCGCAATGGAAATCCTTTCACCGGTATGATGGAAAGTTTATTCAACATCAACTCGTCGGCAACACTCACCAAAGGTAATACGGAATAACCCAGTCCAGCAATCACCGCCTGTTTCACTGCTTCTATAGAGTTCAGGGATAACCCAATGCGCGGACTGATATTCGCCTTTTGAAAAAACTGTTGCATGGTATGTCGGGTGCCGGAACCTTCCTCACGAAAAATCAGCGGCAAATCACGAAACAGATCAGCACCGGAATCTTCCTGTAACATTTGTGTATTTTCAGTAGCACCAAATAGATAAAGTCGATTGGGCATTAGAACTTCTTCATATAAGTCCAGATCTGATGGCAATACTGTGATTAAAGCAATATCAACCAGGTTGTTCCGCAATCCTTCGAGCACTTTATTTTTATTGCTTACTTCCATTTCCAGCTCCACGTGTGGATTTTCGGCCAGAAAATTTCTCAGGTAATAGGGCATGATGTATTTACCCGTGGAAGCGGCCGATATGCGAAGCTTGCCTGAAAGTACGCCTTGAAACCGAAGGGAGTGGTCTTTGATAGAATCCACTTCCCCCAGCACCCGCTTGGCAATTTTTTCAATTTCCCTGCCGAAATCAGTTACGTACAGCTTCCTACCGATTACTTCAGTCAATGGTAAATCAAATTGATCCTGCAGATTTTTCAACTGTATCGAAACAGCCGGTTGGGTCATATTTAATTCCCGGGCAGCCTGCGTGATACTTTTCATTTCAGCTACCACCAAGAAAACACGTAGTTGATGTAGGGTGAAATTCATAAGCCGAATTTATTGCAAAGATAATAACTATAAATAAAATTATATGAATAAATTGGAGCATATTTGCAGTATGAAAATTAATGCCCCCACTCGAATCACCATTGCGAGGGGAGACGGGATCGGCCCGGAAATAATGGAGGCCACCTTACGAATCATCTCAGCTGCCGGGTGTGCCATAGAAACCGATGAAATCATAGTAGGCGAAAAAGCCTATCTCAGCGGGAATCAATCTGGTATTCCGAAAGAAGCCTGGGATACACTTCGTAGCAACCGGCTTTTCCTGAAGGGTCCGATAACGACCCCGCAGGGTGGTGGCTATAAAAGTGTAAACGTTACGATGAGAAAGATGTTGGGACTCTATGCCAACATCCGGCCTTGCCAGTCTTACCACCCCTTTATTACCACCAAACATCCTGTCATGGATCTGGTGATCATTCGCGAAAATGAAGAGGACCTATATGCCGGTATTGAACACCAGCAGACCGATGAAGTTATTCAGTGCTTGAAGTTGATTTCCAAACCGGGAACAGAAAAGATCATTCGCTATGCATTTGAATATGCCCGCTCCTGCGGCCGAAAAAAGGTAACCTGCTTTACAAAAGATAATATCATGAAACTGACCGATGGTCTGTTTCATAAAACCTTTGACAGCATAGGAGCCGAATACCCGGAGATTGAAAAAGAACACCTGATTGTAGACATTGGAGCAGCCAGATTAGCAGATACGCCTGAAAATTTTGATGTGATTGTGATGCCGAATTTATACGGCGACATTTTAAGTGACGTAGCAGCACAAATCACAGGTTCCGTGGGTCTGGGAGGCAGTGTCAACATAGGATATGAGTTCGCCTTATTCGAGGCAATTCATGGATCAGCACCTCTCATTGCAGGTAAAGACATTGCTAATCCTTCTGGATTGCTCCTTGCAGCGGTTCAGTTATTGCTGCACATTGAACAATATGAAGCGGCTGCCCGCATACAAAATGCCTGGCTGAAAACAATGGAAGATGGCATCCATACCGCCGATATTTTTCGGGAAGGCAAATCCAAGACCCTGGTAGGTACCCGCGCCTTTACAGATGCGGTCATCAGCCGATTGGGACAGCTTCCTGCTTCCCTGCAGCCCGTTCAATTTGATCAGGGACTTTCGCACATTAAAACAACCTATGAGGCTGCTGCCCCCGCCCAAAAAGTTCTAGTGGGCGTTGACCTCTTCCTCCATTATGCCAACAGAAATGCAGAAGAGCTCGCAGCTCACCTCCAAAAAGGCAAATCGGCAAAGTTAAGCTTGCAACTCATCACCAATCGGGGCACAAAAGTGTGGCCGGGCGGCTTTCCCGAAACCTTCTGTACCGACCACTGGCGTTGCCGGTTTACTGGCACCGATGGCCATACCCTGCAATACGAAGATGTGCTGGATCTGATGAAAAAAGTGACAGAAGAAGGGCTCGCCATCATAAAAACCGAAAACCTTTATACCTTCGACGGAGTACCCGGCTTTACGGCTGCCCAAGGTCAATAAATCAATCATTCGTATTAATTCAAATCCATGGAATTATCACTCATCAACGGTATTTACCCCAAACAGGACGCTATCAAAATCGTATCTGACATCTTCACAATTAAGTTACAATACCACCGTAACCGGATAGAATCCGGTCTGCTGACAGTGGATGAATTGGCACACTCCCAGATGCGAATCGGGCAACTCGAGGAAAGCCAGGAACGACTGGTAAAAAAGATCCAAGAACACAAAGAGCCCGAACTCAACATCGATGCACACATTGATTTAAACATCTTTGCTCCCGTAACCCAGTGAACTGAACAGAGTGCGGAAAAAAATGTTATACTTTTACACCGGCAAATAACCGGTGATTACCTGTTTAAACCCCCTTTACAAACAGCATAAATGGGAAATCATTATCAATCGGCAGGAAAAGTCTTCCGTTCCATGCTTGGATTACTCCGGGTAGACCGGGCCGATATCAGCTCGATTTATTTTTATGCCATCCTAGCGGGATTGGTGCAACTATCGCTGCCCCTGGGTATACAGACCATCATCAACTTTGTTTTGGCAGGTACCATTTCCACCTCCATCGTTGTACTCATCTTTATGGTGGTTTCAGGCACACTGATCAGTGGCTTGTTGCAGGTGCGTCAATTACAGGTTATTGAAAAGCTAAAGCAGAAAATTTTTGTCCGCTACTCACTTGAATTTGCAGACCGCATACCACAGCTTGACATAGAGAAGATGGACCAGTATCACTTGCCTGAATTAGTGAACCGTTATTTTGAAGTTCCCTCCTTCCAAAAAGGTATAGAGAAAATATTACTCGATTTGCCTACCGCCGCCATTCAGATGACGCTGGGATTGATGCTACTTTCATTTTATCACCCCGTCTTCATTGCCTTTGGTGCCATTTTGATTCTTGCCATTATTCTCATCATCCGATTTACCGTACAGCCCGGCTTTAGCGCTGCCCTGGAAGCAAGCGAGTATAAGTATAAAGTGGCAGCCTGGTTACAAGAGTTGGCCCGAATGATCAAGTCCTTCAAGTATACCCGTAACTGTGATATTCAGGTACAAAAGACAGATGAATTAAGTGCAGGGTATTTACAAGCCCGAACCAGTTACTTCAAAATACTGCTAACACAAGCCTGGAGCCTGATTGGATTTAAAACGCTGATTACCGCAGCGATGCTGATCGTAGGTGCCACACTGCTGGTAGACCAGCAAATCAATATAGGACAGTTCATTGCTGCCGACCTAGTAATTATTGCTATCATCGGCTCGGTAGAGAAGTTTCTGGTTAGTCTCGATGCCTTCTATGAAATGTTTACTTCCGTTGAAAAGATGAACGCCGTTATTCGGGCAGAAAAAGAGTCGGAAGGAACTGCTATCTTAAGCGATAACCCTGTAGGTGCCAAAATAGAATTTCAGCAAGTGAATTTTGCCTACCCCAACAGCGAATACATTTTACACAATGTAACCCTGCAACTGGAGCCAGGACAACTGGCACTTCTAACAGGTCCCTCTGGTTCGGGCAAATCCAGTCTATTCCGTTTACTTACGGGTGCTTTCAAACATATAGATGGAAAAGTGTTGATTGACGGACTGCCCATATCGAATTATAAGCTTTCCTCATTACGTCAGCATACCGGCGTATTGTTGAACCAACTGGATATTTTCCGGGGTAGCCTGATGGATAATGTTACCATGGGTGACCCGCAAGTGACCATCGATGAAATCATGGAAGTAGCCTCCTATACGGGATTAACTTCTTTTATTCAATCGCAACCCCAGGGCTTTGATACTCCGCTCGATCCGCTAGGCAAACGACTTACCCAAAGTGTTCGTCAACGTATCCTACTAACAAGGTCACTTTTAGGAAAAAGCAGATTGCTGCTGCTCGAAGAGCCCTTCCTGCAGTTGAATCAGGAAGAAAAGAACAACCTGCTTACATTCATTCGGAATCGGAAAGCAACCACCATTATTATCGAAAAAGATATAAATATGAGTTGGTACGATGTTGTTTACGAACTGAACGACGGCAAACTGGAAAAACTTAAATAACCTATGGAGCCATTTATTTCTACCCCCATAGAAGAGGAGTTGCCTAAATCGGGCTTGCGCTCTTTCCAATTGATCTATCATATCAAAAGGAAGAGTCGTATTAAAAAATGGATGACAGGAACCCTGATTGCCCTGCTGATTATTTTATTTCTGCCATGGACCCAGAATATTCGTGCAACAGGTTCTGTTACCACCCTGCAACAAGACCAGCGGCCACAGGAAGTGAATAGCGTGATAGCCGGTAGTGTCGTAAAATGGTATGTAAAAGAAGGCGATTTTGTTCAAGCCGGAGATACCATCCTCCAATTAGGCGAGGTAAAAACAGATTACTTCGATCCGGAGCTACTCAAAAGAACCCTGGAGCAGGTAGATGCAAAACAAAAAAGCATAGAAAACTATAATAGTAAGGCCGGTACAGCTGAATTACAGGTGACAGCCCTCAAAAATGCACTTGAACTCAAGCTGAACTCCATCGACAACAAACTACAACAGCAGTATCTGAAAGTAGCGAGTGATAGCAATGATCTTATTGCCGCTCAGAATGAGCTGTCGATTTACAAACGTCAGCTGGATGCCGGTAGGGTAATGTTCGACAGCGGAAGCATCGCTTTAATTGATCTGGAGAGAAGAAGAGCCAACTATCAAAATGGTATCGCAAAAAGAATCAGTGTTGAAAACAAATTCCTCCAAAACAAACAGGAGATCAACAACCTGCTGATTGAAAAGAGAAGTGCCCTGCAGGAATACAACGACAAAATAGCAAAAGCAGAGGGAGATCGATTCAGCTCACTATCGGCCGCAGCCACATCAGAAGCTGATGTAGCCAAACTTCGAAATCTATATGCCAACTATGATGCCCGGAATAAATTATATTATGTGCGGGCCCCACAGAGCGGACAAATCACCAAGGCAAAAAAAGCAGGTATTGGCGAGATGATGAAGGAGGGAGATATGCTGGTAGAAATTGTTCCCGAGAAAGTACAATTCGCTGTTCAATTGTTTGTTGATCCAATGGACCTGCCACTGATCTCTATCGGACAAAGAGTGCGATTCATATTTGATGGATTTCCTGCCATCGTTTTTAGTGGTTGGCCCCAAAGCAGCATCGGCACCTTCGGTGGAAAAGTAGCTGCCATCGAAACAAATGTTAGTCCCAATGGCAAATTCAGGGTATTGGTAAAAGAAGATGACCCCACCCATCCCTGGCCAAAACAATTGAGAATGGGCGGTGGCGCAAAAGGTATTGCCCTGCTGAAAGATGTAAGGATTTATTATGAGCTCTGGCGAATCATCAATGGATTCCCGCCTGAATATTATCAATCGGAAATGAATACCAACAATGGCGGGAATAAAAAATAAAATAACCTGCCTGTTGCTTGGCATTGCAGCAGCCTTCTCCACCTTAGCACAGAACCTACCTGCCGGCGGAGAGGTTTTATCACTGCCCGCAGTGCTCGATCTCGTTCGCAACTATCATCCGGTGGCTCGGCAGGCAGGACTGATCACGGAGCGGGCCGATGCCGAGCTCACGGCCGCCCGCGGTGCATTTGACCCTGTAGTTGGATGGGATGCCAGTAGAAAAACTTTTGACGGGAAAAGTTATTACAACTATTCAAATGGTGAATTACAAATACCTTTTGCTGCTCCCCTGACATTGAGATCGGGGTTAGAAAATACCAAGGGATTATTTACCAATCCTGAGCTCGGAGAGGGAAAAAGCAGTTACTTCGGCATTGAGGTACCACTCGGCAACGGTCTTCTCATAGATAAAAGAAGAGCCGCACTACAACAGGCCAAATTAATGAAAACACAGAGTGTGCAAGACAGAAGGGCACAACTCAACGACCTTTTACTGGAGACATATGCAGCTTACTGGCGCTGGGCAGGTGCCTGGGAAATCAATCAACTCATTACGCAATTTGCTGTGAATGCAGCCAATCGCCTGCAACTCGTAAAAATCAATTGGCAAAACGGCGACCGCTCAGTGATGGATACGGTTGAAGCTTATGCTCAGCTGCAACAAATCAAGCTATTGCAGTCCGAAGCCGCCATGAAATTGAATAATACTGCTATAGAGCTGTCCTATTTTCTTTGGCAGGCAGAAGATCAACCTGTTCGGCTGACAGAAAACGTAAAACCTGATATTGTATCTTTTCGTGAAAGGGCTATCAATGTTCCGCTTGAAGAAATGTTGGCGACTGCCATGAATGATAATCCGATGCTTCGTGCAGCAGCCATTAAGGTAAGTAGTATGGAGATCGACAAGAAACTGAAGTTTCAGCAATTGCTGCCCTACTTTAGTGTAAAAGCCAATGTGCTCAACAACAACTACTCCGTTTTTTCTGGATGGGAAAATGGTTTCCTCCAAAACAATAACCGGTGGGGGGTTGGTTTCAGTATGCCGCTTTTTTTCCGACAAGGTCGCGGAGAATACAAGAAAGCGCAGATTAAATTAAAAGAATCAACCCTGGAGTTATCAGCCAAACGTTGGCAGACAGAAAATAAAATTCGCTACTACTATACCGAATTCACGCGTCAATGGGAGCAGCTGCTGATCACAGACAAAGTTCAGAGTAACTTGCGTCTGCTATTGAAGAACGAGGAACTACGGTTTTCACAGGGCGAAAGCAGTTTGTTTCTGGTCAATAGTCGCGAAATTAAATGGCTAGAGTCACTCCAGAAACAAACTGAGCTAAGGGTGAAATACCTCATCGCTGCCTATCAGGTACAATGGGCTGCCGGAACACTTCAATAAGAAGAACACGCAGTTGCCGCTTCCGATTTTTTTTTATTTTTACCGCTGCAAATCAATTGCTACAAGCCAACTTAGCTCAGCTGGTAGAGCATTTCATTCGTAATGAAAGGGTCGTCGGTTCGAATCCGATAGTTGGCTCACCTCCTTTTGCAAGGTTGAATCATTTGTTCGCTCTACCAATTTTTCTGGTATGCTAGTTTTTTTTCGCTTGGTCACACTTCTTATTGGCTGCCTGTGCTGTCAAACAAGCACCTGTCAAACGATTTCCTACAAGGCCTCCATTGAACAATGGCATAAAAAGCGAATCGAAGATCTGAAGGCCCCGGATGGTTGGGTCAACCTCACCGGCTTATTTTGGCTGGAAAAAGGGATTAACCGAATGGGCAGCACTAAAGGTCATGCGATTGAGATTCATCATCCCGATATGCCCGCCTTAGCAGGATATTTCGATGTAAGTGAAAATGAAGTTCAGTGGGTTACTGAATCGGGTTGCAACATCGTATACAATCAAAAACCTGTTACCTCGCTGATTGTTTATAGTTGGTTACAAACCAATCAACCACAACTGGCAATCGGTTCACTCCGCTTCAATATTATTATTCGTGGTGACAAAATTGGTATTCGGTTACGCGATCTAACATCACCCGCGCTCGAGCAATTCAAGGCGCCTCAACGATTTGTGGTAAACCGCCAATGGAAGATGCGCGCTTCGTTTGAAGCCAACCCAACCAATACCATTGCCATTCAAAATGTACTCGGACAAATCAACCGTGAAACTTCACCCGGTAAACTAGTGTTCACCTATCGGAAAAAGACCTACCGACTAGATGCGCTGGATGAAGGTGATCACTGGTTTGTGCTTTTTGCAGATGGCACGAGTGGAAAATCTACCTACCCCACCGGTCGCTTTCTGTATGTGCCCAAGGTCACCAACCCGAGTGAGGTATTTATCGACTTTAACCAGGCCTTCAATCCCCCCTGTGCCTTTACCCCCTTTGCAACCTGTCCGTTACCTCCTCCGCAAAACAGACTACCTTTCGCTGTAACTGCCGGAGAACAATATGAAACACACGCCCCGGGCAGTAAGTAAACAGCACGCAGAATAATAGAGCATTCAGTTATCCAACCACCGAATCTTTCCTTCGCCAAAATATTTGTATATTGAGGATATGAATACAGGAAAATTATTGCTGGCCTATGGGCTCACCGCCGTCGTTTTTTTTGCAATCGATCTCACCTGGCTGGGCTGGGTAGCAAAAGATCTGTATCGAAAACACCTGGGTGGATTCCTCAGTGACCAGGTCAACTGGAGTGCCGCTTTTATTTTTTATGCCTTGTTCATTGTCGGTATTTTCATTTTCGCTATTCTTCCTGCCGCAGAAAAAAATAGCCTGGGTTATGCGGTTGTATATGGTGCCCTGTTTGGGTTCTTTACTTATGCCACCTACGACCTGACCAATCTCGCTACTTTAAAAAACTGGCCACTTAAGATTGTGTTCATTGATATCATCTGGGGCAGTGTGCTCACGGGTACGGTGGCAGCAGCAGGGTACTGGATTGTAAAGAAAATACTAGCCTGATGCTGGGGCAGGTATTATTACAAACCGCCGGCTGGATACTACTTTTTCAATCGGTGATTTTTTTAGCTGCACTTGTATTGAAACGAAATGATATAGCCGATGTATGCTGGGGTGCCGGCTTTATCATGGTAGCCTTCACGTTATTGTTTCGCTATACGCTAACACCCCCTGCAGGGTTACTCTATGCATTGACAACCAGCTGGGGTGGCAGACTCAGCATCCATTTATTCATCAGAAATAAAAACAAGCAAGAAGATTTTCGCTATCGTGCTTGGAGAGAGGAATGGGGAAAAAATTTCATCTGGAGAAGCTATTTACAAGTGTTTGTTTTACAAGGATGCTTTATGTGGCTCATCAGCTTCCCGCTGCAAATAGCAGCGATTGACAAGAACGGAACATGGAATGGCTGGATGATTGCCGGCAGCCTTGT
>Ga0208361_1000111_pt1 | contig 31156 bp, 45 predicted proteins | sample LakMenEpi05Aug10_FD_150670 | JGI IMG/M metagenome (GOLD analysis project Ga0208361, IMG submission 150670) | Freshwater microbial communities from Lake Mendota, WI - 05AUG2010 deep hole epilimnion (SPAdes) | ecosystem: Environmental > Aquatic > Freshwater > Lake > Epilimnion/Euphotic zone ... | reverse complement strand
GTCCGCCGTCACGCCGCAGCCTGGCGTCGATTTTGCGTCGCGTTATACGGCAGGGGGCGGGTTATACCGGGCCGTATAAATGTGGTTCTGTGGCTAGTCGGCAAGCGATTGCCTCAACTGTGATAGCGCCTTATGCGCTTTCCTTCGCTCTGGTGTGTTCATCGCGACAAGGCATTTGTCACTGAACGGGTCTATCTGCGCCAGGCATGCGCCAATATCGTCTAGCATCGCGTCCACATCAGGATCATTGTTTTGGAATCGCATGCCGTACATGAATGCCGCAAGTGCCGCCGGAGAGTCGCCCCCGTCTATCCCGCATAGACGGCAGTCGCGCTGAAACTCACGAAAACCCACAGAACCACGCATTGCATCAGACCGCTCATCAACGTCGCTCATTGAATCATCCTCCTTTGTTCGCGGCTGCTGAATGCAGCCGTTCTGTGGGCTACTTGCGAGCCTCGCGGATCGCCTTTGCCATCGCATCTTGGATACGAGGGTGTATCGGCACAGCCTGCGACTGAATCGCCTTTGGCTTCCTGCCGTAGACCAAAGGCCACACTCTCCAGTCGGCTCTGGTGTCTGCAATCAGCATTCGCGCAACAGCATCGGCGTCCTCTTCGCAGCGAAATATCTCATGGTGGTGAAAACGCTCGCCAACGCGAACCACTGCATACGCAACGGGGGTGCGATCACTCATGTCTATACTCCGTTCGCCACAGAACCAGCGGATGCAAGAGACGGCTCGGCCGCGTCATTCGGTGTGGTCATGTCTTCTCCTCGCCGCTCCTGATCCTTCACGTTATGGCTACTCATGCCCGGTCGGGACTATCGCCGCCAGTTTCGCGGCGATGCGCAGGCGTGGCCCCCTCATTTCGCGCCGGCTGTTCCCGCTCGGGACAGCCTGCGCGCCGCAGTCGCTCGATCTCGTCTGCCGCCTCGTCCATCAGGTCGCTTGCCGGCGGCGCCGTTGCCGCGTGAGTCCACCGCCGCAGCCGCTGGACGATGTCGGCCTGGGGCTCCGGATCCAGCGGGATCCGGACCGCCATCACGGTAAACCCGGTCGCGCGCATCGCGTCGAGCATGTGGACCCGGCATTGAGGGACCAGCCGGCCGCAAAGCGTCCAGAGGGCCGGCTCGGTGCATCCGTGGAACGAGCAGGGGGTCGTCATGCCGCGCCCTCCTGGCGGATCCGGTCGGCCATTTGCCGCTTCACCGCCTCGAACTTCGCGATCTCGTCGGTCGACCAGGTCGAGAGCGGCGCCGGGGCCGCCGGCTCCGCCGGCCGGCCGCCGGCCCCCGGCGGGGCCGTCCGCGGGTTATCGAATTGACCCCCGAGGATCTTGTCGACGAACCCCTCGTCGAGGAACTGGGGCAGGGTCACCGGGTCCCGGAAGAATTTGCACCGGGGGAGGTCCTGGATCGCCGCGAGGGCCTTCTCGAACCATCCGTCCTCGTCCAGCCGCTCCCCGGCCTTCGCCGGGGGCGTCGGGAGTTTCCAGGCCCGGCCCGTCCCCTCCCGCCAGGCCTTCGCCAGGGTCTCCCAGCCCGCCGGCCCCGCCGGGCCGGCTCCGGCTCCGGGCTCCGGCGGCGCAGCCTCACGCGGGGAAGAAGAAGAAATTCTATCTCCTCTATCTCTTCTCTCTGGGGCGCGCGGCGCCCCCCGTGGGGGCGCGCTGCGCCCCCGACCGGGGCGCGTGGCGCCCCCGGCCTTGTCGACATCGTGCCGGACGGCCGCCAGAGCCCGGGATTTCGCGGATTTCGAGAACCTTCGTTCCCACCCTGGGATCGAAACCGTTCCGTTGTCCGCGTCGATCACGAGCCAGCCGACATCCTGCACCGCGTACCAGAACTCCTCGTCGCCCCCGCAGAGCCTCCCGAGGAGCCGGATCGACACCCGGGCCGACCCGTCGGAACTGTTGAGGCTCGCCCAGCCCCAGAGCATGACGAGCCGCCCGACGATCTGGTCGGTCGAGAGCCCGGTCCGGTCGGCCAGTTCGAGGACCTCCGGTTTCTGGGGCAGGCAGACGTCATACGGAACCCACTCACCGGCCATTCGTTCCTCCCTTCGCCTGGATCCACTCGCGGCGGAACTGTTCCCAGCTCGTCGTCCCGCCGGCCGCACGGTGAGACGCGAACACGATCAGGGCCTGGTCAACGTCCGGGTCGCGGGTCGCCGCGTCCCGGGCTCTCCGCTCTGCCAGGTCGGCGCGGCGCTGCTGCTCGAGGTACTCGGAGTAAGGGACGCGGTCAGGCATGATGCTCTCCTGTATTCGTTCTCCCCCGCCGCGACCTCGCGCCCGGTCCATTCGACGAGCCCGTCGCGCCGCAGATCCGCGAGCCGCTTCGAGACCGCCGCCACCGTGAGCCCGGACCGGCCGGCGATCTCGGTCTGGCCGGCCGGGCCGGCCTCCAGGGCCTCGAGGATCCGCAGCCGGTGACCGCGGACCGGAGCCCGCGCCGCCGCGGCCCGGGACGTCGGCGGATCACTCCGCCGGCAGAGCGCGACGAGCGGCAGATCCGCGTCCGCTTCGATGTACGTTCCCACGATCGTCGTCCCTCCGTGTGTTTGCCCCGTCTCGTGGGGCGTCCGGCCCGCGCCCGGGGAGAGATGAAACCCCGTCACGGGCAGCCGGTGTTTCGTCGCGACCGCCGGCAGCGCTCTCCCTGGGGCTCGAGCGTGAGCCCCTGCGGCCGGGAGCGGCCTCGCGTGGATCCTTAGAACGGGATGTCGTCCTCCGGGCCGGCCGGGCGGGCGCGGGTCGCCCGCTCCGCCTTCGCCGCAGCCGGGGCCGGGGCCGCGGCCGGGGCCTCCTCCTCGAGCGGCAGAAAGTTGCCGACGTTCACGAACACCGCGCCGGCCTTCGTGCGATGCCAGACCCGGGCGCGGACCTTCCGGCCCTCCATGCTTTCCGGGGTCGCCTCGGCCCATTCGGCGGCCGACATCCCCAGGGCCGTCCGCAGCTCTGCGGCGAGCCGCTTCGCCCAGTCCTGGCCGCGGTAGAGCCGGCAGAACACGAACCCGAACCGCCGGTCCTCGGGGGCGAGCCGGATCTCCGTCCGGTCGGCCTTCTCCGCGCCCCCCTTGATCGTGAAGACGTAAGTCCCCGCGGGGATCGTTTCGTAGGTCCGATCCGCCGCCGGCGCCTCCGCCTCGAACTGCTCGTCGATGTCCCAGTCCATCAGCCGTTCCTCCTGTAGAACCCTCTCGCCGCCGCATACGCGCGGACGGCCTCCATGTGTTCCGGCCTGTAGCGCTTGTGGCCGTATCGCCGCTCCGCCGGCGGGCCGGCCCGCAGGGCCGCCCGGACGTCGTTCCAGCCGAGGGCCGGGATCTCCGCCCGGACGGCCTCGAGCAGCTCCGACCAGCGGAGCCAGTCCCGAGGCCGGCCGTCGCCCCGCATCGTCGAGAAGGCCCACCAACTCACGAGGCGGCCTCCTGGGCGGCCGGCTCGATCTCGTCGTGCCGCCACGCGATCACGGCCTCAAGCTGCTCGCGATCCTGGGCGGTCAGGTCGCCCGCGCCGGCCAGCTCGTCGAGCCGGTCGCCCATCCGGCCGAGGGCCTCGACGCTCGTCGCCCCGCGGATCGCCGCCTCGATCTCCGCGACCGTCGGCGTGGCCTTCCGTTTCCGGGCCGCGGCCGGCGCCGGCTTGACCGGCGCCGGCTTGACCGGCGCAGGGGCCTGGCCGAACAGAGGCGAGAGGGCCTCGATCTGCATCGGGACCGTGGCCGCCATGCCGAATCGGTTCTTCGCGTCGAACGCCGCCGACCGCTCCGCGTGGATCACCCGCTCGCGGCCGCCGATCGCCTTCTTCCGTCCGTCGTTACCCTCGATCACCGAGGCTTTGTAGGTGCAGAACAGCAGCGCGTCAGACCACTCCTTGACAAGGGCGGTCGCCTGCTTCGAGAGTTTCAGCTCGTGCCGATCGTAGCCGTCCTGTAATTCGGGCGGGCTCACCCGCTTTACGGTCGAATGCCCCACGAGGACGACGTTCAATCCGGCCGCGACCAGGCCGTCGAGGCCGTCGAGGAATTTCGCCAGATGCTCAGCGACGATCACCCAGCCTTTGCCGAACCCGAAGTCCTCGACGCTCGTCTTCCCCGCGGCCCGGCAGACCTTCTCGACCAGCAGCCGCTCGGCCCAGTCGATCGAGTCGACGACGATCGACTCGAACCCCTGGCGATCGACCGCCAGTTCCGCGACCGCGAGCTGTAGCGTCTGCCAGTCGGGGATCGCGACCCGAGCGCAGTCGAGATGCCGCGACCCGTCCTCCGTGTCGAGGACGAGCGGCGCGGGGAACGCCGCCGCCAGCGTCGATTTCCCGATCCCCTCGACGCCGTAGATCACCACTCGAGCCGGGGCCGGCTGGCGGCCCCTCGTGATTTTGAGAACTCCCATCGTTCAGTCCCTCCATCCCGTATCGCCGCAGGCCGGCTCCGCCGGCCGCGGCTGGGTTCCCGATCCCTGGAGGCCGGCATCCGGCCGACATCCTGATCCGCGGCATCCCGTGCCGTAGATCTCCTCCGTGTGCGAAGACAGTCCACAAACGACCAGGGCGCAAACCCCGACCATCCAGACGACCGTCGCGGCGATGAGCCAGTAGCCGATCATTTCCAGACCTCCCCGGTCTCGTCGATCGCGTAGGGCAGGGCATCGTCTGCCACTTGCCGCCACCGCAGCCGATCGACGGCCGAAAAACGAGAGGCGATCCCGAGCGACTCCAACTCGTGCAGGATCTCGACGAGGACGACGGTCGGCCTCGTGCAGGCCCGGCACCTATGCCAGGCGAGCCGCCCGTCCCGGGCGAGAGCGTGGTCGACATCCATCAGGGAACGGTGCCCAGCCGGCCGGCCGCTCGGTCTACTCGTGATGCCCATCCGTGGGTCCTCCGTGAGTCAGAAGGGGAGAATCTGATCCGTCTCGACCTCGACCAGCTCGCCGCCGTGGTCGACGATCACTCGTCCGGCCCGCCAGCCGCAGACCCGATCCTTCGAGCAGCGCCCGACCGGCCATTCGTCGAGCCGCCAGGTGATCTCCGAGCCGATCTCGATTCGACGGCCGTAGAGGTCCGTCATCCCCGCCGCGGCCGCGAAGGCCTCCGCGTCTCCCGGCATCCGTTCCGTGTTCGCGTCCATGCGAATCCTCCTTATCTCAAAATCGCGACGACGAGGTCGATCAGGTCTCGGATCGTCCGTGTCGCCTGCGAATCCGTTCCCAGTTCCTGGCCGAGCCTCACCAGGGCGAGGGCAGTCACGAGCGACTCCCAGGTGATCCGTTTCATCAGGGGCTCCCAACTGCGGGCGGGATCGTATTCTCCCGATCTCAAATTCGTCAACCCCTGTTTATTCGGCCCCGAGAAGGGAAGAATTCAGGAGGCTTTTCGCCCGCGAGGGCGGCGGCCGCAGAGCTTGCCGGCGGCCCGCAGTTTGTCGCGTTCCTTCGCGAGCCGCTCGATCTCGTCGGCATCGTAGACGTAGACCCGACCGGAGATCCTCTCCGACCAGATCTCTCCGCGGCACGCCATGCCGCGGATATGCGAGACCGTGCATCCGTAGACGGTCGCGGCCTCGTCGGTCCCGCAGAGCCGCCGTTTCGGCGGAAGTCGAATTGCCACTTGCATAGCCTCCGAGGGTATCGCCGCGGCCGGCTGATTCAACAGCCGGCCGCGGTTTGCCTTCCGGCCACAGGACCCGTAGGGTTCCCTGCGGCCGATACACCCGGAAGGGCTCGAACCTTCAACCTTCGGTTCCGTAGACCGATGCTCTACGGAACCGAAACCAGTCGCAGAATGCCGGCCGTTCCGGTCCTGCGGGGTGTTTGACGCGGTCGCCGGCGGTATGGATGCTCCGCGATTTTTTCCCCCTCCGGCAGGCGGCCGAACGAGGGGGGCACGGGGTGCCGAATGTTCCGTCGGTCCGGTCCTGCCACGCTCGGGGAGTATGCCCGCGAATACGGGCTCCTTCGGGACGTTCGCCCCGAGACTCTCCGCCAGTATCAGATCGCCGCCGCCGCCTTCGAGAGATGGGCCGGCGCCGCCGTGCCGCTCGAGCAGCTCGACGAGCGGAGCGTCTCGGAATTCCTCCGCGACTACTCCGGCCAGGTCGCCGCGTCGACGGTTCGGAGCAAACGGAACCAGATCCTCGCCCTCTGGCGGGCGGCCGCCGAGGACGGATTCTGTGATCCCCCGACCCGCCGGGTCCGGGCCGCCCGGGTCCCGGTCGCCCCCGTCGAGGCCTGGGAGCGGTCGGAGGTCGAGCTGCTCCTCGAGGCCGCGGCCCGGCTCCCCCGCCGCCACCCCTGCGGCCTCCGGCGGTCGGCCTGGTTCGACCTGGCGATCCGTGTCGCCTGGGATTCGGGGCTCCGATGGGGAGACCTGGTTGCCCTGCCGGTCGCCGCGATCCGGCCCGACGGGACGGCCTCGGTCGTCCAGAGCAAAACCGGCCGGCCGGCCGTGTTCCGCCTCGCGCCGGGGACGATGGAGGCCCTGCGGGCCAGCCTCGCGGCCTGCCCCCGGGCGATCGTCTGCCCGTGGCCGGCCAGCCACGAGACATTCCTCGCCCAGGTTCGCCGGCTCGTCCTGCGGGCCGGCATCCGGGCCGGAACCTGGAAATGGATCCGCCGGGGCTCGGGGACCGACGTCGAGGTCCAGAGGGGCGGCGCCGGGCATTTACATCTCGGGAACACCCGAGCCGTCTTCGACCGCCACTACGGGAGCCAGGCGATCATCGGCCGGGCAACCCCGGCCCCTCGCGAGCTGCTCGTCGAGGCCCTCGCCCGGAGGCCGGCGGCCCCGGCGGAGAGCCCGCCGGGGGCCGGCCGGTCCGGTCAGCGGTAACGGATCACCGCGTACCAGCGGCGCGTATCCGGGGAGTAGGCGACCCCCTCGTCGACGATCACCCGCTTCCCGAAGAAGCAGCAGTTCCGCCGGGCAGAATCCGGCGTCGAGCCGGTGCCGATCCCTTCGACCTGGCCGCAGGACGAATGCACGAGCGCCCCGCGTCGAGCGAGGAGGATCGCGTGGTCCTGGGCCGTGACGATCACGGACCGGCGGGGCGCGACGATCACCTCCTGGGCGGAGGCGATCGAGCCGACGAGGCAGACGAGCAGACAGACAAACGAGCGCATATGCGAATCCTTTCGCGTGAGTGAAACCGACCCGGCCCGCCAGCCTGCCAGATTCGGGGCGTGAGTCCAGCGGCCTATGGGGCCGCCTCACACTCCGCCAGGCAGGCCGCGTAGCCGGCCAGGTCGATCGGCGTGTCGGCACTCTTCGCGGTCCCCTGATGCCGGGCGAGCTTGTCGAGGATCATAATCTGCGCCCAGTCGGCCTCGGTCAGGGGCTCGCGGAGTTTGTCCGCGAAGATCGCGTTGACGGCCGCGACCGTCTTCGCGAAGTGTTCGCGCGGCGGCCCGTAGGTCGTCCGCCGTTGCCGGATGACGGCCGTCGCCGTTACCAGCAGGCTCTCGGCCGGGGTCACGACCTCGGCCCCGTAGCCTGGATGGTTGGGATCTTTCACGGTTCCCTCCTGGAGATGCCTGATCGTCCTGATCGCGTGGACGAGATAAGAGGCTATCGTTCCGCTCGTCCCAGTCCAGCAGTTCGCGGGACCTATCCGCCGGCATTGTCTTTCCGCCTCCTCGAGGTCCGCGGCGGTCAGGAGGTAGCCGGTCACGATTGCCGGACCGTCCCGTCGGCCGTGATCCGCAGATTCTGGACGTCGAAATCCCCGCCAGGCTGGACCGTGACCAGCGCGAACCCGTGGTTGTATTTCGCGAACCGGGCATATTCCGGACGGAGATCCGCCAGGCATCCCGTCGACCAGCAGAAAACCTCGCGACCGAACATATCAGGCTCACAGTGAGCGCTTGTCCTGTGGCCGTGCCCCTCGAGGACCGTATGGTGGAGCCGGAGGAAGGCCCCGCGGGCCTGGTTGACCGGCGCCGTTATCCCGGCCCCCTTCTCGTGGCCGTGGAGGACAGGCAATTTCCCGACCATGATCGGACGCTTGTCCTCGACGATCTGCATCTTGTGGCGGTCGAGGTGCATCCAGGCGGCGAGACCCATCTCCGGCTCCTCGGAGATCTCGATCGCGTGCTGCCAGAGATACGCGCGCCATCTCTCCTCGTGGTTCCCGAGCTTGAAGACGATCGGGATCTCGGGGAACTGGTCGCGGATCCACCCGAGGAAATGCCGGCCGGCCGCCAGCTCCGCCGCGAAGTTTCGGAGGCGAGGATTCTTCACGAATCGCGAGATCGCGTAGAAGTCGAGCATGTCCCCATTGAGGACGAGACCGTCGATCCCGACCTTTTTCAGGTAGCCGACGGCGGCGCCGAGGGCGGTCTCGGAGTGGTACGGTATATGGACGTCGGACAGGATCCCGACCCTCCCGACGACGTCGAACACGAACGGGTTCCACGGCTCGGCCTTGCTCAACGGCATCGGCACTCCCTGCCCGGGCTTGCGGGCCGGGCGCGGCGAACTGGCAAACCGGCGCTCCGCCTTGCCGCCCTGGCCGAATGCACACCGGACGCGTCTCCTCGCCTGTTCAAGCGTTAGGGCGCCGTTTGTTTCGGCCACGACAAGCCGCGCGATGCTTCGCGCCGGCTTGTCGTGATGCTTTGCGACCAGTTGCCGGACGATCGCCGTGATCTCGTCTCGCATTTCGTTTCCCCTCCTTGGGTTTCCGGAGCCAGTGAATTTCGTCGCCAATGCCGTCCGGCGTGTCGTCGTCGTCGCTCTCGTCGAGGCTGCTATCGAGCTTCGCCATATGTCACCCGAGCCCATAGAACCGAGCCGCCGCGCGGACCGCCCTCCCCGCTGCCAATTGCACCTTCGCGCCGAAATCGTTCAGCCAGCTTTGCCGGCCGGCGCAACCGCAGTCACGGCCGACGATCGCGGAGACGGCGGCTTTCGTGATCCCGATCCGCTCGAGCCAGGCCGCGACCAGGTCGCCCAACATCACGGGCGGCGGCTCGACCGGGGGCCGGCAGATTCTGTGCGTGTTCGCGTGCCGCGCGCGGTAGCCGCACGCGGGGCAGACGAGGCCGGAAGAAAAGTCGCACTCGCTCATAGGATCGTCAGTGTGTTCGTGTCGTTGTTGAACTGCGGAAAATCGATAGTGATCACCCTCCCGCCGGGATCGCAGAGGTTCGATTCGCACGCCGTGCAGACCGATTGCGTCATCCGCCGCCCCGGCCATTTGTCGGGGAGGTCGATCGTCGGCGGGAAGTCGATGTCGTAGGTGGTTCCGCCGGTGAAGATCACAGAAAAGTAACCGTAGAACACCTCGAAACCCGCGAGAACCTTTTTTCGCCTTGTCGGCTCCGCGTCGACGGTCGCATGGATGATAGCGCCGGCGGCCGGCATGCTGTCGATAAAGTCACTCGTCAGGTAAGAATTGTTCGACGAGTTCCAGAAACTAATCTGTGCGACTATGTAACACTTCGTCGAGCAGTCCACGCCGCAGTGTGAAATATAATCCTGCGCGTTGAGTTGCGTGCCTGGGAACGGGTCCTCCGCGCGTGCATTCGGCACGCCGCCGCCGACCCCCGTCGGCCACGGGGCTTTTACGGTCTGCCGCGGCCCGAAGTCATAGGTATTATCCACGGCGGCATTTTCCCAGCCGCGCACGGACCAGGCATCGCTCTGCTCATCTAGATCCGGCTTATACGTTCCGCTGGGCGTCCCCCAGCCTCCACAATGCTGATACTGCACTCGCAAATTTACCCGCCGGCCCCAGTTGCCCCCGACCAACTCAAGCGGAGACGAATAGGTCCACGCCGCAGAGGATGGAGTGTCGGCGTATGTCCCGGCAGCACCGAGCGACAGGACGTAAGTCCCATCGGCGCTCGGCTCCGTATTGCTTTCCAGCTCGACCTCGATCTCGGCCGGCAGCGTGCCGCTGGTGCAGCATCGCGAACACGGACCAACTATCGCCGCGGCCGTGTACGTTCCTCCAGGCACTACGGTCGCGACTCGCTCGCCGGCCTCCAGTTCCAACGTGTCGCCCGACGATGCGCCAGTTGGCAACAGCGTTGAGCAGTCGTCGACGAACGTCGTCGCGGTCCACGTTGTCGCGCAGGTCGCGCCATCGCTTGCAACGTCGCCGCTGTATGTCGTGAGCGTTGCGGGCTGCCGGCCGTAGTTAGCCGAGGTCGCCGGGATTGTTAACTCGATGCGAGTGAGACCGAGACCCTCGCACCGTTCGTAGAGGAATTTGCAAGGGTCGGAAGGGTTCCGCCGCAGGACGAATGCCTTGCCGGCGAATATGGATTTGCAGCACCGTTTCCCGATGTTGAGGACGCGGTAATTGTGGTCGCATCCGCCATTGTCGATCGTGACGGAGGTCACCTTGCCGAACGTCGCACTGTACGGGTCGTCATCGACTACCGGCGTGAGACTCGGCGTGCACGAGTTAGCCCCTCCCGCCTCGACCGTGGTTGATGCCGAACTGAGCGCTGCGACATACGGGGCGACCGTCTTGTCTTCGCGGTAGTAAGAGCCGCCAGCGGTAACGGTCACGCCGTAGGCCGGGCCGGTCGGAGAGTAGTAAGAGCCGGCGTCCGTGACAGTCACGGCCTGAATGATGCCGCGGTCACGGTAATACACCGCGTTGTCGTAGCCAGACACACTCGCGATCGCGCCGCCCGACAGCGTATAGCCCAGCACGATGTCGCTCGCTTCACCATCCGGCCACAAACCAAACCGGGTTCCGGTGTTTGGTTTGAGCAGGACCGTGCCGCCAGCCGAATAGCCCGACCCGCCGTTGGTCACGGCGAGCCCCGTGATGTAGTAATACCCGGCAAACTCCGGATCGGTTTCTTCCGTGTAGGTGATCGAGAACGTCGCCCCGGTTCCGCCGGCGCCGGAGGCATCGACCGTATGAGCGGGTACCTCCAGCGTCCGAACCGTGGCCGAGGCGGCGGAGAGCGTCGTCTCGCCGCCCGTCGAAAACTGGACCGCTCCGTTGTGCGCGTATCCCGTGCCGGGGGCGGTCACCGTCATGCCCGCCACGCTCCACGCCGGGGGCGATCCCGATTTCGAGAGCGTCAAGGACAGCGTAGCCCCACTGCCGCCCGGGGCCGTGGCCGTGATCGTCGGCTCGCTACGGGCGACGACCGCCGCCGCGGCCTTCGTTGTCTCTGTGTCGCCCTCCGCGGCCGTGATCGTCAGCGACGACCCGTCAACGTAGCCGCTGCCGCCGCTGGCCGTCGCGCTGTCGAGCGTCCAGACGGCCGGCGTCCCGCTGCTGGTGAGCGTCGGCGTGAACGTCGCGCCGGTGCCGCCGCCGCCGGAGAGCGTCAGAGTCGGGGCGACCCGGCCGATCAGGGCATACCCGGAGCCGCCGTCGAGGATGTCGATTTTCGTGATCACGCCGGCCGCCGTCGCGCTCACGCGGGCGGACGGGCGGACGGCCGCGGCGGCCCAGTCAGTGATCGTGCTGATGCTGACCCGGTGCCGGTATGCGCCCAGCATCTCGTCGTCCCACGCCGGAAAGGTCACAGTGACCGTATCGGGCAGCGTGCCGGCCGGGCAGTTTTCACACGGGGCGTTGCCGCACGCGCAGCAGGACGGCAGCAGGATGCCAACCGGGTACATTCCCAGCGCCAGCAGCAGCAGCAGGCCCGCGGCGACCGGAGCCGGATCGGCATGGACGACCGTCGCGAGCAGCTCGAACACGGTCAGCACTCCGCCGCGATGAGGTAGAAGGCCCCCAGGGGGCCGCGGGCCACGGCCACCCATTTCCCGCCCGCGACGTTCGCGAATTTGTTCACGCACCCTGCGAGCGTCCCGGCCTGGGTCTCGCTCCCAGGCGTGCCACCCTCCCAGAGGTCGATCGTCGCGGTCGTCCCCTTGCTCCAGCTCGACGTCGTCTTCCCGAGCCTGATCGGCTCGCCGTCGTCCCCGGCGTTTCGGAAATGGATCGGCGGCTGATCGCGGCCGGACCGCTCAAAGGCGATCGTTGCGGCCGCCATCCGGCGGGCCGTGTTCTCCGTGAGTTGAACTTTTCGTTCCATCGTGGCGCGCTCGTTTTCAGGCTGGGACGATCGCCGGCGTTCCGAATTCGGCTTGGAACGCGGTCGCGGGGTAGACGTTCACGGTGATCGGGTCGGGGGCCTGGCCGACGGCCTTCGCGATCCCGTTCGCGAGGGCGACGGGCTGTTTCACGGGCCTACTATCCTTCCCGAGGATCGCCTTCCGATTCGTGCCGCTTGCAGAGGCGTTGCCGTTGGAGTCGCACTTTTCCATCAGGCCGACGTCCCACGGCTTGAGCTGCCAGCCGTCGGGGTCGAACCGAAATTCCCATTTCGTCTCGACGTACTTCTTAACCTCGCCCGTCTCGTCGTCCTCGTCGATCTTCTGGGACTGCCGCTCGTCGGCGCTCTTGAGCGAGACCTTCCACTTCCCCGCGGCCTCGCCGTCCCACTGGTCCGAATTGACGGACCCGGAGAACGTGTCGCGGTCGTCCATCCAGGAGTCGTTTTCGTAGAACTTCGTCAGGACCCAGCCGCGCTCCTCACGCTCGCGGGACAGGCCCTCGAGCGGATCGCCGGCGCTGTTGACGATCAACGCGCCGTTTCTGTCGCGGAACGCGGGGACGGAGGTCGTCCCGCCGCTCGCCTGCCAGAAGTCGGTCGGGATCCCATTGTTTCCGATCTTCTTCCCATTCGGCGGGACGTAGAACTGGATCGTGACCGTCCAGACGAGGCCGACGTCGTCGGCCATATCGCAGGAGTATTCCTGCGATTTGCAGGCGGCGACGTCCCAGTGGGCGGAGCCGTAGCCGTAGCCGACCGCGTTCACGATGAGGATTTTCGACGTTCGCGGGGAGTCGACGCGGACCCGCCATTTCTCCGTGAACTTGTGGGATTCGCCCACCTTCCCGGAGACCCCTCCGGACGCGAGCCAGACGACGTTCACGACCGCCATAGATCAGCCTCCCTCGATCGAGAATGGGTAGGCGTCCTCGCCGCTCGCGATGCCGTCGCGGATCTGCTCGAGGACGGAAAGCTGCTGCTGCTGGACGTCGCCGGTATCGCCCCGCATCAGGCGGAACATCTCCGCGATGCCTTCCTGGGATCGCGAGTCGATCCCCTTGATCGCCGTCGGCTCGGCCGCGGCCGCCGGGCCGGCGACCGCCCCCGGCGGGGGCGAGGCCTTCGACTGCTCCGCGGCCGAGGCGTCGGCCTTCGCGATCACGGCGTCGACGGCCGAGGTCAGCGGTCCGGCGATCGCCTTCCCGATCTGCGGCGCGCCCTCACCGAAGGCCGCGCCGAAATTCTTCTGCATGTCTGCGACGTTCTTGTCGATGCCCTTCGAGATCTCCTGGTTAAACGCGGTCGCCCCGGCGACGAGACCATCCATCGAGCTGGTGTCGAACCCGAGCAGATCGGCCCCGTATCGGACCGCCCGCGTGATCCCCTCGACGACCGCGCCGAAACCCAGGACGACCAGGCCGAGCCCGGCCTGGATGATGTCGAACACCCCCGCGAGGAACGAGACCGCGCGGCCGAAGAGATCGGTCACGCCGCCCCACTGCTGGCCGACCGAGGAGAGGTACTCGAAGACCGCGGAGAACTGCCCGATCAGCCAGTCCCCGATCGTCGCCATGAAACGGACGGCCTGCATGATGCCATCCCCGATCATCTTCCCGAGGTTCGCGCCGCCGGCGGATTCGATCATGCCGGTAAACGTGTCCGCGACGGCCTGGACGGCCGGAGACAGGTAGGCCACGACCTGATTGACAATCCCTTCCATTGCCTTTGCCGCGAGCGTGATCGAATCGTTCATCGCCTCGACGTCCTGCCCCTGGGCGGTCGTCAGCGCGAGACCGAACTTCTCCGCCTGCTCCCGGGCCTGGCGGATCCCCTCGGCGCCGCCCGCGAACATCGGGAGCAGATCGACGCCGCTCTTGCCGAAGACCTGGACGGCGGCCGCGGCCCGCTGGGCCTCGGTCGGGAGGCCGGCGATCGCCTCGGAGATCGCGGAGAATCGGTCGGCGGCCGACATCTGGCCGAGGTCGTCCATCGAGAGGCCGAGGTTCGAGAACGCCGCCTGGGCGATCTTCGACCCGCCGGCCGCCTTCGCGAACGCGATGTCCGCCTTCGTCGCGGCCTTCGCCACGGTCTCGGCCGAGACCCCCGCCAGGTCGCCGGCCAGGGCCAGCCCGGAGAACTCCCCGTAGGTCATCCCGAGCCGGGCCGCGAGCTTGCTCTGGCCGTCGATCACCTCGGCCTGGGCCTGGCCGTAGCGGACCAGGGACGAGACCCCGTTCGAGACCGACGAGGCGACCGAGCCGAAGAGCTGGGCCGCGTTGATCGCGGTCAGCATCGACATCCCCCCGCGGAGCCGGTCGACCGAGGCTTGCATTTTCCCCATCGCGCCGACGGCCGAATTGACCCCGCTCGTCAGGCCGGAGGAGGAGGCCGTGAAGACTGCGCGAACTTTTCCGATCGTCGACATCGTCGCCTCCTCTCCTTCTTCAGCCCAGGCAGGCCCGCGAGGGCCTGCTCGATCTCGTCGTCGCTCTGCGGGACCGCGAGCCGGTTTTCGTCACCGGGCCGGTAGGTCGGCAGAAACCGCTCCTCGTCTCCTTTGTCGAACCTGATGCCCCAGGCAGAGCGGAGCAGGGCGACCGCACGCCCGTGCTGCCGCCAGGGGTCACCCCAGGGTTCGACGCGGTAGAACGCCGCCCACCGCTCCAGTTGTGATTTCGTGATTCGTGGTCGGATCTCCTCCTCGACGTTCCACTCCCCGCATGCCAAAGCCAGCCGGTAGAGCAGGGCATCCTCCGGGTGGCGCCTCAGTTTTTTTCGTGTTCCGAGACCCGCTCCTCGTTCAGGCCGGAGACCAGCGTCGACGCGAACTCCGCGACCTCGGCCACGCCGGCCGCAGGCATCCCGGCCAGGGCCTCGAGGCCCTCGGCCCCGGGCGGGACGATCCGCTCCCCCTTCTCGTCGCAGAGCAAAATCTGGAGGAGCCGCGCGGAGAACGGGACGTCGTCGTTTTTGTGCCGGTTGCAGAACGCCCGCCAGGCGTCGAGGTCCTCGGCGGTCGGATCGCGGAGGAGGACGTCCCGTTTCCAGGCCCGGCAGTGATAGGCGACCGGCGCCCCCGGCTTGGCAAGGTCGAGCAGCTCGTCGAACGTGAGAATCGCAGGCATCAGATCAGGCTCCCGTGAACTGGAACTCCGCCGATCCCGAGGCATACTGCCCCGCGCGGCCGGAGTGAGAAAACCGGACGAGGATCGCCTCGGCCGAATAGGTCGATTCTGGGGCGGAGAACGTGAGGAGGCCGCGGGTCCCGCGATCGTCCGGCGAGAACCCGGGAGGCCCCCAGAACGTGAGCGAGAGCGTCCCCGATTCGATCGAGGTGCAGTCCCACTGTTTGACGACCCGGGCATTCGCCCCGTAGCCGACGACTCGCGAGTCCCCGCTCGTCGCGTCCTGGAGCGAACCGCCCGCGAAGTCGTTGTCGAATCCCGTCAGGCGGCCGAGGGTCACGCCGGCGAAACTGACGAGGCATGGATGTGACGACGGCGGGGGCATCGGCTCCCCCGATCAGGAGAGGACCTGTTCAAACGTGGCAGAACCCTCAACGAACTGGGCCGTCCGCCGGCTGATGCTCGAGGCCGTGCAGCGGTAGGTCCCGCTGCCGCCGGTCGTGGTCAAGGTCCCCTCGGCGCCAGCGGTCGGCCCGTCGGAGCTGCCGTGGGCGCGGAATTGAATCGTGAACTTGAGCGGGTCCGCAGGCTCTTTGAGCGGGGCATTCGCGTAGACCTTGTCCGATCCGTCCGCGATGTCGAGCGTCGAGAGGTCGAGCCGTTCGCGGCTGGGGGCGGAGCCCTCGCGCGAAATTTCCATACACTTGAACGAGGCGCCGGCGAACGTGAACGTCGTCCCCTGCGAGCTGATCCAGGTCACGGGATCGGGCATTTTTCACTCCTCCCAGGCGATCGAGTAGGTTTGTTCGACGACGTAGGTCGGCTCGTCGCGGCCGTCCATAAACACGGGATCGCCGTCCTGCTGGCCGTCGATCCCGACCCGATGGATCTTCAGGTCCCCAACCGAACCGGCAAAGTTTCGGAGGGCGAGCCGGATCGCCTGGGCGATCTCCTTCGCCTGGAGGTAGCCGTCCGCGTAGATCTCGACCTGGAACGTCCCCTCGACGATCGTCGCCAGGCCAGGCGTTTCGTCGAGCGTGTCAAGGTCCTGCTGCCCGGCCTGGCCGAACATGACGAACGGGGGAGCCTGGCCGGCCGGGACCCGCAGGGGAAACGCGTTGCACAAGGCCGCGGCCTCGATCGCGGTCCGGAGCCAGCCCTCGGGGTAGGTCGTCGGCATGGGTCACCTCTTGCGCCGGAAACCGGCGGCGCCCCCGGGATTTTTGTTCGAGGCCAACTCGGTCGTCGCGGCCTCGAGGGCCTTCGCCATTTCGCGGACGAGCATCCGCGAGACCGGAGTCTTTACCCGGTTGTGGACCCGCTCCATGATCGCGCGAGGCTTGATCGTGGGCGTGCCGAACTCGAGCCAGATCGCTTTCCGGGATTCGGTCCCGTACTTGTAGCCGAGGCGGCCGATCATCATTCCGTCCCGGTTGCGGCCGACGTACTTCGAATTGACGGTCGCGGCCCGGCGCAGCGACCCGGCCACGTTCCGTTTTTTGCCGCTGCCCTTCTGGAACCGCCCGCGGTCGTCCCGCTTGACGGCGCCGGCTCGCATGATCCGGCCCTTCTGTTTCGGGGTCTCCGCTTTCAGGACCGGGAGGCCGATCCTCTGCGCCCGTTTCATCGCCGCCGCGAGATGCTTTTTCGCGATGTGACGGGGCAGGGCGGCATAGCGCGCCATCAGCGCGCCGACCTCGCCCGACATCCCGTTCCAATTGAGCCCGATCACGCCGCGGCCTCCTCGTCGACCGTCAGTTCCATTTCCTCGCGGGCACCCTTCTCGACGACCGACGAGATGTAGAGGACGCGGCCGTCGCGGTTGAGCCAGCGCAGCCGCCAGTTTCCGCGGAGGTCGGAGCGGTAACGGATCCGGACCGTCGCCTGGGTCGAGCCGCCGACCTGGGACCGCCGGGCCTGCTCGGAGTAGGTGACCGCCTCATAGGATCCGTAGACCCGCGCGACCTCCGTCCAGGACTGGACGGATTCGCCCAGAGCGTTCCGCGTCTCGGTCGGGGAGTCGATCGCGAACAGCTCGCGGAGCAGGCCGGAGGGGAGCCCCATTCAGTAGCCCCCCGAATGCGATTCGGAGGCGAGCAGGGCCTCGAAGGCCTGCGGCAGCTCGACCGCCCCGTCCTCCGCGATCACGCCGCGATTCTTAAACAGGTGTTCGCAGTAGAGGAGCAGCGCCGCCCGGATCTGGGGCGAGATCCCGGCCCCCGGGGCGACCCCGCCCCAGTAGGTCGCGACGATCGGCCCGACCGAGCCCGACGGGATCTCGACCAGGGCCGGCATCGCGTCGGCGTCGACCTCGAGGTCGCCGGAGGCGATCGCCACCCCGTCGGCCGTCACCGTCAGGGGGTAGGCCTCGGAGACCAGGAGCGGCGGATTCGGGATCGTGAGGACCGCCGGGGCAGACCGCCAGGTCGCCCGGTACTGGGTCGCGACGAGCGTCTGGCCGAGCCGCCGCTCGACGTAGCGGCGGGCGGCCGCCACCTTCCCGAGGAGAAACGCGTCGTGATGGTCCTCTTCGGGCATCATCCCGAGCTGATGCTTCACCTCGACGAGGGAAACGGGCTCGACGGCCGGCCACTGGAGGACGCGAATCGTATCGGGTTTCATGCTTGAACCACCGAATGAATGTAGTTGGGCTGGAGCGTGGTCAGGGTGACGGAGCCGCCGAGGAACAGGTCGACGTACTTCGTCGAGAGGCCGCCGTTGGTGATCGTCTGTTCCATCCAGGCGTCCAGCCGGAAGGCCCGCGGATAGGCGACGTAGCGCGAGTCGAAGTCGAGCCCGGAGATCGCGTAGAACGTGGCCGGCGCGAACGTGAGCGCGACCGTCCGCAGGCCGTTTGCGTCCGTGGTCACCGTGGGCGTGATGGTGATCGTCTTCCCGGCGTCCGTCGCGCTCGCCTCGACCTTGCAAGTCCAGCCGCCGTAGGCGAGGCCGGCGACGAACTTGACCGTGACGGTAACGCTCGCGCCGTTCCTGACGAGGTTGACGCGGGCGGACCCCATCCCGCGGAGGGCGGTCACGATCACGTTCCCGCCCGTGGGGATGGGCATCGTCTTACCTCGTTTCGAACGTGACGCTCTGGACTGCCCGCTCCATGCCGGGGAGCTGCTGCTCCTCTGCCACCCGCTGCGCGACCCCGCTCTCGACGAGGACCTTCGCGAGGCTGGGGGTCGCGGAGATCACCTCGCCACGCCGGTAGCCGCGGTAGGCCCGGAGCAGGCGGAGCGGCTCGGGATCCATCGGGGCCTCCTGATACGGGTCGGCCCGGGGGCTGGCATCCCTGCCGGCCCCCGGGCCTGGTTTCACGTTTCGCGGTCGGATCAGGACGCGGCCTTCGCCAGGCGGCCGACGAACTCGGGGCCGTGGTTCGCCACTCCGAGCCGGGTCGACGCCACGAATAGCGTCTGCCGGCTGCGGACGAGCAGCTCGCGGGCGGTCGTGATCTGCACGCCGTCCGCAGCCATGCCGATGGCGGTCGCCATCGAAAAATCACCGAACAGGGCGAGCGTGGTCGCCGGCAGACCCTTCGCCAGGTAGACCGGAGCCCCGAAGATCGACGGGACGACCCGGCCACCGCCGACGGTCATCGTCGTCTGCTGGGCCGACCAGAGCTTCATCAGGTCGACCCAACCGGCCTTCGAGCAGACCCAGGCACCGTTGCCCATGATGCTCTCGTCGACCTTGCCGACGACGTCGGCCAGGTTCGCGACACTCGTCGCGGCATTCGCCGCCACGGTCACCGTGTTCCCGCCGGCCACGGCGGCCGCGAGGCCGGTGATCGACGGGTTCGACGCGTTGCCGCTGAACGTCTTCGAGTCGAGCCAGGTCGCCAGACCGTAGGAGATCCGGTCGACGATCAGGCCGGCGACGTCGATCGGGCTGTCCGCGAGGAGCGAATTCGAGACCGCCACCGAGCCGCCACCCTCATAGAGGGTCAGGTCGGCGCCGCTGGAAGAGATGTCCTGGTCCGTGAACGCCGTCCCTTCGGCCGCGAACCCGAACGTGAAGTCTCCGCTCTTCGGGAGCGTGAGCTTCTGGCCGTTTGGCCGGAAGATGCTCGCGAGCTGCATCGCCACGCTCTGATACTGGAGCCGGTTGACGATCGCGTTGTAGAGCTGCGTGACGACGTAGTCATCGCCGTAGCCGTCGACCGTCTCGCCCATCGCCCGGCTCTCGATCCCCGCCATCCGGCAGAGGTAGGCGCCGCAGGCGGCGGCCGCCTTGAGGCTACGGAACGAGCGGACGCCGGCGCGGATGTCGGCCTGCTCGAACTCGGGAGCCTCAGGGGCCGGAGCCTTCCGTGCGTCGGAGTCGGAACCGCGGACGCCGCGGAGGGCCGCGACCTTGTCGTCGAGCGACCGCTCGCCGGCGGCCGCCTTCGCGATCTCTTCGGCACGGGCCGCCAGGCCGGCGAGCCGCTCCTCGACCTTCGCCTTCTCGGCCTCGTCGGCCGGGGTCACGGCGCGGAGAGCGACGATCTCGTTCTCGACGGCGACGGATTCGTCCTGGAGGCGGGCGAGCGTTGGGCTGGGCATGGTTCGCGTCCTTGCGTGTTCGTGGTTGTGGGGCAACGAACGCGAAGATCAGCGACGATCGCGATCCGGCAAAGTCGGAACCGTCCTACCGTAGGACGCCAGCGCGCTTACAGGTGCATCCGGCCGAGCATTCGCAGGGGATCTCGATCCGCCCGTCGGGCTTGATCTTCCCGTTTGTGCAGCCGCACCGGCACCCGCTCGGGGCCGGGGCCGGCGGTTTCGGCTGCGGCCCCGGAGGGGCCGGCGGTTTCGGCTGCGGCCCCGGAGGGGCCGGGGCCGGCTGCGGCGCGGGGGCCTCGCGGGCCATACTCGCCCGCGCGGCAGCGACGGCCGCGGCGGCCCGCGGCTGCTCGAGGTCGAGCTGGTCCGCGTCAGCCGAGAGCCAGACGAGGATCCCGACAAGCCACCTCCAGAGGTCGTTCACTTCTTGCCCCCTTCCTCGAAGGCCCGCCAGAGCCAGATCGCCGCGGCGGCGCCGGCCACGGACCAGACCAGGCCGGCCGGCCGGTACGCGCCGCCGTTCGCGAGAAGGTCGAGGTAGCCGCCGAGCATAGACCCGATCACGCCAGAGCCGATCGTCTCGAGGCCGGTCGCCTTCCCGTCGTCACGGAGGGGGAGGAGGTAATTCGCCACCGAGCCGGCGATCCAGCCGAACAGAACCCATCCGATCAGATTGAACATCACCACCCCCTAGCGTTGTCGACCAGCGGATATCCGTCGTCCCCGATCGCCGGGCCACGCGCGGCCCGGTGATCCGATGTCGGCTCGGCCGGCGCGGGCTCGGCCACGAGCGCGACCCAGAGGAGGCTCTTCGCGAACTTCGCGATCATTCGCAGGACCGGCCGGTCGGGCTGCGGCTGCGGGCCGGGTATGGGGCTCGACGGGCTCGAGGCGAGCCAGTAGCCGGCCGCCAGGCAGACGACGACGATCGCGACGTTCTTCCGGTCCATCATTTCCTCCGCTCCTCGGTCGGGGCCGGCATCAGCCAGCCGCCGTTATTCAGGTCGCGCCAGCCGAACCCCTGGACGGAGCCGACGGCGAACGAGTCTTTTTGCGAGACCATCCGCTCCACGATCGGCCGCGAGACCCAGAACGACCCCTCGGGCATATCCTCCGGCCACTTCGGGCCGGAGATCCATCGCGGCCCCCACGAGTTGAGGCAGAGCAAGCCATCGGACGGGCTCCCGTTCTTCTGGTAGCGGACGGCGATGAATGCCATCTCATGAGCCCAGGTCCCCTCGGCCCTCGCGTAGCCGTGGGCGTCCCGCGTGTTCGAAAATCCCTGCATCGACGCGACCGCGATCGGGAACCCCGCCTCGAGGGCTGAACAGGCCTCCCCCCAGGTCGTGACCATCGCGACGTAGCCGGCGGGATGCTTCTTCGCCGCCTCGTCGAGCCGGCCGCCGTCACCCTGCCCGCCGCAGCCGTAGGCGCCCCACTGTTTCGCGCGGTCCGCGGAGTAGGCCCGGAGGTCGTGGCCGGCGACGTTCGCCCGGTAGACGACCCCCCAGTCCCGCACCCAGCGCGCCGCGGCGGCGCCGTAGGATCCATCGGACCATCCGCCGACGGGGGCCTTGCCGTCCCCCGGCCGGCCCCTGGCCTCGACGCGCGACCCGCCGTAGATCGCCTCGGTCGACGGGAACGGCGGCGGCTGGGCGAGCCGGCCGGTTTCCCAGTCGACGGCCTGGGCGACGAAAATCGCGTGAGCCCAGCCCCAGGAAACACAGTCCCCAATGCCCTGCCGCTCGACGATCCACGGCCGGCCGTAGAGGGCCTGGTGGGCTTTGTAGGCCGCCCGATACGGGAACGTGTCGACCCCCTTCGCCTGGGCGACGGTATCGGCCCCGGCCTGGCGGAACATCGGCTCCGGCAGCTCCGCGAGGAACTGCTCGACGCCGCGCGGGTCCGGCCGGTAGCCGTAGTTCGTCTGGCCGTCGAGCCAGCCGGTCGGCTGCGGTCCCCGGCCGAGGCCGGCGACGATCGCCGCGGCCGCCAGGCCGAGGAGGCCGACGACCGCCAGAAACCGAACGTGTCGGAGGTTAGCGGGAGGCATCAGCGGCGGCCCTCGAGATGTCTCGGAACGCGGTCACCCAGGCGGCCCGCTGTTCGTCCGTGAGCGGCCCGCCCCCCTTGCCGGCGTTCCGGTCGAGGTATTCGCGGATCGCGTCCCGGGCTCGAGGGTTCCGATCCCCGATCGAGACCCCCCGGCATCGCAGTTCTCGCGCCCGCTGCCGGAGGTCGTCGATCGCGACCCCCGTCCGGAGCAGCGGTTCCGGTTGGCGGCCGTCCCACTCGATCTCCGCGGCCAGCTCGTCGAGGAGGGCCGAGACCGTCGCGGCATCGGCGGCCGCGTCGGGGCCGACGAACGCTCCGCGGAGTTCTAGCCGGGCCGGGGCCGGGGGCGCCGGCTGCGGGCCGGGGGAGGCCGGCCTGCCGGCCAGCCAGACGACCGCCGCGGCCGCGACGAGGGCGGCGCCGAGAACGTGTTTCCGCTCGAGCGGAGCCGCGCCGGCGAGCTGCTGGGCGCGGGCGAGGATCTGGTCACCGAACAGGACGTAGGCGGCGGCCGCCGCCAGGACGAGGACGATCATCGGGACCTCACGATCGGGAGGATCTGCTCGATCGCGCCGGCCGCGAGCGAGAGGACGAGGGAACGGATAGCGGGCCGGGCGAGGATCCAGAGCGGCCAGAGGCCGACGGGGATCGCCTTATCGGCCACGAGGTCGAACAGGGCGCCGGCGGCCGCCAGGGCGACGGCCTTTTTCTCGTCGCCCGTCAGGTTCTGGATCGAGTCGAGCGTCGTCACCGTGAGCCGGAGCAGGGCGACGAGCAGCTCTCCGAACTCGGCCCAGGTAATCCCGCCGGCGGCCGTCGACCGGGCAGTCGCGAGGAACGCGGAGACCTTCTCGGAGAGGATCTCGAACGGAGCCGCGGCAGCGACGGGGGCGTGAACGTCGACCATCATTTTCTCCTCCAGACCTGGGACGCCGGGACGGCCACCCTCGCCCGCCGCCGGCAGGCCTGGCAGACGACGTAGCGGACCTGGCGGTCGCCGGATCGCTTCGACGATTCGACGCGGCAGCGTCCGCCGCAGCATGTGCACTCAGCCGGCATGAATTCGCATCCTCGCGACGGCGGCCGCCGCGGCGGCCTTCGCCCCGGCGAGCGTGGAGATCTTCAGCGCGGCCCGCTGGGCCGGCTCGTCGGGTACGGTTTCCGGCTTGTCGTCGATCCAGATGTCGGGCGAGAGGCCGGCCTCGCCTGCGGCCGACCGTTTGCGCCGGTCTGGCCCAGCCAGGACGAGGCCGGCCAGAGCGGAGAACGCGTCCCCGAACGCGAGCCGGATCTCTTCGCGGTTCGTCTCGGAGTCCTCGCGGCGGGTCACGCAACAGACCCGGTTCCCGCGGTCGACGGCCTCGCGGATGAAACTCCGCCAGAGGCCGGGGGCCGCGGTGAACGTCTGGTCGAAGTCGAGCGAGATCAGGAGGCCCTGGGCCGTGCCGTGGGCGGCCGCGGCGGCGCGGGCGGACCGCCAGAGGTCGAGGGACCGGGCTGACAGGCCCGACGACGGATAGGCCGCGCGAGTGACTGGTGACAGATCGTAGAGGCCGGAAGCCTCGTTGATCGTCCTCGTGACGTTGCCGCGGCCGTCCTCGTCCCAGCTCTCTCCCTTCTCGTTCACGGTGAACGCGAACGACGAGCCGAAGATCGTTTTCGAGCGGATCAGCGTCAGGACCTCGGCGGCCGTCGGAGTCGCGACCGGATCGGCCTCGTAGGCCAGGCCCTTGTCGGTCTTCTCGATCCGGAGCGTGCCGTTCGTGGTCCTCGCGAGAATCTTGGAGTCGTCGTGGTTGAAGAGAAGCGGGACGTCCAGCCGCTTCTTCGCCAGAACCTTGTCGAACGCCGTCGGCGTGAACTTCTCGCGGAAGCCGCCCAGGTCCGACGAGAGTGAATCCCACGGCGGCGCGATGCCGCGGATCTTCGGTGCCTCGCCGTCCCGCTGCTCGACCGTCAGTTCCCCACCTTCGGAGATCGGGAGATAGCGGCGTTCAGGTTGCATCGTTCTGGCCTCCTGGCTGGGCGGGGTTGGTGCCGTTGACCATCTGGGCGGCGAGGGCCTCGGTGATCGTCGGGAAGGCCGCGGTGATCAGGGCGACGGCCGCGTCCTTGTCGATCGTGCCGGCGGCGATCTGGTTCAGGACATCGAGGAGCGCCGTGACCTGGGCGCCATTGAGGGCGGTCGAGGCCAGGGCCGCGCCGGAGGCTGCGGCCGCGAGCGGGTCGGTCTTCGAGTCCACGGTCGTGTCGGCCGGCGTGTCGTCGGTCGGCTCGCTCGCCGGCGGCTCGCCCCCGGCGGCGCCGGCCTGGGCGGCGGCGGCCGCGAGCGTGGAGAACCCGAGCTGGACGAACGTCTGATTCGCCGCCGGGTCGTCGAGCAGCTCGAAGTCCTCGCGGTCGCGGATCTCGTTGGGCGAGATCGCGCCCATGTTCCAAAGACTTTGGTAGAGCGAGGCCCGGGCGGCCGTGTCGCCGCGGAGAAGTCCGCGGTTGTCGAGCTTGCAATAGACGTCCTCGCCGTAGACCGGCTGGAGCATCATGTCGAGCGGCCCCTCGATCCGCTTTTGCCAGGGCAGCAGGCACCAGACCTGCGCGGAGAGATGCTCCTGTTCCACGTTCGACCAGCGCGCCATCCGGGCATCCCCGAGGAGCGTCGAGGGAACACCCCAGCAGCGGCAGACGTCGGGCAGGATCGCGTCCCGCAGCTCCTGGAACTGATTCGCCTCCATCGAATTTGATTCGATCGGGACGAGTTTCGTCTTCTTCGGGAGGACGGCGGCAGAGCCGCGGTTCCGCGCGCCGCCGTAGATCTCGCGGATCTGGGTCCGCAGGGCCTCGACCGCCTCGTCCGGAATCCGCTCCTGGGTCTCGAGGACGATGTCGGGTCGCGCGCTGTTCTCCCAGAACGAGGTAGCCGCGATGTCGAGCTGGCGGGCGAGGGCGATCGACGTCCGGCACAATTCCTGCGGCGCCATGCCCCAGAGGCCGTTATCGGAGAGCCATCGCCAGTGCAGGATCTCGCTCGCGGGGACGTCGACCCACTGGCCGGCGTCGGTCCAGAACTGGTAGCCGGCTGAGTAGTCCGGCCGGCGGACGGCTTTCATCCGCGTCGGATGGATCGGCCGCAGCTCCGAGCAGAACCCGCGAGGGCCGGGCAGGATTCGCGCGAACGCGTTCCCGTGGAGGGCCGTCCAGTAGGCGATGAGCTGGTAGAAGTCGAAGGCGCTCTGCCAGGAATTCGGCCGCTTCCGGAGCGTATAGCCGCAGGGCAGATCGGCCCCGACCTTCCGGCCGTCGGCCAGCGTCCGGCCGACCATGATCGGCATGACCGCGACGGCCTGGGAAATCCAGCGGACGACCCCGAGGATCGACGAGACGCGGATCGCCTCGGCCGGCCCGATGTCGTTTGGGGAAAGAGTCGTCAGGGTCCCGCTCGTCGCGGGGAAGGCCCGGAGGGCGATCACTCGCGTCGGGGATCGCGGTCGCGCTGGGGCGCGGCGGCGCGGGGCGGCGGCCTTCGGTCGGGGCATCGGCTGGGATCCCGGGCCGAGGGGCATCCCCGGCCCGGGAAATCGTCAGGCCGGCCGGCGATCCGGCAAAGTTTCCCGGGGCTAGAGCGCGTGGATCTTCCAGTCCTCGAGGCTGGCCGATTCGCCCTCGTCCGTCGAGGCCAGGGCGAGCGCGTTCACGAGCGCCGCGATCCCGTCGATCTTCTCGGAACTCTTCGCCTTGTCCGGCTTGATCATGCCCGTCGGGTCCGTGTAGACGCACACGTTGTTTGCGTTCCACGCCGCGACTGGGTTCGCCCCGTGCCGGAGCCGGCCCTCGACGACCAGGGCCTCGAGCAGTTTACACGGCGCGTTGAGGTAGGCCGTCCGCTGGGCGACCGATTTCACTTCGACCCCCTCGCGCTGGAGGAGCGTCTCGAGGGCGCCGGCCTGCCACGGGTCGACCCCGACCGCGCGGATCTCGTGGGTCTCCCCGTAGGCGAGGAGGTCGCGGGCCACCGCCTCGTGATCGAGCCTGTGGCCGTCGGTCACGGTCACCCAGCCCTCCCGAATCCAGGCATCGTAGGGGATCCCCTCGCGTACTCGGTCCGCGACCGTCTCCGAGGGGACCCAGTATCGCCATTCGACGGAGTAGCCTCCGTCTTCGTCGCGGAACACGAACGCCGCCGAGGTCATATCGAGGTTCGAGGCCAGGTCGACCCCGACCCAGCAGGGCCGGCCGGCGAGGGGCCTCGGGTACTCGCGGCCGCACCGCTCCCAGGCGTCCCCGTGGAACCACCGTGCGTCGGCCTGCTGCCAGACGTTGAGCGAGTAGCGGAGGAATTTCGACATCTTCCTCGGGTCCGTCGTCGCGTCCTGGTAGTCGGCCGCGAACTCCTCCTCTGGGAACGCGGTCCCGATCGACGGATTCGCCTTCCTCCAGACCGCCGGGTCCGCGAAGTCGTCGGTCTCCGGATCCGCCGCGTAGATGAGCCCGTAGAACGATGGATTCGCGGCTGGGTTTTTCATGACCAGCTCCGAATCTTTCCACCACTGCCACCCGATCCCGTTTCGATCGTCGCCGGCCGTCGAGATCGACATCACAACGGAATTCGGCGTTCCGCGAATCGCGTAGACGAGGGCATCGACCAGAGCCGGCGATCGGAAACTGTGGATCTCGTCGAGGATCACCGATCCGTTCAGGCCCTCCTGTTTCCGCCACTCGCTCGAGAGGCAGCGGATTTCGTTCCCGTGCTGCCGGTTCCGGATAACGGATTTGTAGTCGACGACCTCGAGGAGTTTCGAGAGATGAGGCGAGGCCTCGATCGTCGCGGCCGCCATACGGAACATCGTCCGCGCCTGCTCGCGATCGTTCGCCGCCAGGAAGACGTCCGCGATCGGGAAATGGGCGACGGCCATATAGGCCGCGAGCTGGGACATCAGGGACGATTTCCGATTCTTCTTCGGAACCCAGATCCCGGCCCGCTTGAACCGGAGCCGACCGGCCTTCGTTTTCCAGCCGAAGATCGGCGCGATCACGCGGTCCCGCTGCCAGTCGATCAGCGAGACGCGGACCGCCTTCCCGTCGTCGGCACGATGCCGGCAGAACCGCTCGACGAACTCGGCCGGCCGGGCCGCGGCCTCCGGATCCCAGTCGAACCCGGCGACGAATTCCGGACGGTCGCTTCCGTCAGGAGCCGGAGCCGCCGGTGAACTTGAGGAGGGCCGCCTCTTCCGGGTCGTCTTCTTCGCCATGCTTGGGGTCCTGGGGGATGCGGGCCGCGGCCGCCGCGGTCAGGCCGAAGTCCCTTCCCAGTGAAACAAAATCCCGGCGTGAGTCACGGAGCAGACGAGCGACCGGGCTCGCGGCCTGCCCCTTTTCGGTCGCCGTGATCCAGCCCTCGGCCGCGAGCTGCTCGCGGAGCGCGAGGATCTCCGCGTGGAGCTGGCAGAGGATCGCGAAGGCGGCGGTCTGCTCGGGGGCGAGCCGGCCGGCGGCGATCAGGGCAGGGGCGACGGTCCGCCAGAAGGCGAGCGCCGCCGGCACGGCGGCGACGTCCGGGGGCGGCGGCAGTTTGCCGGCAGGCGGGGAGGCATCGGCCGGCCTGGCCGGCGCCGGCTTCTTCGCCCGCGTGTTCCGGCCGGTCTGGGATCGGCCGCTCCGGGGGTCAGGGATGGGACCTCGGGAACCCAAGTGGACCTCCAATTCTCGAAAACCCGACACGAACTAGCGCAGAGCGGCCGTGGGGTCATGGGGCGTTTGGCATGGTCCGTGCACACCCCACCCCCCCCTTTTTTTCACCCGAACCCGCGCCGCCGCTGCTCCGCTCGTGTCTTCCTGCCGTGGCATGATGCGCATCGCCAGGCGAGGTTCGTGTCGTCGTCCGTGCCGCCGTCCTCGAGGGGGACGATATGGTCCGCGTGCCCGGCCTTCCCCGTCGCCACGCGTGAGCAGTCGCGGCAGACGTAGGCGTCCCGGATCGCGATCCGTAGGCGACGGGCGAGCCAGGCCGAGGTCCGGTAGTGGGCGACCTCTTTCGTCGCGGATCGCCGCATCGTCGGGGGCCGCCATCGTTCGACGCGCGCCGGCATCAGATCCCCGCCGCCTCGCGGAACGCTGTGTCGAGGGTCGAGGCGTCGAGGCCGAGAGCCGGGCCGAGGGCGGCAAGCCACGCGCTGCTTCGGTGGACCTCGGTCCCATACTCCCACTCGACGCGGACGCTCTCGCGGGTGATCGCGTCGGGGATCGACGCGATCACGGCATCGACCTGGGCGAGCGTGATCCCGTGACGGATCAGCCAGAGGCGGGCTTGCCTGGCGGAGATCGTGGCGGGGACCGGCGAATCGTCGGCGGCATACTGCCAGCCGGCCGGCAGTTGGTCGGCCGGAACGGCCGTGCATCCGTCGGGCGGAGACCAGCCTTCGGGAACGTCTGGACGGACGAACGTCACGACGCGGCCGGCCGTGTTGACGATCGCGAAGGAGGCGGCGTTGATTCCCACGGTCAGCTCCACGCGATGATTCGCACTAGACCGTTGCCGCCGTTTCCGCCGGCACCAGACGGCGATCCGTTGACACTTGCGCCGCCGCCGCCGCCGCCGCCGCCGGGGAACGCGCCGTTGCCTCCGGCGCCTCCCGCGCCGGCAGAGTTGCCGCCGCCGCCGCCGCCGCCTTGGCCGCAAATGCCTCCATAGGCGAGATAGGCCACGCCAGCCGTTCCAGCCCCCCCTCCGGCCGTGCCGCCTGCGAGGTCCGGGATATTGAAATTGTCGCCACCGCGAAGCCGGACGTTTCCGCCCGCCCCCGCAGTGTTGGAAGAGTTGACACCGCCGCCGCCGCCGCCAGCGGAACAACCTCCTTGGGCAAAGTTGGTGGAGTTCATCGCCCCTGTGGGTGGCGATGCAGATGACCCGCCGGCTCCGCCGAGGTTGCACTGGCCGGGGCCGGTGTTTTCGTTCGACCCTGCGGCGCCACTTCCGCCGCTGGTAGTGCCGGCGCCTCCACCGTTTCCGGGTGTTGCCATTAGCACGACGGGGCCGGAGCTGTTGCCAGAGCGTATGAATGTGTAGTTGTTGTAGGTGCCCGCACTGCCGTTCGTGTCGTCCGCAGTGACGGCAGCGCCGCCCGCGCCGCCAGGCGATACGCTGATCCATAGCGTCGTCGATGGAAGGTCTGTGACGCTGATCGTCATTGTTTTCACTTCGCCCGACCCGCCGCCGCCGCCGCCTCCGCGAACGGACCCAGCGGCGCCGCGACGACCCGACCCGCCGCCGCCTCCGCTTCCGACGACCACCAGCGAAACGGTTTTCACCGCGGCCGGAATCGTGAACGTGTAGCCGCTGGCAGCGCTCCCAGTAGCCCCGGACGGGGCACTCGTCCTTGTGAACTCGAAGACGGTAGCCTTGGTGATCGTCACGGCCCCAGTCGCCCCGTCGACGCTCGTCACCGGAGGCGCGGCGTAGGTCTGGTCGCCGCGCAGGAACGTCGAGGCCGAAGCCGTCCCGCTCCCGAGCCGCGCCGTCGCGATCGTGCCGGTCGCGATGTCGCTCGCCGCGTGAGTGTGCGTGGTCGGCGTCCGCGAGTCGGAGAGCCGGGCGTCGTTCCCCTGGCAGACCGTGCCAGCGGCCGAGCCGAAGTTTGGCACCAGGGCGCCGCTCGAGGTCGTGAGCCCAGCCCCGACCGAGAGGCCGACCGTCTGCGCGGCGTAGGTGACCGGAGCCGTGGCCGAGACGACGCCGGGATCGCCCTGCGGGCCGGTAGCGCCTGCTGGGCCTGTTGCTCCCGCCGCACCCGTGGCGCCGGTCGCTCCCGTGGCACCCGCGGCCCCGGCTGGGCCGGCCGGTCCCTGGGGACCCTGCGGGCCTGTCGCCCCGGCCGCTCCTGCCGGTCCGGCCGCGCCGGCCGGTCCCTGCGGCCCGGCTGGGCCTTGCCCGCCGGAGACCCCGACGGAGACATCCTGGTCGATCGCGGTGACGTTGATCGGCATCAGTTGTAGACCTCGACGGTCCCCTGGAGGACGGTCCTGATCGAATCGCCGGGGGCGGTCCAGGCGAGCCTCCAGCCGTAGGTCCCGGCCGCGAGCGCGGACGTCTGGATCTCGGAGAGAGCGACGTTCACTTGGCCGTTCGCCGCGCTCACGACCGAGACCGTCGGGGTCGCGATCGTCGTCCCGGTGACGACGGAGTAGATCGCGGCCGACCAGGTGTAGGAGGTCGTCGCGATGGAGAAGTCGATGAGCGTCGAGAACTCGTCCCCGCGGCGGAACGCGAGCGAGAGCGAGCCCGGTAGCGTGTCGGTGAGCGGCATAGCCTGCGATTATCCCCCGTCTGCCGGGTCGGCAAAGTCTGGCGACGGTCGCCAGGTCGGGTTCCACTTCTCGCGGCGCGTCTCCTCGGTCCATCCGGCCTGAACCTCCGCGATCCGCCAGGCGATTTCGGCGTCCGTCGGGTCGTCGGTCCGGCGCTTCCGGCCCCAGCCGCGGCCGGTCTTCAGGTCCGCGAGCTGGTCCTGGAGCCGGCAGAGGAGCCGCGCGTAGGAGATCCCGGCCGCGTCGGCCGCCTCGCGCTGGGTCAGGCCGGAGGCCAGGGCGGCGCGGATCGCCCGCTCCTGGGCCGTGGTCAGGTATCGCCGCTCGGACCCGCCGCCGGCTCCGCCCACGGTCAGAACCTCCGGACCGTGACGATCGTCCGCGGCCCCTCGCCGTGGATCGCGTAGCGTTTCAGGGCCGCGCTGCGGCAGATCTGGGCATCATCGCCCCAGATCACCCCCGAGGCCGTCAGGGCATCCGCGACGGCCTTCTCGAGGTTGTCGATGTCTCCGCAGTTCTGGCCGGGGAAGGCCGGCGCCTTCGTCGCCAGCGCGCCGGCCCTCGTCCAGTGAGACGGCGGCCGCGCGAAGACGAACAGGTACTCGGCGCAGACCGGCCCCTCGGCCCGCTGCCAGCGCTTCGCCTTCGCCTCGAGGGCCGCGCGGATCGCGATCGCCTGTTTGTAGACCCGGATCCGCTTCCCGGGCGTGAAGAATCGCCCGCCGGCCCCGGCCCGCGCGCGGGGCTGGGGGACCGGGTCTCCGGCGACCTCGAACGTGAGCGCCTGTGCATCCATGCCCAGGCGATCAGACCCGATCGGGATCGTGAGTCAACGGAACCGGCCGTCGGCCAGGCATGCTATCAGACCTCCCCGTGACGCTCGACGGAGGCGTGATAGGCGGCTCCGCATAACGCCGGCGTCCGCCGTCACGCCGCAGCCTGGCGTCGATTTTGCGTCGCGTTATACGGCAGGGGGCGGGTTATACCGGGCCGTATAAATGTGGTTCTGTGGGCTACTTGCGAGCCTCGCGGATCGCCTTTGCCATCGCATCTTGGATACGAGGGTGTATCGGCACAGCCTGCGA
>Ga0208361_1000110_pt1 | contig 31290 bp, 33 predicted proteins | sample LakMenEpi05Aug10_FD_150670 | JGI IMG/M metagenome (GOLD analysis project Ga0208361, IMG submission 150670) | Freshwater microbial communities from Lake Mendota, WI - 05AUG2010 deep hole epilimnion (SPAdes) | ecosystem: Environmental > Aquatic > Freshwater > Lake > Epilimnion/Euphotic zone ... | reverse complement strand
CACCCCGTTCAGCCGCATCATCCGCAATGAACGACTGCTGGCCCGCATCGATGTACCTGCCGGCCGGATGGGACAGCTGCGGCCGGGGCAACCGGTGCAGCTGCTGGCGGCCGATGACGACCAGCCGCAGGCGGAGGGCCGCATCAGCCAGGTGGACCCCGGCGTGAGCGCCACCAGCCAGACCCTGCTGGCCAAGGCCATCATCAGCAATCCCAACGGGCTGCTGCGCAATGGCCAGCGGCTGCGCACGCGGGTGCTTCTGGGCAGCGAGGAGCAGCTCTCGGTGCCGTTTGAGGCGGTGACCCGCCAGTTCGGCCAGGCCTTTGTGTTTGTCGTTGGCAACCTCCAACAACTGCGCCAGGACCCTGGCCGCGCGGACCTGAAGGCGCTGGAGCGACTCCCCAGGGGAACCGCCATCGCGCTGCAGCGCCCCGTGCAGGTGGGCCCGCTGCAGGGGAATCACTATCCGGTGCTGGAGGGGCTGCAGCCGGGGGAGCGGGTGATCGTGTCCGGCACCATGGGGCTGCGGCATGGCAGCCCCGTGAGGATCAAGGCCGGCGGGGCGCCCCGCGACGTTGCGCCAGCACCTGCTGCACCTGGCGCCAGCTGACGCCGTGGTGGGCCAGTGCCACCTGCAGGTGGAACAGGATGTCGGCCGCTTCACCGGCGATCTCGGCGGCATCGCCGTCCTTGCAGGCCATCACGAACTCGGCACTCTCCTCGCCGATCTTCTTGAGGATGCGGTTGTCGCCTCCCTCCAACAGCTTGTTGGTGTAGCTGCCGGGCTCAGGCCGATCGCGCCGGTCCTCGATCACCCGCATCAGCTCGGTGCACACATCCGCCGGCGGCGGCGCGGCCCCGGCGCCACCGGCGGAGGGGGTGGGGCCATCGTCGTAGAAGCAGCTGCGGGCGCCGGTGTGGCAGGCCACATCCCCGCGCTGCTCGATCGTCAGCAGCAGCACATCGGCGTCGCAGTCGTAGCGGAGCCCGCGCAGGGTCTGGGTGTGACCACTGGTGGCCCCCTTGTGCCAGAGCTCCTGGCGCGAACGGCTCCAGTAGTGCACTTCACCACTGGCGATGGTGCGCTCGAGGGCCTCGCGGTTCATCCAGGCCACCATCAGCACGGCTCCGTCGAGCCAGTCCTGGGCGATGGCGGGGATCAGACCGGCCTCGTTGAAGCGCAGCTGCGCGGGATCCGGCGGGTGAAAGGATGCCTGCAAGGGCCCGTTGGCCAGCTGACACGATCCTCCCCCAGCACGCTCCTCACCACCCCTGCCCGGGTATGACCGCCGCCTTCACCTGCTCGAAGACCTTCCGCGGCTATCCCTGCTGCCATCGCCAGTGGCGCCACAGCGGCCACTGCCGCTTCGTGCACGGCTACAGCCGCAGCTTCACGGTGTGGTTCCGGGCGCGACAGCTCGATGAGCACGGCTTCGTGGTCGACTTCTCCAGCCTCGGCGCGCTGGAGGCCCAGCTGGCGGAGCAGTTCGACCACACCTTTCTGGTGAATGCCGACGACCCGCTGCTGGAGCAGTGGCGGAGCCTGCACGCGCAGGGAGCCCTCAACCTGCGGGTGATGGACAACGTGGGCATGGAAGCCAGCGCCCAGCTGGTGTGGGACTGGGCCAACACCCTGCTGCATCAGCGCGACGGCGGACGCAGCTGCTGCTGGAAGGTGGAAGCCCGCGAAAATGAGAAGAACGCCGCCTGCTTCGAAGACCTGCCCGTGTGGTTCACGATCTAATTGGGATCAGCCCGGTGCCCATCCGCTGACAAGGCCCCTTGGATGGTCTCGACCTCCGGGATCATGGCCCCACCACGGTTTCGCAGCGGCGAGGAAGGAGCACCGACATGACCGAGTCACCCCGGCCGTTCGATTGGCTCCGCCGCCTCAACCCCTTCGCCTCCGGCTCCAGTGACACCCCTGCTGCCAGCACAGCAGACGCTGCTGCCGTTCGTTCTGCCGCCCCGGCGCCATCGGCGCAGGCCGCACCTGCCGGTGCTCCGGCAGCGCTGATGCCCCCCAGCACGGTGCACACCGAGGTTGTGTTCCTGCCCCGGGATCCGCAATGGGCCTATTGCTTCTGGAGCATCGCCCCCGCCGACCTGGAGCGGGCCCGGGCCGCTGGTGCCGGCAGCCTCTGTCTGCGGGTGGCGGATGTCACCGGTCTGGTGAATCCCATGGGCCAGCCCCATGCCCTGCAGGAGCTGGTGGTGGATGCCCACGCCAGCGAATGGTTCCTGCCGGTGCCTCTGGCGGGCCGCGACTATCGCGTGGAACTGGGTTTTCGACTGCCTGGTGGTGGCTGGTTCTCGCTGGCCTTCTCCACCGTGGCCCGGATCCCGGAGCTCGAACCCAGCGCCACCATCGCCGATGCCTTCGTTCCGTTCTCGCTTGAGAGTCCGCTGACCTTCACACCGCAGAGTGCTCCCGCCGGTGGCGTGCAGCACGAGCGTCTGTACCAGATGGCCACCATGGCCTCGGCACGGCTGCGGCGCGTTGGATCAGAAACCCTGCATGAACAGGATTTCGCCCTCGACTCCTCCTTCAGCGATTCGGGCGCCGGCATCTGGGCCAGCGGCCGCAGCGATTCCGGCAGTGGGCTGGTGCGCAGCCGCTCCTTCTGGCTGGTGGCTGACGCCGAACTGATCGTGTACGGAGCCACCGAGCCCACCGCCACGCTCACGATCGGCGATCAGGTGGTCCCCCTCAACGAGGACGGCGGCTTCCGGGTGCACGTGCCCTTCCCCGACGGGGGCCAGACCTACCCGATCCGCGCCATCGCCGAGGACGGCGAACAGGAGCGCTCCATCACCCTCGACTTCGAGCGCAACACGCCCGAAGCTCACGTGAACACACCAGAGCAGGCCGTGCAGGAGTGGTTCTGAGGCCGGCAGGCCAGAGCCCCATCCGCACGCCCTCAACCCGGGTCCAACCGATCGCAACCTAAGTTCGCCTCGATTTTCAGGCGGAAGACCCGTTGCCCATCGCCCTGCTCCTCCCGGTCCTGCAACTGCTGCAGCCGATCCCCGGAGTCATCACGCAGGGGGTTCGCCCAGGCCATCCCGCCATCGACATCGCCTGCGCACCGGGTACCCCCGTCCGCGCTGCCCATGACGGGATCGGCCAGGTGCAGCGCAGTCACACCCACGGCATCACGATGGTGCTGCGCGGCAGCGGTGGGTTGATCACCAGCTACAGCCATCTCCAGAGCGCAGCCGGCTCCGGCAGCTTCAACCGAGGGGATGTGATCGGCAGCTGCGGCAACACAGGCATCTGGAGCAGCGGCCCGCACCTGCACTTCGAAAGCAACCGGCCGGAGCTGCTGAGCTCGCTGGAGCCACTGGATGATCAGAGGCAGCCGCCGCCGGGGCTGCCACCGGGCAGCATCGGGGCCATCGGCGGTTCAGCCAAAGCCCTGAACGCGCCGCGATGATGGGAACAACCGCCTCTGTGATGTGGAACGGCTGGCCACCGCCTGGGCCATCTTCCAGGGTCTGCTGCTGGAAGCACTGCCGTTTCTGCTGATCGGTGTGCTGATTGCCGGCCTTGCCCGCTGGCTGGCCCCCGATGGCGCCTGGTTGCGCAATCTGCCGGATCATCCGCTGCTGGGTCCGCTGAGCGGAGCAGCCCTGGGGTTTGCCCTGCCGGCCTGTGAGTGCGGCAACGTTCCCGTGGCACGGCGGCTGCTGGCCGGGGGCGCTCCCCTCGGCACAGCCCTCGGCTTTCTCTTCGCTGCCCCGGTACTGAATCCGATCGTGCTGGCCAGCACCTGGGCCGCCTTTCCCAACCAGCCCTGGCTCCTGGCCGCTCGTCCCCTGGGGGCTCTGGTTCTGTCGCTTGCCCTCAGCCGTCTGCTGAGCCTGATCCCGGAGAGCGAGCTGCTGGCCGTCCCCCTGCTGGAGGAGCGTCGGCTCGTGCAGCCCCTCAGCCAGGTCGGCCTGCTGGAGCGTCGCAGCGGTCTGGTGGGATTGCCGGCCGCTGCAGCCGTTGCCAACCCCGCCGGGGCTCCATCCCCGGCGCGCCCAACCCTCGCAACGGTGCTGGAGCACGGCAGCCGCGAGTTTCTCGATCTGGCCGCCCTGCTGGTCCTGGGCTGCGTCATCGCCGCACTGGTGCAGACCCTGCTGCCGCGCCAATGGCTGCTCGCGGTGGGCAGCGCACCCACGCTGTCGGTGCTGAGCCTGATGCTGCTGGCGGTGGTGGTCTCGGTCTGCTCGAGCGTGGATGCGTTTCTCGCCCTCGGTTTCGCCGCTCAGATCACACCCGGAGCCCTGCTGGCGTTCCTCGTGCTGGGTCCGGTGGTGGACCTCAAGCTGCTGGGCCTGCTGGGGGTGGTTCTGCAACCGCGGGCCATCGCCCTCACCGCCGGCGCCGCCTGCGTGATGGTGCTGCTGCTGGGTCAGTGGCTGAATCTTGTGCTGCTGTGATCAGAGTTGTGGCGCTGGCACTGTGGGGGGTGGTGCTGCTGCAGAGCAGCCTCAGCGGCCGGCTGGATCTGCTCCTGCGCGGAGTGTTTCACCCCTTGGTGGCCCTGAGCGGTGTGCTGCTGCTGCTGCTGGCCGCCCTGCAGCTGCCAAGGGGCGGCTGGCGCCTGCGCGAACGGCTCCCCTGGCCCTGGCTGCTCAGCAGCGGCATGGCCCTGGCGGTGCTGCTGCTGCCCCCCAACCCCTCCTTCAGCCAGCTGGCGGCCAACCGGCCCGCCCAGCTCGAGGTGGAGCCCGCCCTGGATTTTCTGCTGCCCCCTGCCCAGCGCAGCCTCACCGACTGGGTGCGGCTGCTGCGCAGCCAGCCCGATCCTGAGCTCTATGCCGGCGATCCCGTGCGCATCAGCGGATTCGTGCTGACAGAACCCGGCCAGCCGCCCCAGCTGGCACGCCTGCTGGTGCGCTGCTGCCTGGCCGATGCCACCCCAGTGGGCCTGCCGGTGCAATGGCCGGCTGGCTTCAGGCCCCGCGCCGACCAGTGGCTGGCCCTGCAGGGGCGTATGGGGGTGGAGCGGCTGGCCGGCGGACAGACCCGCAGCGTGGTGATCGCCGAGCGGCTGCAACCGATCCCCAGGCCCCAGCGCCCCCTGGAGCCATGAAGCCAGCCTCCGGTCACGGTCAGCCCCGAATCGCGCTGCTGCTGGCCGGGAGCCTTCTGCTGGCCGGCCTGCAGCAGCAACTGCTGCTGCGGCGGCCGCCAAGGCTGCTGGAGATCCAGGCGAGCGGCGCCAGCTCGGGGCCGGCAGCCCTCGATCTGCGTTTCAGCCGTCCGATGCAGCGCAGCAGCCTCAGGGATCAGAGCCGGCTGCAACCGCCCCTGGCCCACCAGTGGCTGGGAGAGGCCAATCCACTGCGGCTGCTGCTCGCCGGTGGGCAGCGCCTCACCCAACCGATCCAGTTGCTGCTCCAGGGCGGCGACCTGCGCCAGCAGACCCTGCCCCCCCAGCGCTGGCGATGGGATCCCAGACCCCGGCTGCTGGCAGTGGTGCCGGTGGGCCGGGGCGAGCAGCTGCAGCTGCGGGGCCATGACGGCCGCTGGCGCGCTCTCACCCCGGAGCTGCCGCGGCTGTTGAACGTGCAACCGCTGGGAGATGGGTCCGGCATCGCCCTGGTGAGCGGCGGCAGCGAGGAGACGGCAGCGGCGGGGCAGGATCTATGGCTGCTGCCGCTGCAGCAGCGCAACCTCAGCCGCACGGCCCTGGCCGAACCGCAGCCGGGCCGGCTGCAACGGCTGAACCGCGAGCCGCTGCTCTTCGCCCATCTGAGCAGCAACCGCCGTGGTGATCTGCTGATTCAGGCGAGCAGCCGCTCAGAACCACGCGGCAGCACGCAGCTGCGCAGCCGGGATGGGCGCATCAGCAGCCTCAAGCTGCAGGCCTCCGGACCGATGCAGCTGCTGCCGCAGGGGAGTGCCCTGGTGGTGCCGGAGCTGGAAGGCCTGAGCCTGCGCTCCCTGCCCGGCGGTCCGGAGCGACGACAGCTGCTCCCGGGCAGCCGTGATCTGAGCAGCTTCTGCCCGGTCAGCGGCCGGGCCCTGCTGGTGCGCCATTGGCCGGATTTCCGCCGCTCCCTCGAACTGGTGGAACCGGGCCAGCCGCCGCGCCAGCTCTGGCTGGGCAGCGCCGCAGTGCTGGGCAGCGCCTGCGACCGCGGCGGCGACCGGGTGTGGCTGCTGCTCAGCCAGTGGCGCGGCCAGCAGAACAGCGAGCTGCTCGCCCTCGATCGGCAGGGCCGGGTGCTGCAGCGGCGGGAGTTGCGGAGCTGGCAGGTGGAGCCTGGCGCACCGCTGCTGTTCGATCCCACCCAGCAGCAGCTGCTGATCAGCCTCAGACCGGAATCGAGCCAGGTTCAGCCAGCACTGCCGGTGCTGATCGATGCCACCACCCTGGCCCTCAAGCCGATCCAGAAGCCCGCCCGCCTGGCCCTCTGGCTACCGGCCGACTGACAACGGCCGGGCTGTCCAGGCGGCAATCGGCAGCAGGCCCAGACACAGCACACCGATCAGGGGACCCGGCGGCAGATTCACCGCAGGCTGCAGCGCCAGCAGCACTCCGCCACCGCTGAGCAGCATCCCCAGCAACGCCGCTCGCTGCAGGGCCTGGCGCAGGCTGGCCGCCCCAGCCAGGGCAAGCAGGGCCGGGGCCCCCATCAGGGCGATCACCAGCACCACGCCCACGGCGGTCATGGCGCTCACCACCGTGAGGGCGGTGACACCGGTGAGCAGCAGGCGCAGGCGCTGCACCGGCAGGCCGGCGCTGGCGGCACCGAGCGGATCCACCCCGAGGTACACGTACTGGCGGTATCGCAGGGCCAGCAGCACCAGCATCACCACCAGGGCCACCAGGCTGCGCACCAGATCCGCCTGTGACGCGGCCAGCAGATCGCCGAACAGCACCGCCTCGAGGTTCACCCGGATGCCGAGCAGCGGGATCAGCAACACACCAAGGCCCAGGAAGCCAGCCAGCACCGTGTTGATCACGGCCTCATCCCCGCCCTGACCCGGGCGATCCCGGCGGCTGAGGCGCTCCGCCAGCAGGGCCCCGACCACACCACTCACCAGCCCGCCGAGGGCGGGATCCAGACCGAGGGCGATGGCCAGGGCCAGGCCCGGCAGCACCGCATGCGACACCAGGTTGGCCAGAAACAGCCGGCGCTGCACCAGCAGCAGGGTGCCCGCCAACGAACAGAGGGCGCCCACCACCAGTGCGAGCAGCAGCGGCAGCAGCCACCAGAGTGTCTCCATAGGATCAGGGGAACTGCCCTGCCAGCCCGGGCCATGTCACCCCAGGTTGCCGCCCCGAGCGATCGCCAGCAGCTGCTGCTGGATCAGCTGCACCAGGCCGACAGGGAACTGTCCGGCCAGGAGCTGCATGCCCTGCTGCGCCAGGGCCCCCAGGCCATGGGGCTGGCCACGGTGTATCGCCACCTGCGGCAACTGCAGCAGCGGGGCCTGATCCGCTGCCGTCACCTGCCCAGCGGCGAGGCGCTCTTCGCCCCGCTGGAGCGCGACGAGCACCACCTCACCTGCGTGGACTGCGGCAGCACCCAGCGGCTGGAGCACTGCCCGATGCACGAGCTGCATCTGCCCGGCCACAACGCCGATGGGTTCCAGCTGCTGTTCCACACCCTGGAGTTCTTCGGCCTCTGCCGCAGCTGCCAGGAGCGCCGATCCGGCTGACGGGTCATCCAGCTGGTCGCTTCGAACCCGCTCACCCCGCTAACCGCTAACCGCAGCAGTGGTTACCCACGCGCAGGTCCCCAAGGGCATGCCGCACCTGCTGAGGCGTGCCATCCGCCAGCAGGCGGCGATCCAGCACGAGCACGCGGTCGTAGGCGTCGAGGTCGCTGCCCCAGTCGTGGCTGCTCACCAGCAGGGTGAGCCCGGCATCCCGCAGCTGGGCCATCACCCGCAGCAGCTCGGTGCGGGAGGGCGGATCGATGGCGGCGCAGGGCTCATCCAGCAGCAGCAGCCGTGCCGGCTGCACCAGGGTGCGAGCCAGCAGCGCCCGTTGCTGCTGGCCCCCGGAGAGCTGATCCAGGCGGCGCCGCGCCAGGCCTGCCAGCCCCACCCGCTGCAGCGCGGCATCCACATCGCAGCAGCCGGGGCGCTGGGCCGCCAGGCGCCCGAGCCCCACCAGCTCATGCACGCTGATCGGGAAGTGCCAGGCGATCTCCCCCCGCTGAGGCATCAGCGCCAGCTGCCTGCGAGCGATGGCGGGCGTGAGCGGCTCACCATCGAGAGCGATGCAGCCGCCCTGAAGGGGCAATTGGCCGGCAATCGCCTGCAGCAGGGTGCTCTTGCCGGCACCGTTGGGGCCGACCAGGGCGGTGAGGCTGCCGGAAGCGAGCCCAAAGCTGACCCCATCGAGAACCCGCTCACCACCGCGGTCGAGCAGCAGATCGCGCACCTCCAGCACTGCGAGCACTCCCTCTGCCGGGCCCACGCCCGAAGCCAGAGCCAGGCTAACGAGGCTCCTGCCACTGAGAACCGTTATCATTCCTCAGCAGCACGCAGCCTGTGACTCTCCGCCTTCTGCCGCACCCGAGGCTGCGCCTGGCAGCGAGCCTGCTGGCCGCCAGCGCCGGCGCTTTGCTGCTGACGGCCTGCCAGCGCCAGGCCTCCGTGGAGGTGATCGCCGCCGATGGCGTGCTGTGTGATCTCACCCGCCGCCTCGCCGCCGCCGACCTGCGGGTGGACTGCCTGCTCGATCCCGACGACGACCCTCACCAGTTCCTGCTGAGTCCGCGCCAGAGCCGGGAGGTCCAACAGGCCCGCCTCGTGCTGATCAACGGCTACGCGCTCACCCCGGCCCTGCAGAAACTGCCGCGGGCCGTGGCCGTGGCGGAGCTGGCGGTTCCGCACAGCCCCGCCAGCGCCAAAGCCGAAGCTGAATCCAAAGCCGAAGCCGAAGCTGAACAGGAGCACGGCCATGGCCATCACTCGGGTGACGCCCACGAACAAGAGCACCAGCACGATCACGGCGGGCGCGATCCTCACGCCTGGCACGACCCTCTCCAGGCCGAGGCGATGGTGCACGTGGTGAGCGAGCGGCTTCAGGAGCTGAAGCCCGCCGCCGCTGCAGCCATCCGCCAGCGGGAGCAGCTGATGCGCCAGAGCCTGGTGGCTCTGGACCGTTGGAACAGGCGCCAGTTCGCAACACTGCCCGCTGAGCGCGGCAATCGCACCCTGGCCACCGGTCATCGGGCCTTCAGCAGCCTGGCCCGTCGCTACGAGCTCACGGAGCTGCCGGTGGTGGATGCCGGCAGCACCAGCGAGGCCCTCCGCCCTCAGGCGCTGGCCGCCGTGGTGCAGCGCCTGAAGGCGGAGAAGATCCCAGCGCTGTTCAGCGAGCAATGGCCTGCCAGCAAGGCCATCACACGCATCAGTGAACTCAGCGGCGTGCCGCTCGCCCCGGGGTCGTTGCGGGCTGATGGCCTGGCCAGCTCCCCCCACGACGATCTGATGGCCACTCTCACCACCAACACCTGCCTGATCGTCGATCAGCTGGGTGGTCGCTGCGACCGCCCCGGACAACGCCAGCTGATCGCCGGCTGGGAAGCGATCCGCTGATCCGCTGAACCGCTCATCAACGCGCCGGCACAGCGCTCAGCCATCCCAGCAAGGCAGCAGGTTGCCGGAGCGGCGGCGGATCAAATCGAACGCCGCTTGCTTCTGCGCCTGAGCAAGGCCGGTCAGGCCGTATCCAGGCCAACAACCAAGTCGCGCCAAGCACGAACAGACTCCCGGGCCTGGTACAGCGGCCAAGAAATGACAGCAGCATCCACAAGAATGAGAACCGTTATCATCTCTCTGGCGGCTGTGGGCTCCTCTCGGCCTGGCGCCTCGTTGTTCCCGCTCGCGTGACATCCGTGAACCTGTTGCGAACCCTGCTGCTGGCTCCGGCTGCCCTCGGCCTGACAACCCTGTTGCCGCTGGCGTCCCTCAGCGAGGCCGCAGCGGCCGAGAACGGCGCCGAGCAGGTCACCTCGATCAGCCAGTTCTCCGACATTCGCCCCACCGACTGGGCCTATCAGGCGCTCAGCAACCTGATCGAGCGCTACGGCTGCGTGGCCGGCTACCCCGGAGGCAGCTTCCTCGGCAGCCGCCCCCTCAGCCGCTGGGAAGCCGCCGCCGCCCTCAACGCCTGCCTGGATCGCATCAGCGAAACCACCGATGAGCTCAAGCGCCTGCAGCGGGAGTTCGCCAAGGAACTCGCCGTACTCAAGGGCCGGGTCGATGGTCTCGACGCCCGGGTGGGTGTGCTGGAGGCGACCCGCTTCTCCACCACCACCAAGCTGAGCGGCCTGGCCACGTTTGTGCTGGGGGCCAACAGCTTCAGCGGAAGTGCGTCCGATCAGGTGCGCGCCGCCCAGGCCGCCTTCGGCGCCACAACCTTCAACTACGACGTTCTGCTCAACCTCGACACGAGCTTCTCGGGCAAGGACCTGCTGCGCACACGACTGCGGGGCGGCAACTTCGATGCCACGAGCAACAGCTTCGGCGGCGCCGGCCCCAGCAACCTCTCGATCCTGGAAACCGCCTTCCAGGAAAACCTGCAGGATGGCGATGGGAGAGATGTGATCGGCATCGATCGCCTCTTCTACCAGGTTCCCCTCGGCGACTTCACCCTCACCCTCGGGGGCCGTGTGGAACAGGACGACATGCTGGCGATCTGGCCGAGCGTGTATCCCTCTGAATCCGTGCTGGATGTGCTCACCCTGCCGGGTGCACCCGCGGCCTACAACAACAATCTCGGTGCCGGTGCCGGCCTTTGGTGGAGAAAGGATGGGTTCGCCATCAGTGCCAACTATGTGGCCGCGAACGGCGATGTCGGCACTCCTGCGGCGGGCGGCATCGCCACCGCCGGAGCCGGCAGCACCGCCACGGTGCAGATCGGCTACAGCACGGATCAGTGGGCCCTGGCTGCGATCTACGCCTCGGTGCAGAACGCCAACGATCTGATCACCTACGCCAGCCGCTTCACCCTCAACAGCTTCAGCACTGCCGGCACCACCTCCGCCTTCGGCCTGGCCGGCTACTGGCAACCGGCTCAGTCGGGCTGGCTGCCTTCGCTCAGCGCCGGCTGGGGAATCAACAACACCCAGTACGCCAACGATGTGAACAGCAACGGCCTGGTCGCCAACAGCCAGTCGTGGAGTGTGGGCCTGCAGTGGCAGGACGCCTTCCTCAAGGGCAATGCCGCCGGCATGGCGGTGGGTCAGCCCACCTTCGCCACCAGCCTCTACGGCGGAGACACACCCAACGACGGCAACCTGATCTGGGAGTGGTGGTACAAGCTGCAGCTCAGCGACAACATCGCCCTCACTCCGGCCCTCTTTTATCTGAGCCGGCCCCTGGGAGCCGATACCCCAGGCGGAACGAGCTTCCAGCAGCTGGGCGGCCTGATCAAGACCAGCTTCAGCTTCTGATCGGCGGGCCAGCCGCTCAAAAAGGCTGCTGCTCCTAAAGGCTGCTGCTCAGCAAGACAACCGCTCCCCTCGGAGATCCACCCCGAATCACACCCTGGGAAGGCCCGCCCCCTGGCCCCAGGGATCAGACTGAACGCAACAGCTCTGCCAGACGCCGCGTGATCGCCAGCGTGACCGACACCGCCTCCACCAGCGCGATGGACCCTGCTCCCACTGCCCTGCCGGTGACCATCCTCACCGGCTTCCTCGGGGCCGGCAAGACCACCCTGCTCAACCACATCCTCAGCAACCAGCAGGGCGTGAAAACCGCCGTGCTGGTGAATGAGTTCGGCGAGATCGGCATCGACAACGACCTGATCATCGCCACCGGCGAAGACATGGTGGAGCTGAGCAACGGCTGCATCTGCTGCTCGATCAACGGCGAACTGCTCGAAGCGGTGTACCGCATTCTCGATCGCCCCGATCCCGTGGATTATCTGGTGGTGGAGACCACTGGCCTGGCCGATCCACTGCCCGTGGCAATGACGTTTCTGGGCAGCGACCTGCGCGATGCGACCCGGCTGGATTCGATCATCACCCTGATCGACGCCGAGAACTTCACCGAGGAAATCCTCGAGGGCGATGTAGCCAGGGCCCAGGTGGTGTACGGCGACATCCTGATGCTCAACAAGTGCGATCTGGTCAGCGAGGAGCGGCTGACGGCGGTGGAGACGCGCCTGCGCGAGATCAAGACCGACGCCCGCATCCTCCGCTCGGTGAAGGGGGAGGTGAGCCTGCCGCTGCTGCTGAGCGTGGGCCTGTTCGAGAGCGACAAGGTTGTGGCCGAGCAGGAGAGCGCCCCGCACAACCATGACCACGAGCAGCATCACGACCACGATCACGCCCACGACCATCACGACCACAGCGGCTGCGATCACGACCACGGCCATTGCGAACACGATCACGGGCATGAGCACAGCCATGGACACGATCACGCGCACAACCATTCCCACGAACACGCCGACCACCTGGCGATCGAAGGCTTCACCTCGCTCTCGTTCAGCAGCGACGGCCCCTTCGCCCTGCGCAAGTTCCAGAACTTCCTCGACAACCAACTGCCAGCCGGCGTGTTCCGCGCCAAGGGAATCCTCTGGTTCAACGAGAGCGAACGCCGCCACGTGTTCCATCTGGCGGGCAAGCGCTTCTCGATCGACGACAGCGACTGGAGCTCGAACGCGGAGCGCCGCAATCAGCTGGTGCTGATCGGCAAGCAGCTGGACCACGCCACACTGCGCAAACAGCTGCAGGCCTGCGTGGCCAAAAACGCCGGCAAGGGCTTCCGCTGAGCCCGCCTGAGCACCAGACCACCAACCGCCAAACAATGGGCTGCTTCACCGTCGCGGATGCAACAGCAGCCCTGGTGATCCCCGCTACGCTGCGTTGAATCGCCAGTGTCACCAATGGCCGACGTCGTGCTCTTCGCCGCCGTACTCGCCCTGTTCGGCCTGGCCTACTGGCTCACCACCGGCTCCGACGACGACAACGGCGGTGGCGGGCTGATGCAGCCGGCTCTGGCTCCGGTCCGCGTCAACCGTCAGCGCTGACGGCCGCTTCCGCCGCGGCACAGGCCGGGCAGAGCGCCCGCACATTCAGCACACATTCCAGCAAGCGGAAGCCGTGCAGACCCGCGGCGGCTTCACCGGCCTGGAGCACCGCCTGACTCTCAAATTCCTCAGTGTGGCCGCAGCGAACGCACACCAGATGGTGATGGTCCCTGTGATCATCATCGCTCGCCAGCTCGAAACGCCGCCCACCCTCAGGTAGCTCAAGCTCCCGCAGCAGTTCCATCGAACTGAGCAGCCGCAGGGTGCGGTACACCGTGGCGAGCGACACGCGCTCCTCGGCCCGCAGCAGACGCTGGTGCACCTCCTCGGCACTGAGATGGCTCCCCTCGCCGATGCGCTCGAACAGCGCCAGCACCCGCTGGCGCTGTGGGGTGAGCCGCTGGCCGCGGCCGTGCAGGCTGGTGCGCAGAGCCTCGCTCTGGGGCTGGGCCGGCACAGGGTTCTGCAGGAGGTTCTGCAGCTGGGGTGTCGACGCTGCAGACATGGCCGGACGCGGGCTCATTCTCAACAGTAAGGCCAGTTGCGAAGAGCTGCCAGATCGAGAGTCGGCGCTCCCGCATCACCACCGGCGACTGACAGCGCAGCCCCGTGTTCACGCTGATCGAGCCGGAATTCGATGAGCTGGCCGGCCGCACCCTGGTGGTGCTGGGCGCCGGCAGCATCAGCCGCGGCGTGATGGCCATCGGCGAGGCCTTCGGCATGCGGGTGATCGGCCTCAACAGCCGGAGCAGCGTGGTGGAGCTGGAGCAGGCCCTGGCGGAACATGTGCGCGCCTATGCCGCAGAACGGGGCAAGGGCGGCGGCTGAAGCCAACGCCGGTCGAGCTGAGCGCTGCCGGCGGCGATCAGGTCGGCCAGCGCAGTGATCAGGCGGTAGCTGATGGCGACCGCCAGCAATGGTGCCTCCGGAACGGCGAAGGCCAGGCGCAGGATCAGCACCGTCTCAAACACGCCCAGGCCTCCGGGGGCGCCAGGCACCACCAGCCCGGCGGTCCAGGCCAGGCTGAAACCAGCCAGCCAGCCCCCCCAGCCAAGCGAGAAGCTGAGGTCGAAGGCCTGCACGCAGCAGGCGAACCCAGCGAAGCGCAGCAACACAAAGCCCAGCTCAGCCAGCAGGGGCTGCCAGGGATAGCCCGGCAGCTGCAAGCCGCCAGGGGTGTCATCAGCCTCGAGCAGGCCCCTGGCCTGCAGCTGCCCGGTCCGCTGCCGCTCGAGGCGCTCCATCAGCGGGTTGAGCCAACGGGGCAGCAGCAGCAGCAACGCCAGCGGGCAGAGCAACCCCAGCCCGGTCTGCCAGCCACCGAACGGCACCAGGGCAAGGGCCGCCACCGCCATCAGCAGCGGATCCAGCAGCACCGCCACCAACGCCTGCCGCGTGTTGAGGGGCGCCTGCAGAAGGGCCGCCGAGGCTGGCGCCGCACCAGCATCCGCTTCTCCGCCCAGGCGCAGAGCCCGCAGGCGTGCCAGCAGATGCCAGACCCCACCGGGCAGGTACTTGCGCAGGTTCGAGGCCAGGAAGAGCAGCACCACCGCCGCCCAGCGGGGGCGATGGCCCAGCCAGCGCAGCACAACCCCCCAGGCCAGACCATTGGCCACCAGGCTGAGCAGGCTCAGGCCCACCCCCAGCAGCAGCCAGCACCAACCCTGGCCATCCAGGCTGAGCTGCAGCAGCTGGCGGGCGTTGCCGGCCAGGGCCGCCAGCAGGAAGCCGGCGCTGGCGAGCATCACCCACAAGCGAGCCCCACCCGGCAGGTTGACGGTGGGCAGGTTCAAGCGCGACAGCTTCAACCGCGACACGTGCAAGCGCGACAGGTTCAAGCGCGACAAGTTGAGCTCTGGGCGCTTCATGGCTGGGCCTCCAGCAGCTCCAGCACGGCGCGGCGCAGCGCAGCCGGAGCAAGGGCATGACGTCGGGCCAGCTCCACCAGGTCGTCCATCTCGGGTTTGCACAGCAGGGTGCCATCGGGACGGCGGCTGCGCTTGATCCGCACCGGCCCCCAGGGGGTATCGAGACTGACAATCTCCCGCGGGAGCACCCAGCGCTGCTGCAGCGACTCGCGCACCCCCAGGCTGCTGCCCAGGCGCCACCAGATCTCGCGCAGGGGCTGCGCCTGCTCCGGATGGGCCAGAACGGTGATCAGGGTGCCGGGCCTGCCCTTCTTCATCTGCACCGGCTGGCTGAACACCTCCACAGCGCCGGCGGCCCGCAGCTCCTCAATCAGGAAGGCCAGGTCCTCCGCGCTGGCGTCATCGAGCTGGGCCTGCTGCTGCAGCAGGGCCTCACAGCGGGGCGAAGCGGGCTCCCCCTGGCTCGCCGCAGTGCCATCGAGGTCCGCCCCGGTGGGCTCAGCCAGCACCAGCCGCAGCAGGTTGGGGCGATCCAATGTGCGACTGCCGAGGCCAACGCCCACCCCCATGGGCAGCAGGGCCGGCGCCGGCCCGAAACGCTCGGCCAGCACCGCCATCAACGCCAGCCCCGTGGGGGTGGTGAGTTCGGCAGGGGGGAAATCGCCGCTGGCGGCCAGCGGCACAGCGCGGCGGCGGGCCAGCTCCAGAACCGCCGGCGCTGGCAGGGGCAGGCGGCCGTGGGCGGTCTGCACGCTGCCATGGCCGGCCGGAGGCACCCCACACACCAGCTGCTGCACACCGAAATGGCGCAGACCGGCGCAGACCCCCACCACATCCACCAGGGCATCGATCGCCCCCACCTCGTGGAAATGCACCTGCTCCGGGGCGTGGCCGTGCACGCTGGCCTCCGCCTCCGCCAGCAGGCTGAACACCGCCAGCACCTGCTCCCGTAGAGCCGGCTCCAGCGGGGCCGCCGCAATGCGCTGGCGCAGCTCCCCCCAGTGGCGATGGGCGGGCTCACTCTCCAGGGGCTCCACCTCCAGATGCAGCCCGCGAAGGCCGCCGCTGCGGCGCTCCTGCAGCTGCAGGCGATAGCGCCCCGTCAGCTCGAGGGCAGCCAGGGGAGCATGCAGCACCTCTTCCGGCAGGCCCAGGTCGAACAGCGCCGCCAGCAGCATGTTGCCCGCCAGGCCGGTGGGGCAATCCACCACGGCCAGGGGCGCCGAGCGGCTCATCGCACCTCCGCCAGCAACTGCTCCGCCCGCTGCTCCAGCTCAGCGCGGCGCTGCCGCAGCCACTGCTCCACCTCCCGCCGGGCGCGGCGCTGCTCGTTCTGGGCGGTGGTCACGTCGTAGCCGGAAAGGCCCCACAGCCGGCCGAGCAGGGCGCGATCGTCGGCACCGCCGCGGGAGCCCCCGTAGATCAGGAGCTCGGCCACCATGCCCGCCTGCAGCACCTGGCTCCAGCGGCGCAGATCCTCCAGTGGCAGCTTGGCGTGCGCCGGCGGCTCGAGCTGGGTGGTGCCATTGGCGCGCAGGCCCTGGCGCCAGCAGGCCAGGCTGCCCACCAGCACCTGCTGCACCGGCAGGTTGTTCTCGGCCGCCAGCAGCACGTGGCCGGCCTCATGGATGGCGATGCGGCGCAGCCGCGCCAGGCCGATGCCCGCCGGCAGGGCCTCGGCCAGCAGATGGCCGCCAAGCCCGCCAAAGCGGGCGGCATCAAGGGTGAGGGCCACCATGCCGCCGCCAGCCGCCACGGCAATCAGCCAGGGCGAGAGACCCAGCACCGGGCCCACCACGGCCGCCAGGGTGACGCCGGCCACGGCAACACCGGCGCCCAGGGCCGCCGTGGAGCCCTGATCGGAGCTGGGGAAGCGCTCCGGCGTCGCCATGCTCAGCGCCGTGAGGCAGGAGCGCGTCCCTGCCCGCCGCCGCGGGAGGGACCACCACCGCCACCGCCACCGCCACCGCGGGCAGGACGGCCGCCGCGGCCCTTGCCACCCCGCTGGGGGATCGGACCGATCACCTCGTGCTGCTCCAGATGCAGCTCCTGGCCGTGGCGGCGCAGGTCGAGTGCCACGAAATGGCGCAGGCTCTCAGGCGGTATGGCCCCCTTGAGCTGCAGCTTGAAGGGGGTGGGGCGGCTGCCATCCGGGCGCGGCTGCTGGCGGATCTTCACCACCAGATCACCGTCCTCCGGACGGGTGTAGATCAGCTCGCCACGGACCGAGAAATACCCGTCACCCTCTGGCAAATCGTCAGCGGCGGGTTCGACGGATTCGGCGGGAGCCGCTGTCGCCGGTTCGGCGGTGTCCGGGTCAGAGTCCGGCTCGACATCCGCCGCCGGAGCCGCGAGGGTGCTCGGCTCCCACACCCCCACCAGCTGCAGGTGCAGATGCTCCGTCTCGCGGTAGCGGGGGTAGGCCACCCAGAGATGGGGTTTGCTCAGGTCGAGATGACGACGCATCAGCGTCAGCACACGGCCCAGCACAACCGCCTCGATCGCGGTGCCGTCCTCGGTCTGGATCGTGCCGCGGGTGAGCTGGTCCGGGTCGCTCGGCACATAGGTTCCCCGCACCACGCCGATGGCCCGGTACTGCATCGGTTCGGTGACCGGGGAAATGGGGTGGTGACGCATCGTGGCTGGGATTCTCCGGGCGCGTGTCGGATCCATGGCCCGGCCGCCAATGTAACCAGCTCCGCCAAGGCGCCAGACTTGGCGCCCCATCCAGGCCGAGCCATGCCGCCACGCGCCAGCACCATTCCCCGGCCGGGGCTGCTGCTGCCCCTGGGAATCGCCGCGCTGGTCACGGCATCCCTGGCCGCGGGCTGGTGGCTGGGGCAGCGCAACGGCCACTCCGGCCACGAACGCTCCCGGGTGGCCCTGGAGCGCCAGGTGGATCAGTTGGAGGCCAGGCTCGCCGCCGGCAGCGCCAGCCCTGCCGATCGCCAACGGCTGCTGGAGCTGCTGCTGGCCCTGGGCGAGCAGCGCCAGGCCACGGCCCTGCTGGAACAGATGGCCGACCAGCAGCCCGAGCGCTGGCAGCTGCGGCTGCTGCTGGCGGAGCTGCGCCGCAATGGCAACGACCGCAGCGGCGCCGAGCGGGAGCTGCGCCAGCTGCTCAACCTCAACCCCGGGCGCATCGAGGCCCTGCAGCTGATGACCCTGCTGCAGCTGGAGCAGGGACGCGGGGCCCAGGCCCAGGCGCAGCTCAGCGCGCTGCTGGAGAAAGCCAGCAAACCCGAGCCGCAGCCCCAGGCCATCGGCATCGGCCTGCTGCTGGGTGATCTGCTCCAGCGCCAGGGACAGAAGGCCAACGCGGAGTCTCTCTACATCCGCCTGGCAGGCCAGTTTGGCAAGGACCCCAGGCCCCTGCTGGCCCTGGCCCTGCTCCGCCAGGAACAGGGCAACAGCAAAGGCGCCCAGGAGGCACTTGCGCTGGCACGCGGCCGCCAGCCCGATCAGGTGAATCAGCGCCTCGATCAGGTGGCCAGCACCTGGGGTCTGAGCAGCCTGCGCCAAGCCACCGCTGGCAGAACCTCACAGACCCCGAATCAGAGCGTCAGGGAGCCTTCACCAGCGGCGCCGACGGACCCGCCGGCTTCGGCTTCGCGTCCAGCTCCTTGAGGGCCGCGTCGATCGCGTCCTTGGGGTTGGTGGCATCGTCCATCGCCGTGCCCTTGCGGATCTTGTTCATCAGATCCATGGGATTGGCGGAATCCAGGATCGAGGTGCCCTTGGGGGTGCTGTTGGTACCGCTGGGGCCGTAGTCGTAGAAGCGCTGCTCCTGCACCGACATGCCGCTGCTGTAATCAGCCCGTGCGCTGCCGGCGGTGCCGAGCACAGTGGCAATCACCGCCACCAAGGCTGCCGGGGCGATGGCAACGGCGTTGCGGGCAGCAGGGGCATGCCAGGAGCCGCAGCGATGAGCGCGATCTTCAGCACGGTCCATGGCTGCGAGTCGACACACGTCCTCCCCATGCTAGGCGCCGCGTCGGGCGTTCATGGGGCACCATGCCCGCAGGCGCCGGGGGCCCATGCGCATCGCCAGCTGGAACGTGAACTCGGTGCGCACGCGCCTGGAGCAGGTGCTCACCTGGCTGGAGCAGGAGCAGCCGGAGGTGCTCTGCCTGCAGGAAACCAAGGTCAGCGACGATCTCTTCCCCGCCGAGGCCTTCGCCGCCCTCGGTTACACCAGCAGCATCAGCGGCCAGAAGGCCTACAACGGCGTGGCGATCCTCAGCCGCCTGCCGCTGGAGGATGTGCAGATCGGCTTCGAGGCGCTGCTGCCAGGTGATGCCGACGCCGTTCGCCTGAGCGAGCAGAAGCGGGTGATCAGCGCCCTGGTGGACGGCGTGCGGGTGCTCAACCTCTACGTGCCCAACGGCAGCGCCCTCACCAGCGACAAGTACACCTACAAGCTCGAGTGGCTGGCCTGCCTGCAGCGGTATCTGGCGGTGCAGGAGCAGCAGGGTGATCCCCTCTGCATGCTGGGCGACTTCAACATCGGCCCGGAGGCGCGGGACCTGCCCGACCCCGACCGCCAGAGCGGCGGGATCATGGCCAGCGAGCCGGAGCGCCAGGCCCTGGCGGCGGCCCTCGGCGATCGCCTGCAGGATGCCTTCCGGCTGTTCGAACCCGAGCGCGGCCACTGGAGCTGGTGGGACTACCGCAGCGGCGCCTGGGACCGCGACCAGGGCTGGCGCATCGATCACATCTATCTCTGCGAGCAGCTGCTGGCCTGCGCCACCGGCTGCGTGATCCACAAGCGCACCCGCGCCAACCTCCAGCCGAGCGACCACGCTCCCGTGCTGGTGAACCTGGCCTGGCCGCCGGAGGACGACGACGAGGGCGACGACGACGACGTCTGAGACGCGCCTAGAAGACCAGCGCCTCCTCGGGCAGCGCCACCCCCTCGATCTTCAGCTCCACCAGCCGCTGCAGAGATTCGCCGCAGGTTTTGGGCGTGGGGAAGATCTTGCCGGGGTTGGCCAGGCTGTCCGGATCGAAGGCGCGGCGCACCAGCTGCATGGTGGCCTGGTCGTCGGCGCTGAACATCCAGTCCATGTAGCAGCGCTTGTCGCTGCCCACGCCGTGCTCGCCGCTGATGCTGCCGCCGGCTTCGATGCAGAGGCGCAGGATCTCGCCGGCCAGGGCCTTGACCCGCGCATCCACGCCGGGCTCACCGGCGCGATACAGGATCAGCGGATGCAGATTGCCGTCGCCGGCGTGGAACACGTTGGCCACCGGCAGGCCGTGCTCGGCGCTGAGGCGATCGATCGCCGCCAGCACCCGCGGCAGGGCGGTGCGCGGCACAACGCCGTCCTGCAGGTAGTAGCTGGGGAACTGGCGGCCGAGGGCCGTGATTGCACTCTTGCGGCCCTTCCAGAGGCGGGCGCGGGCCTCGTCCGTCCAGGCCTCACGCACCGCGCCGGCGCCGGCCTGCAGACAGAGACGGCTGGCCAGCTCCACCGATTCCTTCACCTCGAGCGGATGGCCATCGAGCTCGATCAGCAGCACCGCCGCCGCCTCGCGCGGATATTCATCCACGCCGAAGTAGTCGTCGACAGCCTGGATGCAGGGGCGATCCATGATTTCCATCCCCGCCGGCAGCACGCCAGCTCCGGTGATGCTCCGCACCGCCTCGCCGGCCGCCTCCATCGAGGGGAAGTCCGCCAGCAGCACCGCCACACTGGCCGGGGTGCGCAGCAGCCGCAGGGTGATGGCCGTGGCGATGCCGAGGGTGCCCTCGCTGCCGATGAACACACCGCGCAGGTCGAGGCCGGGCATCTCCGGCAGTTCACCGCCAAGGGTGGTGATCGAGCCATCCGGCAACACCACCTCCATCGCCAGCACGTGATTGCTGGTGACGCCGTACTTCAGGCAGTGCACGCCACCGGAGTTCTCGGCCACGTTGCCGCCGATGCTGCAGGCCACCTGGCTGGAGGGATCGGGGGCGTAATAGAAGCCGTCGCCGGTCACAGCCCGCGTGACCCAGCTGTTGATCACGCCGGGCTGCACGGTGATGCGGGCGTTCTCCAGATCCACCTCCAGCACCCGGCGCATGCGGCTGGTGGCGATCAGCAGCGCCTCCTGCTCCACCAGCGCACCGCCAGACAAACCCGTGCCGCTGCCGCGGGCGATGAACGGCACCCCGAGCTCGTTGCAGCAACGCACCACGGCGGCCACCTGCTCGGTGCTGTCGGGCAGCACCACCAGCGGTGGCTGTTGGCGGTGCAGGGTGAGGCCGTCGCAGTCGTAAGCCAGCAACTCCTGACGCTTCGCCACCACGGCCCGCGCCGGAAGCAGGGCCCGCAGACGGCGTTCGATCAGGCCCCAATCCAAGCCCCGATCAGGGGTCACAGCGTTCGAACGGCAGTGGATCGACCTTAACGACCCGGGCCGCGATGAACCGCATGGCCGGGGATTGCGTAAGGATGGGCGACGCTTGAGCCCCGGACGGGGCCTGAAGCCCCAACCGTCTGCGGAATCCGCCTTGACCTCGGCTCCTGTTTCGGCACCCGTGCAGAACTCCTCGCACAACACCTCCCGGTCCCAGGAACTCTTCAGTGCCGCCCAGAAGCTGATGCCGGGCGGTGTCAGTTCGCCGGTGCGGGCGTTCCGCTCGGTGGGCGGTCAGCCGATCGTGTTCGACCGGGTCAAGGGCGCCTACGCCTGGGACGTGGACGGCAACCGCTACATCGATTACATCGGCAGCTGGGGGCCAGCGATCTGCGGCCACGCCCACCCCGAGGTGATCGCTGCCCTGCACGACGCGCTCGATAAGGGCACCAGCTTCGGCGCTCCCTGTGCGCTGGAGAACGAGCTGGCGGAGCTGGTGATCGAAGCGGTGCCGTCGGTGGAGATGGTGCGCTTCGTCAACAGCGGCACCGAGGCCTGCATGTCGGTGCTGCGCCTGATGCGCGCCTTCACCGGCCGCGAGAAGATCATCAAGTTCGAGGGCTGCTACCACGGCCATGCGGACATGTTCCTGGTGAAGGCCGGCTCGGGTGTGGCCACCCTCGGCCTGCCCGATTCCCCCGGCGTGCCGCGCAGCACTGCCGCCAGCACCCTCACCGCCCCCTACAACGACCTCGAGGCCGTCAAGAAGCTGTTCGCCGAGAACCCCGGTGAGATCGCCGGTGTGATCCTCGAGCCCGTGGTGGGCAACGCCGGTTTCATCACCCCCGAGCCCGGCTTCCTGGAGGGAATCCGCGAACTCACCAAAGACAACGGCGCTCTGCTGGTGTTCGACGAGGTGATGACCGGCTTCCGCATCAGCTACGGCGGCGCCCAGGCCAAGTTCGGCATCACCCCCGATCTCACCACCATGGGCAAGGTGATCGGCGGCGGCCTGCCGGTGGGTGCCTACGGCGGCCGGGCCGACATCATGGCGATGGTGGCTCCGGCCGGCCCGATGTATCAGGCCGGAACCCTCAGCGGCAACCCGCTGGCGATGACTGCCGGCATCAAGACGCTGCAGCTGCTCAAGCAGCCCGGCACCTATGAGCGCCTGGACACCATCACCAAGCGCCTGAGCAACGGCATCCAGGAGGCCGCCCGCAGCGCCGGTCTACCAATCACCGGCGGCTCGATCAGCGCCATGTTCGGCTTCTTCCTCTGCGAAGGGCCAGTGCGCAACTTCGAAGAGGCCAAGGCGGCCGACACCGTGCGTTTCGGCAAGTTGCACCGCGCCATGCTCGAGCGCGGTGTCTACCTGGCCCCCAGCGCCTTCGAGGCGGGCTTCACCTCCCTGGCCCACTCCGACGAGGACATCGACACCACGATCGCGGCCTTCCGCGACTGCTTCGCGGCGATCGCCTGAGCAGGAGGCTGACAGAGCCTGACGGCCACCGCCGGCCTGCTCAGTAGTTGCTGCTGACGCGGATCGTGAGGGTGCGCTCCGCCGGATCAAGCACGGCGAGCATGAAGTCGTTCACGTCGTTTCGCAGGGGGCTGATGATCCGCTTGGGAGCCCCCATGATGTTGTCGCCAGCGGTTCGGATCTGATACCAGCCGACCCCCGGCAGCGGTGGCAGCGTGGCCTGGAAGCTCTCCAGCATCTGCCCGGCGCTGGGGTTGTGGATGCTGCCCGCCGGCTCCAGCGGGGTGCCTGTGACTTGCGCCATGCGGGTCCGCGATGCGATCGCCGTGCGGATGCCCGCCAGGTGGCGGAGTTCGGCAGGGGGGATCGGCAGCGGCCGCCACCGTCCGGAGCGCAGGGCGCTGCGGCTGAAGGTTTCGGCAGCGGCCGGGCTCAGCCGGAACACCATCGTGATCTTGAGCCCCTCACGGCCGAACCAGCCGGGTTCCTCCGGCGAGGCGGCGTAGCGCACCACGCTGGCGCCCCAGGGCACGGAGAACTCCCGCCGCAGGGCCAGCTCGTCGGACCGGCGGGTGCTGCAGCCCGCCAGGGTCGCGCAGCCCAGCAGCAGCAGTGCCGGCGTCAGCAGGCGCACCAGGCGATGCCGGGCTGTGTGATTGCGAGGCATCGGCAGGCTCTGCAGCATGGGCATTGTGGTGCTCCACAGGATGCCCAGCAGCGGAGGTCACCATGGGCAGAGCGGGGATCGGGTTGCGGTCATGGCTGGGCGTTCCGGCCGTCCTGATCGGCCTGGTGGCGTGTCATGGCCCCTCAGACCGTCCCTCGGTGCAGGGGCTGGTGCGGCAGCTCGAGGGAGGGCCGTTCCAGTTCCGCGCTGAGGGCGACCGCTGCAGCCTGCGCCGGACCGCAGTGTTTCCCGCCAGCCTGTTCACCTGGCTCCTGGAAGGCGATGACGACCTCACCAGCCGTGCGGATGCGGCCCGGTGTCTCGGCCAGCTGGGTCCGGCCGCCCGCTCCGCCGTGCCGGCTCTGCTGCAGGCCCTCGATTCCGGACCGGGTGATCGCGACACCGGCCATGGCTACACGGGGGTCGGCGTCATCTCCGTCAGGAGCGCGGTGATCGAGGCCCTCGGGCGCATCGGCGACGGGCGAGCTCTGGGTCCCCTCGCCAGGGTTCTCGCCACCCAGCCGGCCTATGCCCGGGTCACTCTGGAGGCCATGCAGGCGCTGGGTCCGCAGGCCAGCAGCCAGGCCGGGCTGATCACCGCCGTGCTCGAGGCACGGATCGCCGACCGGGCGGGACGCGCCAAGGCCTGCCGCCGGGCCGTGCTGGCCCTGGATCAGCAACTGGCCACCAAGGCCGTGGTGGAACGCCTGCAGCGGCAGCAGCCCGAACGCACCGTGCACACGTTCCAGAACGCCGAGGTGACGGCGGCTCTGCGCGTGCTGGACCGCCGCTCGCCTGCCTACCGGAAACAGCGCGAGGGAGTGTGCCGCGACGAGGTGGGTGGAGCTGCCCTGCGGGCCCTGGCGGCGATCCGCTGCGAGCGCTGTCTGCCCCCGATCGTGGCGGCCCTGCGGGAGCCTTCGCTGGCGCAGGACGCTGCCTGGGAACTCGAGCGGATCCGAGCACTCCCGCCCGCTGCCGGCCAGGCCCTGCTGAATTCGGGTGAATGAGACCCCAGGCGCGTCAGAGCCCCTTGCAGCGTCCGGGGTCTGAACGTCCAGAAGATCAGCATGGCGGGTTGGCTCGGATCGCTGTGCAGGAGCAGCAGGCCGCTCCAGACACCTCAGGCTCCTGGCCTGAACGGCTGGCGGTGCTGGCCTGACCCTGCGGCAACGCTCGCGCAATGGCCGCCACATCGCTACAAACGGCCATGCTTGCGATACCCCTGAGCGCGCTCCTGGCCACGGCCAGCGGCACCAACGACCCACGGGTCTGGATCGTGCGCCTGATCCAGGCCCTGGTCACCGCCTCGCTGATCTCGATAGCGCTCGCCTGGAGCTCGCGCGCAGCGGCCCGCCGCCGTTACCGCACCAAAGGCACCCCGCAGAGACCGCTGCTGGCCTACCCGCTCTGGACCGTGGGCCTCGGCCTGGGGTGCATCGTGCTGTTCTCCACCTGCGCCTGGTTCGCCTGGCAGGCGCCAGAGGCCCGCGGTGGCCCGAAGGCGGCCCTTGTCTTCCTGGTCTTTGTGCTGCTGGGCGTGGTGCTGGTGGTCTCCTGCCTGGCGGAGAGCTTCGTGGTTGATGCAGCGGGCATCGAGCGTTGGCGCTTTGGGCGCTGCCGGGCCATCCCCTGGAGCGACATCACCCGTGTGTCGATCCCGTGGGGCGGTCCCGGGATCGGGCTGGAGTCGCGCCGCGGCATCCGGTTCGAGGTGGCGGAGATGGTGAACGGGTTCGGCGTGCTCTGCGACGCCCTGCTGCTGCATGTCGTCGATGGCTTCCAGGTGGTGAACGAAGCCTCGATGCTGGTGCTGCGCGGGTCGTCGCTGGATGGGGAAGCACTCCAGCGGGCCTATGCCCGCTGGTTTGAGGCCGAAGAGGCCGAGCCACCCGAGGCCATGGGCCCCGCCGAGTGCGCACTGGCCATGGGCCGGGCCTTCGGCGCGCGCCTGCTCTGGCACCACGGCTCCTTCCTGCCGTTCGAAGCGCGCTGGACCCTCTCCGGCCAGCCGCGCATCACCCATGGCGAGCCCCGCGGTGACGACCCCGGCTACGCCCGTTTTGAGTTGGAGGAACGCGAGGTGGTGATCGTCACCGACAGCGGCACCCTGCGCGAAAGCCTGGATGCGTGAACGGTCCAGCCGCTGGGTCGGCTCGCGCGGCAACGGCTCTCAGCGCGAGCGATCCTCTCCGGCATCGAGCAGCCGGTCGATCTGATCGAGGGCGTCGTCGAGCGGCTCAATCGCCTCCGCCACCGCGGCATCGCTGGCTTCGGTGCTGGGCCACTGGGCATCCACCTGCTGCTGCAGATGCCGCAGCCCCCCATCGATCCGTTCCAGGCGGGTGGAGAGCGCCAGAAGCCTGGCCTCGCGCGTGTCCATGCCGAAACGGGCCGCATCCAGGTTGCGGGTCAGCTGGTCCACGAGCTGGTGTCGTTCGCGGCGCAGGGTGGGCGAGGTCTCCCGGCGCAGCTCGTCCCGTGCGCGACTGAGGCGTGCCTGTAGATCCTCCGCTGAGAGCAGGATGCCCCCACCGGATTCCAGCAGCGGGCGGCGCTGAAGGATGCGATCAGGCAGCAACCGCAGGCGCTCGCAGCAGAGCTGCACCATGCCGAGAGCGTCCAGATGGTCTGGATCCTGGAAGCGGGCCATCGCTTCACCGCTCACCAGATCGCTCTGAAGCGCCAGCTGATTGGCACGCTGCAGTGCCGCCTCGATGCTCTCGCGCACGCGTCGGTCGCGCAGCCGATCCCCGCGGCTGGCGTGCTGAGCGCGCAGCATCGCCAGGCCTGCCGCAGCGATCGCACCCACCAGCAGGGCCAGCGGCAGACCGAGCGGGGTAAGCCGCACCAACAGCACCAGCAACAGCCCGGCCGCCGCCATGGCCAGCGGGTCATCAAGCGGATTGGCCCAGGCGGATGGATGGCGCGCCATCAGAAGGCCAGCTGCAGTTGTTCCATGCGCTTCAGGATGCTGTCGGGCGTCCCCTCCACAAACACGCCACCGTTGCTTTCGGCGATCCGGCGCAGGGCATCGGCGTTGTACTCACCGCTGCTGCCGTAGCCGATCGTGAACACGCCGATGCGGTCGTCACTGGCGAAACCGCTGCGGCGCAGCTCGGCTTCAAGGGCCTGCAGCGACAGCCTGGAGCCGGAATCGTTGCCGTCGGTGAGCACCACCACCGCCAGGATCTCGCCGGGTCTGCGGGTGCGGCGCAGCCAGTTGCGGCCCGCTTCCACCGCGTCGTAAAGGCGGGTGCCTCCCTCGGCGCTCAGCCCGCTCACAAAGGTCATCGCCTTCGCCGCATCGGCAGGGCCACCGCGCAGCTCCACCGGCTCGCGCACGCTGCTGTCGAAATCGATCAGCCCGAGAACATCGCGCGGTCCTGTCTGAGCCAGATAGGCCTGCAGGCTGCGCTGGGCGGAGGGCAGTTTGTCCCCCTTCATCGAGCCGGAGCTGTCCACCACCAGGGCCACCCGCGATGGCTTCTTCACCTGGTTGCGCCAACTGGTGATGATCGCCTCCACCACCGCGGGGCTGGGTGCCCGCAGTGAGTCGTACACGGCCCTGGGATCAGCGCCGTAGGCGGCGGTGATCCGGCTCATGGGCACCGCTGGATTGGCGGGTCGCAGACCCTGATCGGCGGCGATGCGCTGCAGTGCCGGTTGCTGCAGCCGCTCGATCAACAGCGTGGCGGCCTGCCGCTCCTGAGCCGACACCCAGGGCGCTGTGGGCAGGATCGCGCGCATGGTGCTCGAGTAGGTGGCGCGGGGATAGACGGCCACCAGAGCCTCCTGGCCTGGTTCACGGCGGCCGTTGGCTGCCACCACCGACGACTCATAGACCGAGGCCACCGAGGCCCAGAACACGCCGTTGCGCTGCATCGTGCGTGCCAGCTCATCGGTGGAGCTGCCGTAGCGGGTCACATGCTTCTGAATGGCGGCCACCGCTGCCGCATGGGCCTTCACATCGGTGAGGGTCAGCTGCTCGGGCCGCTTGCCAGACACCTCGGCAACCATGGCCACAAGCGTCTGCAGTCCTGAATTGGAGCGGGTTGGCGCGGTCTGCACGAAGCGGATCGGCTGCGGCGGACCGGTGGGATCGAGCTGCTGATGGTTGTCGACACGGGCCATGGCCAGGAAGGGCTGAGGCCGCTGCAGACCCTTCACCAGAGCAGGGGTGGTCATCAGCACCATCGGGCTGGTGGCCAGCGCGGGTGCATCGGCGCTGGGGGGAATCAGCGAACGCCCGGGGGCAATGGCCTGGAGGCGATGGCGCAGCAGCTCCTGGTAGATCTCGCCATCAACAGACACCAGGGTGGGAATCGCGGGATCATCCGCACGGCCACCGCCCTGCAGCACAGCGCGGGCGTGACTCTCCATCTCGCTGACAACATCCCCGCTGCCGCTGGCGCGGCAGCGCAACAGCACGCGCGTGCCATCGGGGAGGCGCGGCGGATCGCGCTCGATGGCGGCGGCCGATTCCTTGCAGAACCCGCCCAGAGCACTGCCCACCAGCATCGTGATCTCGAGGCTCGGGCCGGACAGTCGGCCGCAGCCGGCCAGCAGCGGCAGGAGTGCCAGAGGCGCCAGCGCGCCGGCCATCAGCCGTGCCATGGGAAAGGCCTCGCGTCGCCCCTATTGTGCGGCGGCCGGCAGCCTGCCGTCACCGATCCTCTCCGCCTGGCTTCCCGCGGTGTCCGTGATCACCCGCCGCCGAGCCCTCTCCCTCGGCATCGCCGCGGCGGCCCTAGCGCTGGCCTCAGCGCCACTGCCGGGTCTGCGCCGGCCCCTGCTGGTGGCAGTGGGGTCGGAGCTGGAGCAGCCGCTGCAGCAACTCGAGCCGCTGTTCGAGCGCCGTCATCCCGGCATCGACCTGCGCTGGCAGGTGCAGGGCGCTCAGGACATGGTGAATCAGAACCTGGAGGGCAGTCGCGATCGAGCCCGGGTGCTGATCCCCTCCAACCGGGAGCAGCTGCGGGCGTTCCAGGCAGCGCTGGCGGCGCAGGGGGAACCGGCGCCATTCAGCGGGGAGCCGCAACCGATCGCCCGCACCCTGCTGGTGGCGGTGGTGTGGCCCGATCGCGGCGCGCGGCTGTTCCCGGAGGGCCGCTTCTCCTGGGCACGACTGAAACATGCCGCTGCGGCTGGCCAGTGGTCAGCCCTGGGGGGGCCTGAGGCCTGGGGCAGTGTCGACCTGCGCACCACCGATCCACTGCGCTCCAATTCCGGCCAGCTGACGCTGGCGCTCTGGAGCCGGGATCTGCCGGGGGCTGCGTCGGTGGCGGTGCTGAAACGGGCCGTTTACCGGCCTGCCCGCTCCACCGACATCCTGCTGCGGGAGTTCATCAGCGGCGGCCGCAACGATGGCGACATCGCCATGGTCTACGAAGCCGCGGCGCTGATGCGTTCCGCCGAGGCACAGCAGCGCTGGCCTGGGGGCTACCGCCTGATGGTGCCCGACCCCACGATCGAAATGGTGCTGGCGGCGGCGGTGCTGCGGGGTGAGGCCACGGGGCGCCAGGCCGATGGCGAGCGTTTCGTGGGCTTCCTGGCCGGCGCGGAAGCTCAGGCGGTGCTCAGAACCCTCGGCTTCCGCGACCTGGAGGGGAGGGGTGGCAGCCCGGCGGCGGACCGGGTGCGGCGCCTGCCCCCTCCCGACCGAGCCCAGCTGGACGACCTGCTGCGCCTCTGGCAGCAGGCGACATGAGCACCAAACCCTGGGGTTGAACCCGCGCTGTTGGCAGCGCTCTCGCCCGCGCTCTTGTCCGACCTACCGAAAGGCGTTGATCGGTGGCTGGCCGGGATCACTGAGAAAGCGCCCGCCGAACACGCATTTGCCCCAGCGGCCGGTGTCGCAGCAGCTGTAGAACGCCAGCTTCTCCACGGTGGAGCCCGGCCGTCAGAAGTCAGCGGCGATGCCGGCAGCCGCATCGTCTCCGGGCGCACTGGCCCTGAACTCGTGAATCATGTCCTGGTCGAGAACCCCGAGGGATCCGGCGCGGAGCTCTGCAACGCGATGGGTAATCCGTCCGTTGATCACGAAGGGCTCGCTGTCCACATCACCCTGGTACCAGTGCCCGATCAGGCCCACGACGCTCACCTTCGGCTGGGCCAGTGCCTCCTCCAGGAAGGCAGCCCAGTCTGAAATCGACCAACAGCGATCCTGTGCACCCTTCTGCTGATGGGCTCGCGGCCGGGAGTCCTCAACCCAGCGGCTGATCTTGGCGTTGCTCCAACCCTTCGCCCGCAGTTTGCCGATCTGTTTCCCGGTGCGATCGCGGGCAGCGAAGAAGAGCGGTGAGCCGCAGTCGCAGCCGCCGGCGCTCGTGAGCGAGTAGTGCTCGCCGGCTTTGAGCTGGGCGATCACATGAGGATTCCTGCAGGGGCGGAACGCCAACCTGTGCCTGGCGACCACGGCATCGAAGCCGCTGCAGAGAGCGCTTCGGGGCACCACAGCCGTGATGAACAGGCACATCCCAGGAGACGCTCCGCGAACACCAGGCTGCCCGGCCGTTGGGCAGCAGCGGGACCTTCGCCGTACCATCCGCACAGAACAACCAGGCCGCTGGACACCACGCCTGCCACCTCCGGGGTTTCCCGTCTGCAACGGCGCCAGCGCGGGGCCCTTCGGCTGTCCTGTCTGCTCGCGGCAGCCATCGCAGCCCTGGCGATCGCCGGCCAGCAGGGCGATCCCTCGGCCAAGCCCCTGCCAGCTGCAGGCGCTGCGCCCGATGGTGCCCTCACCATCGGCGCCGTGATCGCGCTCACGGGCAACGCCAACCTCTACGGCCAGGACCAGCGCCTCGGCATCGACCTGGCCCGCCGCTGGTCGCTCAGCCAGTCGCCCCAGCGGCCCCTGCGTCTGCAGCTGGAGGACGGCGGCAGCGATGAGGCCACGGCCATCGCCGGCTTCAACCTGCTGATCAACCAGGGAGCCCTGGCCCTGATCGGTCCGACGCTGTCGCAGCAGGCCTTCGCCGCCGACCCGATCGCCCAGCGCCGCGGTGTGCCGGTGGTGGCGCCCTCCAACACCGCCAAGGGCATCCCCCAGATCGGCCACTTCATCAGCCGCGTGTCGGCCCAGAGCTCGGTGATCGCGCCGCTGTCGATCGCCGAGGCCCTGCGGCGCGACCCCGCCATCCAGCGGGTGGCCGTGATCTATGCCCAGGACGACGCCTACAGCACCGCCGAAACACTGATCTTCCAGAAGGCCCTCAAGGCCCGCGGGCTGCCGCCGGTCACGGTGCAGCGGGTGCAGCTGGCCGACAACGACTTCCAGATCCCGATCACCGCGGCCCTGCAGCTGCAGCCCCAGCTGGTGGTGATCTCGGTGCAGGCGGTGGCTGGCGGCAACCTGATCCGCCAGCTGCGCGAACTCGGCTATCGCGGCCAGATCGTGGTGGGCAACGGCCTCAACACACCGAACATCTATCCGATCTGCCAGCGCTGGTGCGACGGCATCCTCATCGCCCAGGCCTACAGCCCGGAGCTGGACACGCCGATCAACCGCACCTTCCAGCACCTCTATCAAGGCGTCAGGCCGGGCCAGCCCCCCTCGCAGATCGCCGCCCAGGCCTTCGCCGCCTATCAGGTGCTGTTCGAGGCGGTGCAGCGATTGCAGCGGCGCGGTGGTCTGGCGGGCGTCAGCCTGGGCGAGGCCCGCGAGTCGCTGATGGCTGAGCTGCTCGGCGGGCAATACGACACACCGCTGGGCCCGATCCACTTCACCCCCGATGGCGAGGTGGTGCAGGGGCGCTTCTATGTGGCCCAGGTGCGCATGGATCCCGGCGGCCGCAGCGGCCGCTTCGCACTGATCCGCAACGCCACCGCGCCCGCGGCATCCCCACCAGAGCGATGATCGAAACCCTGCTGCAGACGCTGCTCAACGGCGCCGCCAGCGGCGGTGTGTATGCCCTGGTAGCCCTA
>Ga0208361_1000108_pt1 | contig 31559 bp, 17 predicted proteins | sample LakMenEpi05Aug10_FD_150670 | JGI IMG/M metagenome (GOLD analysis project Ga0208361, IMG submission 150670) | Freshwater microbial communities from Lake Mendota, WI - 05AUG2010 deep hole epilimnion (SPAdes) | ecosystem: Environmental > Aquatic > Freshwater > Lake > Epilimnion/Euphotic zone ... | reverse complement strand
CATCAGTAGGCGTGATTCTAAAAGTCAATCCATTACAAACCGTTGTCATTAAAGTAACAATGGCTGCATTCGGATTGATGGTCACCGTTACTGTAAATGGAGTACCCGAACAACTTCCGGGTGCAGGGGCAGTAGGGGTAACTGTATATACAGCTGTTTGCTGCGTGCTGGTCGGATTTACCAAATTGCCAATAATGCTGCCTGTTCTAGTGCCAGACAAACCCCCTGTCATTCCACCGGTAACTATTGGCTCTGACCAGTTATAAATCGTATTCAATGGAACTATGCCATTAGGTCCAGGAGCACCCACAGTTGGAGTAATAGTAAACTGAACTCCCTCACAAGATACCGCAGTCATTGCGTTAATATATGGCCGTGGATTAACCGTAACCACTACAGAGAAGGAAGCACTGTTGGTACAACCATTTTCTAGATAAGAAAATACCTGGTAGGTTGCTGTTCTTACGGCATTTGCAGTACTCGACAAGGTACCAGAAATAACCGAAACCCCGGGTGAAGGCTCTGTAGCAGACCATGTCAAACTACCGGTGGAAGAGGGGGCACCCCAATAAAAACTTGTATTTACAGGGATAATTCCGTTAGCACCCTGAGTAGGGGTTACTGAAAAAGTTTCCTCACTACAAATTACTGCAGTCATAGTATTAATCCGTGCAATCGGATTTACCGTTACTGTAACACTAAACTGAGCACCGGTACAAGCGCCTGGAGAGGTAGGGGTAACCAGATAGGTAGCTGTTCTTACTTCATTTACAGTATTCAATAAATTGCCAGTAATTGTAGTTTGCCCCGTTGCGGATGCCGTATTCGTAAATCCATTCGCCACCGGAGCACTCCAAGCATAAGTAGTACCGATTGGAACAATATTCGAAGCGGTTGGCGTTACGGAGAAAGTTACATTGGCACAAGTGGTGGCAGTAAATGGTGCAATTTGCGCATCGGGGTTAATCGTTATAGTTACCGTAAACGGAACCGCACTTCCACAATTAGGTACAATAGGTGTTACTGTATAGGTGGCTGTTTGCTGAGTAGCCAATGGGTTGGAGAAGGTAGCCGTAAGTGCAGGCCCTGAAGCATTTTGACCACCCGTCATAGTGCCTTGAGAAACCAATGTCCAACTGAAAGTTGTACCTGCAGCAATCGGACCATCCACATTATGAGTTGGTGTTATGGTAAACGGCACTCCATCACAGAATATTCTGGTCATGGCATTCACATAGGCAAAAGGACTCACAGTTATTACCACACTAAACGCAGCACCCGCACAACCGCCGGGAGATGTTGGGGAAACACTTAAAGTGGCAGTTCTTGCAATAGAATTAGAACTGATTAACGTTCCAGAAATCACAGAAGCATTTGTTGCAGTTATGCCACCAGTAATCCCTATGCCTGAAGGTAATTGAGTCCAGGTATAGGTTGTGTTATCAGGAATGGTTCCATCGGCCGAATGGGTAGGAACAATATTAAAGGATACACCACTACAAACTGTCTGAGATAATGGATTATTCACTACTGCATTAGGCAGAATTCCCACATTCACCGTAAATGTCGCACCAGCACAAGAACCTAAAGCAGATGAGTTTTGAGGAACTACGAGATAAGTAGCCGTCTGTATGATATTTGAAGCATTTTGTAAACTTCCACTTAAAAACGCCTGTGGAGAAGATTGAGAAACCCCATTCGACAAACTTGCTGTGTAGGTTGGAACAGACCAGGTATATAAAGTTCCTGCAGGTACAAGTCCGTTAACCCCCGGATTACCAACAACAGGAGATACCTGGAAAGTTGTTCCCTCACAAGAAATTGCAGTCATATTCGTAACGGCAGGCTTAGGATTTACCGTGATAACTACCGTAAAATTATTGCTATTCGTACATCCATTTGCGAGTATAGGTCTAACCGTAAAGGTTACAGACTGTGCAGTATTAGAGGTATTGGAAAAAGTTCCTGCAATTGTTGCACTTATACCACTAAACGCAGTCCATGTAACTGCAGCAGAAGAACCCGTTGCAGACACTAATTCATAATTGGTATTTGCAGGTACAATACCATTAGAGGAAGTAGGAGAAAAATTGATTGAACCCTCACTACAAACCACCCGTGTAATCCCCGTAATACTTACTATCGGATTCACCGTTACCACCACACTAAACACAGATCCTACGCAATTTGATCCTATACTATACGTGGTTCTAGGTGTGATAAAGTAAGTAATCGTTCGTGCAATATTGGTCTGGTTGGTAAGTGTTCCGAATATATCAGATACGCCGGTGGGTGATTGAGCAACTGCACCAATGATGCTGGTGGCACTAGGGGCTGACCAAGTATAAGTGGTAGTTCCTGAAGCTCCAGTTGGCACCTGACCATTAACGCCATCCGTTGGTGTTACACGGAATGTTTGCCCACTACAAATGGTAGAAGACATGGAACTGATAGCTGCATTTGGGTTGATGGTTACTGTTAAAGTAAATGACGCCCCAACGCAACTTCCCGGTGCCGGTGCTGTAGGCGTAACCGTATATACAGCAGTTTGTTGCGTACTGGTTGTATTATTTAAATTACCCGTTATTACGCCTGTGCCTGAAAACGCAACACCACCAGTTAAACCTGGTGAAAGCTCAGGAACAATCCAATTAAATATTGTATTGGCAGGCACGATACCATTGATACCAGGTGCCCCAACCGCTGGCGTTACCGTAAAGCCTACTCCCTCACAGAATACGGCCGTCATTGCATTAATGTAAGGTCGTGGATTCACTGTAACAACTACTGTAAAGTTGGCACTGTTAGTACATCCATTTAACAATACCGGAGTAACCGTATAAGTAGCAGTAGCAACGGAATTGGAAGTACTGCTCAAAGTGCCGGAAATTACTGACTGTCCAGTTAATGGAGCAGACCAAGTTAAACCTCCAGTAGATGCAGGTGCAGACCAACCATAATTTGTTCCAGTTGGAATTGTGTTGGCAAAAGATGTTGGATCCACATCGAAACCTCCTTCGCTACAAACCACTGCAGTAATTCCAGTAATCCGCGCCAGCGGATTCACCGTAATGGTTATGCTAAAAGGTGTTCCCACACAAATGCCCTGTGGTGATCTAGGTGTTACTGTATATGTCGCCGTTAATGGCGCAGCTGTCGTATTATTAATGATAGCACTAAAAGATGAGGTATTGGCACTTGAGCCAGACAATGGACTCAACCCAGCAACCGCGGAAACCGTCCAGTTATAGGTAGTTAATGCCGGCACCCTGTTACCACTAACTCCATCAACCGGTGAGATTACTACCGGTATTCCACTACAAGTAGTAGTAAATATCTGATTGATGTTGGCACTTGGATTCACCGTTACAATTACACTAAACGCAGCGCTACCACATGCTCCTGTAGGAGGAACAGGTGTTACATTAAAGCTTGCCGTTAATGGAACCGAACTTGTACTGCTGATTACTCCGCTGATAAATGATAATGAACTTCCCGTTTCACCCGCACTTATCGTTAATCCTGCAGGTAATGTTGAATTTGTCCATGAATACAAAGTATTCGCAGGTACTATATTACCCTGCTGACCATTGGTAGGACTAACCGTAAAGGTCGCTCCCGTACAGATGGTTGTAGTTAGGGTTCCAATTGTTGCTTTCGGATTCACAGTAACAACAATGGTAAATTGAGCACTGTTGGTACAACCAGAAGTTAATACTGGTGTAACGGTATAAGTTGCAGTTGCTACGGAATTGGTTGTATTGGTAAGGGAAGCAATAATTGTATTTTGTCCACTTAACGCAACAGAAGATAATAAAGAGCCGCCTGGATTAGCACTCGGAGATACCCAAGAATACGTAGTACCGAATGGTACTATATTTCCGATAATGGAATTAGGATCTACGTCAATAGAACCTCCACTACAAATTACCTGTGTAATTCCATTGATGCGCGCCAAAGGCAATACACCAAGGGTGAGCGTAAATCCAGAAGAAGCGCATGCCCCCGGCACATTGGGTGTAATAAAATAAGTTGCCGTTGCAACAGAGGCATTGCTATTAGTCAGCGTAGCACTGAAAGCAGTTGCCGTTCCTGAGCCACCGCCTGTTAACGAAGCTGGTACGCCACTGGCATTCCAAGTGTAAGTTGTATTCGCTGGAATAGTTCCGGTAAAAGCCTGGTTATAGGTTAGTCCGCTACAAATCGTTGTTGTGAAGCTTGAAATAGTTGCCACCGGCAATACACCAATCGTTATGGTAAATCCAGCAGAACTACATCCTCCGGGAACATTCGGAGTGACAAAGTAAGTAGCAGTAGCAATCGCATTCGTGTTATTAGTAAGTGTTCCGGTAAAACTGCTCGCATTGCTACCTGATGTACCATTCGTTAAGGATGTGGGTATTCCACCAGTATTCCAACTGTAAGTAGTACCGGAAGGTATAATGGTGCCAGTAATTGGAACGCTAAATGTAACACCGCTACATACTACAGTTGTACTATTACCAATACCACTTGCTACCGGGAATACAGTTATTGTAGCAGAGAAGGATTGTCCTGCACATCCCGCTGAATTGGTCGTAATGCTATAGGTAGCTGTTTGTATTGAACTGGAAGTATTTGTTAAGGTACCACTGAAAGTTGTCACATTCGTACCGGTTGCACCTCCTGTAATATTGCTCGTGAAATTCGGCGCATTCCAGCTGTAAAGTGTTCCGGAAGGCAGCGTTGTGCCGGTTGGTGTAACATTAAAGGTTGCACCGGAACAAATACTGAGCGATATCGCATTCATACCCGCTGCTGCAGGAAGTACGGTTACCGTTACAGTAAAGCCATTGGCAGCACAAGCACCCGGAACAATAGGTCTAACAAAATAGGTTGCAGTACCCGCTGTTGCGCCAGAGTTGGTTAGTATTCCACTAAATCCACTCGCATTGGTAGCGCCCGCACCTACGCTGATAGAACCCAAAGTGGTTGGAGGATCCCAGCTATATGTAGTGTTGGCAGGTATAGTGCCTGATAAGGTCGGATTAAATTGAACTCCCGTACAAGTCGTTAAACCAAATTGAGAAATAGATGCAGTTGGGAATACACTCACCGTAATGGTAAATCCATTTGAGGTACAAGCACCCGGCACGCTGGGGGTTACAAAGTAACTTGCAGTGGCTACCGAACTGGTAGTATTGGTAAGTGTTCCACTGAAACTGCTGGCATTGGTAGCTCCTACAGCACCGCTTAAAGCGCCTTGTATAGTAGGTAGACCCCAACTATAATTAGTATTTTCAGGAATCGTTCCACTGAATGTCGGACTAAAAGTTATTCCTGTACAATTACTAATAGCAAAGGATGAAATAGAAGCACGAGGCAATACCCCTAGTGTTAGGGTAAACCCGGAAGAAGTACAATTACCGGGAACTATTGGTGTAATAAAGTAAGTAGCAGTAACAACGGAAGCATTGTTATTAGTCAGCGTAGCACTGAATGAAGTTGCAGTTCCACTTGTCCCTCCCGTGAGAGATGCAGGTACACCGCTGGCATTCCAGGTATAGGTTGTTCCGGCAGGCACCGTTCCGCTGAATGCCTGATTGAAGTTTTGTCCGGTACAAATAGTTGCCGTGAAACTACTAATTGTTGCAACGGGCAAAACACCCACAGTGAGCGTAAATCCACTGGAAGTACAACCACCGGGAACTATCGGTGTAATAAAGTAAGTAGCTGTAGCAACAGAAGCATTACTATTAGTCAGCGTAGCACTGAATGCAGTCGCTGTTCCACTTGTTCCTCCGGAGAGAGATGCAGGTACACCACTGGTATTCCAGGTATAGGTTGTTCCGTCAGGTACTGCTCCACTGAATGCCTGATTGAAGGTTTGTCCGGAACAAATAGTTACAGTGAAACTACTAATGGATGCAACAGGCAATACCGCCACTGCTAATGTGAACGGAGCAGAAATACATCCGGTAGTAAGATTCGGCGTAACTGTGTAGGTAGCCGTTTGAACAAATGCAGAAGTGTTGGTAAGCAGTCCTGTAATAAAGGTTCCGCTACCAGTACCACCCCCGGTGATGGATGCAGTAATGCCAGGTGTATTCCAGGTATAGGATAATCCGGTAGGAATAATTCCCGAAGATGGCGTGACCGCAAAGCTCACACCACTGCACGTAGTAAGATTAATAGGATCGACCGATGCGGTTGGATGGACCGTGACAGTTATAGTAAAACTTGTACCCGTACCAGATAAAGATGCGGGTGTTACTATGTAAGTGACGGTTATTGCCGCATTGGTCGTATTTGTTAAGGTAGCAGAAAAAAAGCCAACACTACTAGCACCGGTCAGACCCTCAATACCAGAAATTCCGGTAGGCGCCAACCAGGAATACGTTGTATTGGCAGGAACAATATCGCCATTTACATTATCGGTGGGCGAAACAGAGAAACTAACTCCACTACAGGTGGTGACTACTTTCGCGCCAATTGTAGGAATTGAATAATCCTGCGAACCCTCAATCGTAGTATGTCCATCACCATTACCACCCGTATACTGTGCCTCCGCACTCATCGCAAACAAGAGCACGGTCAATAAGAGCACAGCTACTTTAGCAGTATGTGCCATCTTACTGATGAAAAAGTTCGATATGGTGGTTAGCTTACTCAAGCAATCTGTGAATTGGATGAATAATTTGCCGCATATCGAATAGGGCATGTTTCAAAAGAAAAATCAACACGGCCAATAAAAACAAGAGCCCCTCCGCATAATGGAGTGGCAGCAGTACCGCGGAAAGAAAATCGAATCGACCCCTCTCCATACCTATATATATAATATGGTAAACCAGCGGAGGGGGGACCGGTAGACAGGTGCACACCTATCCTGCCGGTTTGGTAGGAAGTGACTGGCGGATCAACCAGCGAAATCCAATCAAAATGAATAAAATCAGCCGTTAAAGGCAATTCAGCAGCATCCGGATACAGCATAAGCTGAGTAGAAGGAGTTGAAAGAGGACAAAGGCCGGCCGTTTCCGGTAAGGCGGCTGGCTCAAAAGAAGGTGCATTGTGGACAACTGAAGGTTGCCTGCTGCCGCAGGGCTTATAATGTAACAAGGCGCATAGTAGAAGTACTATCGCATTGGATACAAAAAGTGCTTTAACAGTCGATATAATTACATTCGATCTGATAGACAAAACCTATTATAAATAATAAAAAATCTAATTTCTGCCCCTGGTTCTCTCACACAACTCCCTCCTCAAATCACGCTACGTCTGCCATTCACACCTCCAAATTCACCGCTAACTCCCCTCACTTCAAATGGATATTTAACAATAATAATACTTAAAGTTTCAGTCCTGCAAAGTGTGGATACAAATCGCAAGATACCTAAAGTTATCAACGTTTTGTTAATGGCTCTTATTATATTTATCATCTAGCTATTTTTTGAATTGAAATAGCCGGTTAACTAGAAAGCTTTTTTTGGATCTAGCTCACCGGCTATTTGTAGGACATTGGACTTTAACCTAAAATTGCTATAAAAAAACCAACTGTGATGACAAAAATAGGAGAAATTTTGAAAGAACATAGCTTTTTCACGATTAATTTTATAGTTTTTTAATTATTATGGTATAGCTATACAGCTATACGCTATAGCTATATAATTATTTTTTGGCTGTGCTTTAACTTGAAATCTCTAAATAATGACTACCTTAGCTGTCACCTGTTTTTAAATTTTCAACCATAGGCGAATGCATTTAGAACAACTGCTATTTATGCTAAGGGCTTTTAGCCCCCTTGCCTATATGTTTATGGCCGGATTTGTGGTATTTGCCGTCATGGCAGCCATTCTACTTCTACAACTGAGAAAGCAAAAGAAGAACCTGGAAAGAGTAGTTGCGCAAAAAACCGAAGAACTGCGATTTTCGCTATTACAATTAGAAGCAACCGAAGTCGAACTCACCAATAACCTGGCCTTTCGGGAAAGAATGATCAGTATTGTAATGCATGACCTGAAATCTCCCCTGAATTTTGTGCACAAAATCGCAGCCGCGATGTACGAATCGAATTCCACTATTAGCCAGACTGATCTGCACCGCCTCAGCTTTGAACTTTATCAGACGACTTTCGATATCAACAACTTTGTAAATAACCTGCTTCAGTGGCTGAATAGCACCAAAAAAAATATAAAGCTTTCCTACACGACAGAAAAATTAAATGATTTTATCAGAAACAATTGTGCGGTATACTTTAAAATTGCTTCAGAGAAAAAACTACAATTCAACTTACTGGCTTCCGATAATATATCTATAACTGCTGACTTTAGTCTTTTTTCGATTGTACTGAGAAACCTGCTTGACAATGCCATCAAAAATACGCGCGAAGGAAAAATTGAAATAACAGCCCACATTGATGAACGCCTGCAATATATCATCATCTCTGATTCAGGTTCAGGTATTGCGCCAGATAAAATTGTAGAACTGGAAAGCGGTGTTATCACAAAAAAGACCTCCGAAAGCACACAAATTGGATACCGAATCGTTTATGATCTTATGCAAAAAATGAAAGGTAGCATCCATATCAAAAGTGCTGCAGATAAAGGAACGCAAATCACTTTGCAATTACCTGCCCACCGCTATATTTTCCTAAACGAGGAAGAACCTGTATAGTAAATAATTGTCGCAGGAGACGCTCTCCCGATAATAGTACCTCCTCCTTAAACAATCCGGTGCTGACGTGCCAAAGACATTAACTCCACCATATTGTTATGGGGTATCTTAAGTTTTTCGAATACCTTACCCTTATAGGTTGATACAGTAGAAGTATTAATACTCAACGAAGCTGCAATTTCTGCGATACCTTTTCCGGTTAACATCTCTTTTGCGACCTGAAACTCACGATCACTTAATAAATCAAACGGATTTTCAGATAGACCTGTAAAATATGATTCGGCAATCGTCTGCTTCAAATTATCGCTCATGTAAACACGATTTACCAGTGCCTGCTCGATTGCTTTGATGATTTCAGTATTATCGGAAGACTTATGCAGAAAGCCTTTAATACCCAGCTTGAAAAACCGCTTGGCATAAACATTCTCATCATTCATCGTCAATACAATAATGGCAGTCTTAGGATAATTGGAAGTGATATAATGTATCAAACGAATCGGATCGCTATCCGGCATATTCAAGTCCATCAAAATCAAATCCATTTCCTTGTTACGCAAAATATCAACTGCCCGCTTTTCATTTTCAGCTTCCTGCACCTCCGCATCCTGAAAGCGCTGCATGATGATAAGCTTGATTCCAGCTCTCACTACAGAATGATCATCAATCAATAAAAAATTCGACATACAGGAAATGCTTACTTATATGCTGTTGTTTCTAATCGCTATCCTAACACTTCAAGAACTTCTATCGCACCCTGCAAAAAACAGAACATAGATTATTCTTCAGCAGGTAGTGGATTCCTCCTGGAAGGAATCACCATAGACTCATCATCACTTAAGAAAACCCAGAAATCATGCAAAGCATAAATATCACCGGGTGTCTTGGGTCCGTTGTGTTCTCCATTTCGCTCATATGAACCCAATAAAGTGGCTTCATAACGTATCACATTTAATTTCTCCGGTAAACTCAATTCCTTGAATTGCTCAATTGTCATAATATTCAAATTTGTAATCGTCACTCATTGTTTGTGGAAGAATCAGAACCTGCAAAGAAAACCCGAAAATGCTCAGATTCCTTGAGCGATTCGAGCATTTGCAAATCTAATGGCTTACTGATAAAATCAACAACGACAGGAAATTTCTTTGCCTGGGCAAAATCCTCCGGATCAATGGTTGATGATAAAATAATAATTTTTGTACCCGGAAGTTTTTCAGCATAAGCCGGAACAAACTCTTCTAAAAATTCCCAACCATTCATCACCGGCATATTGATGTCTAACAGAATCAATTGCGGCGCTTTACCTGTCATATCTTTCTCTTCCAAAATCTTGTCCAGATACTCCAGTGCATCTTTACCATCCATCGCCTTGTCGATCTGCTCAGTAAAAGAAACACTATTTAACATCAACTCAGATATGGTCAACGATAAAGCATCATCGTCCACACACAAGACTTTTTTTATCATTGGCGTTTGCTCAGTTGTGTTCATACTTTACTAGCGTGTTATTCAGTTGGTATACGCCAACTTCAATAACTTTTATCATGCATACCAGTATCAACTTTTCACAAAGCTGATACCTATAGAACGTAAAAGCGCTGTAAAATAGTCAAAAATGCCGAATTAGGTCAATTTTTCCCCTATGGGGTCGCCTTTGTCCGGGGTAATCTTTCCCACAAAACAGTATGGCGACCTTGCAGAAAAACCCATCCACCCTTGATCATCGCAAGGTGTGCCATAACAAAAAATGAGACCCCATTTAACATTCCACTAACAGAACGCACCGACGCTGAAAACCAAATCAAAAAGGCAACCAGGTACATGCAAGTTTGCACCAAAAAAATGAACCCGTAAATGAGTCCCTGTTCTATTAATAAAAAATTCAAGCAGAAGTTGACGGGTAAACAATAGGGCACGATGAGCGTGCGAAAAACCCTATGACTAACTACTTCCCACCAGAAACATGGGTGCCAGCCAGACTTTCCCTCCCTTATTAACCGCATCACAGCTTGAACAGACCCGGATGCCACGCGTACGCGCCTATTGAAGGCTGACTTATCATCCGCCATCTCTTCCTCATAACTCACGGCAGCTGCTGCATATGCTATGCGATATCCCTTTTGAACGATGGCCCAACCAATCTCCAAATCATCCGAAATGGTATCTTCCGGTACTGCAGAAAACAAATCCGTTCGAAGAGCATACAATTCTCCAGCCGTACCGGTAACGGCATATAACCTGCCCTCTAACTCTTTTACCAGGGCTTCATACCGCCAATACAATGATTCACCGCCTACCCCCCCGGCAGCTCCATGTCTTACCCGTTTCTCACCAGCCACCACTCCTACAACCGGATCAGCACCCGCCTCCATCAGCGCCTTTATAGCTACAGGTTCCAACATGGCATTGGCATCTGTAAAAACCACCCATGCTGACTGTACCCCTGCCATCACCCGCTGAATAGCATTTATCTTCCCCTTCCGTGCCGGCAAATGAAAAAGTTTTACCCGAGGGAACTGAAGAACAAGTTCATTGGTGCGGTCTGTAGATCCATCTGTAACAACCCATATCTCCAATAATTCAGGTGGATAGTCCAGAGAAATAGCATTTCGCAGCTTTTCAGTTATGCAGTCTGCTTCATTGTAAGCCGCTATGATCATGGTAACAGAAGGCCAACTTACCTGCTGCTTTACTTTCAACGGCCAGACAACTTCCTTTACCCAAACAAATAATGCCAGCAACAATGGATACCCCAGGTAGGCATAAAAAACCATGGAAAGCGTTAACCAAAAAAAGAGGGCGGTTACCTGCATCTTCGCATCAGCTGATTTGAAGGCAAAATAGCACGAAACTCTCAGAGATTCATTGTATTTTCATTTATCCGCCGAGGGCGGACAAATGAATACCCCCCACTTAATTCGCAATTGCATGAAAGCTATCATCTGTAATGAATATGGACCACCGGAAAAATTATCGCTGCAAGAAATGGCAGACCCTACACCCGGAGATAAAGAAGTACTGATTCGGGTGGAAGCCTGTGGCATAAATTTTCCGGATCTCTTGTTAATACAACGACTCTATCAGTTTCAACCACCGCTGCCTTTTTCACCCGGTGGCGAAGTAGCCGGTACGATTGTGTCTACCGGCACTGCTGTAACCCGGTTTCATCCCGGTGATCGAGTACTGGCCGTATCGGGCTGGGGTGGCTTTGCTGAGATGGTCACCGTAGCAGAACACCAGGTCATCTTACTGCCCGATGACATTGACTTTACTACTGCGGCAGCTGCTACTTATCAATATGGCACGGCACTGTATGCGCTGAAAAACCTGGCAACACTGCAACCAGGAGAAACTTTATTGGTATTGGGGGCAGGAAGTGGAGTCGGATTGGCTGCAGTTGAATTAGGTAGGCTAATGGGGGCGAATGTAATCGCTGCAGCTTCCAGCGAACGTAAATTGAACGCCTGTCTTGAAAAAGGCGCTCATCATGTTATCAACACCGCTGAGAAATCTAAAACAGCCGATTTAGCGGCTGCGATACCAGGTGGTAAAGTCGATGTTATTTTTGATCCCGTCGGCGGACAACTTGCCCTGCAATCTTTTCGACTGATGGCATGGAAAGGCAGGTACCTGGTCGTGGGCTTTGCCGCAGGTGACATTCCTAATCTGCCATTCAACCTACCCCTGTTGAAAGGATGTTCAGTTCTTGGTGTATTCTGGGGAAGCTTTCTCCAACAAGAACCGAAAGCACATCAAGCCAATATGCATCAGATCTTTGATTGGCTTGCGCAGAAAAAGATTCAACCCCTGATTCATCAAACATACGCACTGGAGGAAGTACCCATTGCACTCCAAGATCTAAAGAAACGATTGGTCATCGGAAAAGCAGTTATCAACCTACAACAGCAGCCTCGCTCTCAACCCCTCGTTTCAACCCCACCGGTCGAAGTACAACCTGCTCAGAAAAAAAGCAATCATGCCGCACGCATTACCCAGCTGCGAGATATTACAGCGCTGCTGGGAAAAGAATTGGGGCCCGGAGAATGGTTTACCGTGACTGCTCCCATGATACAGCAATTTGCAAAACTATCGGGCGATGAACAATGGATTCATGTGGACATCGAACGAGCTGCCAAAGAAATGCCGGGAGGAAAAACCATTGCACATGGATTTTTTACGCTTTCCTTAGCCACCCGCCTGCTGTACCAGCTGATTGACATATCTGCCATAGAAAAAATGTTCAATTATGGAACGAACAAAGTGCGTTTCATAACACCTGTGCAAGCCGGCAGCCGGATACGCATGCGGGCGACCCTTTCGCATACAGAGCCGGGCAAACAGGGAGGCACCCTCCTCTTCATTTCCTGCACCATCGAAGTAGAACATGCCGAAAAACCTGCCTGCGTGGCAGAACTGGTAAGTCTTATTTTTGCCTAATCTATACCCACAACTATGCAAGCGTTCGCAAATCAACACTTACTAAAATTTTTACTGCTCGATGTACATCGACTGAACGATCTTTTTCAATATCCCCGCTATGCCCACCTGGATGAAGAACAAGCCTGGATGATGATTGAATCAGCCGGATTATTTGCCGGGCAGGAAATGTTTCCCTTTTTCAAATCAATGGATGAAACGCCGGCCCAATATGATGGTAAAGGAAAAGTATTGACACACCCTCAACTCAAAAAAATCATTGCCCTTGCTGCAGAACAAGGATGGATTGGCGGAAATGCTTCATTTGAACTGGGTGGACTTCAATTACCGGAAATGCTTTTCAGTACTGGTCACCTCTTGTTTCAGGCAGCTAATAATGCAGTTCAGGGTTATATTGGTCTCTCCGGTGGGGCTGCCGGACTTATCACCAGTTTTGGCAATGAAGATCAAATAAAAACATACGTACCGCACATCTTCAATGGCAAGTGGCAGGGAACCATGGCCCTGACAGAACCCCAGGCAGGCAGTTCACTCAGCGATATCACTACGACGGCCTATCCAACGGATGGGGGACATTACCTGATAAAGGGACAAAAGATTTTCATCTCAGGAGGTCAACATGAGGCAGCAGAAAACTTTGTGCATTTAACCCTTGCCCGCATAAAAGATGCCCCGCCGGGCACAAAGGGCATTTCGCTTTTTATCATACCGGCCCTTCGACCTACTACAGATGGTTCACTTGAAAACAACGATGTTTTTTGTGCCGGTGATTTTCAAAAAATGGGGCAACGAGGGTATGCAACCACTCACCTTGTTTTTGGCGATCATGATAACTGTAGGGGATACCTGGTAGGTGAACCAAACAAAGGACTTGCCTACATGTTCCAGATGATGAATGGAGCCCGGATCAGCGTTGGACTCTGTGCAGCAGGGGTGGCCATGGCGGCCATGCAATACAGTTTATCGTATGCCCAGCAGCGCCCCCAGGGAAGACATGTAACCGAAAAAGATCCACTGCAACCCCCTACATTGATCATCAACCATGCCGATGTACAAAGGATGTTACTCACCCAGCAGGCCATCGTCGGTGGCTCCATTTCTCTGGGAATAGAATGTACAAAACTTTATGACCTCTGCGAAGTGACGAGTGGAGAAGAAAAAGAAAATCATTTCCTGCTGCTTGAAATTCTTACCCCTATTATGAAAACGTATGCGTCGGAACAGGGTATTCGTTCTGTTTCAAACGCCTTGCAAATATTGGGTGGATATGGCTTCACGATAGATTTCCCCATACAGCAACTGTACAGAGATATTCGCATCATGTCACTGTATGAAGGAACAACAGGTATACAATCCCTCGACTTGCTGGGCAGAAAAGTCACCATGCAGCAGGGAAAGGCAATGCTGGTCTTATTAAGAGCTATGCAGGAAACCCTCCAGTCAGCAGCAACCTATCCGGCACTCACCCAATGCAGCCAACAATTGGTGGCCGAAATAGAAAGAATGAAAAAGGTAGTGCTCTATCTACAGCCCCGACTGATGAGCGGAAAAGCCAATGAATTCCTGGCAGATGCGACTGTCTTTATGGAAATGGCAAGTTATATCGTCATCGGCTGGCAATGGCTGAAGATGGGTGTTGCAGCCAGTCATCAACTGACAAATAAGGAACAATTACCCGAAAGCACGCGGGAAAGATTGAAATTCATACTACATACCATGGAATTCTATTTTCGCTATGAACTCAGCCATGCAGCTGCATTTGAGGCCACCATCTGCCGCCCCGAAATGTTGACACAACTATCTGAAAATGACTGGAAAAAGTCTACATCGGCATAATATCCACATCGACCCCTGAATCATCGTCCGGGCTAGAGGAATAAGTATCTTTATCGCCTTAATAAATGAATGTCATGCTAAAAGTGGGTGTATTTGGTGTCGGCCACCTGGGTAAGTTTCACCTGAACAATTGGAAAGAAATAGAAGGCACCAAGCTGGTTGGCTTTTTCGATCCGCACAACGAAACTGCTAAGGAAGTAAGTGAACAATATGGATTAAAAAGGTTCACCGATGCAGAAAAGCTGATAGACGCCTGTGACATCATTGATGTCATCACACCCACCGACCGTCACTTTGAAGTATGTATGCAAGCTGTGCGCAAAGGAAAACATGTATTTGTAGAAAAACCCATGGCAGCCACTGTGAAAGAAGGCCGGGACCTGGTGAAAATGGTTCGGGAAGCCAATGTGAAACTGCAGGTCGGCCACATCGAGCGATTCAATCCAGCCTACCTGTCGATTAAAAAAATGGCCTTACAACCGATGTTTATCGAGGTGCATCGGCTGGCTCAATTTAACCCGAGGGGTACCGAAGTCAGTGTTATCATGGACCTGATGATTCATGATATTGACATCATATTAAGTATTGTAAAAAGCGATGTGAAGAATATTTATGCCAGTGGCGTATCGGTTATTACTGATACACCGGATATTGCGAATGTTCGCATCGAATTCAACAACGGATGTGTAGCCAATCTCACCAGTAGTCGCATCAGCATGAAGAAAATGAGAAAAATGCGACTCTTCCAGAAAGATGCATATATCGGCGTTGATTTTCTCGAAAAGAAAACAGAAATCATCAAGCTGAAACAGCCGGAAGATACACACGTGTTTTCATTTGATATTGAGACCCGCCAGGGTAAAAAAACCATTGCCATTGCTACCCCTTCTATTGAACCTTCCAATGCAATGAAAGACGAGTTAACTTCCTTTGTTGATGCCATCCGTAATCAACAACCTGTTCAGGTGAGTGAAATTGATGGGTTGATCGCAATGGAAGTGGGGCATCGGATCATGGAAAAAATCAACCTTACGCCATCGCTGCTTTAACTGAATGAATGCCAAGAAAAACAGTTATGCCTATGTTGTCAGCGATTGCCTCTGCGTAATTGTAGCACTCTTTTTTCTCTATTACATAGGCAACTGGTCTGGTTTGCCCATTTATAGCCCCGAACATGCAGTTCTTTATATGGGTAGCTGGCTGCTCTGGTTCGCCTTTACAGGTGCCTATTACCAACCCTTGGCAGAAAGATCACGCCTGAATGAATGGAGCATCACCTTGATCAATACCCTCTCAGCTTGTCTGTTCCTACACCTGCTTTTTCCGAATTGGTTCCCAACCTGGAGCAACTGGTTTCTATTCTGGCTACTACACGTTTCCTGGATACTGGCAGGCAGAAGCTGGATACTCTGGCTGGTAAAAAAAACACTCACCAACGGATCTATCTCCTTCAAAACACTGCTTGTTGGACAAGGTCCTACGGCACAAAAAATGGTGGATGACCTGCAAAAAAATTATGCCTACCTGGGCTACCAATGCATTGGTTACATTACCACAGATACTAATCAATCTCAGACACCGCCGTTTTCTGTACCTCTATTGGGCAGACTAGATGAAATAGAACAGGTGATGGATCAATTCAAAATAGAAAAAGTAATACTGGCACCTGAAAAAAGAGATGTTCAATTCATTGAAACCCTGGTACAAAAAATTGCTGCTAAGGAAGCAGATATTAAATTAGCCCCTCGCCTGCTTGACATTATAACCGGTGCTGTAAAAACCAACAACGTGCTCGGCGCCCCCTTGATTGATGTTCAAAGCAATCCACTTTCTGGAACGGAAAGGCACATAAAAAGAACGGTAGACCTTTTAGTGGCCATCTCAGCCCTGCTGCTGTTGAGTCCTCTACTGCTATTCATTGCCATAAGAACTGCCCTTTCATCTCCCGGTCCGGTCATTTACCGACAGTCTAGAATCGGATACAAAGGGCAATCCTTTACCATCCTCAAGTTTCGGAGCATGGTGGAAGATGCTGAAATCAACGGTCCTGCCCTCTCCTACGATAACGATCCCCGGATTACTAATTGGGGAAAAACCATGCGCAAATGGCGATTGGATGAATTACCCCAGTTTTGGAATATCATAAAAGGAGAAATGAGTCTGGTAGGACCTCGACCGGAGAGAAAAATATATGCCAATCAACTTCAACAAATGACACCATACTCTAGCTACCTGCTGCGGGTAAAGCCCGGAATTACTTCCTGGGGAATGGTACAATTTGGTTACGCTTCCAGTGTAGAAGACATGCTCGATCGAATGAAATACGACCTCATCTATATTGAAAATGCCTCGCTGTTACTCGATTTCAAAATCATGATGCATACCCTGCAGATCATTCTGGCAGGTAAAGGAAAATGACCTTTATGCAAACAGCTATTGAACTCATACCCGCGCACAAAATTGACAGAGATAAATGGAATAGCTGCATTCAGTCGGCTTCGAACGGACTGATATACTCACATGCAACCTATCTCGATCATATGTCCGATAATTGGTCAGGACTGGTGATGAATGATTATGCGGCAGTTATGCCAGTACCCTGGAGAAAAAAATGGGGTGTGCGCTACATGTATGTACCTGCCTTCATGCAACAGCTGGGAATTACAGGTACCCTTACTGATGAAGAAGCAACAACAGCAATCAAACGAATCACCAGGGAATTTCTTTATGGCGATCTTCATTTTAACGCTTCAAATACTTTTATTCCGGCATTATTTCCAGCGGTAACAAGGAGAAGAAATCGAATTGTCGATCTTAAAAAAAACTATGCCGACCTCTTTAATGATTTTTCCTCAGACGGACGAAGAAATATACTTTCGGCATCACAGGCGAAACTGCATTACCGGGAAGGAAAATCAACAGAAGCCATGACAACATTTCTTCAACAAATGAAGTATCCCGGTGCACCCGATTCATTTACAATGAATCGTTTCCATACTGCGTGTACCCTATTCGACGAATCAGGTCAGCATATTGTAAGATGCGTAATGGATTCCCATGAACAATTATTGGCTGCATTTGTCGGACTGAAAGATGAACGCAGGATATATAATCTACTCAACCTGACGACTCCGGAAGGCAGAAAATGCAGTGCCAATTATTATTTGTTCAATGAATTATTGAAAGAGTGGTCGGGAAACCCCTTGCTACTCGATTTGGAGGGTTCTGAACTACCGGGTGTACAAGCATTTTATCTGCATTGGGGCGGGGATTGGGAAACATATTTCCATGTGCACCACAACCGATTACTGTGGCCCCTTCGCTTACTCAAGCATTGAACGATGTTGTAAAACAGATTCGGCAATGAGCAGATCGACAGGTCGTGTAATTTTTATGTTATCATAGGCACCATCAACCAATGAAACTTTTCTGCCGGCTGCTTCCCATACGGCTGCTTCATCAGTAAAATCATTCCTCCGGCATAGGCTGAATGCCTCTTTCAAATCATCGACTTCGAAGGTCTGTGGAGTTTGAACCAATCGAATGGTATTTCTGTCGGCCACTTTACTTTCTTCCCCCTCTATCATCCGAATGCTATCTGTAGCGGGAACAACCGGAATAGCACTTCCATGTACAAATGCCCATTCGGCGCAATTACGGATGAGATCAGGTTGAATCAAACAGCGAACACCATCATGTACCAATACAAGACCATGGTGCGTTACGTGCGCTAATCCATTGCGCACACTTTCCCAACGGGTATCACCCCCTTTAACCAACCGAATTTTTCTTCCCTTATCAAGACTGGCAATAATTTTTTCTCCCTCCGAAAAATGAGCTTCCGGCAATACCAGAAGGATGTCCAAATCTTCATAGCTCTGCAGAAAACTTACAAGGGTATGCCAGAGAACGGGCTGACCATTTAATAAAAGAAATTGTTTCGGTTTATCGGCGCCCATGCGGGCACCGGTTCCACCGGCTACTATGATGGCTGTTTTGGGTGTATTTCGCAGATTATTCATATCGAACAAGAAGCAAGATTTGCGCTTCTGGCAAGGTCTATTCAGTGTCTGAGGTTATTAGCAAGGTATGAAAAAAGGGGCTTCACCGAGAGAAGAAAATGTATTTCAACGATAGATCAATACATCCGTTGTTCCCTGGCTATTTTTATAGGCACGATACATACCGGCACTATTGAATACCATCGCATGCTGACCTGTTGCGTCAACCCCGATCATGCCACCCTCACCCTGCAGGGCCTTTAATTTTTCATGCACCACTACTTCCATTGCCTGTTGTAAGGTCAGATTTTTGTACTCCATCAGACAGCTTACATCATAAGACGCTACAGCACGTATAAACATCTCACCATGGCCGGTACAGCTAATGGCACAGGTCGCATCATTGGCATAGGTGCCTATTCCGATAAGCGGACTATCGCCAATACGACCATATTTTTTATTCGTCATACCGCCCGTTGAAGTTGCAGCCGCCAGATGTCCATGGCTATCGCAGGCAACGGCGCCTACTGTTCCGAATTTTTTGTCCCGCATCATTTCCTCCAGGTGATGATGGGTATGATCTAAAGAGTAGCGGTCAGAGTCACGAATGGCTTTCCACTGATCATATCGAAACTGAGAAAAAAAGTATTCATCCGGTTCCAGTTTGATTCCCTGTTTGATGGCAAAATCATTAGCCCCTTTCCCACTTAAAAAAACATGGTTGCTGTTGCGCATCACTTCTGCCGCCAATTCGATGGGATTGCGAACATTTCTCACCCCGGCTACGGCACCGGCAGCGAGGCTGCTACCATCCATAATGGCGGCATCCATTTCCTGCACTCCTTTTTTAGTAAACACTGCACCCCGACCGGCATTGAATAAGATGTGATCTTCCAGCAAAACCAATGCTGCCTTAACTGCATTTACGGCAGTACCTCCTTCTTCCAATACAGCAAAACCGGCCTGCACGGCATCACTCAACCCTTCCATGTATGCCTTTTCCAATTCGGGTGTCATATCTTCCTTTATGATCGTTCCCGCACCACCATGAATCACCAGCGTATACATAGCACAAAGATTTATACGGCAAAGTTAATTCCCAACAACAGATAAAATGTTGAAGAAATTGGCAAGTCCATTAAAGGAATTACAAGGATCCGGGTAAATCATTAAAATTTTTACAAGTACAATCAGGCGGGCAAAAGTCGCAGGGTTTCTTCCAGCAGTAACTGCTTTCGAATGGGCGCTGTTCCTACTTCTTCACATACCAGTCCGCCGGCAATATTGGCAATTTCAGCAGCTACTTGCATATCTCGTGTTGCTGCGTATACCAGTGATGCCACGGCGATCACCGTATCGCCTGCTCCGCTGACATCGGCAATGTTTCGGATATGTCCCGGTAACCAGGCAGAACGTTTTCCGTCATGGAAATAAACTCCTTTCTCACTGAGTGTGATGAAGGAAATGGTATGGTGTAATTGATTGGCTAGTTGATGATGTACCGAATCTAAAGCTTGCTGGTCGACAGTAGGCAGCGATAGGTGTAAGCCTTCCCGCACCTCTTTTAGGTTAGGCTTGAAAAGCGTGACGCCCTTATAGCTGAAGAAGTTCTTTTGCTTAGGATCAACCGTTGTTACAACAGATTTTTCCGTGCAGAGAGCAATAATTTTACTTATCAAAGTGGGCGTAAGTACTCCCTTATTGTAATCCTCTAAAATACATACATCAGGTGGCTGTTGGCGGAAATAGGCTTCTACCTGGTTCCATACGGCTTCCTCCAGCTCTACAGAGAGATCCCCTGTTTCTTCCTGATCAAGTCGCAGCATTTGCTGGTTACGCGACATGATACGGGTTTTATTGGTGGTTTGACGTTGTGGCGTAATAACTGCGAAGGACGTATCAATCGGAACTGCCTGCATTTGATTCAAAAGTTGCTCGCCTGCTGCATCCTTACCCACCACACTGATGATGGTAGTTGCTGCACCCAATGCGGCTGTATTAATGGCCACATTGCCTGCTCCACCAATGCGCGTTTCGGTTTTCTTTACTGCCACAACCGGTACGGGCGCTTCTGGTGAGATGCGGTCAACCGATCCCCAGCAATAGGTATCAAGCATCACATCACCCACAACCAAAACTCGCAGTCCATTTATTTTTTCAAATAAAGCTTCCGGTTTCATACATCAATTTTTTTTGCACGGCGCGCAGCCAGGTAATAGAGCGGCACACCCAACAGGGTAATGAGGAGTCCGGGCCAGGTATACTCACTTTTAAAGAGCAACAAAAGAACACAAAAGCCAATGCCCATGCAAATATATAAGGCCGGCAGGAAGGGGTAGCCCACCGCTTTATAAGGTCTTTCAGCGTTTGGCTGTTTCCTTCTTAAAATAAATATGCCTATGATGGTCAACACATAAAATATAACCACCACGAAGGAAACCATATCAAGCAGATCGCCATACTTACCACTGAGGCAAAGGAGGGATGCCACTACACATTGCGCCCACAAGGCCCAGCCGGGCACTTGAAACTGATTGAGATTGCCGGCTTTGCGGAAGAAAAGTCCATCACCTGCCATCGTATGATAAACCCGCGCACCGGCTAATATGAGTCCGTTATTGCAACCAAAGGTTGACACCATAATCATCAGTGCAATCACATAGGTACCTGTTTCGCCGAATATCACGTTAGCAGCCGAAACTGCCACCCGATCAGCTTTTGCAAATGCAATGTCTTGCAGGGGAAGAATACCCAGGTACATAATATTACAACTAACATAGATCAGTGTAACCATTCCTGTACCAAGGAGGAGGCTCAACCCAATATTGCGGCGGGGGTTTTTTATTTCACCTGCTATGAATGTTACATTATTCCACGCATCACTACTGAAGATGGAACCTACCATGGAAGAGGCAATGGCACCTGCGGCGGCGGCACCGGTCAAAGGAAGCACCAGTTGTTGCCAGCTGATTTCAGATCCGGGTTGCGGGGCAGTCATCGACTTCATTTCCCAGGCTTGTTGCCAGTTGGCCTGCCAAATATCCGGTTGTAACATCCATAAACCAGCCACAATCAACCCAAAAAGGGAGAGCAGTTTCGTGACGGTAAAAGTTGTTTGAATCATTTTTCCGCCCTGAATTCCGCGGGAGTTGATGTAGGTCAGCAGAATAATCATAACGATGGCTACCAATTGTGCCACATAGACATGCCAGTTACCGATAGAAAAAATTATGTTCGCGTCAGCGAGTTCCAATACAGGGAAGAAATAGGCTGCAAATTTGCAGAAAGCCGCAGCCACGGCAGCTATCGTACCTGTTTGTATAACAGAGAAGAAGCTCCATCCGTACAGGAACCCTATGAGGGGATTATACGATTCTTTGAGATAAACATATTGTCCGCCTGCTTTGGGAAACATAGCACTAAGTTCTCCGTAGCTTAGCGCGGCTGTCAATGTCATGAAGCCTGTAATTAGCCAGACAGCCACCAGCCAGCCGGCACTGCCTACATGCCTTGTAATATCGGCACTTACAATGAAAATGCCGGAGCCAATCATGCTACCTGCCACAATCATAGTGGCATCAAGGAGCCCCAGGGATGGTTTGAATTCTGAAGAAGGTGTATTCATATCTGCTCCGACCCGCTTTTGTACGGGAAGGGAAGATAATAAATTGAAACGAGATTTATTTCTTCTGGTACATATTGTTCAGACCTGCCACTAAATCAGCAGTGATGTCGTAAGCCGGGTCTTTATAGTAAATCAGGTCAGGATAATTATTCAAAATGAGGGCATATCCTTTTTCCTGGTTGTAGGTTTTAAGAAAATCTTCAATCTTCTTCTTTACATCCTGTAATTTCTTAATCTGTTCTTCCTGAAATTCATCTGCCAGCATTTTTTCTTTCCCCTGAAATGCCTTCTCCTGCTGTAAAAATTCCTGCTGCTTGGCTGCCATTTCTGCCTGTGAAAGCATCTGGCTCAACTTCTGCAGTTCCTGGTATTTATTGCTCAGGATGGTACGCATCTGACCTATCTGACGCTGATTCTCATTCGCTTTTGTCTGTAATTGCAGCTGAACTTCTTTGTAGTATTCAAATTGACTTTGCAGTGAGTCTCCTTCAAAATATGCGACCTTATAATTACCGGTAGGTACTGCAATACTTTTGTCAGAACTGCTTTTTACAGATTTGCCGGAGAACTGCAGGTAGAATAATACGAGCACGGCCAGGCCCAATGCAGCCTGTATAATTTGATTACTGTTTTTCATGAAATTACTTGTAGAGGGGTGTTAAAATATTGGCTGCAAAATAAGCTATTTAGCGAAAACAGGCAGGGATTGGGGCTACTCATCGAAAAAAAAAGCAGCAGGGGTTACCTGCTGCTTGTATAGAGTAGAAGCATTAAATCAATTATTCCTCTTCGTCAAAGCTCATGGCCTCACGGGTGGTTGTCAGCACTTCATATTCTTCCTTGCTGCCAACAATGAGGCTGTCGAACTCTTTCAGACCTGTACCGGCCGGAATGAGGTGACCTGTGATCACATTCTCTTTCAATCCCAGCATGAGGTCTGCCTTACCCTGTATGGCCGCCTGGCTCAATACCTTGGTCGTCTCCTGGAAGGAGGCAGCTGAAATCCAGCTTTGTACACCCAGCGATGCCTTGGTAATACCGAGCAGAACTGGCCTGGCTGTTGCAGGACGAGCATCACGCACTTCCACCAATTTCTTGTCGCTCCGACGGAGGATGGAGTTTTCTTCACGCAATTCACGCAGGGTGGTGATTTGTCCGGCTTTCATTTTAGAACTGTCACCCGGTTCGGTCACTACCTTCTTGTCGTAAATGCGGTCATTCTCGTCGATAAAGTCAAAGCGATCTTCCAGATCTTCCTCCAGGAATTTGGTATCTCCGGCATCCACAATCTCTACTTTCTTCATCATCTGACGAACGATTACTTCGATGTGTTTATCGTTGATACGCACACCCTGTAAACGATATACTTCCTGGATCTCATTCACAACATATTCCTGAACAGCGTAGGGTCCTTTGATAGATAAGATGTCCGCAGGGGCCACCTGTCCATCAGACATCGGTGTTCCGGCTTTCACGAAATCTCCGTCCTGCACCAGAATCTGGCGGGTCAGCGGAACCAGGTATTTCTTCACCATACCATCTTTAGATTCTACCGTGATCTCTCTGTTACCTCTTTTCACACCACCAAAGCTAACTACACCATCAATCTCACAAACGATGGCAGGGTTACCCGGGTTTCTGGCTTCAAAGAGTTCAGTTACACGTGGCAGACCTCCGGTGATATCACGCAGTTTACCGAGGATACGTGGAATCTTTACCAGTACCTGTCCGGCTTTCACCTCATCACCTTCTTCTACTACAATGTGAGAACCTACGGGCAGGTTATATTGCTTGCTTTCTTTGCCGCTACCTACAATCAGGGTAGGGATACGGGTTTTGTCTTTGGTCTCAATCACCACTTTCTCGCGGTGCCCGGTTTGTTCATCAGACTCATCGCGATAGGTGATACCGTCGATGATGTTATCGAACTTGATAGAACCATTGATCTCAGCAATGATAACGTTATTGAATGGATCCCATGTACAGATAACATCTCCCTTCTTAACGGCAGCGCCATCTTTCACACCCAGGATAGAACCATAAGGAACGTTATTGGTGATCAGCAGACGATCGTTTTTCAGGTCCATGATACGTACTTCACCGGTACGACCGATAACTACTTTCACTTTTTTACCTTCATTATTCAGTGCATCAACGGTTCTTAATCCGTCAAACTGAATGGTACCATCAAACTTTGCAGGAAGGGCTGATTCAACAGAAGCTGAACCGGCAACACCACCCACGTGGAAGGTACGCAGTGTCAGCTGTGTACCAGGCTCACCGATAGATTGGGCAGCGATGATACCTACTGCATCACCCCGCTGTGTCATATATCCGGTTGCCAGGTTACGGCCATAACATTTCACGCAAACACCACGCTTGCTCTCGCAAGTGAGTACAGAACGAATCTCCACTACTTCGATTCCTGCTTCTTCCACTTTTCTAGCTTCGTCAAAAGAGATCTCTTTTCCTGCGCTGATAATCACCTCATCTGTGATGGGATGATAAACATCATGCAGGGAGGTTCTTCCTTCGATACGATCGCTCAGTGGCTCAATAACATCTTCATTGTCTTTCAGGGCGGTCATTGCAATACCACGCAGTGTACCACAGTCTTCTTCACTGATCACTACATCCTGGGATACGTCTACCAGACGACGGGTCAAATAACCGGCATCGGCCGTTTTCAGGGCAGTATCGGCCAGACCTTTACGGGCACCGTGGGTAGAGATAAAGTAATCCAATACGTTCAATCCACCTTTAAAATTCGAGAGAATTGGATTTTCAATAACCTCGCTGCCGGTGCTGCCACTCTTTCGGGGCTTGGCCATCAGACCACGAATACCTACCAGCTGTTTTACCTGTGTTTTGCTACCACGGGCACCGGAATCCAGCATCATAAATACTGAGTTGAAACCCTGTTTGTCGGTAGTCATTTCACGGATCAGGCTCTCAGTAATTTTCATATCGACACGTCCCCAGATATCAATTACCTGGTTATAGCGTTCGTTGTTCGTGATGAGACCCATGTTATAGTTTTCCCATACTTCATCCACCTGATCTTTGGCTGAATTCAGCAGTTCATTTCTTATTTCAGGTACGATGAGATCGTTTACGCTGAAAGAAAGACCGCCTTTGAATGCCATGCGGAATCCGAGGGTTTTAATATCATCGAGGAAGCGAGCTGTCTTTGGAACATTGGTGATTTTGATGATATCGCCAATGATTTCACGCAAGCTTTTCTTGGTCAGCAGGGCATTTACGAAACCAACTTCTTCCGGCACATGCTGATTGAAGAGAACGCGACCAACAGTGGTATCGATCAGCTTCTTCGACAATTGTCCGTTTTCACGCACATTGGTTCTGAGCTTGATGTTGGCATGGAGATCAACCCGACCTTCATTATAGGCGATGATTACCTCATCCATGCTATAAAAAGCCATTCCCTGGCCTTTAACCACTTCTTTATCGACAGATTTCTTCCCTTTGGTAATGTAGTACAGTCCGAGTACCATGTCTTGAGAAGGCAGGGTGATGGGCGTACCATTCTGTGGGTTGAGGATGTTGTGGGAAGACAACATCAATAATTGTGCTTCGAGGATGGCAGCACTGCTCAGGGGCACGTGTACAGCCATTTGGTCACCATCAAAGTCGGCGTTGAAGGAGGAGGTAACCAGCGGGTGCAGCTGGATGGCTTTTCCTTCTACCAATTTTGGCTGGAACGCCTGAATAGAGAGGCGGTGCAGCGTTGGGGCACGGTTCAGCATAACCGGGTGACCTTTGAGAATATTTTCAAGGATATCCCAGATAACAGCTTCCTTGCGGTCTACCAGTTTCTTGGCAGATTTCACTGTTTTCACGATACCGCGCTCGATTAATTTACGAATAACAAATGGCTTGAACAGCTCGGCTGCCATGTCTTTCGGTAATCCACACTCATGTATTTTGAGTTCTGGTCCTACCACGATTACAGAACGACCGGAGTAGTCAACACGCTTACCCAAGAGGTTCTGACGGAAGCGACCTTGCTTTCCTTTCAATACATCGGAGAGAGATTTGAGGGCACGACCACCTTCAGCTTTCACCGCATTAGATTTACGGCTGTTATCGAAGAGGGAGTCAATAGCTTCCTGCAACATTCTTTTTTCGTTGCGCAGAATCACTTCAGGTGCTTTGATTTCCAGCAAACGCTTCAAACGATTGTTGCGGATGATCACACGACGATACAGATCATTTAGGTCAGAGCTGGCGAAACGACCACCATCCAGCGGCACAAGTGGACGCAGTTCCGGAGGTATAACCGGAATGTATTGCATCACCATCCATTCAGGACGATTGGTGATATGTCCGCCCGCTTCGCGGAAGGATTCTACCACACTCAATCTTTTCAGGGCATCTGCCTTTCTTTGCTGGGAAGTTTCGGTAGCGGCAGAGTTACGCAGTGAGAAGCTGAGGCCGTCTAGGTCGATGCGTTCGAGCAGGGCGTGAACCGCTTCAGCACCCATTTTAGCTATAAATTTATTGGGATCCTCATCCGGCAGGTATTGATTTTCTTTCGGAAGGGCATCAATGATGTCGAGGTATTCTTCTTCTGTTAAAAGATCACCCATTTTCAGTTCTTCACGAATCCCGCCCTGTATAACTACAAAACGCTCATAATAGATGATCGTTTCAAGTTTCTTGGAACTCATACCCAGGAGATAGCCGATCTTGTTGGGAAGACTTTTGAAATACCAGATGTGAACGACGGGAACAACGAGTTTGATGTGACCCATGCGTTCGCGGCGCACTTTCTTTTCCGTTACTTCCACACCGCAGCGGTCGCAAACGATGCCTTTATACCGGATGCGCTTGTATTTTCCACAGGCACATTCGTAATCCTTTACCGGACCGAATATTCTCTCACAAAATAAACCATCACGCTCCGGCTTATAGGTACGGTAGTTGATGGTTTCAGGCTTCAACACTTCACCGAAGCTTCTTTCAAGGATGCTGTCGGGTGAAGCCAGGCTAATGGTGATTTTTGAGAAGGAAGGTCTGGGCTTATTGTCTCTTTTGAATGCCATATATCTGATGAAAATTAGAGGTGAAGTTTAGGTAGCGCTGGTTATTTTTTTGTGAGGCGTATTCGCCGGCAAAAGCTTTCCTCTGCCGGCGAACTGCGGAACGAATGCTGTAAGGCAGGTTCCGACGCACATCAATTATTCAAATTTCAGATCCAGACCGAGGCCCCTCAATTCATGTACGAGTACATTGAATGATTCGGGAACACCGGCTCTCGGAATATTATCGCCTTTCACGATGGCCTCATAGGTCTTAGCTCTTCCTATGATGTCATCAGATTTCAGGGTCAACAGTTCCTGGAGGATGTTAGAGGCGCCGTATGCTTCCAGTGCCCATACTTCCATCTCACCAAAACGCTGGCCACCAAATTGGGCTTTACCACCCAGTGGCTGTTGCGTGATAAGACTGTATGGTCCGATGGAACGTGCGTGCATCTTATCATCTACCATGTGGTGCAGTTTAATCATATAGATCACACCCACCGTAGCTTTCTGGTGGAAGCGTTCTCCGGTTTCACCATCATAGAGATACGTATGTCCGTTACGTGGTATACCGGCGTCTTTGCAATAAGATTCAATCTGATCGGTAGAAGCACCATCGAAGATGGGGGTAGAGAATTTCAGTCCCAGCTTCTTTCCGGTCCAGCCCAGGATGGTTTCATAAATCTGTCCGAGGTTCATACGAGAAGGTACGCCCAAAGGATTCAGTACGATGTCAACCGGTGTACCGTCTTCCATGAATGGCATGTCTTCTGCACGAACGATTTTCGCAACGATACCTTTGTTACCGTGTCGACCGGCCATCTTATCACCCACTTTCAGCTTCCGCTTAACAGCAAGGTAAACCTTAGCCAGTTTCAGTACACCGGCAGGAAGTTCATCTCCGATAGAGATATTGAACTTCTCGCGCTTGTAGCGTCCGAGCTCCTCATTGAACTTAATATTATAGTTGTGCAAGAGGGTATTGATTAGGTCATCGGTTTTTGCGTCGCCTGTCCAGCCCAGCGGATTCACATTCTGATAATCGATGCCGCTCAGACTCTTTTGATTGAACTTAGACCCTTTGCTGATGAGCATTTCGCCGAAGTTATTGCTCACGCCTGCAGAGGCTTTATCTTTCAATAGGGTCTGCAATTTATCGAGGAGTAATTCCTGTAAATTACCGACATGCTGGGTGTGTACTTTTTCAACTTTTTCCAGCAAGGCTTTCTCACGGATTTTTCCGTTCTTATCTTTCTTCGCGCGCTGGAAAAGTTTTTTGTCAATCACCACACCTTCTGTTCCGTTGGGGGCTTTCAGAGAAGCATCTTTGGCATCACCGGCTTTATCTCCGAAGATAGCGCGCAGCAGTTTCTCTTCCGGGGTAGGATCTGATTCTCCTTTCGGGGTAATTTTTCCTATCAGGATATCACCTTCTTTTACAGTAGCTCCGATGCGAATGATACCATGCTCATCGAGGTCTTTGGTCGCCTCTTCTGAAACGTTGGGGATATCGGGCGTAAGTTCTTCTTCACCCAGTTTGGTATCTCTTACTTCGAGTTCATATTCTTCAATGTGCACTGAGGTGAAGAGGTCTTCGCGTACAACTTTTTCGCTGATTACGATGGCATCTTCAAAGTTGTAACCTTTCCAGGGCATGAATGCTACCTGCAGGTTACGACCGAGTGCCAGTTCACCATCTTTGGTGGCATAGCCTTCTGTGAGGAAGTCGCCTTTTTTCACTTTCTGACCTTTGCGAACCGCAGGGCGGAGGTTGATACAAGTAGCCTGGTTGGTTTTTACAAATTTGGTCAGTTTATATACCTGAAGGTCTTCATTGAAACTTACCAGACGATCGATGTCATTGCGGTCGTAGCGCACGTGAATCTCATTGGCATCTACAAATTCAACCACACCATTACCTTCAGCGTGCATTTGTATACGTGCATCGCGGGCAGCTTTACCTTCCAGTCCGGTTCCTACGATGGGAGATTCCGGACGCAGGAGGGGAACAGCCTGACGTTGCATGTTTGATCCCATCAGGGCACGGTTCGCATCATCGTGTTCAAGGAATGGAATCAGCGAAGCACTCAGACCAACAATTTGGTTGGGGGCTACGTCCATGAATTCCACTTCTCCTTTTTCGAGGATGGGGAAATCACCGGTTTGACGGGAAACTACTTTGTCTTCTACGAATTCACCTTTCTCATTGAGGGGTGAATTACTTTGGGCAATTTTAGCGGTATCTTCTTCTTCGGCGCTCAGGAAAGTGAGTTCTTTCATATTCACTTTACCGTTCTGCACTTTACGATACGGGGTTTCGATGAAGCCCATATCGTTGATAGATGCGTGCACACAAAGGGTAGAAATCAAACCGATGTTGGGTCCTTCGGGCGTTTCAATGGTACACAATCTTCCGTAGTGGGAATAGTGTACGTCACGTACCTCGAAACCAGCTCTTTCGCGGCTCAAACCACCTGGTCCGAGGGCAGAGATACGACGCTTGTGCGTGATTTCACTCAACGGATTTGTTTGGTCGAGGAACTGTGATAGCTGAGAAGTTCCGAAGAAGGAATTGATAACAGATGAAAGGGTACGGGCGTTGATCAGATCGACCGGAGTAAATACTTCGTTGTCGCGTACGTTCATGCGTTCGCGGATGGTGCGTGCCATACGGGCCAGACCGACCCCGAACTGAGCATATAATTGCTCACCTACAGTACGAACACGGCGGTTGCTCAGGTGATCGATGTCATCAATTTCTGCTTTCGCATTGGTGAGGCGCACCAGGTATTTGATGATTTCAATAATATCCTGCTTGGTTAATACTTTCTTTTGCAGCGGGAAGTCGAGACCGAGTTTGCGATTGATTTTGTAGCGACCCACTTCACCGAGGTCATAGCGCTTGTCGCTGAAGAACAGTTTGTCGATGATGCCACGAGCTGTTTCGTTATCGGGGGCATCGGCTCCGCGCAATTGGCGGTAGATCAACTGTACGGCTTCCAGTTCGCTGTTAGAAGTATCCTTATTCAGTGTATTGTAAATGATGGCATAATCGCCACCTACATCTTCGCGTTGAATGAATACGCTCTTCACGTTCAATTCAATGATGGTAGCAACGGCCTCCTCATCCAGAATGGTATCACGCTCCATCACCACTTCGTTCCGCTCGATGCTTACTACTTCACCCGTGTCCTCATCCACAAAATCTTCCACCCAGGTTCTCAGAACGCGGGCAGCCAATTTTTTACCAACGTGCGCATGCAATGATTTCTTATCGGCTTTCACTTCCGTAGCCATACCGAATAACTCCAGTATGTCCTTATCAGTTTCAAATCCGATGGAGCGCAGCAGGGTGGTTACGGGGAATTTCTTTTTACGATCGATGTAGGCATACATCACGTTGTTGATGTCGGTAGCAAATTCCATCCAGGCGCCTTTGAAAGGTATTACGCGGGCGGAATAGATTTTGGTTCCGTTGGGGTGTATGCTTTGTCCGAAGAATACGCCGGGTGAACGGTGCAACTGCGAAACGACAACGCGCTCAGCTCCGTTGATCACGAAAGTACCGCGCGGCGTCATGTAGGGAATGTTGCCCAGGAATACATCCTGCACAATGGTCTGGAAGTCTACGTGCTCCTCATCGTTACAGCTTAAGCGCAGTTTCGCTTTCAGCGGAACAGCGTAAGTCAGGCCACGCTCCATACATTCCTCAATGGTATAGCGGGGCGGATCGATGAAGTAATCCAGGAATTCCAACATAAAAATGTTGCGGGTATCGGTAATAGGAAAGTTTTCCTTGAAAACCCGGAAGAGGCCTTCCACGTTCCGTTTGTCGGGCGTGGTCTCTAACTGAAAAAATTCTCTGAATGATTCTAACTGAATGTCGAGCAGGTCAGGTGCTTCTGCTAAATGCTTAGTTTTTCCGAAGCCGACTCTGTTGTGCAAGGTAGTAGTTGACATATGTGCGTA
>Ga0208361_1000107_pt1 | contig 31667 bp, 42 predicted proteins | sample LakMenEpi05Aug10_FD_150670 | JGI IMG/M metagenome (GOLD analysis project Ga0208361, IMG submission 150670) | Freshwater microbial communities from Lake Mendota, WI - 05AUG2010 deep hole epilimnion (SPAdes) | ecosystem: Environmental > Aquatic > Freshwater > Lake > Epilimnion/Euphotic zone ... | reverse complement strand
GTCCGCCTGAGCCCTACAAGGGCAAGGGCATCAAGTACGAGGGCGAACGCATCCTGCGCAAGGCCGGTAAGACCGGTAAGAAATGAGGTCTGCCTGAGCGTCGTTACCCTGTATCTCCATGTCCACCATTTCCCGCAAGCAGCAGACGCAGAAACGCCACCGGCGCCTGCGTCGCCATCTCTCCGGTTCCGCTGTGCGTCCGCGCCTGGCGGTGTTCCGCTCCAATAACCACATCTACGCCCAGCTGATCGACGACGACGCCCAGAGCACTCTTTGCTCAGCGTCCAGCATCGATAAGGAGCTCCGCTCCAACCTGACCATCGGTGCCAGCTGCGACGCTTCCGTCGCCGTGGGCCAGCTGGTGGCCAAGCGCGCCCTCGCCAAGGGCATCCAACAGGTGGTCTTCGATCGCGGCGGCAACCTGTACCACGGCCGTGTCAAGGCCCTGGCTGACGCCGCCCGGGAAGCGGGCCTTCAGTTCTGATCCTGCTCTCACCATGACCGAAACCAACGACCAGATTCAATCCAGCGACATCCCGGCCGCGTCCGATGTTCCTGCAGCGGCCGAAGGCCAGCAGGAACGCCGCGGTGGCCGCGGTGAGGGCAGGGGTGACCGCAAGGGCGGTCGCGGCCGCGACAACCGTCGTGGTCAGGAGCGCGACTCCGAATGGCAGGAGCGTGTGGTCCAGATCCGCCGCGTCTCCAAGACCGTCAAGGGCGGCAAGAAGATGAGCTTCCGGGCCATCGTCGTTGTCGGCAACGAGAAGGGCCAGGTCGGCGTGGGTGTCGGTAAGGCCGGCGATGTGATCGGCGCCGTCCGCAAGGGCGTGGCCGATGGCAAGAAGCATCTGGTCAAGGTGCCCCTCACCCGTCACTCCTCGATCCCCACCCTCGGCAATGGCCGCGACGGCGCCGCCAGCGTGCTGATTCGTCCGGCCGCCCCTGGTACCGGTGTGATCGCGGGTGGTTCGATCCGCACGGTGCTGGAGCTCGCCGGCATCAAGAACGTGCTCGCCAAGCGCCTCGGTTCGAAGACCCCCCTGAACAACGCCCGCGCCGCCATGGATGCCCTGGCCGGCCTGCGTACCCATAAGGAGACCGCCAAGGAGCGTGGCATCTCCCTCGAGCAGATCTACTCCTGAGGCCCGCCATGACGTCGCTCAATCTCCAGTCCCTTGCCCCCCAGAAGGGGGCCCGTCGCCGCAAGCTCCGCAAGGGCCGTGGCATTGCCGCCGGCCAGGGCGCCAGCTGCGGTTTCGGTATGCGGGGTCAGAAGTCCCGCTCGGGTAGCCCCACCCGCCCGGGCTTTGAGGGTGGCCAGATGCCCCTCTACCGCCGAGTGCCGAAGCTCAAGCACTTCACGCTGATCAACCCGAAGAACTACACGGTGATCAACGTGGGCAAGCTGTCCGAGCTCAAGGCCGGCAGCACCGTGTCCATCGACTCCTTGGTCAAGGACGGTCTGGTCACCAGCCCTAAGCACCCGCTCAAGGTGCTCGGTAACGGTGACCTCAAGGTGAAGCTCACCGTTCAGGCCGCCGCCTTCACCGCCAGCGCCCGCGAGAAGATCGAGGCCGCCGGCGGTACCTGCGAAGAGATCTGACCAGAGTGCTCGGCGCCCTCCGTGCGCTGTTGGTGTCATCCGCGACCCGTTAGGGTCAGTTCCGTCCGGTGTTGCGCCTGCACGCCGGACGGTTTTTTGTTCGCCCGTTCCCGCCCGCCATGCTCGTCAGCCGGGGCCGAAATCCCAGTGCCGCTGAAATCCTCACGCAGCTGATCCAGGGAAAGGATCTGCGCAACCGCGTGCTGATCACCCTGGGCCTGCTGCTGCTGGTGCGCCTTGGCATCTACATCCCCGTACCGGGCATCGACCGGGTCGCCTTTCAGGAGTTCATCGCCCGCGGCGGCCAGCTGATCGGTTTCCTCGACATCTTCACCGGTGGTGGCATCTCCACCCTCGGGGTGTTCGGCCTGGGGATCCTGCCCTACATCAACGCCTCAATCATCCTGCAGCTCCTCACCTCGGCCGTACCCCAGCTCGAGGATCTGCAGAAGAACGAGGGTGAGGCGGGACGCCGCAAGATCGCCCAGTACACCCGCTATGTGGCCCTTGGCTGGGGCATCCTCCAGAGCGTGGTGTTCGCTCTGATCCTGCGGCCCTATGCCACCGCCGGCACACCGGAGCTGGTGTTCGTGCTGCAGACGGCCATCGCCCTGGTCACCGGCTCGATGGTGGTGATGTGGATCAGTGAGGTGATCACCGAGCGGGGCATCGGCCAGGGGGCCTCGCTGGTGATCTACCTGAACATCGTTGCGACCCTGCCGCGGGCCCTGGGTTCGACGATCGAGCTGGCCCAGAGCGGCGATCGCAGCACCGTGGGCGGCATCGTGGTGCTGGTGGCGGTGTTCCTGCTCACGATCGTCGGCATCGTTTGCGTGGAGGAGGGCAACCGCCGCATTCCGATCGTCAGCGCCAAGCGGCAGGTGGGCGGCGCCAATCTCTCCGCCCGCCAGAGCTATCTGCCCCTGAAGCTCAATGCCGGCGGCGTGATGCCGATCATCTTCGCCTCGGCCGTGGTGTTCCTGCCGTTGACGGTCGCCAACCTCACCAAGTCGGCCTGGCTGATCACTGTGGCCAGTGCCGTGAGCCCGAACAGCGGCACGCCCTGGGTCTACGCCTTGCTGTTCTTCGCGCTGATCATCGGCTTCTCGTTCTTCTACGCCAGCCTCACGGTCAACCCGGTCGATGTGGCGACCAACCTCAAGCGCTCCGGCGTCGCCATCCCGGGTGTGCGCCCTGGCACGGCAACCGCTACCTATCTCTCCGGCGTGCAGAACCGCCTCACCCTGCTGGGTGCCCTGTTCCTTGGTGCCGTGGCGATCATTCCATCCGCGGTGGAGTCCGCCACCCAGGTGAAGACCTTCCAGGGGCTCGGTGCGACCAGCCTGCTGATCCTGGTCGGCGTCGCCATCCAGACCGCCAAGCAGCTCCAGACCGCCGTGATCTCCCAGCGCTACGAGGGCATGGTGCGCCAGTGAGCGCTCAGTCAGCTGGTTCCACCTGAGCGTTCGTCGTCTTTCTCCGCCGATTCCTGTCGTTCACGATTCCGTCATGAAGCAACGCCTCCTCTTCCTCGGGCCTCCCGGTGCCGGCAAGGGCACCCAGGCGCAGCATCTGGCCGAGAGCCGCGGCCTGCTGCATCTCTCCACCGGCGATCTGTTGCGGGGCGAGGTTGCCGCTGGCACGCCCCTCGGCCAGGAGGCCGAGGCTGTGATGGCGCGCGGCGAGCTGGTGAGTGATGCCCTGGTGCTTGCGATCGTGCGCAGCCGGCTGGAACAGCAGGCGCAGGCCGGCGGTGGTGGCTGGCTGCTGGATGGCTTTCCCCGCAACGTTGCCCAGGCCGATGCCCTGGCTGCCCTGCTCGAGGAGCTGGGCCAGCAGATTGAGCTGGTGGTCCTGATGGAGCTCGACGATGCCGTGCTCGTGCAGCGCCTGCTGGCCCGTGGCCGCGCCGACGACAACGAGTCCGTGATCCGTCACCGCCTTGAGGTGTACCGCCAGCAGACCGAACCGCTGATCGCCTACTACCGCGAGCGCGATCTGCTGGCGCCGGTGGAGGCCGCAGGCAGTGTGGACGCCATCGCCGAGCGTATCGCCGCCGTCATCGGTTGACCCTTGTGGTAGGGTCGTCGTTTGGAAATTTGGAGAGACCGCTCCCATGAAGGTGCGTGCCTCGGTCAAGAAAATGTGCGACAAGTGCCGGGTGATTCGTCGCCACGGCCGGGTGATGGTGATCTGCGCCAACCCCAAGCACAAGCAGCGCCAGGGTTGATCCCTGCCTGAGCTTGGCCATGGCCCCTCAGTGGGCCCGCTCCCCCGCCAGTCCCGATCGGTCCGATCTTCTCGCTCTTCAGCGGTTGTTGGACCCTCGCCTGGCTCCCCCTTCTCGCCCAGCTCCGCCTGGGTTCCACTGCTCAACCGAACGTTTTCCCTGTGGCTCGGATTGCCGGCGTCGATATCCCTCGCGACAAGAGGATCGAGATCGCTCTCACCTACGTGTACGGGATCGGCCTGACCACCGCTCAGAAGATCCTCTCCAAGACCGGTGTCAATCCCGACACCCGCGTCAAGGACCTCGATGACGCCGACGTGCAGAAGCTGCGCGGTGCCGCCGAGGGCTACACCCTTGAAGGCGACCTGCGCCGCCAGGAGGGCATGGCCCTCAAGCGCCTGCAGGACATCGGCTGCGTGCGTGGGCGTCGTCATCGCGCCGGTCTGCCGGTGCGTGGTCAGCGCACCCGTACCAACGCCCGCACCCGCCGCGGCGCCCGCAAGACCGTGGCCGGTAAGAAGAAGTAACCCGCTCTGGTTTGCCTTGCCCTCGGCTACGGCAGACCCCGGCATCGCTGCTCACCCCACACTCCTGCCGTTCGCAGCCCGCACCCCGATCCTTCGGTGTTGCATTCACGGCCCGCGTCGTCACCAGGAGTTCCTCAGTCCCCCGATCACCTCCCTGCTGCTGCAGGGCTTTCCCCATGGCCAAGCCCGCCAAGAAATCCGGCCCCAAGAAGACGAAGCGCAATGTGCCCAACGGTGTGGCGCACATTCAGAGCACCTTCAACAACACCATTGTTTCGATCACCGACACCGCCGGTGAGGTGATCTCCTGGAGCTCCGCCGGCGCCAGTGGTTTCAAGGGCGCCCGTAAGGGCACCCCCTTCGCCGCTCAGACCGCTGCTGAGGCTGCCGCCCGCCGTGCGCTCGAGCAGGGCATGCGTCAGATCGAAGTGCTGGTGCGCGGTCCTGGCTCAGGTCGTGAAACCGCCATCCGTGCCTTGCAGGTGGCCGGCCTGGAGATCACCCTGATTCGCGACGTCACCCCGCTGCCCCACAACGGCTGCCGTCGTTCCAAGCGTCGTCGGGTCTGATCCCAGGCGTTGTCCTGCCCCCGAGGGGCGTCCCACCTTCTGAGCTTCAGACCGTGTTGCAGTACCAGATCGATCGGGTTGAACACCAGGTCGCCGACGACCGCTCCCAGACGGGCGTGTTCGTGATCGGCCCCCTTGAACGGGGCCAGGCCATCACCCTCGGGAACGCTCTGCGTCGCGTGCTGATGGGTGCCCTCGAGGGCAGCGCCATCACCGCCGTGCGGATCGCTGGCGTCAACCATGAGTACGCCACCGTGCCCGGCGTGCGTGAAGACGTGCTCGACATCCTGCTGAACTGCAAGGACGTCACCGTGAGCAGCCGCAGCCGTGAGCTGGAGATCGGTCGCCTGGTGGTCAGTGGTCCCGCCACCGTCACCGCGTCCGACCTGCAGTTCTCCTCGCAGGTCAGCGTGATCGATGCCGATCGTCCGATCGCCACGGTGGCCGATGGCCACAGCCTCGAGCTTGAGGTGCACGTGGAGCGGGGTGTTGGCTACCGCCCGGTGGACCGCCGCGCCGAGGACACCAGCGCCATCGATCTGCTTCAGATCGATGCCGTGTTCATGCCCGTGCGCCGCGTCAACTATTCGGTCGACGAGACCGCCGTTGGCGAGGGCGGCTCCGCCCGTGAGCGCCTGCGCCTGGAGATCCAGACCGATGGCTCCGTCACCCCCGACGACGCCATGGCCCAGGCGGCCAACCAGCTGATCGCTCTGTTCCAGCCCCTGGCCAGCCTGACCATGGTGGACGAGCCGGGCCTGGAGCCCGAACCCTCCGCCGAAGCCCAGATCCCACTCGAAGAGCTCAACCTCTCTGTGCGGGCCTACAACTGCCTGAAGCGCGCCCAGGTCAACTCCGTGTCCGACCTGATGGGCTTCAGCTACGAAGACCTGCTGGAGATCAAGAACTTTGGCTCCAAGTCTGCCGATGAGGTGATCGAGGCTCTCGAGCGCATCGGCATCTCCCTGCCCCAGAGCCGCACCAGCGCCTGATTCAGGGCGACACCGCGAGCGTTTTTCTCAGACCAGATCCCCTTCCCCTGATCCAGCCATGCGCCACCAGTGCCGAGTCCCCCTGTTGGGACGCCCCGCCGACCAACGCAAAGCGATGCTGCGTGCTCTCACCACTCAGCTGATCCGCGAAGGCCGCCTCACCACCACCAAGGCTCGCGCCAAGGCTCTGCGCGACGAGGCCGAGCGCATGATCAGCCTGGCCAAGGACGGCAGCCTGGCTGCCCGCCGTCGCGCCATCGGCTACATCTACGACAAGCAGCTGGTGCACGCCCTGTTCGACAAGGCGCAGGAGCGCTACGGCGAGCGCAATGGTGGTTACACCCGCATCATCCGTACCGTGCCCCGCCGCGGCGATAACGCTGAGATGGCGATCATCGAGCTGGTCTGAGGCTGCGGCCCAGGTTCGTCACCGGTGTCGCCTCGCGACCTTCACTGCCGCATCGGCCTTTCAGGCCCGGTGCGGCTTTCTGCTTGAGATCCCGCGTTACGGATCCCACCGTCTCGTTGCCTGATGCCCCGCCCGGATCCGACCCCGTCAGCTCCTGTGGCGCCCGCCCCTGCCTCCGCCCCAGCCCCAGCCCCGTTCCCTACACCGACCCCGGATCCGGCAAGGGCCTCGTCGCTGCGCCGCATCGCCCTCTGCCTGCAGTACGACGGTGCCGTCTATTGCGGCTGGCAGCGCCAGCCCCGTGACCCCAGCGTTCAGGAGACGCTGGAGGCGGCCCTGGCCCAGCTCGATCCGCATCGACCCGCCTCGGTGGTGGCAGCAGGCCGCACCGACAGCGGCGTGCACGCCGCCGGCCAGGTGGTGCACTTCGATGCGGCCGGCCCCATCCCCGCCGCCCGCTGGCCGGCTGCCCTGAACGGCCGCCTGCCAGCCAGCATCCGCGTGCGAGCGGCGGCGGCGGTGCCTGCCGACTGGCATGCCTGCTTCTCCGCCTGCTACCGCCGCTATCGCTACACCCTCTACAACGGCCGCAGCCCGAATCTGTTCCTGGCCCCCTGGAGCTGGCAGCGCTACCAGGTGCGCCTCGATGAGGGCCTGATGCGCCTGGCGCTGGAGGGCATGCTCGGTGAACACGATTTCGCCGCCTTCGAACGGGCCGGCAGCGCCCGTTCCCACTCCCGCACCACCCTGCAGGAGGTGAGCCTCGTGCGCCGCGGCGATCTGATCGAGGTGGAACTGCAGGCCTCGGGTTTCCTCTACGGCATGGTCCGCCTGGTGATGGGCCAGCTGGTGGCCCTCGGCGAGGGGCGCCTCTGCCTGGAGACGTTTGAGCGGCGCTGGCGCACGGGCGCCCGTCAGGAGGTGAAGGAGGCGGCTCCCCCCCAGGGGCTCTGCCTGCTGCGGGTTGGCTACCCCGAAGCGGTGTTCCCAACATCAGCCTGGTATGATTGCCAACCGCGGTATTTGCTGGAGTGCTCTGATGCTCCGCCGCCGGGCCCGATCAGCTGAGAGGCTGGTCCTGCCTGGTGGTCAGCCAGGGCTCACTGTCAGTTCCGGCTGGGATTCTTGATCCCGGCTGATGCTGCACCAGCGAGAAGGTCCGTCCCTGCCAGGGGCGGCCAGGTCTGTCCCCGCAAGGGGGCTCACCCTCATTGAGGCGCCCGCTCTCCCTCTGTTGCCCACGTCGTCCTCCGGGATGGCGGCAGGCGAAGCGGTAGGGTCGCTTCACGAGCTTCCGTCACCCGCCTATCGGGTGCCCCTGCCGTTCCCGTCCAGACCCTGTCCAGCTCCGTTCGCTCAGTCCGTCCGCGGTCAGTTCTGACCCGGCCATCCACTGAACGAGCGAGCGCTATCCGATCCGGCCCGCCGGTGCGATGAACAAGACCCTCGTCCCCCCTCAGGATTCCTCCACACGCCAGTGGTTTCTGGTTGATGCGGAGAATCAGACCCTCGGCCGCCTTGCCAGCGAGGTGGCATCGGTGCTGCGAGGCAAGAACAACCCCAACTTCGCCCCTCACATCGATGCCGGCGATTTCGTCGTCGTGATCAACGCCGAGAAGGTGAAGGTGAGCGGCAACAAGTTCACCGAGAAGGTCTACCGTCGCCACTCGGGTCGCCCCGGCGGCATGAAGACCGAGAGCTTCGCCGCCCTCCAGGCCCGCCTGCCCGAGCGCATCATCGAGAAGGCTGTCAAGGGGATGCTTCCCCACAACGCCCTCGGTCGCCAGCTGTTCCGCAAGCTGAAGGTCTACAAGGGTGCTGAGCACCCCCATGCCGCCCAGCAACCCAAGGCCCTCGCGCTCGATCCCGCCGCTTCCGCCCAATGAGCACCAACACCGTCGTTTACTGGGGAACCGGCCGTCGTAAGACCGCCGTCGCCCGCGTTCGTGTGGTTCCCGGCACCGGTGCCGTGACCATCAACGGTCGCCCCGGCGACAACTACCTCAACTACAACCCGGCCTACCTGGCGGCTGTGAAGGCCCCCCTGCAGACCCTCGGTCTGGCCGGCGAGTACGACCTGCTGGTGAATGTGCGCGGCGGCGGACTCACCGGTCAGGCCGACGCCATCAAGCAGGGTGCCGCCCGGGCGCTGTGCGAGCTCTCCACTGAGAACCGCAAGCCGCTCAAGACCGAAGGCCACCTCAGCCGCGACCCCCGTGCCAAGGAACGTCGCAAGTACGGCCTGAAGAAAGCCCGTAAGGCGCCTCAGTTCTCCAAGCGCTGATCCAGCCTCCGCACCACCGTTCCGTATCCGTCATGCCGAAGGCCGACATCCATCCCACCTGGTATCCCGATGCCAAGGTGATCTGCAACGGGGAGGTGGTGATGACCACCGGCTCCACCAGCCCCGAGCTCCACGTCGACGTGTGGAGTGGCAACCATCCCTTCTACACCGGGACCCAGAAGATCCTCGACACCGAGGGCCGCGTGGATCGCTTCATGCGCAAGTACGGCATGGGCGCGACCAACGTCGAAAAGGCTGCTCCGGCGGAGCCTGCCCCTGCGGCCGAGGCTGCAGCCGAGGCCTGATCCACCGGCCTTCGCGTTTTCGCTTCAGCAGCCCACGGGTCTGCCCCCATCGGCCGGATGCTCCTGGGCATCCGGCTTTTTGCTGCCCGCTGTTCCGTACCCCATCCCGCCGCTATCGCCGCTGCCATGGATGCCTCGTTCCTGCGTGAACGGCTGGAAACCGCCAGTCGCACCTTCGCCACTCTGGAGCGGCAGCTGGCGGATCCCGATGTGGCCGCCGACCCGGCCCGGCTTGAGCCGATCGCCCGCGAGCGGGCCAGGCTCGAACCGCTGGTGCTCGGTTTTGAGCGACTCAACCGATTGCGCGGGCAGGAGCAGGAGGCCCGTGAGCTGCTGAGGGAGCACCGCGGCGAGCCGGACATGGAGGCCCTGGCCCAGGAGGAACTGGCGCAGCTGGGCGAGCAGATCGCAGCCCTGCAGCAGCAGCTCACGCTCGCCCTCTTGCCGCACGATCCCCGCGACGAGCGCAGCGTGATGCTGGAGATTCGTGCCGGTGCCGGCGGCGATGAAGCGGCCATCTGGGCCGGCGACCTGGCCCGGATGTATGAGCGCTATGGCCAGAGCATTGGCTGGCGGGTGGAACCCGTGAGCGCTTCTGAGGCGGAGCTCGGCGGCTACAAGGAACTGATCCTCTCGATCCGTGGTGAGGGCGTGTTCAGCCAGCTCAAGTTCGAGGCTGGCGTGCATCGGGTGCAGCGGGTGCCGGCCACCGAATCCCAGGGCCGGGTGCACACCTCCACTGCCACGGTGGCGGTGATGCCGGAGGCCGATCCCGTGGAGGTTCAGATCGACCCCGGCGATCTGGAGATCAGCACCGCCCGCTCCGGCGGTGCCGGCGGCCAGAACGTCAACAAGGTGGAAACGGCAGTGGACCTGCTGCACAAGCCCACCGGCATCCGGGTGTTCTGCACCCAGGAGCGCTCGCAACTGCAGAACCGCGAGCGAGCCATGGAGATTCTGCGGGCCAAGCTCTATGAGCGCGAGCTGGCGGCCGCCAGTGCCCAGGAGCGATCCGCCCGCCTGGCGCAGGTGGGTACGGGGGATCGCAGTGAAAAGATCCGCACCTACAACTACAAGGACAACCGCACCACCGACCACCGGCTCGGCCGTAACTTCGCGCTTGAGTCGGTGCTGCAGGGGCAGCTGGCGGAGTTGATCGGCGCCTGTGTGTCGGCCGATCAGCGGCGCAAACTCGAGCAGCTGGCCGAGCAGGCTGCCGGCACCGACTGATCAGGCGGCTTCCCAGCCCTGGACGTATTTGGCCCACTCGCGATGGCTGCCGTTGGCCATCTGGCGCTGGGCCTCGAACAGGGGCCCGCTCAGCGGTCGGCGCGGCTGGCGGGCCAGCAGCATGCCGGCTTCCCGCGGTGTGCGGTTGCCCTTGTTCACGTTGCAGCGGAGGCAGGCGGTGGTCACGTTGTCCCAGCTGTGCTCGCCGCCGCGGCTGCGGGGGATCACGTGATCAATCGACAGCCGGTCACCAGTGCAACCGCAGTACTGGCAGCGATGCCCATCGCGGTGGAACAGATTGCGGCGGGTGAGGGGCAGCGGCCGGAACGGCACCCTCACGAACTGGCGCAGGCGAATCACCGTGGGGCGCCGGAATCCCTGGCGCAGGATCTGGTCGCCGGCATGCTCGAGGCCGTCGGCTTTGCCCTTGAGCAGCATCACGGTGGCCCGCCGCCAGCTGGTGATGTTCAGGGGCTCGTAGGAGGCGTTGAGAACCAGGACCTGGCCCATGGGCGCTCTGCCACTGGCAGTGCCGCTGATCCCGGTCATGCTAGGGGCTCCGTCGAGGCGGAACTGCAGCCCTGCCTACCCTTGGCTGATGCGTGATCCCTCACCTGCTGCCGGTTCACCGGAGCTGCGGCCTCACCCGCGCCAGCGCGCCTGGGTGGAAGTGAGCGAGGCTGCGATTCAGGCCAATGTCCAGTGCCTGCGTGCAACGCTCGTTGCCGGCAGCGCCCTGATGGCGGTCGTCAAGGCCGACGGCTACGGCCACGGTGCTGTTCCGGTGGCCAGGGCGGCGGCGGCCGGTGGTGCCAGCTGTTTCGGGGTGGCCACGCTCCAGGAGGCTGTGGAGCTGCGCCAGGCGGGGCTCGATCATCCCGTTCTGGTGCTCGGCAATCTCACTCAGCCCGAGGAGCTGCGCACCTGCCTGCACTGGCGGCTGATGCCGACCCTCAGCGGCATGCGCGAGGCCCTGCTCTGCCAGAACCTGGCCAGTGCCAGCGGCCGCTCCATGCCGGTGCACCTGAAGCTCGACACGGGCATGGCCCGCCTCGGTGCGCCCTGGCAGGACGGCCCGCGTCTGGTGGCGGCGATCCGTGGTCTGGAGGCGGTTCAGCTGGCTGGTGTTTACTCCCACCTCGCGGATGCCGATGCGCCTGGTGAGGGGGAAGATCCGCTCACCAGCTCACAGCGGCAGCGCTTCGAGCAGGTGCTCGGGGCCCTGCAGCAGCAGGATCTCGATCCTGGTTGCCGCCATCTGGCCAATTCCGCCGGCACCTTGCGCAGTCCCTCCCTGCACTACGACCTCGTGCGTGTCGGCCTGGCCCTGTACGGCCACCGTCCGGCGGCCCATCTCGGGGCTGGTCTGGAGCTGCAGCCGGCCATGCGCGTGCGTGCCCGCATCAGCCTGATCCGTGAGGTGGGCGCTGGTGTGGGCGTCAGCTATGGCCATCGCTTCATCACCCAGCGCCCCTCGCGGCTGGCGGTGGTGGGCATCGGCTACGCCGATGGTGTGCCGCGCCTGCTCTCCAACCGCCTGCAGGTGCTGTTCGCCGGCCGCCCGATCCCCCAGGTGGGGGCCATCACGATGGATCAGCTGGTGCTCGATGCCACCGACGAACCCACGCTTGAGGTCGGCAGTGTGGTGACGCTGCTGGGCGAGGACGGTGGCAGCCGCATCGACCCGCTGGCCTGGAGTGAGCCCTGCGGCACGATCCCCTGGGAGATCCTCTGCGGCTTCAAGCACCGCCTGCCACGGCTGGCCGAACCGGCGGGCCCGGTGCCTGAAGGCTGATAAGCTTTGCGAGCCGCTGGAGAGGTGGCCGAGTGGTTGAAGGCGGCTCCCTGCTAAGGAGTTACAGGTGGCAACATTTGTCGAGGGTTCGAATCCCTCCCTCTCCGTTTTAAGAAGGATCCAGCAGGTCACACGACCTGCCAGAGTTCCTCGCAACCTTGGCTGCGACTGGAAAGTCGCTTCCAGAAGGTTTTCTGTTCATCCATAGGGCTCCGACCGCCTCTTGCTGAAACCTCTGCAGGACACGAGGGTTCTTGCTTTCTGTTCGACTTCTTCCCCCCAAGCGATCAAGCCCGGTTGTTTGGAGTGAGGGGTCTTGCTCTTGACCCTCCCCGCTGCCGTGGGATGCAGCGTCCAGCAGCGCAGTTTTCAGCACCACGTGCAGTGACAACGGTTGCCCAGATGCTCTCCCTGGGGAATCAGACCCTGATGATTCGGACAGATCAGCACCGTGACGCAGACAGCAGCAGAACGGGCAGCGGTCATCACCAGCGAGTAAGTACCCCCGCCTTCTGCGAGAACCGCGCATACCCTGCGCTCACAGGCATCAGAACCCGATGAGGCACCTTCTGCTCGTCACTGCCCTTCTGCTGCCTGCTACCACTGCCCACGCCCAAGACCCCAAGGGCATCCGCTGCCCTGGCGAGAACACTGTGGAGATGCGGTATTGCGCCAGCAAGTCCTGGGACCAGTCCACCGCCAGATTGCAGCGCAAGGTCCCCAGGGCACTGTTCCAGCAGTGGCAGGAGGTAACCCGCGCGGTCTGCGCGCATGCCTATGCCCCCTACAAGGACGGCACCATCCACCCGCAGTTAGTGGTGGGGTGTGACGACCACCTCAACCGCGCCCTTCTGAAGGAGTTTGCGCCGTTGAACAACCAGGGCGACCTGGAGCGAACGCCGTGACGGCCGAGATCCTTCTGGCGCTGGGCATCCCCACCGCCTACCTGCTGATCAGCACGGCCCTGCTGCAGAGTCGCCGCAAGACCCTGCCGCCTTTCCTGCTGCGTCTCAGCACCCGCAGAGGAATCGTCTGGAATGCGATGGTCGGACTGTCCATCGGTCTGGGAGCATTGCGGTGGGCGTTGAGTCGATGACGCCGCCAGTGGTGCTCGTACTGAGCCGCAGGCACGGTGGGCAGCGATTGATGCTGCGTTGCTGCTGCCCGCCACTGCCACCACCTTCAACACGCAGAACCTGCGAGGGCAGACCCTCCTGCATGTCAATCGGTGCCAGAAGGCGGAGAGAATGCCCTGATGCACAACCCCATCTGGATGCTGGTGCCCTGGGCGGTCTTCGCGGTCGCTGCTGGGGCCAAGTTCTGGCGTCTCACCAGCGTGTTCCGCAGGCGAGTTCAGGGCACTCCCAGCGGAACTGAGCGGGTTCGCCAGTCGCTGGAGCGGAGTTGGCAGAAGGATCAGCAGTCAGCGTGATGGAGCACCTGAACTGGGGATACCTCCAATTGGGTCTGTTCGCCCTTGCCTTTGGCGGTCTTCAGGTCTGGTGGATCGGCAGCGTCTTCAAGAAGCAACGGGCACCACGACCGATGGGTGAGGGGGAGTTCCGCAAGACCCTGGAGCGGATCTGGGCGAAGAAGATCTGATGCCGCTGAGCGCCGCAACCTGAAGCGGTGCGCCTCATGGATGCAGCGGGTTGATTGAATAAGCGTATCTTGCTCAATGACAGGTCGATGGGTCTTGGCCTGCAACCACCTCCAATAGATCCTCAACCCCCGGCCAGCGCGTTGTGATCTTCGATGCCAGATCTGGTGACGATGCCGCCAGGAATGGTATTGCTCAAATTGGCATTAACTCAAATTGTCGCCAATAGAGAGCTATTTGGACTGAACAAGGGCCACTGCTCTGGAAAGGGTCAGGCCCATGACATCGAAGATCACAATTCCATGAAGCAGAATCAGTATTCTTGCGCGAGCAAGCCGGCCCTTGATGCCACTAATAGAAGCGGAAAAAACGGAGGAGAAAGAGGCAACAAAATAATCCAGTGGCCTGGGGCAGTCGCTCTCGCAATCCAAGCGGAATAATGGTCGGTTGTTGCTTCTGCCGATAGAGTCCAGTCTCCAATAGATCCACCCCCAAATCAAAAGAGAATAAGGCAAGAAAAATAGGAGTTGCGTGATGAGAAGGAATCTTGAGGTCAATACGTCAAACACAAGGATGTTCAGGCCGATCAGTTGAACGACCATCCTGAAGATGGCGTAAACTCCCAAGACGTCTAAATACTTTCTCGCCCAACTTGGCCTCTGTTTCAAAAGTAAAAGACAGAGCAGGGGCAGCAGGGTCGCTGGAGTAACTACGTAGAATACTCGATGGACAACAAATGATTCGAATGCGGCAAATGCAGCAATCGCACGGCCAATGGAAGAAAGGTCTTGAATCTCATTATAAAACAGCAGGACTTGAAGGGTGAGCAAGCAGTAGAGAACCAGGAAAAACGCAATCTCCCACCTGTTCTGCAAATGGCGAAGAAGCAAGAGGTGGAGGTCCACTTTTTCGGATTGCGAATGTAGATCCATGGTCACTTTTCTGTAACCTCCAGCAAATCCTCAATCCCGCAATCAAGAACCGTCACGATCTTCGATGCCAGATCCAGTGACAGTGCTGATGCCGCCTTGTCGTCGGTTCGCGCCAGGCGGGTGATGGTCGTTGCCGCCACCCCTGCCTGAACCGCAAGAGAGTTCATCGTGATGGGTTTCCGCCCTGCCTCGGCACGGAGCAGATTTGATTTTGCGATTGCCCTGGCGAGGGTCAGGCGAACTTGCTTGCTCATACGGCGCACGCTATCTAAGGTGCCTCACCCTCACAACCCAGTGTCTGATAGTAAAGTTGCTGCATCATGGAAACCCATAGAGGTTTAATCCCACGCTCAGTGCTGACAGCACCAGCGCTGAGGCATGTGCTGTCAACGATGCCGTTGTGGTCGCTCTGTCCCCGTCCTCATGCATCGGGAGGGCAGCAGTATTGGCGGGTTAGGGCTTGAAGCTCAGGAGCAGACTCAAGAAAAAGCAGGGTGTGAACCCTGCTCATTCCCCTGTTGGAGCAATGCCCCGCCTCGCAATGGCGCGTCGTTCGTGATCCGGCACGCGACTTGTTCAACCTGTGATCTGAAGACTTAATAAACATCGCCAGGGATTAAGAAGTGGCGACAAGTGGAAGAGAACAAGCGCCTTTGGTAAAGCCATGGCGATCCAGCCTACAACTGAAGTACGGCAAGAAAAGGCGTCGTCTTACGAAAAGCTCTACCCTCCCTCATCCTCTTCATCGCCTCGAGCAATATCAAGTTGTTCTCGAAGTGGTGCGCTATTTCTCGAAGCACTACAGCGAAGCGATCTGCATCCCGGTGATGGCGGATCACTTGTTCATTCCTCTGGAGCAGATTGAGTTCTCGTTTGATCGCCACAGGAGAACGACGGCAACACAGGCGCTCCTGGAGTACCGCCTTAACCGATTGTGCGATCAGATGAGTGAAGACCCCGCTGGCGCCATCAGCAAGCAGGTGCGCAGCTGTGGCTTGGGATCGCCAGGGCACACGAACGCCGCTTTTGAGAAGTACTTCGGTATTGGCATTATTGACTATCACAAGCAGTGCTTCCTCGCTGCTGCCGTGCGTTGCCAGGAGAGGTCAACCGGGCGTGATTGCGTCGGAGATGATTGGGTGAGCGACCTATCGGCCAGCATGACGAAGGAAACAAAATTCCATCGGGGTTAATCGTCCTCGCCCTCTCGCACGGTTGTCCTCTCGCACGGTTGCCCTCTTGCACGGTTGTCCTCTGCGATGGGCGTGCTTTCAGCGACCGCTGCCCACTAACAGCTTGCACAGGTCCGGCAAGAGCGCGACGTCCTCGGCGCAGCTGCGCCCTTCGCTGAAGGCCACCAGCAGGAAGGGCGCCTGTTCGGGCACCTCCACGTAGGCGGCGTCGTGGCGCGCCTGGCTCATCCAGCCGGCCTTGCTCCATAGCTGCGCACCCTGCGGCAGCCCGGCCCCCAGGAAGCCGTCCACCTGATTCTCGGGGTCGGCGGCCCGCGCATCAGGCTCAAGGCTGCGGGTCAGCAGCTCCTGCATCCGTCGGTCCGCCGGCGGGGAGACCATGGCTCCGGCCATCACGGCATGCAGCACCCGGGCGGTGAGGTCGGTGGTGAGGCGGTTGCGGTTCTGCAGCTCCTCGCCGTACGACTGACGCTCCCGGCCATAGGGGCCATCCCCCCAGGTTTTCTGGCAGGCGTTGCAGCCCGCCCACTCTGGCCAGTTCAGAGCGGCGAACCAGTGGTTGATCAGCTGGCGCTGGCGGCTCCAGCGCTCGAAGGCCGGCGGCGGCAGCTCCGGCCCGCTGGCGGTGCCGGTGAGCAGGTCCACCACCAGGCCTGTGGCGTCGTTGCTCGAATCGCGGATCATGTCCGCCAGGGCTCGGCGCAGCTCGGCGCCGTCCTCGATCAGCTGCCGCTGCAACCAGGCTTCAGCGGCCACGAGATAGAGCAGCTTCACCACACTGGCTGGGTAGCGCGGCTGATCCCCTCGCCAGCTGGCGCCCGGCACTGGTTCATGCCAGAAGCTGGTGCTGTCCGTGGCGTTTGCGCCCCGCTGGCGCAGGGGCCGCGTGTAGCGCAGCCAGGTCACCGAAAGCTCTTGCCGCAGGCGCGGTCGCCCCTCCGCCGCCAGCGCGTCGATCGCCTGCTCCAGCTTCTGCTGCAGGGCCCCATCTGGGCAGTAGAACGCCATCACAGCCAAGGGGGGCAATGGCGAGATTAGGCAGCCTGGCCGAGGGCACACCGCTGGCGCCGGAACTGGCTTGGCCCGGGAGCATCTGGCGGCTCACTGCTCCGCTCAATCTCTACAGCCACTGGCGCGGTCCCGGCCTGGCCAGCCAGGCCGCCCCGGGCCGACACCTGCAGCTGCTGGTGGATCCACGCCCCGACGCTGCACAGCCCGGCCAGCCCCGCCTGCGTGCCCGTCTGCTGGAGGACGGTTACCCCGGCTGGGTGGACCTCCAGGCGCTGCTCGGCCACGCGACGGCCAGCCGCCCACCGCGCCACCGCTTCCTGGATCCCGCGGCGATCGCGGCGGAGATTCCCGCTGTGCTGGCCTTCGCCCAGCAGGCGCGTCTGTGCACCAACCAGTACCTCTGGGGCGGCAGCCTGGGCCCCGATTTCGATTGTTCCGGCTTCACCCAGACCGCCTACGCCGCGGCCGGGATCTGGATCCCGCGTGATGCCTATCAGCAGGAGCGTTTCTGCCAGCCGGTGGCGGTGGCACCCGGCTGTTACAGCCTGCTGCGGCCAGGCGATCTGATCTTCTTCGGCAGCCGCCGCCGCTGCACCCATGTGGGGCTGCATCTGGGCCGCGGTCGCTACCTGCACAGCTCCGGCCGCGAGCATGGTCGCAACGGTCTGGGCATCGACGGCCTGGATGCCCATCTGAGCGACCCCGTCAGCGTTCACTATCGCGGCGAGCTGCGCGGCGCCGGGCGGGTCGTGCGCTGCCACGACGGCTCCACCCTGCCCTGACGGAGCCCTGGCTTAGGGTCCTGGACAGCCTGAGCGCCACGATGCACGCCGCCTCTGGCCCGGCCGCCAACCCGGAGCTTTCGATCGTGGTGCCCCTCTTCAACGAGGAGGAGAGCCTGCCGTTGCTGGTGGACCGTTTGCTCGCGGCCCTGCGGCCGCTGGGCCGCAGCTTCGAGCTTGTGCTCGTGGATGACGGCTCCGCCGATGGCACCGGTGCCGTGTTGCGGGGGCTGGCCTCCTCCACCCCGGAGCTGGTGGCGGTGCTGCTGCGGCGCAACTACGGTCAGACGCCCGCCATGTCCGCCGGTTTTGATGCCAGCCGTGGCGCCGTGATCATCACGCTCGATGGCGATCTGCAGAACGATCCGGCCGACATCCCAATGCTGCTGGAGCAGCTGGAGCAGGGGTACGACCTGGTGAGCGGCTGGCGCCATCAGCGTCAGGACAACGCAGTGAGCCGCCTGCTGCCCAGCAGGATTGCCAACCGTCTGATCGCCGGGGTGACCGGGGTGAAGCTGCACGACTACGGCTGCTCGCTCAAGGCCTATCGGCGCGAGCTGGTGGAGGACATGAACCTCTATGGCGAGCTGCATCGCTTCCTGCCAGCCCTGGCCTTCATCGAGGGCGCCAGGATCAGCGAGGTCAAGGTGAACCACAACGCGCGCCAGTTCGGCCAGAGCAAATACGGCATCGATCGCACCTTCCGGGTGCTGATGGACCTGCTCACGGTCTGGTTCATGAAGCGCTTCCTCACCCGGCCGATGTATGTGTTCGGCTTCGGTGGGATCAGCGCCATCGCTGTCGGTCTTGTGCTCAGCCTGATGCTGCTGCTGCAGAAATTCGCCGGCGCCGACATCGGCACGCGTCCACTGCTGCTGGTGGCGGTGCTGGCGCTGATCGCCGGTGTGCAGCTGTTCTGCTTCGGCCTGCTGGCCGAACTGCAGATGCGCACGTATCACGAAAGCCAGGGCCGGCCGATCTACCGGGTGCGCGAAACGTTGCGGGGCGGCTTGGCCGTCGGTTGAGCGGAGGCTCCTGTCGTGCTGCGTCCTCGGAACGCGGCCATGGCCTCGGCTGCCAGGCCCACCACGGACGGATCGCTGTCGCGCAGGCCGCGGCGGATCAGTGGCAGGGTGTCGCGATGATTCCAGGCGCCACAGACGGCCATGGCCTGGCGGCGGGGCTCACCTCCAGCCAGGAACTGCTGCTCCAGCTGGCGCAGCAGCAGCCCCCGTTGCCGCTGATCCCGCGGCCAGGACGGAGTTCCTCCGTCAGCCAGCGCGGGGTCCTCACTGCCCGGATCTGGGTCTTGATCGGTGGCAGCCGTTGCCGTGGCAGCTCCACCCGAAGCCTCCAGCACCAGCTCCATCTGCCCGCGGTTGAGCGCGGCCACCGCAGAGGTGTCGGTGGAGCGCAGGATCTTCGGCCGCGGCCGCCCCAGCAGCCAGCACACGGCAATCACGGCAGCGATGGCGGCTCCGGAGAGGGCCTGGGTCATGGCAACGGGCGGGTGGGTCTGAACTTTTATGTCGCCACCTCGGCCGCGCAACGGCGGCTCCGGAGGGGCTCCGTACAGTGCCGACGGTAGCTGTATTGGCCCACGCTGATGACCGGAGACTTCGTCGCCGCCTGGATGCCCTCGGTGTTCGTGCCCATTGTCGGGATCCTGGCTCCTGCGGTGGCCATGGCCCTGCTGTTCAACGTGATCGAAGCCCGCGACTGAGCTGCGCTCGTCCGCGCTTCATCCCAGCCAACCATTTTCGTTCGACCGATGACCGTGACCCCCGTCGCCGACCCCTGCGTCGGCAATCTGGCCACTCCTGTCAACAGCAGCTACTTCAGCCGCGCCTTCCTGGGTGCCCTGCCGGCTTATCGCCCCGCCCTCTCTCCCAACCGTCGCGGTCTGGAAGTGGGCATGGCCCATGGCTTCTTCCTGTACGGCCCCTTCGCCATCACCGGTCCCCTGCGTGCCACCGAGTACGCCAGCACAGCCGGCCTGCTGGCGGCCGTGGGTCTGGTCTCGATCCTGACGGTGTGTCTGTCGATCTACGGCACCGCAGGCCTCGGCCCCAGCGTGCAGCCTGCCGACGCCACCATCGACAACCCCCCGGCTGACCTGTTCACCAAAGCCGGCTGGGCTGAGTTCGCCAGCGGCTTCTGGCTGGGCGGCTGCGGCGGCGCCGCCTTCGCCTGGTTCCTGGCCGGCACCACCATGGTGGCTCCCCTGGTCAAGATCGCCGGTGGCGTCTGGAGTGTGGGCTGACGCCCTTCGCCGGAACCGAACGTTCGTCTTTATTCCGTCGTCTGGTCCAGGCGATCAGGTTCAGGCCCCGCATTCGCGGGGCCTTTTTTGTGGCTGGCGGCCATGGATTGCGGGTGCGAGGGCCGGCCTCAGCAGAAGCGAGCCCAACGGCTGGTCTGCTGCTGCTGCGAACAACGGTTGAGGGCGCTGCTGGCTTGATCCACCGACCACCATCGCCGCTGGAATGGCCGCTGAAATGGCCGCGGCTGGGAGGGTGCGCGCAACCGCAGTCCTCTGAACGCCTCGGCCGCCTCGATCAGCAGAACCGCGAGCCAGAGCAGCAGCTCGAGCCAGGCGGGCAGCGGGCGGCTGGGGCCTGGCTGGTTCGCCGATGGCGCTGATGTCACCGGCGTCGCCGGCTTCACGGTTGCGCGCTGGCTTGGCAGCCGCATTGGCTCGGCTGTCATCCGCTTCGGTGCCAGAAAGGCCTGCAGCCCCAGGGGCGGCTCCGCTGTCACGGGACTTGCCGGCCAGGAGCGTTTCAGGGCCAGGACCTGGAGTTGCTGTCGTCTGGAGCGTTCCGCGAGCGTTGGGATCACCCTGTCTGCCTGCCTGCACGAACGCCCGCCATCCTGGGGTGAGTCTCCGCTTCACGAGGCGGATAGCCACAGAGCGTTGCGCTCAGCGGCGGGCTCTGGCGTGGAAGCCCGCTGACGGATTTGACCAATAGCCTGCGCTTTACAGTGACTCTGAAGGGTGAATCGACTGTGCCGCAATAGCTCTGTGGCGTTTGATTGATGCGTATTTACTAGGATAATGATCCGATTGGTTGACCCGGTGCTCAACCATTGTTGGGCCTCGTTTCCTTTTGGTAGCCACTGAACAACCTGATGGGACTACGCACCTAGAGCACTTGCAAAGCTTTCTCGGCCTTGCTGCCTGCTGTCCTTGGTGCGGCGTGGTGGCAGAGACAGCGAATGCTCTAATCCGGCGAAGGGCAGACGCCTCGTGTTGGTGCCGCCATCCCAGCCCCCACTGGTAATCGCAGCCTTAACAGTCCACACGTAGTGTGAAAGGATCTGATGACCGGCGCGTTCATCACCCATGGCGGTGTCCCAGGCTCATTCCTCTGAAGTCCTCTCGCCTGAGCACCAGCGCCTGGTGGAGGCCGACCATGGCCGCAAGCCGTGGAAAAGGTGGGGGCCTTACTTGAGCGAAAGGCAGTGGGGCACCGTGCGCGAGGACGACAGCCTCGATGGCAACGCATGGGAATCCTTCAGTCATGATCAGGCCAGATCTCGTGCCTACCAATGGGGAGAAGATGGCCTGGCAGGCATCAGTGATGACCGCCAGCTTCTTTGCTTCGCCTTGGCACTCTGGAATGGCAAAGACCCGATACTCAAGGAGCGCCTATTTGGCCTGACAAACAGCGAAGGGAACCACGGCGAAGACGTCAAAGAATATTATTACTACCTCGACTCGACGCCAACGCATTCTTACATGCGTTACCTCTACAAATATCCACTGAATGCCTATCCCTATGGCGAACTTGTCGCCACCAACAAAGTGAGGTCGCGATTAGAGCCGGAATACGAACTAATCGATACGGGGATTTTTGATAACAATGAATACTGCGACGTTGAAGTCGAATATGCCAAGGCTAATCCAGAGGATCTGCTGATCCAGATCACGGTTCATAATCGCTCTGATCAAGCAGCCAGTCTCGCCGTTCTGCCAACCCTCTGGTTTCGCAATAGTTGGGAGCAGGGCGACAACGTCAAACCCTTGATTAAGGTGCAGCCAGGCAAATCAGGAGCAGCCAGCCTCCATGCGACGCACCCTGACCTTGGCGATTTTGCGTTGCACTGTAAGGACGCTGATGAACTGGTATTCACGGACAACGAAACGAACACAGAAATCATCTACGACAAACCAAATCAATCTCCCTACACCAAATGTGGCATTAATCGCTACATAGTTCATGGCGAAACGGCAGCTGTCAATCCATCCCAGCAAGGCACCAAAGCATCCGCAATTCATCACCTCTCGATTGGTGCCAACGCCTCGTACACGATCCAATTACGACTAACCAAGTCGACACCTGAAACACAGAACGACTCTGCCTTTTACGACTTTGACCAGATCTTGGATCGTAGGAAACAGGACTGCGATGACTACTACGCCAGGGTGATGCCAGCTGGATTAAGCACCGAGCAAAAGCTGGTGTTCAGGCAGGCAGTGGCAGGGATGCTGTGGTCTAAACAGTTCTACAACTACGACATTGCGCCCTGGCTCCAGCAGCGTGGCATTGATCCCCTGGGTGCCGTGAACGGCCAGGGATTCAGAAATCAGCAGTGGCATCACATGAACAACAGTGATGTCATCTCCATGCCAGACAAATGGGAATACCCCTGGTATGCGGCCTGGGATCTTGCTTTCCACACCATGGCATTTTCACTCGTGGATCCGAGCTTCGCCAAGCAACAGCTCAGCTTGATGCTGAGCAGCCGGTACCTGCACCCCAACGGGCAAATTCCAGCCTATGAGTGGAACTTCGGCGACGTCAACCCACCCGTGCATGCCTGGGCAACCTATCTCGTCTACTTAACCGATGCAGAATTCCACGGACGGCCTGATCATCAGTGGCTGAAACAAAGTTTCCACAAGCTTCTGATTAACTTTACTTGGTGGGTGAATCGAAAAGATGCCGATGGCAATAGTGTCTTCCAAGGCGGCTTCCTTGGTCTCGATAATATTGGCATTTTTGACCGCACTGAATCGCCAGAGATGGGCGGCCGGCTTGAGCAGGCCGATGGTACGGCGTGGATGGCCTTCTACGCCCAAACCATGGTCAATATCGCCGTTGAGTTGGCACGAAGCGATGAAACGTATCGCGAATACACAGCCAAATTCATCAGGCACTATTTAAGAATCGCCCATTCGATGGTCAATCGCAATGCGAGCGAGAGCATGTGGGATGAAGAGGAAGGATTCTTTTATGATGTCCTCCGCAAAAGCGATGGCAGCTCAACTCGGCTGAAAGTCCGATCGATGGTCGGGCTGATTCCGTTGTGCGCCGTACACGTGTTCGAGCAGGATCTTGTGGAGCAATTTCCTGAGATTTGCGATGTCTTGCAACACATGCGGGATCAATACCCGGGCCAACACAGCTCTTTTCACGACATCAGGCTCAAGGGCTATGCCAACCGACACATGATGTCAGCACTCGATGAAACCAATCTTCGCCGCGTGTTGACGATCATGCTCGATCCTGATGAGTTTCTCAGTGACCATGGCATTCGCTCGATCTCGAAACGGCACGAACGGGACCCCTATCGCTTTGTCCATAATCAGCAGGAGTACGTTGTCCAATACCTGCCGGCCGAGTCCGATTCTGGTCTGTTCGGCGGCAACAGCAACTGGCGCGGGCCGATCTGGATGCCTGTCAACTTCGCGATCATTCGCTCCTTGACTGTCTACTACACGTATTACGGCAACGACTTCAAGGTTGAATTCCCGACAGGCAGCGGCCAGATGGCAAATCTCTACGAAATTGCCGAGAATCTCGCGCACAGGCTCGTTTCTATTTTCACACGCAATACTGAAGGTCTAAGGCCAGTCTTTGGCAGCCAGCAGACCTTTCAGAGCGACCCCCACTGGAAGGACCATCTGCTGTTTTATGAGTACTTCCATGGAGACAATGGAGCCGGTATTGGTGCCAGCCACCAGACGGGCTGGAGTGGTCTGGTGCTTGATTTGATTCACTACTTCGCCACCAACACTCAGGAGAGTCGGTTGGCGAGTGGCGGCAATACGGGACTCGCGCCCAATAACGTGCGGTACGGCGACGACTGAGCGAGAGTCGCCGCCGCCTGAACCTGCTTGCGCCACCCCCACACACCCCCACACACGACGGACGGGAGCACCAGGCCCCGGTGAGGGACTGGTGCAGCCCCTACTCGAAAGCGGTCTTTCAGTGTTTCCCGAATTCGTTGTGGGGGTGATGATGATTCGCGTAGCTGATTTGCGACATGCCTGGTCCTGGGGCGGCAAGCCAGAGCCTGGGCGCCTTGCTTGGTGAGCTGGCCGCCTTCGGCCTTGCGATCGGTCTCTCCCCGCTGCAGATGGGTCTTGATCTACTGACACCGGCGTCCTGCTGGGGCTGGGGATCAAGGAGTTGCTGAACAAGGAGGATGGTGACGCAGCGCCACCGGGTTGGACCCGCAAGCTGGATCAGTTCTGCGCCATGCCGTTGCCGCCGCTACTGGCCATCAGTGCCGCCTTGGAGGTGGCCAGACCCGACCCTCTCTTTCTTTCACCAAGACAGCCGGCAGTCTGCTGCTGACACCGCTGCTGACTCTGGTGCTGGCCGGCCTCGAATGGGTGCTGACCCTGCTGGTTGGCCTGGTGAGCGTTTCCTTGGCGGTTTACCTGGGCTGGCAGGGCATCGAGGGCTTGCGTCTGGGGTGAGCGATTGGCGCGAGCAGCAAAGGGGGGCACGTCACTGGTTTCGATGCCTGGCAAACCGTCAATCACCCCATACGTCAACCCGTGATCAACCAAAGTGGCGCAATGGGCTGGCTCTGAAGGCTGAGACCCACTGCCCAGCAACTGATCTGAACCAAAAAAGCCGGCTAACGGATTTGAACCGATGGCCTTCGCTTTACAAAAGCGCTGCTCTACCACTGAGCTAAGCCGGCAACGGAGAACCGGGGCACGCCTGGACTCCGGGCCCGAGCTTATCGTTCTGCCAGGGCCCACAGCAGCAGCTGCGTGCGGCTCGAGCAGCCGGTCTTGGCCAGAAGGTGCGACAGGTGCGATTCCACCGTGCGGGGACTGACCACCAGCTCGGTGGCGATGGCACGGTTGCTCAGGCCGCGTAGGAGGCGCTCCAGCACCCGCTGTTCAGCTGCGGTGACGGCCGCGGAGATCGTTGCGGGATGTTCGGCCATAGCCCAGGGGATGCGGTGACCCCCTGAACATTCCCTCGCAGAAGCCTCTGAGGCGCTGCTCAGACGCTGGCGGCCTCCGCGGGCGCCGTGGCCACGGCCTTGGCCCGCTTGATCGGCAGATTGGCCACCAGGGCGGTGACCCGATCTTCCGTTTCCAGGCTCACGTCACCTTCTTCCAGGTCGATCTCCACATAGCGGCTCACCACCTCGAGGATCTCGCGGCGCATCTGCTCGAGCAGCTCCGGGTTGAGATCGCTGCGGTCGTGGGCCAGCACCAGTTGCAGCCGCTCGCGTGCGGTTGTGGCGCTGGCGGGCTGACGACCGAGCAGCTTGTTGACGAAGTCGCGCAGGGTCATCAGTTCAGAAGATCTTGGTTTGGATCAGGCGGCCCAGCTTGGCCCTCAGCCCCTGGCGCACCTTGGCCGGATCGATCAGCGGCACCTCTTCACCGCAGATGCGGCGGGCGATGTTGGCGTAGGCCTGGGCCGCAGGCGACTGACTGCCGTTGAGGGTGAGCGGTTCGCCTCGGTTGGTGCTCACGATCACCTGCTCGTCTTCGAGCACCAGGCCGAGCAGCGGCAGGGCCAGGATCTCGGTCACATCGTCGACCGCCAGCATCTCCTGGTTGGCCATCATCTTGGGCCGAACCCTGTTCAGCACCAGCTGGATCGGCTTGATGCCGTTGGTGTTGAGCAGGCCGATCACGCGGTCGGCGTCCCGCACGGCGGACACTTCCGGCGTGGTGATCACGATCGCCTCGCGTGCCGCCGCCATGGCGTTCTTGAAGCCGTCCTCGATGCCGGCGGGGCAGTCGATCAGCACCACGTCATGCAGCTCGCCGAGCATGGCGACGATTTGCTGCATGTCCTCGGGCTTCAGCCACTCGAGCATGCGCGGGTTGCCCGCGGGCAGCAGGGCCAGCTTCGGCTCCTGCTTGTGCTTCACCAGCGCCTGCTCCAGCCGGCAGCTGCCCGCCAGCACCTCCTGGGCGGTGTAGATGATGCGGTTCTCCAGGCCCAGCAGCAGGTCGAGATTGCGCAGGCCGAAGTCGGCATCGAGCACGGCTGTGCGCTGACCGAGCCGGGCCAGGGCGATGCCGAGGTTGGCGGTGAGGGTGGTCTTGCCCACACCACCCTTGCCGGAGCAGATCAGGATGGTGCGGGTCGCGGAGCTGGTCACGGCACGCCTGGAGGTCCGGGCAGGGTAGGCCGGATCCTTCGGCTTGCACGTGTCGGTTGCACTGGGCGGTCCGGGCGCCCGGACCTAGAACGTGCGCATCCCTGTCGGTCCGCCATGAGCGACGTCCCCTGCTCCGGTCAGCGCCTGCTGGTGATGCCCGATGACGGCGCGGCTGTGGTGGTGGACCTGATCGATCAGGCCCGTGAGCAGCTGCTGCTCAAGCAGTTCAAGCTGCAGAGCGAGGTTGTGGAGCAGGCGCTGTTGCGGGCGCATCAGCGCGGAGTGAGCGTGCGGGTGATGCTCAACCCCCACACGTCCGGCGGCGACCGCTGGAACGACGAGGCCTACGCCCTGCTGCAGGGATGGGGCATCGCCGTGGCCTGGACCAGCGAGGCCTTCCCGGTGACCCATGAGAAATCGATGGTGATCGACGGCCATGCCGCCCTGATCTCCACTTTCAACTTCGCCGACAAGTACTTCACCGAGACCCGCGACTACGGCGTGATCAGCCACGATCCGCAGGTGATCGCTGAGGTCATCGCCGGCTTCGAGGCCGACTGGGAGCGCCGCTTCTTTGAACCGCGCCTGGATGTGGGGCTGGTCTGGAGCAGCTTTCACAGCCGCGGGCAGATGGCACGGGTGATCGACTCCGCCACCACAAGCCTGTGGATCCAGCATCCCAAGTTCGTGGATGCGGTGATCCTTGAGCGGATCGTGGCGGCCCGTGAGCGCGGGGTGAAGGTGCGCGTGCTCTGCGGCGGCAAGCACGGCATCAGCGACTGGGACATCTTTGACACCTTCAGCTCCCTGCGGTTGATGGAGCGCTTCGGAGTCAAGATCCGGCGGCAGAAGCAGCTCAAGCTGCACGCCAAGCTGATCCTGGTTGATGAAACCGCCGCCCTCACGGGCTCGATGAACATCGATCGCAGTGCCTTTGATGTGCGCCGGGAGCTGGGCATCGAAGTGGATGCCCCCGAGGTGTTGGCCCGCCTGCGCGACATCTTCACGGCCGACTGGAAGGCTGCGCAGAAGTACAGCGCTCCCGACCCCCTCGATCCCACGTATCACGAGGAGGGCGAACTGCCGCCCGATCCCCACTTCGTGCACAACTGATGGGAGCGCCCCCCAGCCATCGGGAGCTGTTCATGGGCATGCAGCAGGTGGCCCTCTCCTCCTTCGGCGGCGGCCTCTCGGCCTGGAGTCAGCGGATTGTGGTGGAGGAGCGCCAGTGGCTCGACAACGAGGCCTTCATGACCGGCCTCACCGTGGCGCGCCTGTTCCCCGGGCCCAATCAGATCAACATGGCCGTCTACATCGGAAGCCGCTTCCACGGCCTCAGCGGCGCGCTGGTGGCTTTGGCCGGGATGCTGCTGCTGCCGTTCAGCGTGCTGCTGCTGCTCGGGTTGGCCTACTTCGAGCTGCACATGGTGATGGCGGTGGACCGGGTGCTGGCCGGGGTGATCACCGCTTCCGCCGGTATGGCCCTGTCGATGGGCTTCAAGCTGGTCGGCGGCTACAACCGCGATCCGGTGGCCATGCTGCTGGCGGCCGGCAGCTTTGTGGCGATGTCGGTGTTCCACGTGCGGTTGATTCCGCTGGTGCTGGTGACCGGTCCGCTGGCCATGGCCTGGTACTGGCCGCGTCAGCGATGAGCCTCACAGCCCTGGCGGCAGAGGCGGCTGCTCAGGCCTGCACGCCGGTCCATCTCGGCGACTGGCGCAATCTGCTGGCGGTGATCTGGGATTTCCTCAGCCTGTCGCTGTTCTCACTGGGTGGTGGCAACACCCTGCTGAGCGAATACCACCACATGGCCGTCGACCAGTACTGCTGGCTCAGCTCGCGCCAGTTCGCCGACATCTACGCCATTGCCGAAGCGGCCCCAGGCCCCAGTTCGATGATCGTCGGCCTGCTTGGCATGGGGGCGGCGGTACGGGAGGGCCCCCTGTGGGGGGTGCTCAGCGGTGTGGCGGCGGAGGCGGCGATCCTGCTGCCGTCCACGCTGGTGATGGTGGCGGCCTCCCTGGGCTGGAGCCGACTGCGTGATTCCCCCTGGCGGGTGGCCTTCGAGCGGGGCATGGGGCCGATCACCCTCGGAATCCTGTTCGCCGTGGGCCTGAAGATCCTGCGCATCTCCGACCACGACACCCCTGCTTATGCCGTGTCTGCCCTGGTGTGTGTGCTGATGCTGCGCACAAAGATCTCCCCCCTGTGGTTCATGGCCGTGGCGGGGCTGCTGGGTGGGTTGGGGCTGGTCAATCGCTGAGCCGAGCCCGTCGTCAGCTCTCCGGCGCCAGAGGCCAGCTCGGTTCCGCGGGCCGGATCGCGATCGTGCCGTCCAGCAGCACCGCCTCCTCGCAGAAGCCCGCCGGTGGCAGATCCTCCGGTCCGCGGGCCACCGCTTCAGCAATGCGTAGCTGCAGTGGCCGCAGCTGCAGGGCCACGATCCGGGCGCTGCGATCGCCGTGGCAACCGGCATGGGCCACGCCCCGCAGCCGCCCCCAGACGCGCACATCGCCGCCGGCACTCACCCGTGCCCCTGGATTCACATCGCCCAGCACCAGCAGCGGCCCCTTCACCTGCAGGTGATCGCCGGAGCGGAGGGTGCCTCGGTGGATGCTCAGGCCGGCACCTCCCACCGGCTCCGGCTGCGACACCAGCCCCGGTTCCTCCTGCAGACAGGTGACCAGTCCCAGTGCCGCTGCCGGCACCAGAGTCAGGGGTTCGAGGGCGCTCACCACCTGCAGCGTCAGCCCCGCCGCCGCCAGCGTGTCGATGATCGCCCGCAGCTCGCCGATGGTCAGGGGCCTGTCGCAGCAGTCGAGCTCGGCCGTGCCGGCCGGCGGTCCCGCCGCGAGCTGGTGCTGCACGTCCTCAAGGGGGGAGGCCATCGCCCGCGCGAGCGGCGCCAGACGGAAACGTTGCGGGGTGGGTGCTGAAACCATGGGCGGAGGCTAGGCAGGACCCCCGCCGCCATCCAGGCTCAGCTGCCGCCGCAGCTCCCGGCTCACCTCGGCCGGGTGGATCAGCCAGGCGATCTCCGTGGGCTCGATCAGGCTGCGCACCAGGGCCGAGCGCTGCTCCAGGCCAGCAAGCTGCCGCCCATCCCAGAGGCGCAGTCCCCCCCTGTAGGGGTGGTAGCCACGGTTCTGCTGTTGATGCAGGCCGCAGCAGAGATCCGCCACAAACCCGGCCGCCTCGCTGAGGTGTCGCGCCCTTGCCAGCAGGCTCAGCCGCTGCTGCGGTTCGAGGGCGCTCACATCGGTGGCCTTGAGCAGCTGGCGCTCCAGCAATCGCTGGCACAGCTCCTGCAGCGGGGCCGGACCCTCCTCGCGCCAGCGCTGCAGGTGATAGCCGGTGCGGATGTCGTCGTTGGCCAGAAATGTGTCGATGTCCAGCTGCTCTGGCTGCCAGAGCCAGCGGGCCAGCACGGTGTCGGCCCACACCTGCTCGGGCCCCAGCCGCCGGGCGACAGCGATCGTCTGGCTGAGCAGCCAGTTGCACACCACGTTGAGCCGGTGGTTGTAGACGCTCCGGTACATCAGGTTGCGCACCACCAGGTAGTGCTCCACCGCCATCAGGCCCTTGGGGTGCACCGCCAGGCCGCCATCGGGGGCGATGGTGAGGCTGGCGAGGATCCGCTCCAGGTCCAGCCGGCCGTAGCTGGCACCCGTGCTGTAGCTGTCGCGCAGCAGGTAGTCGAGCCGGTCGCAGTCCAGCTGGCTGCTCACCAGTGCCTTGATCGCCGGCTGATGGCAACGGCCGTGCTCCAGCAGATCGGCCACGGCATCTGCCAGGCCGGGCGCGAAGGCCTCCAGCCGATCGCGCAGGGCGGGATGCTCGCGGATCAGCCGGCCCGACCAGCCTTCGTGGTGCAGGCCGAACATCTCCTCGCCGGAATGACTGAAGGGGGCATGGCCCAGATCGTGCAGCAGAGCTGCTGCATCGAGCAGTCCCTCCTCCGCTTCCAGCTCCGGCGCCTGACGCTTCAGGCTGGCCAGGGCCTGGCGCGCCAGCTGCAGCACCCCCAGCGAATGGGTGAAGCGGCTCGATTCGGCGCCGTGGAAGGTGAGGTAGGCCGGCCCCAGCTGGCGGATGCGTCGCAGGCGCTGGAATGGCGCGGTGTCGATCAGATCGATCACCAAGGCCTCGGCCGGACGTTGCCGATCGAGGGTGATCGCTCCATGCAGCGGGTCGTGATACGTGCGCTGGCTCATCGGTTCGCCTCGCCGCTCTGTAGCTGGCGCTCGAGGGCATCAAGGGCGGCATCCAGCCAGGCGTCGTTGTCGCCGCCGGGGTTGAGCGGTTCCGGTTGCGGCAGCAGCCGGTCCGGCTCGATGCCCAGGTTCTGGATGTCCCGGCCGCTGGGGGTCACGTAGCGGGCCACAGTCACCGCGAGGCCGCTGCCGTCGCCGCCCAGACCGATGAGGGTCTGGATCAGACCCTTGCCGAAGGTGCGGCTGCCCAGCAGCGGTGAGCGGCTGTCGTCCTGAAGGGCACCCGCCAGGATCTCGCTGGCGCTGGCGGTGCCGCCGTTCACCAGGGTGACCATCGGGCCGCCGAAGAGTTGGCCAGGCCCCGCCTGCTGGGCATCGGCGAAGCCCTCGCGGTTCACCGTCTCCACGATCGGTGCGCCATCCAGCAGAACATTCGCCACCGCGAGCCCGGCACTCACCAGTCCGCCGGAGTTGTTGCGCAGGTCGAGCACCAGCCCGTCGATCCCCTGCTGCTGCATGGTTTCGAGCCGGGCGGCCACCAGGGCCGGCACCGGTTCGGCGAACTGGGTGATGCGCAGATAGCCGATCGGATGGCCATTGCGCTCCATCAGGCGGCTGCGCACGGGCTGCAGATCCACCTGGCGCCGGGTCAGATCCAGCTCCTGCGGCCGCTCGCCTGGCGGCACCAGCTCCAGCAGCACCCGCGTGCCGGCCGGGCCTCGCAGCCGTGCCGCCGTGGCCTCCAGCCCAAGCTCGGCGGCCTGTTGGCCATCCACCCGGCGCACCTCCCAGCCGGAGGCGATGCCCGCTTCGGCGGCGGGTGATCCCTCCAGCGGAGCGATCACCACGATGGCCGGATCGTCGCCGCGCAGCCCCAGTTGCAGGCCGACGCCGCTGACGCTGCCCTGGGTGTTGGAGCGCAGGGCGGACCAGTCGGCTGGACGCAGCAGGCGGGTGTAGGGGTCGCCGATGGGGGCCAGCAGGTCGTCGATGGCGTCGTAGGCGTCGCTGCTGGTCTGGATCGGGCGCTCCAGGGTCTTCTGGCGCAGTCGCTTCCACTGGATCGCCTCGAAGCGTTGCGGGTCCACGTAGCTCTGGTTCACCAGTCGCCAGCTCTCCACCACCAGCTGCTGGGCATCGTTGAGGGCCAGGGCTGGCGGGACCTCGCCGAAGGTCGGGAGGCCGGCGACCAGGATGCTGAGAAGCCAGGCCAGCAAACGCTTCAGGCTCCCCGGCCTGGCAGCGCTGCCACCGCGCTCAGGCTGGGTGGTTCCCCTGCCGCCGGCTGGCTTGACGAACGGCGACGGAGCGCTCACAGGGGGTCCGAGGGGATCGGTAGACTCTGCCAACCAAACTCCCTCGCTGCATGGCGAACTCCTCCCCCGCCGCCGGCGGAAAGTCCTCGCCCGTCACCGCCTCGGTCTACGACTGGTTCAACGAGCGCCTCGACATCCAGGAGATCGTCGACGACGTCGCCTCCAAGTACGTGCCGCCCCACGTCAACATCTTTTATTGCCTGGGCGGCATCACGCTGGTCTGCTTCCTGATCCAGTTCGCGACCGGCTTCGCGATGACCTTCTATTACAAGCCGACGGTGGCTGAGGCCTACGCCTCGGTG
>Ga0208361_1000105_pt1 | contig 31976 bp, 41 predicted proteins | sample LakMenEpi05Aug10_FD_150670 | JGI IMG/M metagenome (GOLD analysis project Ga0208361, IMG submission 150670) | Freshwater microbial communities from Lake Mendota, WI - 05AUG2010 deep hole epilimnion (SPAdes) | ecosystem: Environmental > Aquatic > Freshwater > Lake > Epilimnion/Euphotic zone ... | reverse complement strand
GAAGGTGATGATCATCGACCTCGACGCCGAGCGTGGCCGCATCTCCCTCTCCACCAAGGCCCTCGAGCCCGAACCGGGCGACATGCTCACCGATCCCCAGAAGGTGTTCGAGAAGGCTGAGGAGATGGCCGCCCGCTACAAGCAGATGCTGCTGGAGCAGGCTGAGGATCACGAGCCGATGGGCGTCACCCTCGACTGATCTCCCCATGGCCCGGTTGCTGCTGCGCGGCACAGGCCTCGGCGATGTGGAAGCGGTGCTGTTCGACAAGGACGGCACCCTCAGCATCAGCGAGCCCCAACTGCTGACCCTGGCCCAGGCCAGGGTCTTTCTCTGTCTGGCGCAGGTGCAGCCTTGCCAGCGGCCCGAGCTTGAGACCCTGCTGCGGCGTGCCTACGGCTTGCGTGGCTGCTCTGCCGACCACGTGGCTGAGCCGGGCAGCGATCCAGCCGCCGGCCTTCCTGCCATCTGCCCGGCCGGAATCACCGCCGTGGCCAGCCGCGAGCACAATCTGATCGCCACGGCCACCGCCCTGGTGCAGGTGGGTCTGGGTTGGCCCGAGGCGCTCGCCCTGAGCGAGCAGGTCTTCGCTGAGGCCGATGCGGCTGATGCCCGTCGCGCCGCCGCCGGTGCGGCCCGTGCCACCAGTGCCACAACCGAGGGCCTGCAGAGCTGGCTGGAGCAGCTGCGCAGTGCCGGTGTTGTCTGCGCCGTGATCAGCAACGACGACATCGCCGGAATCGAGTATTTCCTGGCCAGCCATGGCCTGGAGTCTTATTTCGCCGGCTTCTGGAGCGCCGAGCACAGGCCTCGCAAGCCCGATCCCGCCGCCGTTCACAGCCTCTGTGCCCAGCTGGGTGTTTCCGCTGGTCGCTGTGCCCTGATCGGTGATGCCAACAGCGATCTGCGCATGGCGGTGGCGGCGGGTATCCCCCACCAGCTGGCCCTGGGCTACACCGCTGCCTGGCGTACGCCACCGGCGCTGGCGGAACCCCATCCGCTGGTGCACCACTGGAGCGAACTGGCGCTGGGCTGAGGCACCGCCACCACTACCGCCACCGCAACTACCACCGCAGCTGCTGCCGGCGCCAGAGGTGCCATGACACACAGATTGTGGAGGCCCTCAGCGTAAGGTTGTGGCCCATTCAGCGCCCTTTAGCCGGTATGAGCAGCCCCACCGGATCGCCCACCCGCTACGTGTTCACCTCTGAGTCGGTTACCGAAGGGCATCCCGACAAGATCTGTGATCAGGTGAGCGATGCGGTGCTCGATGCGCTGCTGGCCCAGGATCCGGCCTCGCGCGTGGCCTGCGAAACCGTTGTCAACACCGGTCTCTGCCTGATCACCGGTGAGGTGACCACCAATGCCCGGGTCGACTTCAACACTCTGGTGCGCGGTGTGATCCAGCGCATCGGCTACAGCGGCGCCAGGGCCGGCGGCTTCGACTCCAACAGCTGTGCGGTTCTGGTGGCGCTCGACCAGCAATCTCCCGACATTGCCCAGGGGGTCAACGAAGCCGACGACCATGCCGGCGATCCCCTCGATCTGATCGGAGCGGGCGACCAGGGGATCATGTTCGGCTACGCCTGCGACGAAACCCCGGAGCTGATGCCGTTGCCGATCAGCCTGGCCCACCGGCTGGCGCGACGCCTGGCTGAGGTGCGCCACGACGGATCGCTCCCTTACTTGCTGCCCGATGGCAAGACCCAGGTCAGCGTTGTCTACGAGAACGACGTGCCGGTTGCGATCGACACGATCCTGATCTCCACCCAGCACACCGCCGAGATCGCCCTGCCGGATGGCACCGAACTCAGTGAGGAGAAGGCGATGCGCGAGCGCATCGCCGCCGACCTCTGGATCCATGTGGTGGAGCCCGCCACCGCCGATCTCAGCCTGAAGCCCACCAAGGACAGCACCCGCTTCCTGGTGAACCCCACCGGCAAGTTCGTGGTGGGCGGTCCCCAGGGCGATGCCGGCCTCACCGGCCGCAAAATCATCGTGGACACCTACGGCGGTTACGCCCGCCATGGCGGTGGCGCCTTCTCCGGCAAGGATCCCACCAAGGTCGACCGCTCCGCCGCCTACGCCGCCCGCTACGTGGCCAAAGCCCTGGTGGCGGCAGGCCTGGCCCGCAAGGCCGAGGTGCAGCTCAGCTACGCCATCGGCGTGGCCCGGCCGGTGAGCATCCTGGTGGAGAGCTTCGGCACCGGGTCCATCAGCAACGCCGACCTGACCGCCTTGGTGCAGGAGCATTTCGACCTGCGCCCCGGCGCGATCATCGAGACCTTCGGCCTGCGCCAGCTGCCTCAGCAACGCGGCGGCCGGTTCTATCAGGACGTTGCCGCCTACGGCCATTTCGGCCGCAGCGATCTCAACCTCCCCTGGGAGGACGTGGACGCGATCGCTGCCAGCCTCAAGCAGGCCACCGCGGCGCGCGTTGCTGTCTGAGGTCTGCGCGGCTCGGCCAGATTGCCTGGCAAGCCAAGCAGCCTCGGCCGCACGCCTCCACCAGCAGATCGCGCCATGGCCCATGCCGCTGAGCCGCTCGGCATGGGCGTCGATCTGGGCACAAGTGGTCTGCGGCTGGCCCTGATTCAGACCGATGGCCAGGTGGTGGTGGAGCTCGACTCCGCCTATCCCACGGCTTTTGAGGATCCACGCGGTTGGCGTGCTGGCCTGATCGCTCTGTGTGCTCAGGTTCCTCCTGGGCTGCGGCAGAGGGTGGCCGCCATCGCTCTCGACGGAACCTCCGGCACCCTGCTGCTCTGTCGCCCCGACGGCAGTCCGGCGCCGGATTCGCTGGGGTTGGCGCTTCCTTATCACCGGGCCTGCCCTGAGCAGGCCGGCGCCGCTGCGGCCCTGGTGAGCCGAGCTGGTGCAACCACGCCGGCCGCCAGCGCCAGCGGCAGCCTTGCGCGTGCGTTGGCCCTGCTGGCCAAGGCCGATCAGGCTGGCCTGCGGGGCCCCTGGCTGCTGCGCCATCAGGCCGACTGGCTGATGGGCTGGCTGCTGGCCGACTGGCGCTGGGGCGAGGAGGGCAACAACCTCCGCCTGGGGTGGGATCTCCACGCCCATGGCTGGCTCGGAGCGATCGCAGCGCAGCCTTGGAGCGCGGCCCTGCCGCAGATCTGTGCCACCGGTTGTGTGCTCGGCCCCTTGGCTCCGTTCGTGGCCTCGGCCCTCGGCCTGCCGGCTGGCTGCCGCGTGGTGGCGGGTAGCACCGATGCCAGCGCTGCGGTGCTGGCGGCCGATCCCCAGCCCGGCGATGGCATCACCGTGCTGGGCACCACCCTGGTGCTCAAGCAGTTCAGCCCGCTGCCGCTGGCCGGAGCCGGCCTCAGCTGCCAGCGGCTGGCGGGACAGAGCCCGGTGGGGCCGTGGCTCGTGGGCGGTGCCTCCAATGCCGGCGCCGGGGTGCTGCGGCACTTCTTCTCTGATAGGCAGCTGGCGGAGCTGAGCCGCCAGATCGATCCGCGCCGCGCCAGCGGCCTGGTCCTGCGTCCCCTGCCGCGCCCGGGCGAGCGCTTTCCGGTGGATGATCCGGCTCTGCAGCCGATCCTGGAGCCCCGGCCCGTCAGCGATGCCCTCTATCTGCAGGCCCTGCTGGAGGGGCTGGCGGTGATCGAGCGCGACGGCTGGCGCCGGCTGCAGGCGCTGGGGGCGCCGCCTGTGCGGCGGGTGCTGAGCCTCGGCGGCGGAGCGCGCAACCCCCAGTGGAGCCTGATCCGCCAGCGGATGCTGGGGGTGCCGGTGCTGAACCGGCCTGAGGCCAGCGCCGCCCGTGGCATGGCCAGACTGGCGGTTCGTGCCGTCTGCCCGCCATGAACGAACGCCTGCGCGCCTGGATCTCCATGGCCCTGTTTGTGGTGCTGGCCGGCTATGTCGGCTTCAGCGCCCTGCGGCTGGGGCTGCTGCTCTGGCAGCGCTTCGGCGCCGGCTGAGCCGGTGGTCTCAGAATCGGCTTCAGTTCCGCCCCCTCGCCCCCCATGGCCGCCGACCCCCTCAGCCCCGCCGTGAGCGATCGGATCTGCAAGCACATGAACGACGACCACGCCGAGGCTGTGCTCGCCTATGCCCGCCACTACGGCGGTGTGGCCAACCCGGTGGCGGCGCGGATGCTGGCGGTCACCCCCGAGGCCATGCGCCTCGAGGTGGATGGCGCCAGCGTTGAGGTGGCGTTCGATCACACCCTCAGCGACAGCGAAGACGCCCATCGCACCCTGGTGGCGATGCTGCGCGCCATGCCGCAGGCCTGAACTGTCGGCCTGAACGACGGGCTCCGACGGATCACCCACACCTGCAGCGGGAATGCTCAGGTTGGTGTAAGCCCGCCGAACGATGCTGCCGCTGCTCTGGCGTGGGGCCCTCGCCCTGATCAGCGCTCCGCGTTGCCCCGCCTGTGGCGGCGCCACAGCCGAGCCGCCGCGCGCTGTCGGGCCGGCCCCCCTCTGCGCTGATTGCTTCACGCCCCTGGGCCTGCCGACCGGCGGTATTCAGGGCGATGAGCCGCTGATCTGGTGCGCCCTCGGGGCTTATGCCGGCGCCCTGCGCCGCCTGTTGCTGCGTCAGCGCCCTAGGCCCCAACCGGCTCTGATCGCGGCGCTGGCCGTTCAGCTGCACAGCTGCTGCGCCCAGGCTCAGGCGGGTTCGCTGCTGGTGCCGATCCCCAGCTGGAAGCGCTCCGCCAATCCCCTGCCGCAGCTGCTGGCCGCGGCTCTCGTGGACGCCTCCGCCGGCCGCAGCCGGCTGAAGGCGGACCTGCTGGTGCGTCGGCGCGTGACCGTGGGCCAGCATCACCTCAACCGCCGCCAGCGCCTGGGCAACCAGCGTGGCTCCTTCGCCGGTGTTGCCGCCGGTTCAGGCTTGCGCCGTGCGCCGGTCTGGCTGGTGGACGACATCCTCACCACCGGGGCCACTGCCGAAGCGGCGGCTGAAGCGCTGCAGGAGGCCGGCTGGGCGGTGCAGGGTCTTCTCTGTCTGGCGCGCACCCCCGGGCCGGTGCCGCGTCCGCTGTGATCTAAGATCCCCTAGTCGCTGAGGCGACGGGCCGGGATAGCTCAGTTGGTAGAGCAGGCGATTGAAAATCGCCGTGTCCCCAGTTCAAATCTGGGTCCTGGCATGATCAACGCCGACTGATGTCCATGCAGGCTGCAGTCGTTTCAGACTGAGGCCGAATTGGATACCGGCGGCCTTGAACGGCTGACGACCCGGTCCGGGTCTGACGCTGGTGTGCGTTGACCGTCTTCCGGGGAAGCCCGAACTCATGCCCATTCCAATTCCGGACAAGCCAGGCCAGCTGTTCGACAATGCCGACAGCTTCGCCATGGTCTTCGATGAGGCCTGGCAGCGGCAACAGCGCAGCCCAGCCGCATCCGATCTGACGATCGAGGAGAAGCGTCGCCAGGTGCTTGCGGCCTGTGCCGACCATCCGTTCATGGTCAACCAACCGGACATGGCGGCTCAGGTGGCCGATTTCCGCATCCGGTTGCTGGGGCTCTGAGGCGCTGGCTCACAGGCAGGGATCTGCGGCACCCATAGGATCCGCCCGAACCCGCTTCCGGCGATGTCCACGCCCCTCGCCCGTCTGCTGCGCCAGCTCAGCGGCGGCTTCAGCAACCAGCAGCAGGCCTTCGAAAACCCGCCGCTTTACGCCCACATCCTGGTGAAGTTCCGGCCTCTGCCGCAGCTGGAGCCGGGCTCGCTGCTGCTGGAGCAGTCGTACGCCATCAACCCCGCTGCTCCCTACCGCATCCGTGTGCTGCGGGCGGAACCCCAGGGTGCCGGGCTGATCATTCACAACCAGGCCCTGCACGACGATCAGCGCTTCTGGGGTGCGGTCGACGATGCAGACAAGCGCGCGTCCATCCGCGCCGAGGATCTGCGCCCCCTGGAGGGCTGTGCCTACGTGGTGCGCGAGACCTCCGCTGGTTTCAGCGGTGAGGTGGAGCCCGGCTGCCGTTGCCTGGTGGAGCGCAAGGGGGCCGTCTCCTATCTGGTGAGCAGCTTCGAGCTCACGGATCGGGGCATGCGCACGATTGATCGCGGTCACGATCCCCAAACCCATGAACACCTCTGGGGCTGCCTGGCAGGACCCTTTGAATTCAGCCGCACCGACGACTACAGCTCCGAGGTTCCCCAAGCCTGGCTCCAAGCCTGGGAGAACTAGGGGCTGCAGGCCCTAGGCGCTCAACTCATCCATAAACTCCTGTTCCTGGTGATCCAGGTGGCGCTCAGCCTGGTGGCGCTCGAACCGCTGATGGCCGAACTGGGAACGCTCGAACTCTTGGCGCTCGCCATTGGGGCGCTCAAACTCCTGATCGTCCAGGAAGGGCTCTTCCTCGGCGATGGGGTCTTCCTCGCATTTGGGCTCGTCTTGATAGGGCGCTTGAGCCGCCACCCCCTTGAGGAGCGATTCAAGCCGGGCCAGCCGGTCTTCGGTTTCAACCAGACGCAGCTCGGTGCCTTCGGCCATGGGGGCGCCTGAGGTCAAAGCTCCCTCCAGGAGCTGCTCCAGCCGCACCTCTTGCCCCGCCAGGCGCTCCTCCAGCTCCAACAGCCGGAAGGTGAGGATTTCAGCCACCTCAGTAAGGGTTTGCAACTGGTTGGCCAGCCGCTGGGTGCAATCTGCCGCCTTCGGCTCAGGAGCCATGGGCCGTACCACGGGTTTGGCCGGATGGTATCGGCGGAGCACGCAAACGCCAGGGGGCAAGGGCCCTGGGGCCACACCTGGTTTGAAACGCTTGCGAAAGCCTTTGGATTCGTTCGAAACAGACCCAAAGGATCTGTCTGCCGCCGTTTAGCGGGGCTCCGTCATACCTCCCTCCGGCCTCTCAAGCCCATGACACTTGCCAACGCAGCCCACCTGAACATCGAGCGTTTTACCAATACCCCTTCCAAGGAAAACTGGGCCAACGCCACCGAGAACAACAAGGCAGCCCTGATCCGCGCCATGTATCGCCAGGTACTGGGCAACCAATATGTGATGGCCAGTAAGCGACTGGAAGGCCCGGAATCAGTGTTCAAGCGCGGGTGGTACTCCAGCATTTTGTTAAAGGGGATGAAGCCCACTTGGTTGCTGCGCTTTCGCACGCGGTAGTTGCAGATCCAGAAAAAAGCCGCCGCTTTGCCAGGATTGCTCCGATGAACTGAGCTGGCCTGCGCCCCACCGCCTCCCTCTCACCCAACCCATTGCTATCCAAACCATGAAAGTTTCTGCAGGCACTTGAGGCACCAGCTTCAGTAGCGGTCGCCAGGTCACCTTCACGGTGACCTGCATCAACAACAACAACTATTCCCGCACCGCGGACATGGTGCTGAATGTGCCCTACACCCGCATGAACGAAGCCATCCGCTTGCTGCAGCGCATGGACGGCAAGATCACGGGGATTGCCGTAAACGGCGGCGACAGTGGCAGCGCCCCAGCGCATGCCCGTAAGAAAACCGTCAACACGGCTGCCAAGGGCTAAGCCACCCTGGGACCAAGAACCGGGGCCACAGGCTCAAAAGCCCCCAGCTGGGGGCTGGTTGATACTCCGATGCCCTGGGTTGGCAGCCAGCGAAGGTCTTTCTCCCACTGGCGCTGTCCAGGCGGTGACCGTTTGTAACGGGCCACTCATCCTGGCCCCCTTTACCGCCAAAAATACGTCGGGTCGTGTTGACGTCTGTTTTGCCTTTGGCCGGGCTTCACCCCCAGCGATCCGAAACACCGGCAACCTGCTTCCCATAACCCTCCCGACTCTTCGTCGCGACTAGGAGACTCCCAAATGTTCGACGCCTTCACCAAGGTCATAGCCCAGGCTGATGCCCGTGGCGAATTCATCAGTGCCGGTCAGATCGACGCCCTCGCGGCGATGGTCAGCGACAGCAACAAGCGCATGGACTCGGTGAACCGCATCACCTCCAACGCTTCCGCCATCGTCACCAACGCAGCTCGCGATCTGTTTGATTCGCAGCCCTCGCTGATCGCCCCCGGCGGCAACGCCTACACCAGCCGCCGCATGGCTGCGTGCCTTCGCGACATGGATATCATCCTCCGTTACATCACCTACGCCGTTTTCAATGGCGATGCATCAGTTCTGGAAGACCGCTGCCTCAACGGCCTGCGGGAGACCTACCTCGCCCTCGGCGTTCCTGGCGCTTCCGTGGCTGAAGGCGTTCGCAAGATGAAGGCCGCCGCCATTGCAATTGTCAATGACCGCAACGGCATCACCCAAGGAGACTGCTCAGCTTTGATGAGTGAAATCGGCACCTACTTCGACCGCGCTGCAGCAGCCGTAAGCTGATCAGCACACTCATAACGTCAAATCAACCCATCTCCCCTTCCCATGAAGACTCCCCTTACCGAAGCCGTCGCCGCCGCTGATTCCCAGGGTCGGTTCCTTTCCAATACTGAACTCAACTCCGCTTTCGGTCGTTTTGAGCGCGCCAAAAATGCTCTTGTAGCAGCCAAGGGTCTGACTGCCAACGCAGACAACTTAGTGAACGGCGCCTCCCAGGCCGTTTACAACAAGTTCCCCTACACCACCCAGATGCAGGGTTCCAACTATGCCGCTGACGCCCGTGGCAAAGCCAAGTGCGCCCGGGACATCGGTTACTACCTCCGCATGGTCACCTACTGCCTCGTGGCAGGTGGCACCGGCCCAATGGATGAGTACCTGATTGCCGGAATTGATGAAATCAATCGCGCTTTCGAGCTCTCCCCCTCTTGGTACGTGGAAGCTCTCAACTATATCAAGGCCAACCATGGCCTTTCCGGCGAAGCAGCGACAGAAGCAAACAACTACCTCGATTACGCAATCAACGCGCTTGTTTGATTAAGCTTCTAGACAAAATAAACGCAGCCCCTAGCCTCCCCATCGACGGGGAGGCTCTCTTTATTGGTTTAAGATGAAGGCGGACAGGCATGGAAATAAACTACGAATCAAGACGAGAGGATCAAAAAATCAAGCATCCCCAAGAATACGGCAAGGTCAATACATAATTCAGGGAAACCGTCCTTTTACCAAAACACGAACATCATGCTGCCCGAAGAAGTTCTAAGCATAAAAGACTTAATTAAACAATCCGGGGCAGAACAGGAACTTCAATACGGAACTAGCGAAGCCCGATTGCGCATTAACCTAAGAATTGACGACATTGGTCTTTGGAAATCCCATCAGGCAAATCATCCTGGCAAATGCAATCTTCTGCTTGCCTGCGAGAGTAATAGCGGCGAACTGTCCGAAACCAATCTGACCTGGGTCGTCGGTTCAGCGATACGTTCAGCCTGGGCAGAAGGATCGACCAAAGCAAAGGATCTGCTCAAAACCCTTGGGGTATCAGAACAACTTATAGGACTGGTGTCAGAACACTGCCCAGGACTAGGCGGGACAGCCATCTGGGCATTCCATTTAGAGCGGCATGGCTGGCTCACCGCTACGCCAGTGGGATCGTGGACCTAACAAAAGAAGCTCAAGAACGACTGAAGATAAGCCAACTCGCCAAGGCGACACAAGTTTGCGGGATAAGCAATCGCAACAGCCTCCCCACTACAGCGAGAGCGTTGGTAGCCAAAGCAGATGCATCCAAGCAACCCCTAAGCGTCGATGAATTAAAAGCGGTATGCGACTGTTGCAAAACCTCAGAGAATGCCGTTACGTTACTGATAGCGGAGTCAAGCCAGGTGGTTGACGCTGCAAGGCAACAATTGCTAGAGCACCAGCCCCATCTCATCCTGCCAGGGGGAGAGTTATACCCTGAAAATCGCGCAGAAGCCTGCTGGCGGGATTGTCAACAGTTTCTGCGGGTGATAATCTACGGCGTGGCGTGCAATTGCACAGAGATAACAGACGCAGACGGCATGGCCGCATTGCGTCAGTTATACGAACTAATGGAAGTACCAATTCCAGCGATGATGTATGCCCTTAATCAAATGAGAAGCCTTACTACACAAGCACTAAAAACCTCTGGGCATATTCGTGAGCTGGCCTGCCTGAACTTGGCTTTTGACAATCTGATCGAAGCTCTGCTACCTAGCCAGTCACTGTTGCCACGAAGCTGACCGTACCCAACAAACCAATTCCCCTACCAGGCGACAGTACAAATCCAAAATGGGCACAATTTACAGCAAAGCAAATCCTCTCCAAAATGAATAACACGCAAGTACATACAAGCTTGTTACCAGAAGACCCCAGCAAGTGGAATCCTCCTGAGGAACGGGATCCTGAAGCATCGCAGTTTCCACCCGTAGACGCGCGAGGGGCCAGCTGGAACAACCGTGTTATGCCGCCTCTTGACCTGCGCCAGGCAAACCTTTGCCGTACGGACATAAGAGGCACGGACCTAACTGCCTGCCTTCTGGAAGGCTGCAAATTGACACTTGCCCGTTATGACAGAAAGACACGGGTTCCTGATGATTTTAATCTTGAAAAGTCGGGGGCAGTTGGTCCAGGAGCAGCTCTAAATGGGGCATTTTTAAATGGCGCAGATCTCAGGGGTATGGACCTTCGAAACACCAACTTTATGGGTGCCTACCTAAGCGGCTGTGACCTAAGTAGTGCAGTATTGGATGGAGCACGCTTTGTAGGTGCAGACTTAAGGTTTGCGAAAATGCAAGGCTGTCTCTGCGTGGGCACACGCTTTACAGGAAGTCAGTTGCAACAGGCCGACTTTAGGGCTGCTGATCTAACAGGGGCTATTCTAGATGGCGCAGAAAATATTCAGGGCGCTGACTTCAGTCTGTCTACGGGTTTGGACAGGATACAGATTGCAAACCTACTAACTCGATCTCACAACGAACTCGATTGCTGGAACCCCCTCACCCGGGGAACGACCCGTATAACCCTAGAATCGCTTCTAGGATCGTACGGGTCGACCTAAAACCAGACGACAACCCAAAAACGCGACCTACACAGCCTGTGTCGCTAGCGCCCGGCAGGGCGAAGGGCAAGTATCAGGTGCGCGTTTGAAACAAAAGATTGAGGTTTATAAAGCTACGGTCAAAGGGCCTTGGATGCCGGTGATAATTGCCCCGTATCGCCATGACAGCCATGCCGTTTGGTCCATCCTCCATCCTAGGCGTGGAGCGCTTTTCCCAAGAGTGCGAAGCCCCACTGGAGCTAATACCCGGAGACGATGACCAAGCGAAGGAGACGGTAATCCGGGCTGTCTACAGACAGGTGCTTGGGAATGCCTACGTCATGGAGAGCGAACGACAAGCAGTTGCGGAATCGCAGTTCAAGCTTGGCGAAATCAGCGTTAGAGAGCTGGTGCGTCGCATCGCCAAGAGCGATCTATACCGCACACGCTTTTTTGATTCATGTGCACGCTACCGCTATATTGAACTGGCATTTCGTCATCTTCTCGGCCGAGCTCCGGCTGACTTTGAGGAAATGCGAAGCCATGCCGAACGGCTAGACACAAGTGGCTACGAAGCAGACATAGACAGCTTCTTAGAATCTGATGAATATCAAAACACCTTTGGTGAGTGGACTGTCCCATATCAACGTGGCTGGAGAACAGAATCCTGTGCAACTCTTCAAGAGTTCACCTGGTCATTCCAGTTGCTGCGGGGCAACAGCAGCAGTAGCCTAAAAGGTAATCTGGCGGGAATTAGAAGTCGTCTTGGTGGAGCTGCTTATCAAAATCGACCCATTCCAGTGATAGCTCCATCATCCCAAGAATCCCAAGGCTGGAGCTTCCGCCCAGCCGCGAACCTTACGGATCCGGTAACGCGGACTGGGGTAATCGCAGGCGAAGCAGGCAAAGTCTATCGCGTTGAAGTAACAGGTTATAGGGCGAATAACGTGCGACCCACGTCACGTTACAGAAAAGCAAACCGAGTATACTTCGTAGCCTTCAACAAGCTATCAGAGCAGTATCAACTTATTCATCGCGAGGGAGGCAAGATCGCAAGTATAACACCATTGAACTGAGCAATCAGTTCAAATTGCTTGCCGTAACAAGGGAGCTACAAAGTCACACCGAGCATCTTTGAAATAGGGTCTTCAAAAAATTCCAGCGATACACATCCCGCGAACAGAAGCAGTCCTCCAATCCCATCTTTTCCCATGACAGCAAATCAAAGCAATTCACTTGACTTCGGAGCCACTCAACTTCTTGAAGCACCAGCGAGATTTTCTCGACATAGGACTGATGATGCAGAAACTGCCACAAGTGAAGATCTATTTCGCAACCAGCAGCTATTAAATAAACCGTCTGCATTCACCGCAAACGACAATGCTGCTTTTCACATCGCAGTAAGAGCTGCATATCGCCAAGTATTTGGCAATGTTCAGCCCATGGAAAGCGAGCGGCTGCTCAGTGCTGAATCAAGATTACGCAATGGCGACATAAACGTACGGGAATTCGTACGAAGATTAGCCCAATCCGATTTTTATCGCTCACGCTTCTTTGATGCCGTGTCTCCGCATCGAGCAGTTGAGCTGAACTTCAAACATTTACTGGGCCGCCCCCCCCAGAATCAAGCAGAAGTTGCTAGCCATGTAGCCCTGATCGCCACAAGTGGCTTCACAGGCGAGATCAATAGCTATCTTGATTCCGATGAGTATCTAAAGTCCTTTGGCGAGGACACAGTTCCATCCCCAACAAGCTGGAACTCTCCAGTAGGCCAGCCTCAAGCAGCGTTCAACAGGATCGCAGCACTTGAACAGAACTTCGCTGGTAGCGACACAGCCATAGGGTCCAAGAGTCAGTTGCTTGGCAATCTGGTTAGCGGCTACAGGCTCTCAATCAAGGTGCCTGCACAGGTGTACCGATCTGGTTCCCTTAGTCAAATGGGTGGAGCAGCCGCTGGTTCGGGCGACATGTTTGAGCCTGTCAAGCGAAAGAATGCCGACGGCGGCGACTCAACACCGTTGCGTGGTGATCTCTACGTTGGCTTTGGGCTTGGGCAGCGGCAACAGGAAGTCTTCGAGCGCTGTAGCGGTGATTCAGCAGATCAGATTACTGCGCTGATCCGCTCGGTATACCGCCAAGTATTAGGCAATCCCCACGTGATGGACAGCGAACGCAACCTAACAGCAGAAAGCCAGTTTGCTGAGGGAAGGCTCAGCACCCGCGAATTTATAAGAGCTATTGGACTCTCTGCAGACTATCGCCGTCGCTTCTTCGAAACAAATGCACCCTACCGTTTTGTTGAGCTGAACTTCAAACATATTCTGGGCCGAGCACCTGCATCTCAGGCTGAGATGAGTGAGCACCTACAAAGACTAGCCATTCACGGCTATGAAGCAGAAATCAACAGCTACGTTGATAGCGAAGAGTATCAGAATACCTTCGGCGAAAATACTGTTCCCTATCTGCGTGTAGCGACTGAGAATGGCCGCGAACAGGTTTCCTTTAATCGGCACATAGCACTAGTTCAAGGCTATGCAGCTAGTGACACCATTCAATGTGCCTCAAGCCTGCTGAATTCAGTGGCAACAAGATCGGCACCAGCAAACTGGGCCAATACAACAGTACGGATTAACAGGCTTGGTGCAGCCTCTGGATCAGCTGATCCCACATCCAAACGGTTCCGTATTGTCGTGAATGCCCAGCCTGCAGGCGGCCGCCAACGCAACCCAAACGCCAGTTACGTGGTTGGCGGCAACGACATAACAACCCAACTGGGATACATCCATAGACGCGGTGGTCGGATCATTTCTGTGACCGAAATCACCTAAAACGCTGGCTCACTTTTTTAGGGCAACAACACACTTCTCTCCCTCTCACAAGCCAACCTAAACAGCCATGGACATCAAAACTCTTGCCAAGCCCGATTCGGATTCACGCCAGTCAAAAGCCCAAGCCCTACTGAAAGCCGCCTACCGCCAGGTATTTGGCAATGCACACCTCTTTGAGGGTGAGCTCTCAGTCTCGGCCGAGAGTCTCTTCATCAACGGCAATCTCACAGTGCAGGGGCTGATCAATGCCCTAGCCCTGTCTGATAGCTATCGGCGTCTCTTTTTTGATGCAAATGGCCCCTACCGATTTGTTGAGCTTAATTTCAAGCATCTCTTAGGGCGAGCCCCACGAAATCAGGCTGAACTGAGTAAGCATGTTCAGCTCCTGGCCACAGAAGGATACGAAGCAGAAATCAACAGCTATATATACGGAGCCGAGTATCTAGAGGTCTTTGGCTTTGATACAGTGCCTTATGACAGGGGAGCGGCAAGCCAGCAAGGTGAAACCAACCTTACATATAACAGAACACGTGCATTGACTTCAGGATTTGCAAGTTTTGATGGTGACGGGCAATCACAATTATTAGTCAGCCTGGCGACCAGTTCACCCCCCGGAGGCAGTCAAAAAACTCCTGGCCCAGGAGGTCGAGACAATCAACGGTATGCAATTCGCTGGGCAACCACAAATCCAGTCGGCACAAATCGGCGAGCGAAGCAAACCACAACCGTCCCCTTCAGCTCGCTAACATCAGCCATCCAATCAATTCATCGACGTGGGGGCTGCATCTCCTCAGTGACAGAATCCTAAATCAAACTAAAATGGGGAGGGCCGAGAAGTTTAAGAATATATATTCTCACAACTTTTCCTAAACCTCCCTAAACTTTAAAATCACCCCGGATACAATCCATGAATTCAAAGGCAAAAGACCACCGCCAAGCAGAGCGGCCACAGGCCAAACAGGGCATTGCTGAACCACAACCTGCGCTCAATATGATGATTGATACCTGGGTACACATGGTTCAGGGAGGCCGTCACCCTTTTGGCAGGAACGCCAACAACAAGGGCTGAGCAGCGTTGATGCAGCTGGAAACCTTCATAGCACGAAGCCTTGGTCGCTGGCGATCCATGAGGAGTGGACATTCCCTTGCTTTTCAGCAATTTGAGGATGTTCGCAGTTCAGTCTTAATCGAACCAATTGGGCCCCAAGATCCATTGGTTCTTAAGCTACTTAAGGATTGCACAATACGCGATGCAAAACCTTTTCTTCCTTTTCGAATGGAATGGAATGCTGAAAGCGACTGGGAACCAGATGACCCCAGCGAAGTGTCGGCTGGATCATGCATTCTCGTTCCAATTCCATCTGATAATCAAAAAGGAATCTTGCTGCGAAGTGCTGGATACGCAGAGGCCGAGCAAGCAGTATCAAACTACACATTTCTTGAAGATGACACTTTTGTACTAAAAACCCAATACGGCCAGTCCATTGCGGAGGAACGGATCTGGTTCGTATCTGAGAACGTTCGTTGCCGCTCGTCAGTTCTGCGAACTTCAGGAGGCTCAGGGATACTGCAAACCTCCTTTGCCTCTGAAATCCGACGGCTAGATTCCTTCATCTAACAATATTCACTGTGTCAAATATTGCTCTGACATTTGCAAAAATACTTGCTGGCCATTACAGTAATTCTGCTCAATCACAACATGATCCCGTAAATTTCGCACACATCAATATCTATTTTCGCCCTCTCCCATGGGAAGTATTTCAGGGACCTGGTTTTTATTCTGAGCAGAGCTATGGGCACGACCCTTGGCGACCCTATAGGCAAGGCGTGCATCGACTGATCTCATCCGAGAAGATACAAATTGTTGAGAATTATGGCTTCGACCAACCGATTCGCATAGCTGGGGCAGGTTTCACTCCTGAACTTCTCAAGCTCATTCATATTGATCGCCTTAAACAACGTTGCGGTTGTGCGATGCATTTCCAAGAGACGACACCGGGTTGCTTCAGGGGAATGGTAGAGCCTGGTCAAAACTGCATCGTGCCACGCGATGGACGGCCCACCTATTTAGTGAGTGAGGTATCGGTTGACCACGAAAACTGGATCAGTCGAGATCAGGGATTTGATCCGATTACCAATACCTTGCAGTGGGGCTCAGAACACGGGCCGCTGCAATTTCAACGAATAGCTAGCTTTGAGAATGAAGTCACAGCTGAGTGGAGAAGTCTGACAAATGATCAGCGGGAAGAGGCTAAACATATTGGATAGACCAACAAGTATGCAGGCTGACAGGCCAGCTATCAAGCAATTCCAAAGCTGGATTCGCTCGCAGCATCTCATCTGTCAGGGCCAAGACTTTATTTTTGAAACTATTGATCATAGCCAGCTTGAGCGTTTTGAAGCCTGCCTGAAGATGATTGATGGGCACGTGCGGTCTGTAAGAGCCATTGGCAACTGGCCTATGGGACCTCGCCGCACCTTCAAGATTCTGCGAGTTGAAGCAGCTGTGCCGAGACCCAAGGGCCTAGAGATTCAACGCTACTGGGCTGAACGTGGTTCCTTTCAGACCCGGTTTTCGGAAATCAGCGCTTGACGCTTGCGATCTACAAAAAGGTCAGGATCCTGCACGGCCAAGTCATTATACAAATGCGTGAAAAGTTCATGGAAATTCCCAACACAAATTGCATCAAGACCCATCAAGGTAGCATAACGCAGCTCCCAGTTAGCTGTAAAATCGGATGACAAAAGTCGCTGCACACTTTTGCTCCATATATCTGGGAAATGTTTATTCAATGCCAAACAAGCAGCCGCTTTTGACTTACCGAACTGGGGACGCTTGCTATTCATGGCTTCCAGCAGCAGCGACTCAATGGTAGGAGAGGCAGCGGAAGGCCAGTCATCCACACTGCGAAGAAGCTGAATGAAGAAATAGTGAGCGCCGTAATCATTATATGCATCCTCCTGCCATCGCTTCCAGAAAAAAGGCCAGAGCTCCTCTGGTGGCCTATGCTTCAATACGGATAATGCTAAATAGCAACGACTAAAATCAGTGCCAAAAAACTCATCAAATAAAAATAATGTGGTGGGTTCCGTATCGTAGCAGTGCGCCAAAACCAAATCTTCTGGCTGATCCCAGATCAGGGTATCTAAACAAGTAAGCAGGTCAAGGCCTGCGTGTACTTTGTCTTGGCCCGGCCAGAGTGTCCGCAGAGCGCGCAACCTGAACACAGGGGACACGGGCGCCTTGAGGATCGAAGGCAATAGATATGTAGCCCGACAGTCAATTAAATCCTGAATCGCCGACTGCCGGTCCATTTGGTTAGGCAGGGTCAGGTGGTCTTCCAATTCTTGAAGGCGACTGCTATCGCCACTGAGCTGTGCAACCCCGGCCAAAGCAGCGCCGCGAACCCCTGGATTCGCCTCATCTTGCAGCGATTGAAGTACGGGCAAGGCCGCATGCACTTCTAACCCCACAAGGGCCTGGATAAGAACCCTGCGGCTCTGGCCTGGATCATTGAGCAGCGGGAGCATTGCCTGATGGAGTTCAACATCCTGGCAATTGAGCTGAAGAAGGGCCCAGGCGGCATTTTCAACGAGATAGGGATCATCACTCCTTAGACAACGCCCAATGCTGGGGATGGCCCGTTGAACCCCAAGCCGGCCCAAAACTTCGACCGCTTTTCGGCGCGCAAGGTTGACAGCCTGTGCGTTAGAAGAATTATCGATGAGACGCAATAAAGCTTCCTCCGTTTTATTGCCAGGGAAATTCACGAGATGGGCCGCCGCCATGTAGTAGTCGCTGGCGGAATCAAGCGATTCAAGGGATTGCTCAAGAATGGCGAGCGCGTCGTGGTGGCTGAGCCCGGGATGAATATTGTCGTAACTGCTGCTGGAGCTGGCCAAAATACTGTCCTCAGAGGTCAATGTGGTCGAAGCTGTGGCGCCAGAGGGGGAGCTGATTCCTACTCTGATAGCCGGTAGGACAAGAGTGCTGAAAGTTTAAGAGTTATGAGTCTTGATGCAATCCAGCCAGGAAGCGATCAATATGAGGCCACCTAAATTTAGCGGCGCCATGGGACCCCATCAATGTGGTGCACTTCTTGTTGTTACAAGCATCAAATCTGAAACTCCCCAGAGGGTTGCTCAGAAACTGTGGGTTCAGCCCCATATGTTGGGCCACACTATGCAGCAACTCCACCAGAACGGAATCCCAGTTTCGTCGGTGGGTCTGATGGAGGCTGCCAACTCGGTTTCCGGAGTGGCGACCAAAGCTGCCATGGAGCCAGGCGAATCACCCAAGCCTGAACAGCAATCACCTCGCCGCCGCCGCAAGTAGCCCAGCTCAGCCTTGGAGCTCGAACACACCATCAGGAGCGCGCCCCTGCTTGAGCAGTTCCCAGTTGATCGACTGAAGGAAAGCGACGGCGTCCAGAGTCTCCACCACATCCACCCCCCAGTCACCCTGCTGCAGCAACGCTCCAGAGGCAGCTTGATCGTCCTTGCGTCCACCCAAGGCCAATAGCTGGCACGCATCATCAGTGGCACCTGCAGAGCAGCGAAGCTGTCGCCAGGCCAGGAGTACGGCATTGGCCAGGTCGATGGGCAGCAGATCGGCTTCCACCTGAACCAACCAATGGGGATGGCTGAGTGCCTGAACCTGGACATCGGTGGACAGGTGAGCAACGAGGCCAGCCGCCAAATCGGCGGAGGTCAGGCTTTGAAGGTTTTCCGAAACCACCTGAAGGTTATGGGAGAGCAAAAAGCGTGTCATGTCCTGGTCTTGTTAAGCCCAGCATAGGATCACCATGGCTATCCCTGATAATTTGCTTAAGAGGAGGGTCCCTTGTCTACTGAACTGCCCACTGCCCCCGGATCTGGGAACCAGCAACTGAGCGTGGAGGAAGCCAATATTCTTGCTGCAGAGCTTCGTTCCCAACTTCGCCAGGGTCTAGTTCCTTCCTCCGACAGCCCAGCGATTGAGCGCATGGTGGCTGGCCTCGGCGATACCAGAGGATTGATGCGGCTCACCTTTGCCGAGAGCCTTGGAGCAGTGGGTGCTGCAGCGGTGCCAACCCTCTGCCGTGCATTGCGGTCTCACAACAACGTCACCGTTCGCCGCGCCGCAGCGAAAACATTGACCCTGATCGGAGATCCCGCTGCCTTGCCCGTTTTGCTCGAAAGTTTGCTCTCAGATTCGGACCCCGTTGTGCAGGGATCAGCGGTCGGAGCGATGGCTGCAGTCGGCGACCAGGCTCTCGATCCACTTCTCTCTGTGCTGGTTCATCCAAAAGCTTCAGCCATGCAGCAGGGGCTGGCCAGTTGGGGGATCGCCTTTATCGGCGCCAGGGCGCCCGAAGCGCTTCGCCAAGCAGCCAGTTCGCCTGATGCCAGGGTGAGAGCAGCTGCCATAGCAGCTCTCGGCGAACAGATCCAGGCTCTAGGAGATGACCAGGCGAGACAGCTGCTTCTAACAGCCCTGGATGACCTGGACTCCGAGGTGCGGGCAGAAGCTGCAACGCTGATGGGCAAGTTGCAGGAGCCCGAATGGGCCTGCCCGCGCCTACTCCCTCTCCTCACCGACTCGGAAGAACAGGTCCGCAAGAATGCAGCTTTATCGCTGATGAAGCTAGGGGCCAGGGATGCCTTGCCTGCATTGAAAGCAAGTGTGGACCAGGAAGAACAACCAAGTGTCAGATTGGTTCTAGAACTAGCAATCAGCCAGCTGAGCAAGTGAGGACGGTAATAGTCTCGCGTCAGCCCGGCTGAGGTTGACGCGCATGCAGGTCACTTATTCGAGCTAGGGCTGATTCAATTGTCTCCCGCACATAACTATCTACCTGTGGTTGGTTCTGCAGATCTCTAAGAGTCCGTTCAATTGCAGGATCATCAATTTGGGCGAGTGCATTGACAGCAGCTACCGCCTGGGCTGGATTATCTCCGCCCACCACTCTTAGCAACAGGGGCATCGCCTGCCCACCCACCTGCCCAAGGGCCATCACCGTAGCTACAGCCACAACCGGTGAATCGTCGCTGAGTGCCGCGTCAAGGGCCTGCATCGCTGACTCGGGGAAATGGATCCCAGGCTGGTTTGAAGCCACCTGGGCATAGGCCTTCACGCAGCTAGCGCGGACAGTGCTGTCCGTGCTGGCCATAAGAAGATCCGCCAAAGGCAGCAGGGCTGCAGCGCCAAAGGCGCCGATACCCCGAACAGAAGCCCTGCGTAAAGTTATGTCCGGTTGGGCCAACAGACCAAGCAGGCGAGGCAGAGCCTGCTGAGGCCAATCCCTGACCATAGCCATAAAAGCCTGGCTTTGAATATAAGGATTGGGGTGAGCAAGGTCCTCAAACAAGATATCCAGTGCTTCCATTTCCATCTTGGGGAGGTGTTACGAGAGGGCTCTTTTTCTCACAAAAAAGGAGGCCCGAAGGCCTCCCTGGATTGTCCTCAACAATTAATCAGAAACTGATCAGGAGAGGGCGTTGATGGCGTAATCAAGGTACGACTTCAACTCATTGAGAGCCTGGGGGCTCATGTCACGAGGGGAGCAAGCCCGATCGCGGGTGAAGGTGAGCGCTTCCACGTAAGCAGCGGTAGGCAGACGCAGGGTGCGGTACACCTCACGGGCTCCGGCAATGCCCCACTCATCGAGAGGGCCGGTGCCACCTACCACCAGGCAGTAGTTGATCAGACGCAGATAGTGAGCGATGTCGCGGTAGCACTTGTCCACCTTGACCTGGTTCTCACCAGCTTCGCCGGCTTGCTTGAGGTAGGGGTACTTGCTGAAGCAGGCGTCACCAGCCTCCTTGGTCACCTTGTCCAGACCGGCGGCCAGCTTTTCAGCGGCTTCAAGACGAGCCGTAGCCCGCTGAATGTTGCCCTGAACAGCTTCTAGGTCGTTCTGGGAGGGGAAGCGACCAGCGGCATCAGCGGCGGTCACAACAGTGGTCACAACAGACTTCATCGTGAAGATCCTCGTTTAATTAAGTAGTAGTGGTTTAAAAAAAGCAATCTCTTCGGATGAATCAGCTGAGGCCGCTGATCACACGGTCAAAGTAGGTAGCAGCTTCAGCCACTAGAGCGGAGCAGTCGCCCTGAACGGTTTCCATCTTGCGGAAACGGGTTTCCACAGGGTTGGTGCCGCTGGTGTTGGTCTCGTTGATGTGGGCTGTGGAAGAAGCCTTCATGATGGCCACGGCGCGGGCGGCAGACTGAAGGGGAACGCCCAGAGCGATGTAGGTCTCCTTGAGGCCGTTCAGGCAGCGGTCGTCCAACACCGAGGCGTCGCCTGCCAGCAGCGCGTAGCTGATGTAGCGAAGCACAATTTCGCCATCGCGCAGGCAGGCGGCCATGCGGCGGTTGGGATAGCAGTTGCCACCAGCCTGGATCAGGCCGGTGTTTTCGCAGATCATGCCGGTGACTGCATCAGAAACGATGCAGGAGGCATTGCTGGTGATGGCGTTGACGGCGTCTAGACGCTTATTTCCCTCAGCAACATAGTTACGGAGAGCAGCGAGCTCACCGCCACCAATCGCGGCAGTCTTCGAATCTGCGCTGACGACAGCGCGTGAAAAGGCGTCGAGCATGGGTAAAGGGACCTGGGGTGCTTGTGCTCAACCAATCGACAGCCAGTGGAGATCGTTAGATCCATTTTGGTCTGTATGGCCAAGCTGCCTCTTGGGGAAGGCGTGAGGGGAAACTACGGCCGACTCCCTGCTCAGCGCCCTGATCCGACCCATCATGCAACCTTTCGTCACCCATCGCGGGCGCACTTGAAAAGGCAGTGCTGGCAAAGCATCTTGGCGAGGGGAAGGCATGCAAATGGGCTTCCCCCGATTTCGTGGACACGGATCAGGGGTTCACAGGGGTGAGTGTACGGGCAGTGATGAACGCCTGCTCGTAGTCGATCGGACTCAGGTAGCCGATCGTTGAATGGCGCCGTTCGCGGTTGTAGTAGCCCTCGATCCAGAAGGCCAGATCGCGCTGGAGCTGTTGGGGGGAAATCAGCACCTCTCGATTGTGATCGAGGCCCAACTCCAGCTTGAGGGTGGAGAAAAAGCTCTCCACAACTGCGTTGTCCCAGCAGCACCCCTTGGCTGACATGCTGCAGGTGATCTTCTCCTTTTGGAGCAGCTCCTGGTAGTCGTTGGCCCGGTACTGGCTGCCCTGGTCCGTGTGGATCAGCAGCTGATCTGGTTCCACCTGGCGATGACCGAGGGCACGGCTGAGGGCCTCGATCACCAAGGCGGCATCCATGCGGTGATCCAGCTTCCAGCCCACCACGCGACGGCTGAACAGATCGATCCACACCGCCAGATACCGCCAGCCTGAGCTGGTGCGGATGTAGGTGATGTCGCCGGCCCAGCAGCGGTTGGGAGCCGGGGGCTGGAAGTCCTGCTGTAGCAGGTTCTCCACTACCCCGGAGGTGCCTCTGCTGCCCTTGGAGCAGGGGCTGAACGCCTTGCGGGTTCTGGCCCTGAGCTCAGCACGGCGCATCAGCCGGGCCACGCGATGGCGGCCGACGTGGCGCCCGGATCCCCGCAGCTCCTGATGGATCCGCGGGGATCCGTAGAAGCCGCGATGCTCCTGGAACACCGCCGTGATCTCAGCGGTGATCGCCGCGTTCTCGGCCGCTCGCTTTGCCGGCGCCTCCTGCCGCTGCCGCCAGGCGTAGAAGCCACTACGGGCCACACCCAGCTGCCGGCACAGCCAGGCCACCGAGTAGCGACCTGTGTGCTGATCGATCAGGCAAAACCTCTCGGCGGCAGCTGCTCTTTCGCAAAGTGCGCTGCCGCCAGCCTGAAAAAATCCTTCTCCCTCCTGAGCTCTCGAACCTCCTTGCGGAGCCGGTTGAGCTCGGCGCGCTCGTCGCTGGAGAGCAGACCTTGGTCACGGGGCCCGGCCTGGCCACGATCAATGCGGGCCTGCCGCACCCAGCGCGCCAGGCTGCTGGTGGGAAGCCCAAGCCGCTCAGCGACGGCGTTGCAGGAAAGCCCCTCCTGCAGGCAAAGCTCCACGGCCTCCGCCTTCTGCTGTGCCGTGAACCGGCGACGGGTTCTGGTCGGGTTGGTCATCGATGGACAGTCTGGTGGTCATGGCGTGACCCCTATCGACTTGTCCTGAAAACCGGGGGAAGCCCAAAACCCCACCAATCGCGGAACGGAGTGCCAGGAGTTTTTAACTTTTCTTCCACTTTGCCATGGATGCGGCCCTCTTAGTGGGTGGGTCGTAGCGGTCGGCTGCGTATGCTCACAGTCGCGCAATCGAATCCATGACCGACGGCACCACCGCTCGCGCCGACACGTCTGCAATCAACGCATCCGATCCCAGCCGGCAGGAGCTGGAGGAGTCGATTGATCAGCTCGCGGCCTACCGCGATCGTCTTATCAAAGATGTGATCGGCATGGGTCAGAGATTGAAGCTCCCTCAGAAGCAAGTGGACTTCACCCTGGCTCAGCATCCCGAGCTGCAGAAGATAGAAGCAATTCTGGCCCAGCTTGAGTCCCAGAAGTCCGAACAGGACTAACTCCCCATCCCCCTCACCATGCCTGTGGCACCCATGGACCCAGCCCGAACGATGGACCAATTCTTGGCGGCCAGCCGAGGGGCCTGGCTGACGCGGCGGGCTGTGCACCACCTCGACCACCAAGATGATGAATTCGGCGATTCCAATCTTGTTATCGAGCCCTTCTCCGCTGAGGATCCAGCCGTCGAGCAGATCTGCCTTACTCTAAAAATCAACCCTGAGCTAGCAGCAGGAGGAGCCCGTTTCTGGTGGGAAAGCAATCTAAAACCCCTGGCCAGAACAGAAGACCAAGCGGCTGTACTCATCGATATCCCTCTGGCAGGAGATCCCTCTCAGGGTTTTTTGGTCCGTGACAAGGGATACGTGGAAAAGCAGCCCGTCCTCAGTCAATACACCTTTTCCACCGATGGCGTCATGACAGTCACCACGCGCTACGACAACAATGTCGGCACGGAGCGCTGCTGGTTCGTCACGGATCAGGTACGAATGCGGGTGAGCTCGGTGCAGTGCCTCGATGGTGTAGCGATGACCACCTACTGCACGGAGCTTCGTTGCCCCTCCGACGAAACGCTCCAGTCGCTGCGGGCAAGCGCCGATTCCATGGCCGCCGGTTTCATTTAACCCACCCTGCACCTGAGCCCTCCGAGATGTTTGACCCTTTTTTGCAAGAGCTCAACAGCAGGCTGGAACGGTCGGGAGCGCAGCCCATTGCCCCACCCGAGGGCCTGGCTGAGTGTCGCTCCCTGAAGAGGCAGAGCGTCATACAAAGCTGGCTCTGGCAGGTGCCGGGTTTCCGGCGCTGGCGGGTGACCAGGCTGGACGCGGGGGACAGCCTGCAGGTGTTGAATTCGGTGGCCTATCCCGCATTCAACAACGATCAGCCCCTGATGGGAATCGATCTCCTTTGGTTTGGCACCCGCAGCAAGCTGGTCGCAGTGCTTGATTTTCAGCCACTACTGCAGGATCAAAATTATTTTGACACCTATTATCAAGGCCTAAAGGAACTTATTTCTCGCCACCCGGATCTTCACGGTGCTGAGGCCATGCGCTCATTTGATCCAAACCAATATTTTTCTCCCTGGCTGCTGTTCTGCCGTGGGGGAGCTGAGGAGGCGCAGGAATCGTTACCTAGGGCTTTCACTGCCTTTCTCGACTGCTACTGGCAGCTCAGCGCCGAAGCCAGCCAACGCACTTCCATAGTTACAGCAGAAAGGGTTAGGAGCCTGCAGGAGGCATACGATGTCTACAGCGCCGAAAGAGATCCGGCTCACGGGCTTTTTAGCAGCCACTTCGGCAAGGCCTGGTCGGATCGTTTTCTGCACGAGTTCCTCTTCCCATCTAGCCAGCAGCAATGACAGCACAGCAACGCTGCAGCCTTGATCAGGTCACAGTCGCTGGTTGGCGTTGGCAGCCCTTTCTTGATCATGCAGTCGAGATGCTTCAGGCGCTGGAGCCAGCCGCCTACCCCGTGCCGGAGGAGTTTCTGCAAAAAACCGGATCCACCGGTTCGAAGGCACAGCCAGTGGTGGTGCAAACGGCAACTTGGGCTTGTCGAACAAACAAGCTTCGTCAGGTGAGAGCCGCCTGCGTGGAAGCGGGGCCCGCAGCGTCCGTGCTGAACCTAGTCATCAATCCCGACTGCCGCTTTGATCTGCCTTTCTTCGGAGCCGATTTGGTCACCCTACCCTCAGGCCATCTGCTAGCCCTTGACTTGCAGCCGGTTGACCGCAGCGATTCCCTCCATACCCAGCCTGTCTGGGATCGCTTGCTCCCAATTTTTAACAGCTGGAAACCTCAATTACCCGATGGCGGACCAATCCCTGCTGAAGCGGAACCTTACTTTTCGCCTGCATTTCTCTGGACCCGCCTGCCTTTGGGAGCAGCCTCCGATGGGCTGATCGCCACCGTTATATTTAAAGCCTTTGCTGAGTACTTAAAGCTTTATGTAGAGCTAGTCCATGAAGCAGCTCCCGTAGCAGATGAACGCTCAGCTCTATTGCTCAATGGCCAACGCCGCTATACCCGTTACCGGGCAGAAAAAGATCCGGCAAGGGGGATGTTAAGCCGCTTTCACGGCGCAGAATGGACCGAGTCATATATCCATGAGGTGTTATTCGATCTGGATAAACACTACCCTGAGTAAGAAGGAGATCAAAGAAGACCGAGGGCATGAAGAGGCCCTCTGCCACTGATCAGCTCCACTAGAAAAGCGGAGAATCCAAGCATCGCTAAGCGGCCATTCCACACTTCTGAGCTGTTGTTCCAGCCCCAAGCCCACTTGTCTTGGGGGTAGAGCTTGACGGTAGTGGGCAAAGCCGCTGCCTGTTCAAGATTCACTTCGGGGCCATCCAGGGCCTGCTGAACAAGTCGCGCAAGCCCCTGGATGAACGCAGGGTTGGTGTCGAGTGCAGGCACACGGCGAAAATTAGTGATGCCCGCCTCGCTAGCCAGCTCGCGGTACTCGATGTCGATCTCTTCGAGGGTCTCGATGTGCTCGCTCACAAAACTGATCGGCACAACCACTAGATCCTTCACACCCTGCTGGCCTAGCTCCACCAAGGCTTCGTCGGTGTAGGGCTTTAGCCACTCCACAGGCCCCACCCTGCTCTGGTACGCGAGGGTGAAGGAGTTGCTGTGGCCCAACGTGGCCTCCAGCTTCTGGATGATCAGCCGGGCGCAGGTTTCGATCTCCCCTTGGTAAGGATCGCCCGCTTCCTCCACGTAGCTCTTGGGCACGCCGTGGGCGCTGAAGAACACGTGGGCAGTGGCAGGATCCGGGCAGGCCAGGATCTCGCGGGCGATCAGGCCGGCCATGGCGCCGATATAGCCCGGGTCATCGTGATAGCTGGGGATGCATCGGATCGGCAAAGCTGCAAAGACAGGATCTGCCTGGCGAAGACGCTGAAGTTCCCTGAAGCTGGAACCGCTGGTGCTAATCGAGAAGTGGGGGTAAAGAGGCAGCACCACCACCTCATCTACAGCGTCGGCTTTGATGTCTGCCACCGCCGATTCGGTAAAGGGGTGCCAGTAGCGCATCGCCACGTAGCTGGTGGCCTCGATCCCAAGCAGGCGCAGGGCACTCTGCAGCTCCCGCGCCTGCTGCTCAGTGATTCGCCGCAGCGGTGAGCCACCGCCGATGGAGCGATAAGCCTCCTGCGACTTATTCGCTCGCAGGCTGCTGATCAGCCAGGCCAGTGGTTTCTGCAGAACCGGATTCGGTAGCCGGATGATCTCCGGATCCGAGAAAAGGTTGTAAAGAAAAGGGCCGACGTCCTGGATCCTCTCCGGCCCCCCGAGGTTCAGCAGGAGCACGCCTACCTTGCCGCTCACCTTGGCCACTGCCTACCGATCCCGCTTTGCCTCCATGGTATGACAGGATCTGGGGCCAACAGTTAGCCCTGAAGGGTCAAGTGGCAGCAGCGAAAGAGCCGTCTTGGGGTAGCAGCAGAGATGTAGACAATCACAGCCCACGTCCAGACGGCACAATTACATCCTGGATTCGATGGCAGCCCCATCATTTCCCTGCCAACGAAACTTCAAGATCCCAGGCGAGAACAGCCGGAGTCTCTGGACTCTCTGTTCAACGCAGTTGCAGGCTGGAGTGGAATAGAGCAAGCGTTGAGGACAAGTCCTCAGGAGAAACTCCCGCTATTAAGAAATCCCAGAGTTCGTTCGAAGCTGAATGCTCTCGGACAAATGATGTTAATGGCTTTTTTCGAGACAATTTGGCTTACCACCTACCACGCCACCTGACCGAGGGTCCAATTCTTACTCCACTTCGGGTGCCTGCTGAATGCCAAGAGTTTTACGCATTTAATCATCAAGCTTGATGATTAAATGCCGGATCATTCGCTGGGTGGAGCGCAGGTATTACCCCACCATACACGGGTGAGCGAAGGTGAACCCAATCTGCTTGAGCTTGTCATTGCTGACGCACGCATTAAGAACCCGATCATTCGTGTTAGTCGTCAACCACTTGGCCAGGGGCAAACCGGCCCGCTCACACAGGCGATCCGTGAGCTCTTGGCCGCTGAGCTGGGTATCGTTGACAAGATTGTAAGTATCATTAAGTCCATGCTCAAATGCGAAGCAAACACCTCGGACAATGTCATCGCGGTGGATCCAGCACGGCACATTCAGGCCGTTGCGTTGCACAAAGCCACCAGCCGCTGACAACAGCATTGATGGAATATCACGCCCGGGGCCGTAGATGCCTCCCAGCCGAAGCACGCAAACCTTGATCCTGTCAGAGCGGATGGATCCCATCATCTCCTCCGCTTGAACAAGTACCTGGTTAACAGGGTGATTATGGTCTGTCGGGGCTGTTTCGCTGGTGAGAGCACCATGCCGGTTGCCGTAAACGCCACAGCTGCTCAGGTGGACAAGCTGCAGTGGTGTGTTGCTGGGGCGTCGATCCAGCGTCTCGACGAGTCGTTGCAAGCCACCAAGAAAGGTTCGCCGGTATTGGTTGAGATCAACCTCGGAACCCTTCGAGGGAGCGAAGGAAACCAGAACCCCATCAAGATCAGCGGCGAAGTCGATGTTGGTGCTGGCATCGTTCGAGTCAAAGATCAGGGGATTTTCCACCAGCTCGGAGAGTTCCCCAAGGCGTTCGCGTCGGGTTGTGGTGGCCCACAGCGAATGACCCTCCTGCTTCCAGGCCTTGGCAACCGCCTTGCCCACATACCCGCAACCCAGAATGGCGCGCCGTTCTCCCGAGGGCAGAATGGGTTTCTGGTGTCTGGCCAACATGTGATAGAGGGAGGTCAGATCAGGGGAGGAAGTCACCGCGAGCTGCTCGACACATGTACTTTTGTGAATGATAGGGGCTCGGGCCGTCGCTTTTGTGCATATCACTACCTTGTCGCGAGTTCAGGCTTAAATCGCTTCCCATGAGAGGGTTGATTGCGTATGCGGCACTGTCATGCCCACTTATCGCGTTGTTGTCGCAGGCCTGGAGGACGTGCAGGTCAACGTCCCCGGCTGCAGTGGTGATGCCCTCAGCCTGGCCCTGGGGCCGCTGGGACTGAGCAACTTCAAGGTCGATCGGCGCAGCCAGGACGGGCGCCAATGGGTTTTTCAGGCGACCTTCAAGCCCGGCGGCGTCGAGCCACCCGCCGCCGGGCTTGTCACGAGGTTGGTGAGCGTCGATCGCATCGACGACTGACGCTCTAGGCCGATACCGCCGACGCCTTGGAGACTGGTCAAGCGCTGGGTCTGCAGCCGCCCTGCAAGAACCTGGCCATGCCGGGGGGAGATACCAGCAGGGTGCCCACCGCTCCCAATCAATTGCGAGCTGTTGCGGAAGATCAAGTTCTCTGTGTTTTTTTTTTGCCGAAGGCCTGAGCCCGTCGCTGCAGCCAATACTTCCATAGGTTTGCTTCCTGTCCGCCCAATGGCCCTGCCTGTTCTGGTCATCAAGCCTCTCACCAACAACGCCAGGGTCAGCAACTTTCTGGCAGCCAGCGAAGAGACCCCTCGCCAGTTCAGCCAGCAGATCAATCAGCTGGATGGTGCTGCCGCCGCATCCCTGATCGAGCAGGCCTATCGCCAAGTTTATTTTCACGCCTTCAAGCGCGACCGCGATGTGATGCTCGAGTCGAAGCTGCGCTCCGGCCAGATCACCACCCGCGAATTCGTGCGCCAGCTGCTTCGTTCGGAGAAATTCCGCAACGACTTCTACCGCTGCAACAGCAACTACCGCGTGGTTGAACAGGTGGTGGGCCGAGTGCTGGGCCGGCCGGTGCACGGCGAGCAGGAGCGCATCGCCTGGTCGATCGTGATCGCGGAACAAGGGCTGCCGGCCTTCATCGATGCCCTGGTCGATTCCCCGGAATACATGGAGACCTTCGGGGAAGACCTGGTGCCCCACCAGCGCGCCCGGGCGCTGGCCGGCCAGTCGGTGGGCACGATGCCCTTCAACCAGCAAGCCCCCCGCTACGACGCCTACTGGCGCGACACCATGGCCCTCCGCGCTCCCGCGGTCGCCAGCGGCAGCTGGGCCGGCTGGCCGCGGCCGGCCTGGCTGGCCAACCAGCCCACCCCGGCGGTGCAAAACGCTTGGCGCTGGTTTGTGGCTACCGGTGGCTTCGTGCTCACCGGCCTGGTGCTCTGGACGGCCCTGGCGATGCTGAGCACTGGAGCCAAGGGCTGAGCCGATCCCCCAGGCTTGGCCGACGAGGAGTCGCTTACGCAGCACGACGCGCTCGGCGCTTATCGGCATTAAGACCTCCTGCAGCGCCTCCTCCGCCTCCGGCCAGCGGTACTTCCAACACCAGGCGCAGGGCTCCGTCTCCAGCACTTTGCTGGTCCTGGCCGAGGGCGTCTTCTGGTTGAGGACTATCTGGCCCTGTTCACTGCCTCTTTAACCCAGAACTCAGGGCTACCGGTGCCTCGCTAGATCAGCAGCCGGTGGGAGCGGGCTGAGCCTCTTTGAGTCACCTGTGCTCGAACCACTTGGCTGATTTGCCAGTTCAAAGCAACTGGTCGGCGTCAGCCGGGTGCAAGCGAAGTCAATCCATGCTCGGATGCAGCCGAGGCGAGGTTCACGACCTCAGGCCACCACCGCTTCAGTACTACCGGCGCGCTGGCGGCGGGTGAGGAAGCCGAAGAGCACCTTGCCGATGGCGGCCACCAGGTTGCCTTCCAGCTCCTGGAACATGGTCATGTTGAGGTGGAAGGCCTGGTTGGCCTCCTCAACAATCCGATCGGCCATGGCCTGGTCAATCGGCAGGCTGTCGAGCACGGCGCGGTAGTTGACCTTGAAACCCTTCTCGTCGGCAATGCTGTCGAACTCGTAGAAGCGCAGGCCGTCGTGCTCGCCCAGGTTCATGGCCTTTTGGGCGATGTTCTTGAGGATCTGACCGCCGGATAGATCGCCGATGTAGCGGGTGTAGTGGTGGCCCACCAGCAGCTCGGGAGCCTCAGCTGCCACCTGGTGGATCCGATCCACGTACTGCTGGGCCCCAGGGGTGGCCTTGATGCTGGTGCGCCAATCGGGGCCGAAATAAAAGGCGAGATCCTGCTCGAGGGTCTCGCAGCGGTTGAGCTCGGGGAAGCCCACGGGGCCCACCACGGGGTGACCCTGGGCGCGCAGCTTGCCGATCTCCTCTTCCATGGCCGAATACACAAAGAAGAGGTCGGCCACCAGGGTGCGGTAGCTCACCTTGTCGACCACACCTTTGAGGAAGCAGCTCACAAAGCCGGTGTTCTCCGCCATCGTGTGGGCCTTTTTGGTGCCTTCACGGAGTTGGGAAGCCAGGGCGACAGACATGGGGGCCGATCTGAGAAACATAGATGCCGGCGGCAACTTAGAGGGGGAAAGATGATCTGGTTCGGCACTTTGCGAAGAGTTGCATGACTTGCGTGATGTTGCCCGCCATGGGCACTGGTCCTGCGGCGGAGTCAATGCTTCGCAAACCCCTCTTATGTCATTGCGGTACCTGGCTGGCTCTCACTCATTGAGAGCCGGGCTTCAGCGAACCTGTAGGAATCACGCCCAAACTTAAATGTCGAACCAGCCCTTGTGCTGGCAACATCACTGGGAGCCCGCGTCTCTCGACAGCAGCAATGGCCGACGCTGACGCCAGCCCCCCCCAGGCAGGCGAACCGATTAGTGAGCAGGAAGCCCTGGACCGCCTTCGCCAAACCAGTGATCCCTCCCAGCAGTACTACGGAGCCTGGTGGTTGGGCCGCATGCGCAGCCAACACCCCGAGGCCGTGCCCCTGCTCCAAGGGGCGCTCCGCCTGCGCCGGCCCCGCGATACCGGCGCAGGGGTGGAAGAAAACGCCGTGGCCCGCAATGCCGCCCGGGCCCTGGGCAAATTGGCGCCCGCCGCACTCTGCGCGATCCCCGACCTGCTCGACACCCTCGAGGATCCCGATGATGGCCTCAGGGAAGCCGCTGCCCGTGCCCTCGGCGAACTCCAGGCCCCGGAGGCCGTGGCAGCCCTCTGCCGCCGTCTCTCCAGTGGCCCCGAGGTGGCCGGCGGCCAACGCAGCGACAGCCCGAGGCTGGTCGAGCCCTGTGAAGCCCTCCTCGAAGCCCTCGGCGACATCGGCGTCGCCACCCCCGAGGTGCTGGCCGTGGTGGAGCCCTTCACCACCCACAGCCGGCCGATCATTCGCAGTGCCGCCGCCCGCACCTTGCTCCAACTCAGCGGTGACGCCCGCTGGAGTGCCGTGCTGGTCGAGCTCCTCGACCATCCCCAGCTGCAGGTGCGCCGGGCCGCCTTGATGGACCTCGGGGCAGCGGGCTGGAGGCCCGCCCTCGAACCCATTGGCCGCACCCTGGCGGAAAATAGTCTCAAGTTGATGGCCCTCCGCGGGCTTGTAGAGCAGGGCAAGGGCGATCCAGGCATCCCCCAGCTGCTGGCCTGCATGGATTCCCTGTTATGAGCGCCGCTGCCATGCCGATGTCCTGTCCGACCACCGCCGAACTGATTGCGGCCGTGCAGCGCGCCGACAGCAGCCAGGGGTTGTTGCTCGCCACCCAGGCCCTCGCGGCCTGCCCCGACCCCGCCGCGGCCAGCACCTTGGTGGAGGTTCTGGGCTTCAACAACCCGGGAGCCGCCGTGGCCGCCGTGGACGGACTGATTGGCCTGGGGCCTGGGGCGGTCGACGCCTTGCTCCAGCTCGACCCCGAGAACTACGGAGCCCGGGCCTGGGCCGTCCGCGCCCTCGCCGGGATCGGCGACGTGCGCGGCCTGGAGCTGCTGGTGGATGCCCTGGGCACGGATGTGGCCGCCAGCGTGCGCCGCGCCGCGGCCAAGGGCCTGGGGGCTTTGCGGC
>Ga0208361_1000104_pt1 | contig 32159 bp, 39 predicted proteins | sample LakMenEpi05Aug10_FD_150670 | JGI IMG/M metagenome (GOLD analysis project Ga0208361, IMG submission 150670) | Freshwater microbial communities from Lake Mendota, WI - 05AUG2010 deep hole epilimnion (SPAdes) | ecosystem: Environmental > Aquatic > Freshwater > Lake > Epilimnion/Euphotic zone ... | reverse complement strand
AGGCCCGAGGCCATCACCATCCCGAACAGGCTGAGGGTATTGATCGAGCTGCCCGAGAGCTTGATCAGGGTGATGGATCCCAACAGCGACACCGGCACCGCCAGGGCACTGATCAGGGCCAGGCGGCTGTTGCCCAGCCCCAGCAGCAGGGTCAGGAACACCAGCACCACCGCATCCCGCAGGCTGCCGGTGGCCTCGGCGATGCTCTCGCGCACCGTGTCGGCCTCGTTGACGATCAACTGCAGGTCGATCCCCGGCGGGAAGCGGGGCTCCAGTTCGGCGATGGCCTGCTCCAGCCGTTCGCTCACCTCCAGGGCATTGCTGCCATCGCGCTGGAAAACCGCCAGCGCCACGGTGGGATCGCCTTTCAGGTTGGTGGCGATCGTGTCGTAGGTCTCGCTGCCCAGCTCCACCCGGCCGATGTCGCGCAGCAGCACCACGCCCCCCTCCGGCCCGCGGCCCACCACCAGTTGCTCGAGTTCCTCGGGGCTGCGCAGTCGCCCCTCCATCCGCAACGGCAGGGTGGTGGCCTGGCCTGGTGGACCGGGTGCATCGCCCGTCTGCCCCAGGGCCGCCAGCACGTTCTGGGCCTCCAGGGCACGGCTCACGTCGGCGATGGTGAGTTGGCGCTCCAGCAGCGCCGCCGGCTTGAGCCACAGGCGAAAGGCCAGCGGGCTGCCGCCGTTGAGGGTCACCAGGCCCACCCCCTCCACCCGTTGCAGGCGTTCCTTCACCACCTGGTTCACCCAGCCGCTCAGGAACTGCGGCGAGTAGCGCCCTTCGCGGGCGCTGAAGCTGAGCACCATCAGCAGGTCGTCCGAGCTGCGGCGCACCTGCACCCCGAGCCGCGCCACTTGTGCCGGCAGCTGACGCAGCACCTGGTTGGCTTCGTTCTGGGCATTGATCTGGTTGAGCTCCGGCTCACCCCCCTCGAAGCTGAGGGTGATCGAGCTGCCGTTGGCGCTGCTGCTGGAGCGGATCGTCTGCAGGCGCTCGAGACCGTTCAGCTGTCTCTCGAGCAGAGCGGTCACTCCCTGCTCCACCACCTCCGGATTGCCGCCGGGGTAGGTGCTGCGCACCGTGACCCGGCCGGGAGCGATGGGCGGCAGGTTCTCCACCTGCAAGCCCGCCAGGCTCAGGGCCCCCAGCAGCAACAGCAACAGGCTCAGCACCAGGCTGAACACCGGCCGGCGCAGGAACAGATCCGAGATGGTGCGGCGCGGCTGGCGAGACCCTGGCCCAGGCGACGGGGTGCTCATCGGGGTGATGCGGGTGCCGTTGCCGGCAGCTGCAGGTCCTGCCGGAGCCCCGGCTGGGCCTGCAGCCAGCGCAGGGTGGCCCGGTCGCGCGGACTGAGCTCCAGCACCGGCTGCGCTCCGGGGCTCACGGCCATGGCATCACCGGGCTGATCGCTGTGGCCCCAGAGGCCGAAGGCATGGCCCAGCTCATGCAGGGCGGTGGCCTGGATCGCCGGTTCGGCCTGGCCGGGGCTGATCAGCACGGCCACCTGCGGCTCCAGGCTCCAGACCCCCGCGCGCTGCACCTGCAGCAGCTGCAGCACGGCGCGGCCATGGCTGGCTCGGCGGTTCTGGATGGGGGGGCGGCGTCGCTGCACCTGCACCTGGGCCTCGGCCGGATCGCTCACCAGCTGGATCGGCAGCAGCTGCTGCCAGCTGGCCACGGCTCTGGTCACAGCACGCCACCAGCGCTGTTCCCACAGGGCCGCGGGGCCATCGACAGCTGCCGGTTCGAGCCACACGCACCAGAGCGGCCGGGTGGGCCAGCCGGCCGGGGTGGGGCGCAGCTGCTGGCGGTAGTCGGTGGTGGAGCCAGAGGCCAGCGGAGGGCCGCTGGCCTCTGCTGGTGCAAGCGGTGTCCAGGGACGCTGCTGCTGTGCCGCTGGGCAGCTGGGAGCTGCAGACACGACCGGCGCGGGCGTGGCGGGCGGGGGCAGCATCAGGGAAATCTCGCCGGATTGAACCCGCTGGAAGACCTCAGCCGGCCAGGGCCGGCAGCCCCACGCCACGGGCCATCAGGGTGGCCAGGAGGGGCACCAGGGCAAAGCCCACCAGCTCGATGTTCAGGATCCAGCCCAGCCGAGCCGCGAGTGCCTCGCTCACCTGGGGCAGCTCGCCCTTGCGCAGCGGAATCGCCCAGAGGATGTAGGTGACGGTGGGGTAGAGGGACAGGCCGCCCACACCCAGGTAGAGGCCCACCTTCCACCAGAACAGGGGGTTCTCTGTATAGAACTCGCTGCCCTGGCCGAAGTAGAGCACCCGCAGGATGCCGCTCACCAGCAGGGCCAGCGCCGCCAGGCCGTACACCACATCGGTGATCACCATCAAGGTGGCCTCCTGCTTGCTGGGGTTGGCCTTGATCAGCCGGCGCTCCAGCACCAGGGCCCCGAAGCAGAGCATGAAGCTCAGGTAGTGCACGTAGGCCACCCCAGCGCGGGGGAGCACATCGGCGGGGAGGGCCGCAAACACGGGCATGACCTGGGTGACGTGCGGCGACCGTAGCGAGCAGCCGTCAGCCGGTGCGGTCGCGCCGGCGACGTGCCGACGAGCCGCCGGCGATGCAGCGCAACCGCGCCCATGGCTGAAGACGGAAAAACGAAGACAAGCTTCACTTCGGCAGTGAATCTGTAGTTGCGAAGCAAACCCGCACTTGCGAAGCCAATTGGAAACCTGGAAGCCTTTCTGCTGCTTTCCTTTTGTAGCGAAAAAGCTTCTAGGTTCGAATCACTGAATTGCGTTGATCATGGCCAGCTCGCTGAGCGCATTCCTGGGTGAAATCGGGCGGCATCAGCTGCTCACTCCCGAGCAGGAGCTGATGCTGGGGCGCAAGGTGCAAGCGATGGTGGTGCTGCAGGAACGCTGCACCAGATCTGGTGGTGTGGGCGATGCCTGCACCTATAACGACCTCGAAAAGCGGGCGCTGCGGGTAGGTGAGCGGGCCAAGGATCAGATGATCACCGCCAATCTGCGCCTCGTGGTCAACCTGGCCAAGCGCTATCAGGGCAAGGGGCTGGATCTGCTCGATCTGATTCAGGAGGGCACGCTTGGGCTCACCCGCGCCGTGGAGAAGTACGACCCAACCCGTGGCCATCGATTCAGTACTTATGCCTATTGGTGGATCCGTCAGGGTTTGAACCGTGCGCTCTCCACCCAGAGCCGCACGATTCGTATTCCCGTCAACGTGAATGAAAAGCTCACGCGCCTGCGCGCGGCCAAGGCACGGCTGATGCAGCTCAACGGTCTGGTGCCAAGCCCCCGCCAGCTGGCCCAGTTTCTCGATCTACCGCTGGATGAGGTGGAGGACCTGCTCGGCTGCGAACTGCGCAGCGTCACCGTGAGCCTTCAGGGGGTGGTCAAGTCGAAATCCGACCCGACCGAGCTGGTGGATGTGCTGCCCAGCAATGAGCTGCCGCCGATGGAGCGCTGCGAGATGGCCGAGCGCAATGCGGCGGTGTGGAAGCTGCTGGATCAGTCCAACCTCACCCCGAAGGAGCGCACCGTGGTGATGCTGCGCTTCGGGCTCGACGGCAGCAACGAATGGCGCACCCTGGCGGAGGTGGCGCGGCTGCTGGGCTGCAGCCGCGAGTACTGCCGGCAGGTGGTGCAGCGGGCCCTGCGCAAATTGCGCAAGGCCGGCATCCAGAGCGGCCTGGTCGAGGTGCCCTGAGCTGGATTCGCCGGTCGTCACACCTCGCGGTGACGGATTTCACCCGTTCCGCAGGGGGTGGGCCGCGCCCAATCCGGGTTCCAGAATGAAGCGCTTGTTCCTGACAGGGAACCCCCATGGTTGTGGACCCGTTCGCTGATCCCGCTGCTGATCCCGGCGCCGAACCGATCGATGCCCAGGTGCTCGGCAGTACGGAGGTCGATGAAGGCGCCCTGCGGCGTCTGCTGCGGCGGGCTGGCCGCACCCTGGCGCGCCCGGCGATCGAATGCCTGGAGCTGCTGCTCGATGGCAACACGCCGCCGCAGGTGCGGTTGACGATGCTGGCGGCCCTCACCTACCTGCTGGTGCCGATCGATCTGATCCCGGACTTCATCCCCGCGGCCGGCTTCAGCGACGATCTGGTGGCGCTGACGGCTCTGCTCGGGCTCTGCACCACCCACATGAGCGATGCCATCCGCATCCGCGCCCAGCGCAAACTGGATCGCTGGTTCCCCCCCGGGCGCTGATGGCCACGCTCACCACAGAGCAACTGGATGATCTGCAGGGCTTCCTGAAGGACTGGCTGCGCCACAGCGGCCGCACCCAGGCGGACCTGCGCCGGGCCCTGCGGGCCAGCTCGATCCGCATGCCCGTGCTGCTGGAGGAGCTGGCGGCGATTCACCGCCGCGACGGCCTGGTGGGCCTGGCCGATCGCCTCTGCGCGATCGAGGCTCTCTGGCAGGGCGAGGACCAGGGCGATGAAACCCTGGCAGCGCTGCCGGCGGATCTGGAGGATTCCTTCGGCCAGCTGGATCTGTTGTTGCAGGAGATCCGTCTCGATGCCGGCGGAGCCTGACGGCACTGTTCCGACGCGCCAGAGTGGGAGCCGATCCTCAGACCCCCATGCCACCGCTTCGTCCCATGGTTCCGGTGCTTGTTCTGCTCGCCGGAGCGGCCGCGGCGCTCGCCCAGGCCCCTGCCCAGGCTCAGGTTGAGAGTTTTCTCTGGGGGCCGGGCAGCAACGTGGGGCCCGCCACCAAGGTGGAACCCCAGAACTGCAAGACAGCGGCCGACGGCGCCATCACCTGTGACACCAAGCTGGTGAACCCCGCCGGCGATACTCAGGCCAAGCCCCAGTACAACCCCTTCAAGAACTGATGCTGCCCATCGGCGACGGCAACTTTCTGCGGCTGGTGGGCGGCTTTGAACGTGCGCTGGCCAAGGTGCTTTCTGCTGCGCTGACCGTGGTGGTGGTGGTGGCCACGGTTCAGCTGCTTCTCCTGCTTGGTGAGGATCTATTGGATTTGCAGGTGAACTGGACCGGCGACGGCCTGATTCGTCTGCTCGACGAAATTCTGGTCATTCTGATCGCCTTGGAGGTGCTGCAGAACCTCACGGCCTACCTGCGTGAGCACACGATTCAGATTGAGCTGGTGCTCGTCACGGCGCTCACGGCCGTGGCGCGCAAGGTGATCGTGATGCAACCCGGCGTGCAGAAGAACCCAAGCGAGTTGATCGGCCTGGGGGTGTCCGTCCTCTGCCTGGCTGGCGCCTACTGGCTGGTGCGCCAGTCCCACCTCATTCGTCCGGCCGCCAGAACAGAGCCAGCCACACAGTCCCCGGATCGGGATCCGTAGCCAGAAGCTGATGGCGGCGGTGCGGCGGGATCAGCAGGCTGTCGCCCACACACAGATCGCGCGCGTGCGTTTCATCCTCGAACTGAAGCCTGGCGCTGCCCCGTAACACCAGCACCGATTCGTGTTCCGCCTGGTCGTACCAGAAGCCCTCGGGGCTGCTGGCCAGGCAGGAGTGAATTCGCTCCAGCCGCCAGTGCGTGCCACTGAGCAATCGTTCCACCCGTTCTTCTCCCGGGGCGGGGCAGGTGCCGCTGAGAAGGTTCCACTGATCGCTGTGTTCTCGTTCTCCAGGCGGGCCGCCTGCTGCAGGGGCATCGCCCCAGCGGCGCCCGATGTCGTAGCCAACGCTGGCCGCCAGGGTCACCACATCGTGGTGATTGCTGCAGTCGCGCAGGGCCTGCCGCAGCTCGGGGCGGGCCTCGCTCAGGGCCACGAAGGCATTGAGCTGCCGGACTTTCTCGAGGAACTGCTGGAGCTGGGCTTCGGCCATCAGCTCAGTATCGGCTGCAGTGGTTTATGCAGGCGGAAGCGGCGGAAGTGGATTCCGTTGATCAACAGCTCCTCCTGCCAGCTCGGCTGCCAGCCCTGGCGCCTGAACAACGCCCGCGAGAGAAAGCTGGCCTCGGTGCGCAAGCGGGCGATGCCCTCCTGGCGGGCGTCCTGCTCCAGGGCCAGCAGCAGCCTGCCGGCATGGCCCTGATGTTGATGGGCGGGCCGGCAATAGAGCAGGGCGATGCGGTCGACGGGCTCACGCACGGCGAAGGCGGCAATCGTGCCGTTCGCCGCACAGCTCACCAGGCCCTGCCCCCGCTGCAGGCAGCTGAGCAGTGTGGCGCTGCCGGACTGATGCGCCCAGGCAGCACGTTGATCGGCGGTGTAGAGCTCGCTGCTGCAACTCTCCACGGCCTCGCGATAGACCTCACGCACGGCATCGTGATCGCTGCACTCCAGCTGGCGCAACGGCTTCATGTCGGGTATGCCGCGCAGTTCATGCTCTGATTCTCGCTGGTATGGCCGGATTGACTGGCAAGCATCCTGCCGATGTTGTAGGTTCGTTGTGTTGAAGAATTTCACTCCTCAGATCAATGCTCACCGGATCGGAACTGCTGGCCAAGGTCAAAGAGCTGGGCGATGCGGGCAAGTCCGAGATCGTCCGGGCCTGCGGTTATGTGTCCACCAAGAAGGATGGCGCTGAGCGCCTGAACTTCACCGCGTTCTATGAGGCGCTGCTGGAAGCCAAGGGTGTTGAGCTCGGCGTCAGCGGCAAGGTTGGCAAGGGTGGTCGCAAGCTGAGCTATGTGGCCACGGTTCAGGGCAATGGCAACCTGCTGATCGGCAAGGCCTACACCGCGCTCCTGGATCTCAAGCCTGGCGATGAATTTGAGATCAAGCTCGGCCGCAAGCAGATCCGCCTGATTCCCGCTGGTGCCAGCGAAGAGGACGAAGAGTGAGTTCGAGCCCTGAAGGTCCGCGTCGGCTGAGGTTGGCGCAGGACCTTGTTGTGCGCGTGATGCGCCCACTGCTTGGGCTCTTGCTTGTGCTTGTCCTGCCCCTGTGCAGCGTCTCCCCGGCCCGGGCCGACGGAGCCGAACTGTTCAGCCAGCACTGCGCCGGCTGTCACCTCAACGGTGGCAACATCATTCGCCGCGGTAAGACTCTCCGCCTGGCGGCGCTTGAGCGGCAGGGGCTGGCGTCACCCGAGGCGATCGCCGCGATCGCCCGCAATGGGGTGGGCCAGATGAGCGGTTATGGCACCGTTCTGGGCGACGCTGGTGTTGAGCAGGTGGCGGACTGGGTGTGGCAGCAGGCTCAGCTGGGCTGGCCGAAAGTCTCCTGAAGGCTGAGCGTCTGCTGAAGCCCGATCAGAAGGCCTGAATCCAGGGGTAGACCTGCAGCGCCGTCCAGATGCCGTTGCGCCAGTAGACATCGCTGTAGAGCAGTTGCTCCACCTGCTGCTGGCTCTCCGCTTCGTAGATGCCGAACACGTGGGTGCTTCCCTCGGTGGGACCGAGGGTGATCAGCAGGCCGTCGTCCTTCTGCTGCTGCAGACCACGGAGGTGTTCCTCCCGGAATGGTGCACGTTTCTCCAGAGCGTTCTCGCAGTAGGTGCCCCAGAGAACGAAGCGCATGGTTGGCAGCTCAGATCGGGCTGAAACTTACAGCCAGCCGTTCCAGATGATCGGGATCTGCACGGCGTTGGGCAGCAGGATCGGTCGGTTGGTGGGCATGGCCTTGCTGTCCTTGCTCCAGCTCACGCTGCAGTTGAACAGCGGTCCCTGCTTGTCGGCAGTGTTGCCAAGCCGGTATCCCTGCACCACGGCCTTGTCCGGCATCAGGTACTGGGCCTGGTTGCAGGCATCCACCTCGGAGATGCGTGAGCTGAAGCTGCTCGACTCTGCCTTGGCCAGGTTGGGGATGAGAAGCACGCCTCCGGAGAGCAGGCCTGCAGCAAGCCGTGTGCGCACGGACATGGCGTGAGTGGCTGGAACTGGTGTGATTCTGACCCCAATCCAGTCCTCTGGCCTGCTCTCGTCAGGATGGGCTTGTGCCGGTGTGTCCGCTGATGACCCCCTCGTTCCCACGCTCCGTTGCCGGCGCCGCCGCGGTCTGCGCCCTGCGGCTGCGCAGCCTCTGGCTCGGCTGGTTTCTCTGCCTGCTGTTCCATACCGATCTGGGGCTGATGCCGCTGTTTCACGGCCTTTCACCGGAGATCGCCAGTGAGGTGGAGCCGGCCCGGCTGCCGCTGGTGTACTGGGCGATGTTGCTCTACTTCCTGCTGCCGCTGGCGGCCTATCTGTTGAACAGCTATGCGGCAACGGCTGAGGCTGGCCGCTGGAGCCGCTGGCGCTGGTTTCACTTCGGCCTGGGCATCGTCTACACGATCACCAACATCGCCCACCTGGTGGTCGACATCCTGATCCCCGATTCCCGCGCGGATCAGGTGCTGCTGATGGCGGTGATGGTGGTGATCGGTCTGCTGATCAACCGCGAGAGCTGGCGCTGGTGCCAGGCCCGCTGAGGGGAGCTCCCAGCTGCGGTATCGGCTCGGCCAGCGCCAGTTCGCCCGCGCGCAGGCCCTGCAACAACTCCAGATTGATCAGCTGCTGCGCCGCCGCTGCCGCCACCGGTTCACGGGTGGAGAGGAAATAACAGAGCTCGAACACCAGGCCGGCAGTGCTCAGCTCCTGCAGATGGCAGCGCTCGAAGCGGGCGTCGCTGCTGGTGGCCACGGCATTGCGGGCGATCTCCAGCAGCCGCGCTGCGGCGTCGGTCGGGCTGTCGCGCCGCAGCACCAGGCGCTGCAGCACCCGCCGTTCCTGCTGATCGCCGAAGTTGCGCAGGGTCTTGGTGAGCAGTTCGCTGTTGGCCACCACCACCAGCTCGCCATCAATGCTGCGCAGCTGGGTGGAGCGCAGGCCCACCTGCAGCACCCGGCCGGTCACGTCGTCGAACCGCAGCAGATCGCCGATGCGGAAGGGCCGATCGAGCAGGATCGTCAGGTAGGTGAAGAAGTCGCGCGCGGGGCCCTGCAGCGCGAAGCCGATGCCCAGGCCGGCGCCGGCCAGGGCCCCCACCACCGCCGTGAGCTGCAGCCCCTGGTTCTGCAGGAACACCAGGGCCCCCAGCAGCCAGATGAGCGTGCGCTGCATTGGCAGCAGCGCCTTGACGGCGCTCAGTTCACCCGAGGGCACCAGCCGCTGCAGGCTGGTGAGCAACACCAGCTCGAGCAGAGCGTTCAGGAAGCGCACCACCAGCACGGTGGCCACCAGACCGATGGCGCCGGCGGCGAGGCGGTCCGCCAGGCCGGTGGCCGGCAGCAGATCCCAGAGGCTTGCCGCCAGTGTGAGCAGGGCCAGCGGGATGCCGGTGCTCAGCAGATGGCGGCGCAGCAGCCGAGCCAGGGATTCAGGCGTCGAGAGCACGGCGGAGTTCGGTGCAGAAGGCTCCGGCGGCGGCGGCGACATCCTGCTGCTGTGTGCAGGCTTCGGCCATCACGTTCACCAGGGCACTCCCCACGATGGCGCCATCTGCGCCCCAGTCGCGCACCTGGCGGGCCTGCTCGGGGCCGGCGATGCCGAAGCCCACGGCCACGGGTGTGGGGCCCATCCCCTTGAGCTGCTGCACCAGGCCCTCCACGCGGGTTTCGATGCTGGTGCGCACTCCCGTCACCCCGGTGACGCTCACCAGATAGGTGAAGCCGCGGCTGGCGGCGGCGATGCGCCCCATGCGATCGGCTGGCGTGGTGGGGGCCACCAGCAACACCAGATCAAGGCCTTCGGCGGCGGCGATGGCGGAGAGCTTCTCGGCTTCTTCAAGCGGCAGGTCGGGCACCACCAGGCCAGCGGCGCCTGCGGCGGCCGCTGCGCGGCAGAAGGCCTCCATGCCGCGATTCAGCAGCGGATTGCTGTAGGTGAACAGGATCACGGGGATCGTCAGTTCACCTCGGAGGCTCCCGAGCATCTCCAGCACCTTGCCGGGGGTGGTGGCGGAGGCGAGGGCGCGGCTGGCGGCCGCCTGGATCACCGGCCCATCAGCCAGGGGATCGCTGTAGGGGATTCCCAGCTCGATCATGTCGGCGCCGGCGGCCTGCAGGGCCAGCAGGACAGCACGGGTGCGCTCCAGATCGGGATCGCCCGCCATCAGGAAGGGCATCAGCGCGCAGCGGCCCTCAGCCTGCAGCTGGCTGAACCGTTGCTGGATCGGCGTGCGCTGGATCGGGGTGCTGGTGGTCACGGCAGCGCGGGATCTGCGCTGAGCCTATGGGGTCAGAGGGCTGCAGCCGGGCGCGGTGGCTTCAGAGCTCGCTGCTGTCCTGCAGCTGGCCGAGTTCACGCAGCAGCTTCTCCTGCTCGTCCGGGCTGAGGGCATCGAAGCGCTTCTGCAGTTCCTCGTCGGTGGCGGCGTCGTAGCTGGAGCGGTAGCGGCGCCGCTGCTGCATGTAGGTCATGTTGCCGCTCACCACCCGGAACAGGTAGGAGCCTGTCCACACCAGCACGATCGCCACGAGCAGCGCCTGGGTGGCGATGCCGGCACTGAAGCCCTCGAAGCCGGCGGCCTGGAAGGCCCAGTAGCCGAGGCCGCCGATGGCGAACACCGCCCCTCCGGCCAGCAGGGCGCCGCCGCGGGTGAGTCGTGATGTGCCGCTGCTGGTGCTGGTGTGGCCGCCCGGTGAAGTGCCGTCGCTCACGCCACCTCGCCTTGGCCCTGCAGGCGGAGGTTGATGAACGGGGCGAACAGGATCAGGCCGGGAAAGAACAGAAACACCAGGCCATAGACGCCCGTGCGCTCGATCTTGCCCATCACGGTCCAGCGGCGTGACATCCAGGCGATCAGCACCAGTGGCACCACCACCAGGTACGCACCGGCGAGGGCGACGTAGGCCCCGAGCACCAGCAGGGTGTCCGTTGAGATGGTGCTGAGGAACCCAGGCAGGGCCACGGCGGCGGTCCAGATCGTTGATCGAATCTAGGATGGCCTGCCGGGATGCGGGGAAACCCCTGTCGGCGCGGGAGCATGGCGGAATTGGTAGACGCAGCGGACTTAAAATCCGCAGACGGCAACGTTGTGGGGGTTCAAGCCCCCCTGCTCCCATCCCCGGCTGTCCGGTTCTGGTGGTAACGCTCTGGAAGAGTGGCCTGCCAGGGCGGAGAGCCGATGGACCAAGTCGATACGGCCACGGCGCTTGTGCTTGCGGCCGTGCTGCTGCTGGCGTTGTTGATCACCGCACGCAGCTGAGGGGCTCGACTGAGCGAGGCCAAGCACTAGTCTTAACAATTACAAACAAACCCTGGACCAGGTCATCCGTCCCGCCCAGATCGGGCGCCACCGCGCGCGGCGTCTGCTCCATGGACTGGGTCCACCGATCATCGTGCTGGCCCACCTGGGTTGCGCCCTGCTGCTGCTGAAAGGCCTCGGACCTGCGGCGTTGCTGTGGTGCCTTGCGCTTTATCTGTTGCGCATGCTGGCGATCACCGCCATCTACCACCGCCTGCTGGCCCACGGCAGCTACCAGGCGCCGCGGCTGGTGTGGTGGCTGGGCTCGCTGCTGGCCGCTTCGGCCGGACAGATGGGCCCCAGCTGGTGGAAGGCGCATCATTTGCAGCATCACCGCCACGCCGATACGGAGGCGGACCCCCACACCCCCCTCACCGAGCCAGCGGCCTGGCGCGGTTTTCTGCGCTCCCAGTTCGGCTGGCTGCTCGACGAGGGCTTCCACCCCACCAGCCTGCCGGCGGATGTGGAAGCCGATCCGGTGCTGCGCCTGATCGATCGGCTGCACACCCTGCCGGTGCTGGCTTTGGCGGCCCTCTCCTGGTGGATCGGTGGACTGGAGTGGCTCGGGGCGTTCTGCCTGAGCACCACGCTGCTGTTCCACGGGGTGGCCACGGTGAATTCGGTGGCGCATCTGGTGGGAGATCAGCCCTTCGCCTCCGGCGATGCCAGCCGCAACAACGGCTGGGTGGCCCTGATCACCCTCGGCGAGGGTTGGCACAACCTGCACCACGGCTTTCAGGGCTCGGTGCGCCAGGGCTTCAGCGTGCGCGATGGTCGCCTGATCAGGCTGCCCGATCCCACCTATCGCTTCATCCGCCTGCTGGAGCAGCTGGGTTGGGCCTCGCGGCTGCGGGTGCCCAGTGAGCGTGCGCTGCTGGCCCGGGCTGCCACGGCTGCGTCCGAACGCCCGCTGCCACTGGCCGCCTGACCATCAAAAAGCCACCCTTGCGGGTGGCCTGATCGGAAGAGTTGCTGATGGTCAGCAGGGTCGGGATCGCGGGGCGATCACCAGCGGTTGCCGCCGCCACCGCCACCGCCGTAGCCACCACCACCACCGCCGGTGCGGGGTTCGGCTTTGTTGACGCGGATGCTGCGGCCCATCCATTCGACGTTCTGGAGGTCGTCGATGGCGGTGGTCTCCTCGGCGTCGCTGCTCATCTCCACGAAGGCGAAACCGCGCTTGCGACCGGTGTCGCGATCCAGGGGCAGGCTGCACTTGCGCACGCTCCCGTAGGAAGCGAACAGCTGCTGCAGATCCTCCACTTCGGCATCGAAGGAGAGGTTGCCGACATAAATGGTCATGAACTAATGGTTAACGGTGAAACCGATTCGTCGAAAGCCCTGAAGAAAGTCGCTGGCCTGGAGGAGAAATCTGAGGGAAAGCGCCGCGCTGGTGAGAAACCCGCTGAAGAGTGATCTCTGAATCGTTTCAACCCTACTCCCTTGGATTGGCCTGTTTGGCGACTGGTGCAGCACCATCGCAGCAGGTGTCGCCATTCCTGGCTAGGCATGGGGGGCTCATTGTCTGAGTCCGATGTCCAAAGCACAGCTTCATGCCTTTGTGGCAAAGGTTCAGGCCGATTCCGCGCTCAAGGATCGTGTCGACCATGCCGCCGATGCGGCAGCGGTGGCGGCCATCGCCGCTGAACTGGGCCATGCCTTCTCGGCGGCCTCCTGGACCCGTCATCTGCGCGGATGAGCCAGGTGTGAGGCCGGCGTGCTGTAGCCGCCGCCGGCCTTACCAGCATTTCGTGACAGCAGTGATGACGCGCTTCTGAGGGGTTGCCAGCCTGAGGCCTGATCAGGTCATGGTCAGACCGATGCTCGAGCTGCTGCCGCCGCTCAACGACCACAACCTTCCCTGGATGGACACGATCCATCCGATCGTCGTTCACTTCGTGATCGCGATGGCGCTGATTGCCTTCGTGTTCGATGTGATCGGCGTTGTCTGGCGGAAACCCGCCCTGTTCGAAGCCAGTTTCTGGAACCTGCTGTTCGCCACCGGAGCGATCTTCGTGGCGATCATCTTCGGCCAGGTGGAGGCCGGCCTGGCCTCTCCCTACGGCGCCTCCCGCCACATCCTCGACATCCACACCACCATCGGCTGGTCGCTGGCGGGTGTGCTGTCGCTGCTCACCGGCTGGCGCTACGTGCTGCGCAATCGCGACCCCGAGGTGCTGCCGGCGACATTCCTCGGGGCCGGTGCCCTGGTGAGCTCCCTGATCGTGGTTCAGATGGTGCTGGGCGATCGCCTGATCTGGACCTATGGCCTGCACACCGTGAAGGTGGTGGCCGCTGCGCGTGCGGGGCTGATCTGATGGTTGCGGTTCTGTCGTCGTGCCTCTCCCTGGCCTCGGCTGTGCCTTTCGGTCTGCCCTTCGCTCTGGCTTATGCGCCGGAGGCCTCGCCGATCGAGCAGATCGCCGATGAGCTGGGAGCCAATGGGCTGCCCTATGCCCTGCCGATTCACCCGAATCTGGTGCACCTCACCATCGGGCTGTTCGTGATTGCGATCGCCTTTGATGTGGTGGGTGCCCTCTATCCACTTGAGAAGCGGGTGTTCCGTTTCCTGGCGCTGCCGATCACCCGCGGTGGTTTCCACGATGTGGGCTGGTACAACCTGCTCGCCTGCTGTCTGGTCACCTACCTCACGGTGGCGGTGGGCTTCTACGAGATGCTCACTGCTGTGCCGTTGCCGGGGGTGACGAGCACCTTCGGCCTGGGCAGCATGACCACCATGCTTGTGCATGGGGTGGGCGGCGTGCTGCTGCTGGCGATCATCACGGCGATGACCGTGTGGCGCGGCTTCCAGCGCTTCGCCTGGCGGCGCGATATGGGCCGTCAGGTTCAGTGGCTCTACCTGCTGGTGGGCGTGGTCATGTTTGCCCTGCTGGGACTTCACGGCACCCTCGGGGCCCAGATGGCGGCTGAGTTCGGTGTGCACATCGCCGCCGATCAGCTGCTGCAGGCCGGTGCTGATCTGAATACCGCGCTCCCATGAACAGCCTGTCGTCATGAACAGCTCCGCTGGATCGTCGATCAACCGGGCCGCTGTGCTCGGGCTCAGCCTCTGGGTGGGAGTGCTGGTGCTGCTCAGCCACTGGATGGGCCAGCAGGCCCACCATTGGCTACCGGTGCAGGCCTCCAATGCCGCACCGCTGGTGGATGGCCTGTTCAGCTTTGAGACGGCCATCGGCACCTTCGTGTTCGGCGGGGTGTTGTCGGTGGTGGGGTGGGTGCTGCTGTTCAACCGCGCCGAGAAGTACGACGCCACCGATGCGGTGCCGATCGAGGGCAACACACGCCTGGAGGTGATCTGGACGGCGATTCCCTTCGTGCTGGTGATGGCGATTGCCGCCTATGCGATGCAGGTGAGTCACCGCCTTGGCGTGGTGGGTCCGATGGAGCACATTCATGCCCACAGCCCGATCGAGATGCAGGGGGGCTATGCCGGCGACCGGCTGCCGAGTGAGCAGATCGAGGTGATCGCCCGTCAGTGGTCGTGGGAGTTCCGCTATCCGGGCAGCAACGTCTCCACCACCGAGCTGCACCTGCCCATCGATCAGCCCGTCACCTTCCGGCTCACGTCGGACGACGTGCTGCACGGCTTCTACATCCCGGCCTTCCGGCTCAAGCAGGACGTGATTCCCGGCCGGGCGATCGACTTCAATCTCACCCCCACCCGCGAAGGGCGGTATCGCCTGCGCGATTCCCAGTTCAGCGGCACCTGGTTCGCCGCCAATCAGGCCGATGTGGTGGTGGAGAGCCGCGAGGCCTACGACGCCTGGTTGAAGCAGGCCGCTGCTCAGCCGCTGCAGCCGGGGCTGAGCCTGGCGGTGCAGGAATACGCCGAGCGCCAGCAGCGCAACACCCCCGGCTGGGCCACCGTGCCTCCCGCGCCGCCGCCCCAGGTGAACGTGCCCGGATCCAGCGACCTCCCCCACGACGCCTGAGCCCTTCGCCATGACCATCGCCACCTTCCCGCCCGAACCGCCACCGCCGCCGAGCTGGACCCGTTACCTGGGCTTCAGCACCGATGCCAAGGTCATCGGCATTCAGTACATCGTTACCGCCTTTTTCTTCTTTCTGATCGGCGGTCTGCTGGCGATGGTGATCCGCGGTGAGCTGATCACTCCCGCCGCCGATCTGGTGGATCGCAGCGTCTACAACGGCATCTACACGATGCACGGGACGATCATGCTGTTCCTGTTCATCTTTCCGGTGCTGAACGGGCTCAACAACCTGCTGATCCCCACGATGATCGGCGCACCGGATATGGCCTTCCCGCGGCTGAATACCGCCGCCTTCTGGCTGGTGCCGGTGTTCGGCACGCTGTTGATCGCCAGCTTCTTCGTGCCCGGTGGTCCGGCCACGGCGGGCTGGTGGAGCTATCCGCCGGTGAGCATCCAGAACCCGCTCGGCCACCTGATCAACGGTGAATCGATGTGGATCCTGGCGGTGGCTCTTTCCGGCATCTCCTCGATCATGGGTGCGGTGAACTTTGTCACCACGATCCTGCGGATGCGGGCGCCGGGCATGGGGTTCTTCCGCATGCCGGTGTTCTGCTGGACGGCTCTCGCCGCCCAGAGCCTGCAGCTGATCGGCCTGCCGGCCCTCACCGGTGGAGCGGTGATGCTGCTGATGGATCTGAGCTTCGGCACCAGCTTCTATCGGCCGGAGGGCGGCGGTGATCCGGTGCTCTACCAGCACTTCTTCTGGTTCTATTCGCACCCCGCTGTTTATGTGATCATCCTGCCGGTGTTCGGCATCTTCTCGGAGCTGTTCCCCGTCTACAGCCGTAAGCCCCTGTTCGGCTATGTGTATGTGGCGGTGGCGTCCTTCATCATCGTCGGCCTGGGGCTGATCGTCTGGGTGCATCACTTTTTCTCCAGTGGCGTGCCCCAGTGGATGCGTGATCTGTTCATGGCCACCACGATGCTGATCGCCGTGCCCACCGGTGTGAAAGTGTTCGCCTGGCTGGGCACGCTCTGGGGCGGCAAGCTGCGGCTCACCACACCGATGCTGTTTTGCATCGGCGGCCTGGTGAACTTCGTGTTCGCTGGCATCACTGGCGTGATGCTGGCCACGGTGCCGATCGACATTCACGTGTCGAACACCTACTTCGTGGTGGGCCACTTCCACTATGTGATCTACGGCGCTGCGGTGATGGGCATCTTCGCCGCCGTCTACCACTGGTTCCCTAAGTTCACCGGTCGTATGCCCTACGAGGGCCTGGGCAAGCTGCACTGCCTGCTCACCTTCGTTGGCGCCAATCTCAACTTCCTGCCGATGCATCCGCTCGGCCTGATGGGCATGCCACGGCGCGTGTCGAGCTATGACCCGGAGTTCGCCTTCTGGAATGTGATCGCCAGCCTGGGGGCGTTCCTGCTGGGGGTGTCAATCATCCCGTTCCTGCTGAACATGCTGAGCTCCTGGATTCGCGGCCCCCGCGCCACCCATAACCCCTGGGATGCCATCGGTCTGGAGTGGCTGCTGCCCTCGCCGCCGCCGGAGGACAACTTCGGCGAGGAGGTTCCCACCGTGATCAGTCGCCCCTACGGCTATGGCAGCGGCGAACCGCTGGTGGAACACCAGGCGGAAATTGAACGCCGACTCCAGCTTCAGGAGGCCGCCGCATGACCAGCACCACGCCACTCGCCGGCAGCGCGCCGGCCAGTCCAGAGGCGGCCCACGGGCACGCCAACCACAACCTCACCGGCTTCATCATCTTTCTCTGCTCTGAGAGCGTCATCTTCCTGGCGTTCTTCAGCGGCTACGCGATCCTGCGCACCTCCGCCCTCGACTGGCTGCCCCCTGGGGTGGAGGGCCTGGAGTGGCGCACGCCACTGGTGAACACCATCGTGCTGATCTCCAGTTCCGGCACGATGGTGCTCGCCGAGCAATTCAAGGCTCGCGAGAAGCTCTGGCTGTTCCGCGGTTTCTGGCTGCTGACCATGGCCATGGGGGGCTATTTCCTCGTCGGGCAGGCGGTGGAGTGGAGCGGCCTGGCCTTCGGCTTCAGTTCCGGCACCTTCGGCGGCACCTTCTATCTGCTGACGGGTTTTCACGGCCTGCATGTGGCCACCGGCATTCTGCTGATGGCGATCATGTTGGTGAAATCGTTCATCCCAGGCAATTACGCCGGTGGTGAACAGGGCGTTCAGGCCACATCCCTGTTCTGGCACTTTGTGGATGTGATCTGGATCATTCTTTTCCTGCTGCTTTACGTCTGGCGATGATCATCGACGACCGGCATTACGACGTGATCGTGATCGGCAGTGGTGCCGGTGGCGGCACCCTGGCGGGCCAGCTGGCGGCCTCCGGCAAGACGGTGCTGCTGCTGGAACGGGGCGGGTCGATGCCGCTGGCCGATCAGAACGTTGCCGATGTCGACCTGTTCCGCAAGGATCGCTACCACCCCGGTGAGCAGTGGTTCGGCACCGACGGTGATCCCTTCTCGCCACAGACCATCTACGCGCTGGGTGGCAACACCAAGATCTGGGGTGGTGTGCTGGAGCGGATGCGCGAGCGCGAGTTCGCGGCCGTGCCGCTGCAGGAGGGGCCGGTGCCGGGCTGGGAGCTCACCTATGGCGACCTGGCTCCGTATTACGAGCGAGCTGAGGCCCTCTACCGCGTGCACGGCAAGGCCGGTGTGGATCCCACGGAACCGCCCCGCAACGGCGATTACCCCTTCCAGCCGAAGCCGATCGAGCCGTTCATGCAGGAGCTGCGCAGCTGCCTGGAGCGCCAAGGCACCCACCCCTACGACCTGCCGCTGAGCTGGTCGGAATCGGCTGCCGATCCAAGCGGTGATGCCGAGCTGTTCGGCGTCGATCCGGCGCGCCAGACCGCCACGGTGACGGTGCGCGAGCGGACGCGGGTGCGGCGCCTGCATGTGAATCCCTCAGGCCATGAGGTGCGCGGCGTTGAAGCGGAGATTGATGGCAATACCTGGCTGTTCAGCGCCGATGCCGTGGTGCTGGCCGCCGGTGCGATCAACAGCGCCGAGATTCTGCTGCGCTCGGCTACTGAACACCACAGCCGCGGCCTGGCCAACGGCTCGGATCAGGTGGGCCGCAACCTGATGAAGCCTCAGCTCACCTCGGTGATTCAGCTGGCCGCCGCCGCCAACTCCGGCCGCTATGGCCGCAGCCTCGGCATCACCGACTACTACTGGGGCGATCAGAACGTGAGCTTCCCGCTCGGCTCGATCGCCAGTGGCGGCGGAGTGCTTCAGGACGCTCTGTTCGCCGAGTCGCCACCGGTGCTCTCGCTGGTGACCAAGCTGATGCCCAGCTTCGGACTGGAGCAACTCGCATCGCGCTCCGTGGTCTGGTGGGCCACCAGCGCCGTTCGGCCTGATCCGCACAACCGGCTGACGCTGCGCGGCAATCACCTGCAGATCCACTACCTGCCGAACAACCGCGAGGCCCACGATCGGCTCGTGTACCGCTGGATCGACACCCTCAAGCAGGTGGAAGCCGATCCCCTCTGCCAGGTGGTGAAGCCTGCCCCCACCCATCCCCGCGGCGAGGCCCCGCTCACGGTGATGGGCAGCGTCTGCGGCACCTGCCGCATGGGCTCCAACCCCGCCACCTCGGTGGTGGATCTGCAGGGGCGCTGCCATGAGCTGACCAACCTCTGGATCGCCGACGCCAGCGTCTTCCCCAGCTGCCCGTCGGTGCCGATCGGTCTCACCGTGATCGCCAATGCCCTGCGCATCGGTGATCACCTGCTGGCTTCCCTCTGACCACGCCGCCACTGCCATGACCACAACCCCCAGCACGTCCGATCCCGTGGTGCAGGAATCGGAACTGCGCCGTATGGCGGAGCGTGACCACTCGGGGGTGCCCTGGGGACTGTGGGGCAGTTACCTGCCGGAGCGCCAGTGGGGAACAGTGCGGGAGGACTACTCCGCCGACGGCAACGCCTGGCGCTCCTTCCCCCACGATCACGCCCGCTCGCGGGCCTACCGCTGGGGAGAGGACGGTCTGCTCGGCATCTGCGACAACCAGTGCAGGCTCTGCTTCTCTCTGGCCCTGTGGAACGGTGTTGATCCGATTCTCAAGGAACGGCCGTTCGGCCTCGCCAACGAGGAAGGCAACCACGGCGAGGACATCAAGGACTACTACTTCCACCTCGCCAATACCCCCACCCACAGCTTCATGCGGGGGCTCTACAAGTACCCGCAGCAGCGCTTCCCCTACGACGACCTGATTGCCGAGAACGGCCGCCGCAGCCGTGAGCAGCCCGAATACGAACTGGTCGACACCGGCATCTTCAACGACAGCCGCTACTTCGATGTGTTCATCGAGTACGCCAAGGCCTCGGCCGATGACATCGCCATCCGCATCCGCGTGATCAACCGTGGCCCGGATCCTGCTCCGCTCACCCTGCTGCCCACCCTCTGGCTGCGCAACACCTGGAGCTGGGGCTACCCCGATGAGCAGGAGCGGCCGCTGCAGTTGGAGGGCGACGTGCTCGTGGCGGAGCCTGCTGGTGGGCTCGGTCGCTACGAGCTGCGCAGTGCCGATCCTGGCCGCTGGATCTTCACCGACAACGAAACCAATACCGCACGCCTCTACAACCAGCCCAATGACCGTCCGTACCAGAAAGATGGCTTTCATCGCTACCTGATTGAGAACGAGCAGGGGGCGATCAACGCGGCACAGCAGGGCACCAAAGCGGCACGGCTGCTGCAGCGCACCCTGCAGCCCGGTGAGGAATGGCAGGTGGACCTGCGTCTCAGCGGGCCGGCTGCCATGGCCGATCCCGAGCCCTTCGGGGAGGGCCTGAACACACTGCTCCAGTGCCGCGAGCAGGAATGGCGCGACTTCTTTGCCTCGCGGGTGCAGCACCTCTCCGACGATGATCGCCTGGTGCACAGCAGTGGCGCTGCCGGCCTGCTGTGGTGCAAGAAGTACTACGGCTGGAGCGTGCTGCGCTGGCTGGAAGGAGATTCCACGGCAGCGTCGGCGCCGCCACCGGAGCGTTGGCATACCCAGAACGCCGAGTGGCAGCGCATGCATGCCCACGATGTGATCTCAATGCCGGATGCCTGGGAGTACCCCTACTTCTGCCAGTGGGATCTGATGTTCCATTCGGTGGCGTTCGCGATCTTCGATCCAGCCACCGCCAAGCAGCAGTGCAACCTGCTGCGCACACCCCACTACACGGCGCCGAATGCCCAGACACCGGCCTATGAGTGGGCTCTCTCCGATCCCAATCCGCCGCTTGGAGCCTGGGCGGCGCTGCGCATCTTCCAGATCGACCGCAAGACCAGCGACGTGCCCGACCTCGCTTTTCTGCGCGCCTCTCTGCGCAAGCTGATTCTCGAGTACGGCTGGTGGGCGAACCGCAACGACCGCTCCGGCGACAACGTGTTCGAGGGGGGCTTCCTCGGGCTCGACAACATTGCCGTGTTCGACCGCCGTTATCCCCTGGCCGATGGCAGCCGCATCGAGCAGTGCGACGGCACCTCCTGGATGGCGTCCCTGAGCCTGAATCTGCTGAACATCAGCGTGGAGCTCAGCCGTGAGGAGGCGGAGTATGCCGACATCTGCGAGCGTTTCGTCTACGACTTTGTGCAGCTGGCACTCACCCTGAACAGGCCGGGCAGCCGGGGCTATGTGAACTGGGATGAGCAGGATGGCTTCTATTACGATGTGATCAAGCGGCCAGACGGCAGTTCCGAATTTCTGCGCAGCCGTTCGGTGTCAGGCCTGATCCCACTGCTGGCTGTGGCCAGCTTTGATGTGGATACGGTGAAGCGGCTGCCGGTTCTGGATGTGAATCAGAGCTTGAAGTGGTTCCTGCACGAGCGCACCGACCCGGGCTGGATGATCGAGCATCTGGGGCAATGGCGCAACGATCGCCTGCTGTTCTCGCTGGTGCCGGAGGATCGCCTGCGCCGCATCTGCCAGCGCCTGTTTGATGAGAACGAATTCCTGTCGCCCTATGGAATCCGTGCTCTCTCGAAGGTGTATGGCGATCACCCCTACAGCTTCACCGAGGGCAGTGACAGTCAGACGCTGGCCTATAGCCCAGCCGACAGCCCGGTGGCGATGTTCGGTGGCAACTCCAACTGGCGCGGCCCGGTGTGGATGCCGATCAACTTCCTGCTGATCGAGTCGCTGCAGAAATTCGGCCACTACTACGGCGACACATTCAAAGTGGAGTTCCCCACCGGCTCCGGCAACTGGGTGAACCTCTGGGATGCCTCGCTGCTGCTGGAACATCGCCTCGTGAATCTGTTCCGCCGCGATGCCGAGGGCCGCCGCCCGTTCAATGGCGATGTGGAGCTGTTCCAGCAGGATCCGCACTGGCGCGATCTGATTCTGTTCAACGAGTATTTCCACGGTGATGACGGCCGTGGTGTGGGAGCGAGCCATCAGACCGGCTGGACGGCGATGGTCTGCAAGATGATCAATCAGCTCAGTCGCTACCCGACGACGGCTTCCGGCTCATGACAGACAACGGACAGATCTGGCTGCCGTTTCTAGCTTGCCGGTATCGGCGGCATTTCTGTGGACGCTCTGCTCTCTCCGGCCCAGCTTCAGAAGCCTGAGGCCACCCACTTCGATCTGCTGATCATCGGCAGCGGCGCCGGCGGTGGCACCCTGGCGCGGGTGCTGGCCCCCACGGGGCTGCGCATCCTGATTCTGGAACGGGGCGACTGGCTGCCGCAGGAAGCGCAGAACTGGGATGCTGATGAGGTGTTCCAGAAGGGCCGCTACATCTCGCGCGACATCTGGTACGACGGCAAGGGCAACCCTTTCCAGCCGGGCAGCCATTACTTCGTTGGTGGTGCCACCAAGATGTACGGCGCCCACCACTTCCGTCTGCGTCAGCGCGATTTTGAGGCGCTTGAACATCACGACGGCGTCTCGCCGGCCTGGCCGCTGCGCTACAGCGACTTCGAGCCCTGGTATCAGCAGGCTGAGGCGATGTATCACGTGCACGGTCTTCGCGGTGAGGATCCCACGGATCCACCCAGCCCGGTGCCCTATCCGCATCCGCCGATCAGTCATGAACCGCGCATCAAGAAGCTGGCCGATGACCTGCGCGCTGCCGGCCTGCACCCCTTCCATGCCCCCAGTGGCGTGATGCTCGATGAGAGCAACATGCCCTACAGCCGTTGCCGGCGTTGCAATAACTGTGATGGCTTCCCCTGCCTGGTGCATGCCAAGGGGGATGCGGAGGTCTGCGGCGTGCGGCCGGCCCTGGGCAGCAGCGCCAACGTGTCGCTGCTGACACGCGCCGAGGTGAAAAGGCTGCACACCGATGCCAGTGGCCGCACGGTGACTGGGGTGGAACTGCTGCGCGATGGCGAGGAGCTGCGTTACTCCGCCGACATTGTTGTGGTGAGCTGCGGTGCCGCCAACAGCGCCCGGTTGCTGCTGATGTCGGCCAACGACAAGCACCCCCGCGGCCTGGCCAATGGCTCCGATCAGGTGGGACGCAACTACATGTTCCACAACAGCAAGGCGGCGGTGGCGCTGTCGCACGAGCCGAACCCCACCGTGTTCCAGAAGACGATTTCGATCAACGACTGGTATTTCGGTGATGCCGATTACGACTACCCGATGGGCAATATCCAGATGACCGGCAAGACCCGTGGCGCGATCATGAAGGGGTATGCGCCTCTGGAAACCTTCCTGATGCCCAACTGGAGCATGGATGAGATTGCGGCTCACACGCTGGATTTCTGGCTCACCACCGAGGACCTGCCCGACCCCAACAACCGGGTGACGATCGATTCAGCTGGTCATATTCACCTCGACTACACAGTGAACAACCAGACCTCCGCCAACCGGCTGTGGGGCCGCCTGCAGGGCATGCTCGACAAGCTCTACCTCAAGAAGCATCTGGTGGAGCGGCAGATCTACATCAAGAACCCGATGGGCCTCTCGGCCGTTGGCCATCAGGCCGGCACCTGCCGCTTCGGCACCGATCCGGCTACCTCAGTGCTCGATGTGAACTGCAAGGCCCACGAGCTCGACAACCTCTACGTGGTGGATACGAGCTTCTTCCCCAGCATCGGCGCGGTGAATCCCTCGCTCACGGCGATCGCCAATGCGATCAGGGTCGGCGAGCATCTCAAGGAGCGCTTGGCGGCTCCGGCCTGAGGCTGCTCGTGCTGATCGGGGTGTGGGCGGTGGGGCTCATGCCCCGAGCGCCATACGCACCAGATCAGCGATCAGCAGGTTGTCGAGGGAGAGGAAGCCACCGCCGCAACCCATCAGCACCAGGCACATCACCACATACATGGCGGCCTTCTCCCAGCTCGGGGGCTCGCCGGTTCCCATCGGGCCGGCGTAGTCGCCATCGGGAATCAGGTAGGGGTCCGGGGCTATGAAGGGAAAGCCGCTGCGGATCTCCAGCAGCATCGCGTAGGCCATCGACACGAGGATGCCGAAGGCGGCCAGCGGTGTGAGCAGGCCGAGGATCAGGGCAATGCCGCCGGCCCACATCGACCCGGCGGACAGGAAGCAGAGCCAGGCCGGTGTCTTCAGGCCCTGGGCCCAGGTGTTGAGGTTGCGCAGCTTGGGCCAGCCGTGGCGGATGAAGCAGAGCCCCATGAACAGCCGCAGCAGCAGCAAGGCGGCCTGGGCAACAGCGGAGGGAGCGGAGGGAACCAGCAGCTCCACCACGGTGATCTCCATCGGTCTGACCCCAGCAGGCGCAATGCCCGCAAGCTAGGTCGCGTGCTCGAATCCGGCAGCGGGATTGCTTCAGTCGCTCACCAGCTGCAGGGCATGGCCATCGGGATCGCGGATCTGCAGGGCGCGGCTGAAGCCCAGCTGTGTTGCCAACTCAGGCTCCAGCTCAAGCGGCCCGCTGAGGCATCGGCCACCGAAGCTCTCCAGTTGTGATGTGATCGCCTCCAGATCACTCACGGCCATGCGGATCTGCCAATGGGCGCCATCAGCTGCGCTCAGATCGGTTGGCAGGGGACGGCCCCCTGTGGGCTCGCGGTAGTCGAGGCATTCAATGCCGGCGCCGCTGGCGCAGCGGTGGCTGCTGATGTGCACGCGGGTGCCCTCGAGCCCATCCAGCCGGTCCTGTTCGATGCCGCTGTTGACGCCATCACCCCCCAGCTGCAGCCCCAGCAGCTCCTCATAGAACCGGCAGCTGCGCGCCGTATCGGCGTTGGCGATGGCGCTGTGGTCGATGCCCAGCACGGGGGAGTCGCCCAGGGCGGTGGCGGCTCTGGCCTGCTCATGCCAGCGGGCGTCGCCCTTGTCGGCCGGGAACTGCAGCAGCTCCAGGCAGTGGCCCTCGGGGTCATGGAACTTGTAGGCCTGGATGCCGGCGGCGGCCTGATTCCAGCTGGGCAGGGTCTGGGGTGCGCTGGAGATCGGCTGCAGCATGCCGGCGGCCACGGCGGCCTCGATCGGTCCCGCAGCGGCTGCCATGTCGGCCACCACCAGGCAGATGTGCTGGAACCAGAGGTCGCAGCTGCGCGAATCGGCCGGAATCGGCTGCCCAGGCCGCAGGCCTGGCCCCAGCTCCAGCACCTGGGTGAGTTCGAGGGTTTCCTGGCCGATGTGCAGCTGCTGTAGCTGCAGCTGGCTGTTCGGCAGCCCCAGCAGCGCGGCGTAGGCCCCGCTGTTGATGGTTGCGCGCTTGCCGCGCTGGAAGCCGAGCTGCTCGCAGTAGAAGGTCGCCAGGCTGTCGGCATCACGGCAGCTGAAGCCGATGCTGCGGATGTGGGGCAGGGCGGTTGGGGGCAAGGTGGTGCTCATCGCGTGGACTGATCGCTGAGGGCAGCCAGAACGGCGACCCCGGCGGCGCCGATGGCGCCATCCACCTCGGGCGTCATGCCGGAGACGCCGACGGCGCCGAGGGTCTGACCGTTCAGCTGCAGCGGCAGTCCGCCAGCCATGGCCACGGCCGGCTGGCCGAACAGGCCGGAGAGCTGCAGCAGCGCCGGCCGCTCCCCGTTGATGGCCTGCTCCTGTTCGGCGGTGGGCTTGCCGTTCAGGGCGGCCATCCGTGCCTTGGCGGCGGCTGCTTCCGTGCTGGCGGGGCTGGCGCCGTCGAGGCGCTCCAGCAGCAGCAGGTGGCCGCCAGCGTCGCAGATGGCGATGCTCACGGCGGCACCGCGCCGCTCTGCCTCGCCCCGTGCGGCTGCAGCGATGCTGCGGGCATCGGCGAGATCGAGCTGAGGGCTGGTGTGCATCGCCGCCTCAGCCCCAGACGATCCGCATCAGCCAGAGGTGACCCTCCAGCTCGACCCCGGCGGCGGCGGCCTCCAGATCGCTCTCCCCGAGCCGGAGGGTGGCCTCGGCCTGGTGCTTCACCAGGTCGACCCCGGTGAAGGTAAAGCCGAGGTCCGCCCCCAGCGCCGCGATGGCATTGAGGTTGGGGCAGGCGCTGAAGCGCTGCAGCAGGGCGGGGTCGCCCTTCACCTGCTTCAGGAAGGTTTCGAGCTGGGGATTGGCCATGGGTCAGACGGCGGAGCGGGTGTTGGTGAACAGGGCGTAGAGCGCTGAGGAGGCACAGAGGAAGAGTCGATGGCCGTACCGACCGCCGAGGCAGACATTGGAGACGCGCCGGGGCACGAGCACCTTGCCCAGCAGGGTTCCATCGGGGGCGATCACATGCACCCCATCGGCGGCACCGCACCAGAGGTTGCCGTGCTCATCCACGCAGAACCCATCGGCCCAACCGGGGCTGATCTTGTGGAACGGCTCGCCGCCGCTGAGGGTCTGTCCATCGCTGTTCACCTGGAAGCGACGGATGAACTGGCGGGGTTCACTGGCGCCTGGGGCACCGGATTCCGCCACGTAGAGCAGCTGCTCATCCGGGGAGAACGCCAGACCGTTGGGTCCATCGAAATCCGTGGCCACCGCCGTGATCGAGCCGGTGTCCGGATCCAGCCGGTAGACGGCCGGAGGCTGCTCGGACTCCTGGCGGCCGCCCTCGTAGTCGTTCATCAGGCCATAGAGCGGATCGCTGAACCAGATCGAGCCGTCTCGTTTCACCACCACATCATTGGGGGCATTGAGGCGATGACCGCGGGCCTCGCGCGCCAGGGTCGTGATGCTGCCGTTGTGCTCCAGGCGGGTGAGGCTGCGGCTGCTGTGATGGCACTGGATCAGGCGACCCTGCAGATCGCGGACCTGGCCGTTGGCGAATTCGGAGGGCTCGAGGAAGGTGCTGACGCCATGCTCCTCACTCCAGCGGAGGGTGCGGTTGCTGGGGATGTCGTTGAACAGCAGGCAGTGGTGATCGCCGTACCACACGGGCCCTTCCAGCCAGCGGAAGCCTTCCGCCAGCAGCTCGAGCTCCGCGTTGAACAGCACCAGCTGCTCGAAGCGCGGGTCGTAGCTCTCGGTGCACGACGATGGCTTGTTCATCGGAAGAATCCGGGTGGAGCCTGTCTCCAGGCGTCGTCGTTGCGCTGGATGATCAGCTGCACACAGGGCTCATCGCCCACCTGGGCGGAGAGGTGACCCTGATGGCCTTCGGCTGTGCTCGTGCAGCCCTGGTCGCCACCGAAGGAATACTCACCGGCGCGCATGATCACCCGCTGGCCATCCATGCTCTGCACCGACCAGGCACCGCGCAGCACGTAGATCCACTTCGGCACATGGTTCTCATGCCAGTCGGCGGTCCAGCCCACCGGCAGGTAGGTGACGAAGGCATTGCCCTGATCGAACAGGGGCCGCGAGAACTGCGGTGAGTCGCCCGGCCCCAGTTGGCCCAGCTGGAAGTCGTCGATCGTGCACTGCTGCTGGCGGCTGATGCCGTCCTCGCCCGTCCAGAGGTGCCAGTAGGTCTCCGGTTGCGGGGCGAGGCTGAAGGGATCGCTCATGGCAGGTCAGTCCTTGATGGCGATGGCGGAGATCTCCAGCTGGATGCCGAGCACCAGCGCGGCCACCTCCACCACGGCCCGCGAGGGGTAGGCCTGGGGATCGGGGAAATACTCCTGCCAGACGGCATCGAAGGTGTCGAGCGTGTTGATGTCGGTGAGGTACACCGTGGCGCTCACCACATGCTCGAAACCGAAGCCGGCCTCCTCGAGCACCGCCTGCATGTTGCGCATCACCTGCCGCGATTCAAGGGTGATGTCGCCGTCGCCCACCTTCTGATTGGTCTGCGGGTCGACAGGCAGCTGGCCGGTGATGAACAGCATGTTGCCGATCTGGAAGCCCTGGCTGTAGGAGGCCACGGGCTTGGGGAAGCGATCGCTGTGTATCGCCCGTCGCGTCACACCGGCTGCCATTGGGAATCCCTGTGAGGAGGCCGCCCTTCACCGTAGGGATCCCACGGGGAATGTCACCGTTCTGTCATCGCTGTTGCATCGCAAGCACGATCCGCACCATCGACCTAGCGTTCAGCAAGCAGGATTAACTCTCTCCGCTGGCCATGACTGCCTCCAATCCCTACGCCCTCGAAACCCTCTCCAACCTGCTCAAGGGCAAGGTGATCATCGTGACGGGAGGGAATAGCGGCATTGGTAAGTCGATTGTGGAAACCGTGGCACGCCTCGGTGCCCGCGTGGTGATCGACTACCGCTCCCATCCCGAGGCCACCGAGGCGATCGAAGAGGAGATCGGTGAGCTGGGCGGCACCTGCATCGGTGTTCAGGCCGACGTGGGCAAACTCGACGACCTTCAGCGCCTGGTGGATGCCGCCGTGGCCCAATACGGCCGGCTTGATGTGATGGTGAACAACGCCGGCATCGAGACCCGCACCTCGATCCTCGACACCACGCCGGACGACTTCGACAAGGTGCTCAACGTCAACCTGCGCGGTGTGTTCTTCGCCACCCAGTACGCCGCCAAGCAGATGATCGCCCAGGGCAGCGGCGGCCGCATCATCAACATCTCCTCGGTGCATGAGGACTGGCCGATGCCCAACAACACCCCGTACTGCGTGGCCAAGGGTGGCGTGCGCATGCTCACCCGCACCGCCGGTGTGGAGCTGGCGGGCAAGGGGGTGACGATCGTCAACGTGGGGCCCGGTGCCGTGGCCACGCCGATCAACGATTCGACGATGAACGACCCCGAGCTGCTGGCCAAGCTCAATGCCGCCATTCCGATGGGGCGCATGGCCCAGCCGGATGAGATCGCCCGGGTGGTGGCCTTCCTGGCGAGCGATGCCGCCAGCTACATCACCGCCACCAGCATCTTCGCCGACGGCGGCATCATGCAGAGCAGCCCCGGCCTCTGAGGCCGTGAGGCTCACACGGGAGGGATTGCGGCGGATCCGGCATCGCCATTTCGGCTACCGGATCACGCTGGTGGTGGAGATGGTGCTGTTGTTCCTGCTGCCGGCGGCGCAGCAGGTGCCCTGGCTGCTCTCAGCAATGCTCTGCCTGCTGGCGGTGGTGCTGGTGGGCTTCATCAGCCGGTATTCGGTGTTGCGGCGCAGTCGGCCGTTGATCTACGGCCTGGGAGGCCTGGCGATCGTGATGGAGCTGCTCTGGCATGCCGGCCTGGTCTGGGCGCCGCCGCTGGGCCGCATGCTCACCTTCCCGCATGTGGTGGTGTGGGTGGTGTTCCTGCTGGTGGCCGTGTTCCGCAAGGTGTGGACGCTGATCCGCGAGCCGTTCGTCACCGTGTCGGTGGTGCTGGGTGCGGCCTCGGGCTACTTCACCCTCGGGATCGCCGGCGGTGCTCTGCTCACCTCCCTGTGGGTGCTGCAGCCCAGCGCCTTCGTGACGGCGTCGCTGCCCATGGCCAGCTCCGGCCACGACCTCAGCGTGGCGGTGGCGCCGGCTCTGATGGCGGCCTCCTTCGGTCTGCTCACGACCGTGGGCACAGAGGTGCTCAGCCCCGCCAGCGTCAGCGCTCAGGTGCTGGCCAACGGCATCACGATCGCCGGCCAGCTCTACGTAGCGATCCTGATCGCGCTGATTCTTGGACGGGTGCACCAGCGGCTGCTCTGACGCCGATCGTGGTGGTGCCAATCGTGGTGAGGCGCACACCAGCGCCAGCCATCATGGGTCGGTCTGAATCGGCGGCTCAGGTGTTCCGTTCTCGCGATCTGATCCGCGTTCGCCTGCCTGCGCTGCTGCGCCAGCTGGGGCAGCTGGCTCTGCTGGGCCTGCTGGTGGGACTTGCCTGCTTGCCGTTCAACCTGCTGGATCGCTGGCAGGACGCCCTGCTGCATCAGCTGCCCAGCTTCAGCGGCAAGCCGTGGCGGTTTGAGACGCTCCTGCTGGCCGCCTCACCGCTGCTGACGGTGCCGCTGCTGCTGCTGCTGCAGCGGGGCGTCTGGGCTGCAGGGGCTGGCTCCGGCATCCCCCAGACGATGGCCAGCGTGGAGGATCCGGCGCAGGCCGACCGCTTGCTGGGACCCTGGCCCACCCTGAAGCGGCTGGGGCTCTGGGCGATCGCCACCCTCAGCCTGCTGCCCCTGGGCCGTGAGGGCCCGGTGGTGCAGGTGGGGGCCGCTGTGGCGCAGGGCCTGCGGCGCCGCTTCCCCCGTTTCCTGGGATCGCTCAGCCAGGCGGATCTGCTGGCGGTGGCCGCGGGTGCCGGTCTGGCGGGCGGTTTCAACACGCCGCTGATGGGAGTGGTGTTCGTGGCGGAGGAATTCACCAACCGCTTCGCGGCGGCGCTGGTGTGGCCGGCGCTGGTGATCTGCGGTGTGGCGGCGGCCTTCAGCAACCTCACCGGTCAGCCGGAGTTTGCCCTCGGCACCCTCGGCGTGGAGCCGATCGAGATGATGCAGGTGCTGTGGGCGATCCCGATCGGGGTGCTGGGCGGCCTGCTGGGTGCTGGCTTCGGGTTGCTGCTGCTGGCGTTCACACGCTTCTGCCTGGGCTGGAGCCGTCGCCATCCTCTGGCTCTTGGCCTGGCGGTGGGGGCGCTGCTGAGCTTGTTCCTGCTGGTGAGCGGTGGTGGCGCCGGTGGCGACGGCGAGGCGCTGATGGGGCTGATGATCAGTGGCGGCAGCCCGGCTGGCCCGTTGGGCGATGGCCTGTTCGGCGATCTGATCATCCTGGTGGTGCGAGTGCTGGGGCCGGTGCTGGCCCTGGGCACCGGCATCCCCGGCGGGTTGATCGATCCGGCCTTCGCCTTCGGTGCCCTGCTGGGCCGGGGTGTGGGTGAGCTGGCGGGGGTGGCCGGCCTGGGGCTGGCCCTGGGCATGACGGCCGGGTTGGCCGGCGCCACCCAGCTGCCGGTGATCACGGTGTTGTTCGCCCTGCGCCTGGCCGGTGATCAGCAGCTGCTGCCGGGGATGCTGGTGGCCTCGGTGCTGGCGGCGCTGGTGAGCCGGCTGGTGCTGCCCCAGCCGATTTATCACGCCCTGGCGGAGGTCACGCGCCCTGCTCCGTGATCAGCAGGGCGGAGCGCTCGCGGGTGGCGATCACCCAGAGCCATTTGGTGAGCAGGGTGAGGCGGTTTTCGGTGTCTGGCATGAAGGCCAGGTGGGCCAGGCCCCACAGCAGCCAGCCGAAGCTGCCGCTCACCTTGAGGCCGCGCAGGTTGGCGACGGCGAACAGCGGTCCCACCACAGCCATGCTGCCGAAGTCGCTGAACACGAACGGCTTGTGTTCCTGGTTCTGGCTGCGGGCCAGGATGTCGGCGGCCACCCAGCCGCCCATCTGAACGGCAGGGCCAGCCATGCCGGGCAGGGGTTTGGCATCGGCGGTGTGGCTGTAGCTGCAGAGGTCGCCCACCACGCGAATCTCGGGATGGCCGGGAATCGAGAAGTCGGGCTCCACCACCACCCGGCCGCCGCGGTCGACCGTGCAGCCGCTGCGTTCGGCCAGCAGCTTGCCGAGCGGTGAGGCGCTGACGCCGGCGGTCCAGCAGATGGTGTTGGCTTCGAGGGTCTGTTCGCCTTCCGTGGTGGTCACGACCACCCGCCCGGCCTGCAGTTCCTTGACGCGGCCTCCCAGCAGCAGCCGCACGCCTTTGTGCAGCAGGTGATCACCCGCCGCTTTCGAGAGCTGCGGATCCATGGCTCGCAGCACCCGATCGCCTGGATCCACCAGGGTCACCGTGCACTGGGCCGGATCGAGCTGCTTGAAGTCGCGCTCGAGGGTGTGGCGCATCAGATCGTTGAGGGAGGCGGCCAGCTCACAGCCGGTGGGGCCGCCGCCGATCACCACCACGGACTGCAGCAGCTTGCGGCGGGCTGGATCGGGCGTCTGCTCCGCTTCCTCGAGGGCATTGAGCACCTGGTGGCGGATGACGGCGGCATCCTCAAGGGTCTTCATCGGTGTGGCGAAGGCCCGCCACTCGTCGTGGCCGAAGAAGCTGCTGCCCGCGCCGGCGGCAAGGATCAGGTGGTCGTAGCGGTAGCGCCGATTGTTGAAGATCAGCTCCTTCTGCTCGACGTCGAGGTCTTCGACCTCACCCATCAGCACCTGCACATTCGCGGCCTGGCCCACCAGGTGGCGGAGTGGTGAGGCCACATCGGTCTGGGACACCAGCCCCGAGGCCACCTGATAGAGCAGAGGCTGAAACAGATTGAAGTTGCGCCGGTCGATCAGGGTGACGCGCACGGTCTTGCCGGCCAGCGCATGGGCGGCCTTCAGACCAGCGAAGCCGCCGCCCACGATCACCACATGGGGTGCATCCCGCAGCAGTTCCGAGGGGGGAGTGAGCTCCAGAAAAAAGCGCTCGGGCGCCATGGAAACCAGGCAGTCCACTCACGCTAGGGAGATTTGCTCAGACGTCAGCGCTGGCCCAGGAGTTCTTCCCAGCTGGGGTAATCCCTGGCCGGGCTCGGGGGTGCTGCGGGCGCCGCCGCGAGGCGGATGCTGCCTGCATTGAGGGCACAGCCGTTGGCTGCGATGGTTTGTGTGACGCTGCCGTGCCGCTGGGGCCGGGCAGGGTGGGGCGCATGGGCGCGGGTGTTGTGTTGCATGGTTGACCTGTGTTGACGGAGATATCGATCGCGCACCACCGCCCTGTGGGGCGGAGTCCTGTCTGACGGATGTGACTGTCGCGTGGAGACTGTCGCGTGGAAAGGAATGGGTGCCGGAGACGGCTGGACTGAGCTGATCTGAACGGAGCTGATCTGAGCTGATCGAATGATCAGTGACTGCGTCGGGTGGAATGGCGTTGCCGCACTTGGCGTGGCCTGGTCGTCGACTCGGTGACTCTTTGACTC